>Ga0307380_10002163_pt1 | contig 28062 bp, 18 predicted proteins | sample UN3MG_FD_202239 | JGI IMG/M metagenome (GOLD analysis project Ga0307380, IMG submission 202239) | Soil microbial communities from Risofladan, Vaasa, Finland - UN-3 | ecosystem: Environmental > Terrestrial > Soil > Coastal area > Acid sulfate soil | place: Finland: Risofladan, Vaasa | collected... | reverse complement strand
CCTTTTCTAAAAACAAGTTACGAGCCAAGAGCCAAAAAAAATAGCCAAATTTTCGACTCAAAACTGCTCACTCGTCTAATTATAGAGGCAGGCTTTTTTTGCCTGCCCCCACGTTTAGAATACCTTGTATTCTGTGGGGGGCTTCCCCCTTGTTTAGAGTGTCTTGCACTCTAAGGGGGGCAATAATCAATAATGAAATGGAATAAGGCTTCGATTTCAAACTTAGGGTATATTATGATGCACTCGTCTTTGTTTTGCCTGCGGTTCGACTCGTCGACGCATTTCTACCTTCGGTTCGCGTTAATTTTTATCACTCCGTTACTTCGTGCCTGCGTGATTGTACGATGCTCATGCTGGCCTACGGTAGAAATGCTATTCAAACTGCCTGCTCTTATCTACGTGCCTATAAGGCACCTCATGCTGGCCTCCGGCAGCACAAACTTCTCGAAAACGAAACTCTACGAATTCTTACGTACGAATTTATAAGCAAATTATGCAAAACAAACCCAAAGTCAAGTAGGCCAAAAATAACGTAAACTCTTATGTGACAAATGAATATGAAAAAATGGACATTTGGTGATTCAGACAAACAAAGCCAAAACAAACCCAATTAAAGCCAAAACAAAGCCAATTCAAACCCAATTGCTTCAAAGGCCAAAATTGATGCAAAGTGAGTATTTACAAAGGATTAAGAAGAAAAATGCGGCTATGGGCCAAAAAAACAAAGCCAAAACAAAGCCAATTCCCAAAAGGCTAAAAATGAACGCTTTTGCGTGGATAAGGAGCTTTACAATTGTTTTTTGTGATTTCCTCGCGGAATTTACCACCCTTAAGGGTGCCAATTTCAAATGAAACGATGGTTATTTCCACAAGTCTATTGTAATTGCACCGATAATCAGATATATTAAAGAGTTTATAACGAATTGGAACGAAGTATGTTGGACATTAACTGATATGATTTTAACACAAATATTGCAGCCGAATTGCGTTAAAGTTCCTGTGGAAAACAAGGAAAAGGAAGCCGTAATAACCGAGCTTATTGATTTGCTCGATACTAACGGACTATTTTCAGACAGAGATGTGGCTCTTGATGCGGTTCTGACACGTGAAAGGATACGAAGCACCGGAACAGGCGCTGGAATAGCCATTCCTCACGGCAAATGCAATGCCGTTAAGGAACTCATTATGGCCATTGGTATCGCCCACGAACCAATCGAGTTTGACAGCGTTGACGGAAAACCGGTAAGAATTCTCATTCTTCTGGTCTCGCCGATTGACCAGACCGGGCCGCATATTCAGGCATTGGCCCGCATAAGCAGGCTGATGCTGAATGAAGAATTCAAAAAAAAGCTTGAACAAGCCGTCTCCGCTGATGAAGTCTATGGACTTCTGAACGAAATTGAGAGGTAAAAGGCGTATGCCGACAGTTTGTTGTTCACAGACTTTCGAGGAGTTGCACGTTACTAACAGTTGACTAATTCGTTGTTTCCCAGAGAATCAGGCCCATTTCATAAGGATTAACAAGGTCGTTATGCATAGGCAACACTCTTACAGCCACGCCGTGTTGACCTGCGTTTCTGCAGGACATCAAGCCGGCAAACCAATGCTCATCCTGCGGCTCGGCAGCCTGTTCGTAATCCATTCTGATAGCCGAACCCTGCCTGATATTTCCCCATGCATCAACCGGACCATAATAAAGCTCAACTGAAATATCTTTCGGATTAATTTTCCCGAGCTTAACCAAAGTCCTGACGGACAACTGTGAGCCAACTTTTATCTGTGGCTGTTTGGAATTCAGTTTTTTATCACCGTCGCCGTTGTGGAGTTCCATTATAACGTCTTTTACAGCGAACTCATGCCAGGCTTCGTTTATCTCGGCCTTCCACTTTGAAAACTCCCTGGCCCTTTTGCAATCCGCTGCAGTCAGATAACTATGTTTAGCCATAGCAGGATTGTAGAACCTTCGTGTATAATCAGCAACCATTCTGTGGGTGTTGAACTGTGGCGCTATCCACTTTATGGAATTTTTTACCCTGCGTATCCAGGCCCGTGGCAAATTATCAGTTGAACGGGTGTAAAACAATGGGATAACTTCATTTTCTAAAATACCATAGATGGCCTGCGACTCTACCTTATCCTGATAATTGCCGTCCTCATAGCTCTGGCCTGCTCCGATAGCCCAGCCACCTTCAGGCTTATATCCTTCACACCACCAGCCATCTAAAGTGCTCATATTCAAAGCGCCGTTGATTGTTGCTTTCATGCCGCTTGTACCGCTGGCCTCCAAAGGTCTTCGCGGGTTGTTAAGCCATAGATCAACGCCGCGGAGCAAAATTCTTGCCATATCAATATCGTAGTTTTCCAAAAATACCAGGCGTCGTTTGACATTATACTGGTCCGCAAAGTGAATAATGTGCCTTATAATGTCCTTACCTTCCGAATCCTTCGGGTGAGCCTTACCGGCAAAAATAACCTGCATGGGCCTTTCGGGATCGGTTAGCATCTTTACAAGCCGCTCCGGGTCTTTAAGCAGAAGATTACCCCTTTTATAGCCTGCAAATCTTCTGGCAAAACCGATGGTAAGTACTTCGGGGTCGAGGACCTCCTCGGCCTGGTTTATTTCGGTGTGGTAAGTACCTCTGCGTTCCATCTGAGCTTTAAGTCGATTGCGTGCAAAAACAATCAACTGCTCTTTACATCGCTGATGTATTTGCCAAAATTCACCATCCGGAATTTGTTCGACATTATTCCAGAGCTGCTTATTCATAGCTTCATCGTCCCAGCTCGGCCCAAGATACCTTTGATACAAAGAGTTCATCTCTTCTGATAACCAGTTTTTGATGTGGATACCGTTCGTAATCGGTATTATGGGCACTTCATCGAGAGGAAGCCCCGGCCAAATACTACCCCATATCCCACGTGATATTTGACTATGCAATTTACTGACTCCATTTGCAAAACCACTCAACCTCAAGGCCAGAATTGTCAGCTTAAATGTCTCACTGTCATCGTCAGATAGAATCCTTCCCAATGACAAAAACCGCTTACTGTTTATGCCCAGCTTTGGGAAATAATTGCCAAAATATTTATCCATCAACTCCACGTTAAATTCATCAAGACCCGCTTTAACGGGTGTATGCATCGTAAAAACATTACCCGCCCTTGTTGCTTCCACGGCTTCATCAAAAGTAATATTTTTGGTACTTATTAATTCACGGATGCGCTCTAATGCCATAAAAGCAGCATGTCCTTCATTCATATGACAGACGGTCGGCATAATTTCCATAGCGGACAGAGCCTTTAAGCCGCCAATTCCCAACATGATCTCCTGGCGAATTCGCAACTCCCGATCTCCACCATAAAGGCTGCTTGTAATCATACGGTCGCCCGTAGAATTTTCACGTATGTTCGTATCCAGCAGATATAATTTCACTCTGCCAACTGAAACGCACCATACCTGAGCCAGAACAGATCTGCCGGGATACTCAACACTGATTGTTAAGGGCAGGCCATCTTCTTTATGAACAAGCTCAATTGGCATACTAAAGAAATCATTCTCGACATATTCCTCCCATTGCTCACCGTCAACATTCAAACACTGGCGGAAATAACCCTTCTGATACAAAAGACCGACACCGACCAGGGGAACGCCGAGGTCAGAAGCACTTTTAAGATGGTCGCCTGCCAGGATTCCCAAACCGCCTGCATAAATAGGCAAACATTCATGAAGACCAAACTCTGCACTAAAATAGGCAATGATTGGCTTAATGGATTTTGAACAAACCTGTTCATACCAGGTCTTTCTTTCAAGATATAATTTGAACTTTTCTACAGCGTTCTGCAACTGGGCCAAAAAGCCTTGATTTTCAGCCAGTTCGTCAAATTTTTCCTGTGTAATACTTCCAAGCAGTTTTATGGGATTATGACCACAATCCGACCATAAATTACTGTCAATACGTTTGAACAGCTCTACATACTCAGGATTCCACGACCAAAACATATTCATAGCGATGACCTCGAGGTCCTTTAAGGCCTCCGGCAAAGTCGGCAAAACTGTGAAGCTACGTACACACGGCATTTTTATTTCTCCACAATGTAAATCTATTGTTTACATGAATTAATAATTTAGGCCAAATAGGGATTCCGCATTATTTCTCCTCAGATTTTAATCGACCAAAGAACAGGCCAGCTTTACCCTAAAAAGCAAAGCAACGACAGGTTTGGCAAGAATTGAACGTCCTATATGCTTCTAATTTAAGGTAAAAAACAAAAAAAGGCCTGAACAAACAGGCCTTTTATCTTAGCTGCATGACGCTCCTCCACAGGTGCCGTAAGAAAGCGTTCGAAAAGAACCCATTACTTCCAAGTGGGCAATCGTTACTTGTGTCCGAAAGTCCTATCGAGTAGGCATTTCCGATCCATCAAGGCCTGATTTCCCTGAGTACGGGTATCGGTTCTTTCAAACACCTGCTTCCTATACGAACACCGCAGGGGTTAGCCCGCAACAACCTTTTATACCAGATTAAAAACTAAAAGTCAATAAAATATCAACAAAAATCAAACGAATACGTTAAACCTTCTGCTTTTCTCTTTATTTGTTTTTCGGCTCTTTAGCTATTTTTTCTAAAGGCAAATTCAAACTCAAAAAACAAATTTTTGTCTTTGCCGTTTCTGCACACAAATCGGCCAATAATCGTAAAATCACAATATTGAACATTTTTCGTGAACAATGGTTTTTTGGTACTTGCTCATGATATTGGTAAATTTTATTACACTTATAACTATCAACGGCTGATTCCTGCGCACTATTACACTGATTGCCACAGTCTGGATGTTGGAGGCCGTTGATTTAAACCGGATACAAAACATATTTCGGAACTGGCCAAACTTCTTGTGTCAACCCCAAATCCATGGCCAGCGCCCACCCATCTCTCGAATCCAGCCCTTCAAGAGTATCACTGCTTCCATAAATCTTCGCGCTTGCTGACCTCCAGTAGAGCAAGGTCTGTGGAATGTGAAAGCTCCTTCAAGGTTTTCTAAGTCATCCGACATCTACTTCTCGGCACACCCTTTGATCTCATCACTACAATATGTCCGACTTTATGATTCGTTTTGAGACACTCCGGCGTTTTCGCTCGCGGTACTGGTCCACATCCTTTTTGCCCGAAGTGAGGAAACGTAAAAAAGATTTCTCCTGAAACCGGCAGGTTTGACCAATTCCAAGAAGCCGGAGATACTTGCAGGTGAGCTCACGGTAAAATGAACCGGAAATCTTACGCTGCACCGCCAAGTGTCGAATCGCTCGCTCAGCAGCGTTATTGTTCCACGGGATCGCATCTTCTTCTATAAAGAGAAAGAGTGAGTCACGGTAACGTATGAATCGCTTCTGGTACTTAGCGACGATTTCACATTCGTATATATGCTTGTCAATACAACGGGCATAGAACTGCTTGACTACCAGTTTGTGCTTTCGTAGGTTCCTCGCCTTCAGCCCGTATTTTTCGACGTCGTTAAAAATAGGGACCAGCACGTCACGAACGCTAGCAACAAATGATTCAAGCTCCTGATTAAAAGGATTCTTCCAAAGATCATCATTCAAGTCCCTAATGAGGTGTGATAGACATTTCTGTTGTCTGCATGCTAACGCGTCATATCCACCATAGAAGTCAGACACAAGCACTCCCTTGTAGCCGGAAAGCATCTCTTGAATCAGCGTGGTTTCTCGTGTCTCTGTAAGACGGAACACGACATGCATGCCGTTCGTCAGTACCCAAACATAGTTGTGTGCCCCTCGGACGCTTATCTTCGTCTCGTCAACATGAACAAAAGGGTTCGCCAAGATTCGAGCCAACAGAAGGTCATCGGTTGACACGTAATGGTCAGAAACGTTCCGGACGAAGTTGACGATCGTTGCTTTGGCCACCTGTTCAGAGAAGAGGTCTTCAATTGTGCGAGTGATTGCACTGTAAGGGAGTCGAAGGGATATCCGCTGATAGACCGACCAAGCCTGAAAGGCATGAGCGAACAGCTGACGTCCAAATCGACTGATGGCTGGAGGTGAATAAGCACGATGACATCGCTGACAGAAGGCTTTCTCTCCGACATATTTTGTGATCACCTTACGGCATCCGCTTTTTGTAAAAACTAGATCGATGATAGTGTGCTCACTGAGCTGTCCAGCAGGCTGGAGGGATTCACCTTTGTGGCTTCGTCGCGGGCATTTCATTCGACGACGCACATGTACTACACGACCTGCTTTCGTAGGAGCAAGTCGAAAGTAGCCTGGATGGCCTTTGGGAGGACCGACCTTTCCACCGGTTGTTTTGGACAATTTGTCACCTTGACGAATCCTAATTCGATGTTGACGATACGCGGCGTGCGCCGACGCTAAAATCCCTTCGAAAGCCCGGTGTATCTCCGCCCCACTATGCGTACTGTTTTGCTTCGGAACGTCAACAAAATCTATGTCATCGCGAGTGTCGGCTGCTTTCCCAATATCACGCAGTTCGGCTGTCAATATGCGTACAGCATGGCAATCGCTTAGATTGTAAGCAAGCAGCGTCTGTTTTATCTCCTCCCTATGGCTATCTTCCCAGAGATATCGCCACACGAGACTTTGGAGGCCAGATGCATTTGTTGAGTCCCAGGCAGCTCCGACTACTGATCCGAGAGCCTTCAGGCGGTTCGATCTCGACGGAAAGTACACTTTCCCGAAAATGAAAGAATTGATGTTAACGAATCGGCATCCGATTGGGTCGAGTTTGAGACTATACTTTTTGGCCATGCGACGGAATGCTCGTGGCTCGTAACTGCCGTAATGATAAATCGGAGCGTTTCCGAGAGATGTGGCAAGCGCAATGAATTGCTCAAAAATGCCTTTTTCGTCCATTGGAGAGTTGGCCCACAACGAATGCTCAGTGAGAGTTTCTTCCTCTTTGACCACAAAACCGATCAGATAGTCGAAGCCTTGATCCGGTATGCCTTCGACATCCAGGTAAATCTCTACCGGATGCTCTGGAATGGACGGGGTGTCGTGAACGTATATCTTGCCAGTTCGAAGAGCCAACGCTTGAAGCTCAACATTGAATGTTGACGGAGCCTTGGTTGTTCGCTTACGTAGTCGCCTGGGCTTGAAGACATATGAAAGTTGCTTAACGGTAAAGATACCCCGTTTCCGGTACTTCTGAATAAGCGATGGCGTCATCCTATCCAGAAGACTAAGGTGGTCCTCCCGCTCGGCCTCTTCAAGACAGTGTTGACAAAACTGGCAGGTGTTGCAGTGATCGTTCAGGATCGGTATCGGAATCTTCAAGTCTTCGGCATTTACAAGTGGTCGAAGTGCATTTAGGATTGCTTCTATAGTTGGGTAGAATGTAACGAGACGTACTTTATGCGGCTTTCGATGGAACGGGACGATGATGCCCGTCGGCGGACGGTACCGCCGCATTTCTCCAGCGACATAGCCGGCAAAAGCCAAGCAAATTTTCTGTTCCGTAGAAACTGAGCACGTTCCGACCACGATGTGGGGTTCATAGGGCAGATGTTCTTTCGACGCACGTCGTTTCGGTTGCACCAAGGCATCACAAACGGCTTCATAATTCTCATAAGAAAGCCGTCCGCTTGATTTCTTGCTGCTCATTGGCAATTGGCTTGGGGCAATACTCAATACACTGCTTTCAAGCGAGTTGAGGTACGCCGAACGATTCACCTCAGTACGTGTTGTCAGAATCTCCTCATATTCATGCTTGATTCCGCTCGCCTCTCCCTGAAGGATGAAGAATGCCTTGCGCTTACATTGATGATAGGCGATGACCAACTCAGTCGTAATTGTACAATTCATCGTTGTGGCCCCGAGGGAATCGGTTCTTCAATGGGCTTCTCAATATTTTCAAGCTGCAGGTGATGCAAATCAGTAACACGTTTACCCGCTTTTTCCAAGAAATGCTGTACGGTGCGTGTATCGAATTCACAGATGGTTGCTATTGCTTCAACAGAGCAGTCATAGAGACATTTAACAATGCGTACAACATCGGCTTGTGACAGCTTCGTATATTGCATAAGTGAGCCTTGTCGCTCGCTGAATCGTGTGCCACAGGTTTTACAGTATAGCCGTCGGATGGCTTTGTCTTTTCCCATCCATTCGGCAATTGAAAGGTTTCCTGCATCAAAGTGGTTAAAGTCGGCACAGTCGCTGTTGGGGCAGGCAAAGAATGGTAAGTTTATTTTTCGAGGCTGGGCCGGTTTTTACAGCATTTTTGTTTGGGCATATCGGGCCTCCGTGCAAAATTTAAGAAGTTGCACGATAATATATCGGCCAAATATGCCCCAAAGGCTCATTTTTATAGTTATTCTTTACTAATATCATGAGTGAGAACCAAGCTTTTTAGAGTTTTTTTTACTGTCGTCGTTAATATCCTTAAACCGTTCGCAGCACAGCCCCAACAGAATTAGTGAGGCCTTCCACGATATCAGCTTCAAAGCCGTCGACTTTCTGGTGTGTTAATGTACCGTCTTCATCCCTATAGCGCAACGAAAACGTAACACTTTTTTTGCCGGACGGAATACCTTTGCCCTGGTATATGCCAACAAACTGAATATCCTCAAGTTCAACGGACGCTTTGTTCTTGACCGCCTCGACGATATCCACCCATCGGATATTCTCATCCACTACAATCGAAAGGTCTCGCTGTATCGCCGGGAATCTTGGCAGCGGCTTTACTTCTATTGCACCACTTTGCAAAGCTGAAAGCTGCTCAAATTCCAACTCTACAGCGCAGGACGAGAGGTCTTTGAAATCATATTTATCTTTCACAGCTTTCGAAACAATCCCTGCGGTTCCTATTGTTCGAGAGTTCACAATTATTTTAGCACCGGTCTGGGCCCAGATAAGCTCGGCAGGAGTAAAATCAATTTGTGCCTCTCTATCGATATTTCTTATGAGTCCTTCAATCACACCTCGCAGGTCTCGAAAATCACTGTCACAAACAAGAGCAAGTTTAGTCTTTTGAATCGGCAGCTTATCGCCCTGCTCATGGTTCGGTATAAAAGTATCGGCAATCTCAAATATTTTGCACGGCATATTCCCGGCGTTAAAGTTTGTTTTCAAAATACCCAGTAAAGAACCAATAAGAGTCTGGCGAAGGATATTTGCGCTTTTTCTGGATGCGTCTTTTACCGCCAGGTGTTCCTTCACATCCGCCTTTGAGAAGAGTTCGGCAACAGAATTATCAACAAAGTCAACATTTATCGTTTCATAAAAGCCGCACCCGTTAAGATACGTCCCAAGCGATTCAATCATCTTCTGACGGCTATCAACCGGTACGACTTCTATTTTGATTCTTCGCTCTGTTGGTACTTTGCTGTAGCCGTAAACACGTGCGACCTCTTCAATTAAATCAACTTCACGATAAACGTCACTGCGCCACGAAGGTACCAAGCATATTATCAAATCATCCCTGCTTTGTGGTTTGAAACTTAAAGCAGAGAGAATTCTCAGCACTTGTTCACAAGGTACCTCGATACCAAGCAGCTTATTTAAGCGTGAAAGCCGGAGTGTTACCTCTTTCTTTTCGGGCTTTTTAGGATAAATATCAATCACGCCCTTAGCTGCTTTTCCGCCCGCGAACTGAGTTATCAGTTGTGCAGTACGTTTTGAGGCCCAGTCCACCATCTCGATATCGACGGTTCGTTCAAATCGAAATGCAGCCTCCGAAGGCAGGGCAAGTGTGCGGGACGTTGTGCGAACACTAACCGGGTCAAAATGGGCGTCTTCCAGAAGGATTGTGGTGGTTGTTTCGCCAACCTCAGTATCGAGACCGCCCATAACGCCGGCTACGGCCACAGGCCCTTGCGCATCGGCGATAACCAGCATATCAGTATTAAGATCGCACTGTGTACCATCGATGCTGGTTAAACGTTCGCCGGCAAGGGCTTTTCTGACTATTATTTTACCATTGTTAATCTTTGCATAATCAAAGGCATGCGGCGGCTGCCCGGTTTCCATCATCGCGTAGTTGGTAGCATCCACAACATTATTGACGCTCCGCATTCCAATAGCTTCAAGCCGTTTTCTGAGCCAATCCGGAGATTGAGCCACTTTGACACCGTCAATAATCCGGGCGGTATATCGGCCACACAAATCCGGCTCGACAATTTCAACATCGGCGAATTCCGCAGCATCTTTGTCCAGCTCGTCCAGCTCAATATCCGATATTTTAAGTTTTTTGCCCGTCGCAGCAGCTAACTCACGAGCAATACCTATATAACCCAGACAGTCGCCGCGGTTGCTGGTTATTTCAACATCGATAACAACATCGTTATCAAGATGTTCTATCCCCTCACAAGGAAATCCCAGATCACTCAGTATCTCAGCAATTTGGTCGGCACCAAGACCGGTTTCGATATAATCACCTAACCAATTCAGTGAAATTTTCATAACAAAAGCACCGTCGAAAAACAAAACCTCAATTTTGGCACCTGTACCTGCGACTACCTGTGCAGGAAAAGCACAGGTGCAGGCAATAACTTAACCTCCAGAGCAACTTCTGTCAACCCTATTAGAATTAAGTCGGATTTGTATAGTTTGCAGAGCAGTAAGGATATTCAACCGGGCGGTTTTAATATCACAAAGTCGAATAACACAACCGCTTTCGGGACAGGCTGGGGGCTAACTCAGACGTCAGGTTTTGTTTTTAGCAATCAGCAAATCCACCGCCTTTTTAATGTTATCTACTGTAGAGATTAAGAACAGCTCATCACCTTCATTGATAACCTGCTGACCCCTGGGAATTGAGAATTCTTCTGTTTTCTTATTATATACAGCAATGAAGACACACTGGGATGGGAAACGGCGATTTCCTACAATGTCCTGAACACTTTTACCTGCGACTTTTGCATGCTCAGGTACAATAACCAAAAATATATCCGCCTTGCCTCCGCCTATACTGGTTATTCTTCGAACCTGAGGGTTTTCTATATCCATCATTATCTGGCTGATCATCAGGTCGGTCATCCGAACAATTGAATGCACCCCAGCTACTATATAAGCATTTTTATATGCGGGATCTCTCATCCTTACTATGATTTGGGGTACCTCAAAACTTTTGGCTAAAATTGCACAGGCAAGGTTGTCGGCATCCTGGCCCGTTGCAGCAACAAGGACATCGGCCTTGCTTATACCCGCCTCATTCAAAGCTTCGATGCTCGTAGCGCTTGCGTTTATCGCAACAACTCCAGTTTCGGCATATAACTTGTCACAGGTCTCCTTATTCTGCTCGATTAATACCACATCATGTTTGTTATCCAGTAACATGCGAACAAGCCCGCCCCCAACCATTCCGCCCCCAGTGATAACAATATACATTTTTATTACCTCCAATTATGGATAATATGCTAATTGATTGTCACTTTGACCATTTATCTCCAGGCCTTCCTTGAAAACAAAAGTAATACCGGCAATATTTCCAGTCTTCCTGCAAGCATGCCGAAAATATACGTTAGTTTCACAACAGGATGAATATCTATCATATCCGGGCCCGAGATATAGCATGGTCCTATATTGCCCATCGCGGAAAACATCCCTGAAAACGAAGCCCAGGGACCTTGATTTGAAAACAGAGCGGTAATTACGCCTCCAAAAAGCAATAACGCCATCCAAGCAAAAAACAAGGCGGCTATCCTATGCACTTCGTCGTCGGGTAATATTTTCCTGTCGATTATCAATCCTGTAGATGCCTTGCCGGAGGTTCTCAGCTTGAAAATCTCTCTGAACATCAGCCTATTAAGTATAGCGATGCGTACAACCTTAAAGCCGCCCGCCGTTGAGCCAACACAGCCGCCAATAACCATCATAACCAGAAACAATTGCTTAGCTGCGACACCGAAAAAATCAGAGCCTATATTCATCGTGGTAAAACCGCTCGTTGTGAGGATAGAAATCACCTGGAATATGCTGTGCCGGAATGAGCGCTCAACTTCTCCGAGGTCCACCGCGACACCACGTCTGAAAATGGCTTCAAAAGCGCCTGTCCTGTATAGACGCTCAACCATAATGATAATCACAAAAACAGCTATTAGCCGCCACCAGTATCGAATTTCAACATTATCCCAGAGGGCCTTAAAATCTTTCGTCAAGACGCGGTAATGAATCAGAAAGTTGATTCCGCCTAACATCATTATTAACGCCAGAGTATATTCTATCAACCTATAATTGGGGTGGGCTGTCAGGTAGTAGTGTCCGATGCTGCTGTCATAAGGCGAAAAGCCACCTGTTGCAACCGCGGTTAGGCCGTGGCAGACGGCATCGAAAACCGGCATTCTTTCGATGGCAAGAACAGCCACAGCTAATAACGTAAAAATCACATATATTGTCCAGATTATTCTGATTGTGTGGAACAATCCTGGAGCAGGCCTGCGGGAGGAAATCTTATGGCTTTCAGCTCCTAATATATGATGAGCCCCGCCGGCCTGAAATGTCAGCACTAAGAAAAAGGAAAGTATGCCTATGCCGCCCAGCCATTGAGTAATCGCCCGCCAGAAAAGTAAGCTCCTGGGCATATCATCCAGCCCCGAGAAAATTGTTATGCCGGTAGTAGTAAAACCGCTCATAGCTTCAAAATAAGCATCGAGGTAATTTGATCGTGCCGCGATCACAAAGGGCAAAGCCCCCACTGCCGAGACAATAAGCCAACTGAGAGCGCATATAAGCATAGAGCCGGCCGGATTCAGAGCCGCCGGCTTAAACTCATGGCGTAAAATCATTCCGAGTGAAAATGAGATTAGAGATGCAATAACGAAAGAGGTTGCAGTAACCCAGCCGTCACCAATTCGTCCCCAGTACACCAGAACGATAATCAGAGGGAATAAAAGAATCAGGCCTAATATCTCCAGCAGATTTCCAATAAAATGCAATATGCAACTGATTTGTCGAAATCCGTTTCTCATTCACAGCTCCATAGTTTCTCAATACCGCTGGTCGGCCTTGCTTTTGAATTATAATGCCGGTAGAGACTATTGCAAGCTATTTACCGGCCAATATCAAAGCCGACCGGACAAAAGATTTGTAATGGCCAAATTTGGACTTTTGTTTTGTTGGTTTTTCCTTATAATGGTAGAAATTAATATGCGTTAGGCAATTTGAGGAGAAACGAAATGGAAAAATACAGCGTAATCACATTGATTGTTTTTTAACGGGCTGCATAAATAAATACATGGAGCAGCGTAAAATGGACGACGTCGAACGATTTGAACAACTTATTAATGCCGGCTATTGCTGTATATCTATTGTTAGCCATGAAGAAAAGTACGCCCTGGAAATCATACAGAAGGCGGCACTTGGCCAAAAACGCGGTATGTGGATATGGTCCGTTGCCGGAGGCGTCAGAGAAGGCCTGCTTTCCGACAGCCCTTTCATAGCTGATACAGAATCCCCCGCCGCCGGACTTCACCACCTTGCCGATACAAGGGAAGAGTCTATTTGCGTAACTCTCGACCTTGCTGAGCATCTCAAAGCAGGCCTGACGCTGCGGGCGTTGCGTGACCTCATTGACTGTTTCGAGAAAAACGGTAATACACTCGTTATGATTGACAGCGCCGATAAACTGCCCGAAGTCATAAAATCATACGCGAAGCCTTTCGAAATTTCTTTGCCGGACCGGAATGAACTGAAAGATATCGTCCGCAGGACATTGCAGCGTTTTCACCGTAAAACACCAATTGAGATTGGCATCACGCAAAAGGGTCTGGAAACAATCGTTCGTAATCTTCGCGGCCTTACACGCCGTCAGGCTGAACGCATTATTATCGATACCGTCGCCAATGACAGACGCTTCGATGACAACGACATAAACCGCGTCATTGCAAGTAAACGGCAGATGATTCAACGTGGAGGTTTATTGGAGTATATCAAAACACCTCTGGATCTGAGCGAAATCGGCGGTATGAGGCAACTGAAGAAATGGCTCAACCAACGTAAAGACGCATTTAGCTCCAAAGCTATAGAGTTTGGCCTCGAAGCTCCCAAAGGCGTGCTGATGCTCGGCGTCCAGGGCGCGGGAAAAAGCCTCTGCGCCAAAGCCATAGCAACCGCCTGGCACCAGCCGCTCTTGAGAATGGATCCGGGCGGTTTGTACGCCAGCTTTATTGGTGAATCCGAACGCAATCTCCGGGATGCGCTGCGGCAAACCGAAATGATGTCGCCGGTGATTCTCTGGATCGATGAAATCGAAAAGGCCTTTGCTTCGGCCGCCAGCCGAAGCGCAGACGGCGGGCTGTCCCAGAGGATGTTCGGCACTTTACTGACCTGGCTGCAGGAACGCGAGGCACCTGTATTTGTCGTCGCTACCGCCAATGACATCGAAGCCCTGCCCCCCGAGCTTCTGCGTAAAGGACGATTCGACGAGATATTCTTCGTTGACCTGCCTGATTATGAAGTGCGAAAAGAAATATTTGCTATTCACATAATAAAACGTAAGCGGGATCCGGGCAAATTCGACTTGAAAGCCCTGGCTAAGGCCTCTGAAGGCTATAGCGGCTCTGAAATAGAGCAGGCCGTAGTATCCGCTCTGCATCAGGCGTATTCCGACAAAACCGGCTTAAATACAGACCGGATAATCTCCGCTGTAGAGGCTTCGCCGCCGCTGACGGTAACATTAGCAGAAAAAGTTCAATGTCTGCGGACTTGGGCCGAGGGAAGATGTGTCCCGGCTGATTGAAAATTAAACCGGCAAGCTTTGGGCTTTTATCTTTCTGATTTTCACTTATAATAGGCCTGTTAATGGAGCTTAATTGATTTTTTAAGGATAACTGTTATGGGAAAAAATAGTCTGCTGGCCTTACTGATTGTCGGTTCGAGTGTCAGTCTTCTACTATCCGGCTGTGTGGAACGCAAGTTGACAATCAACACAAAGCCACAAGGGGCATTAGTTATATTAAACGATGAGGAAATAGGCACCTCACCTGTTACTGTCTCGTTTGAATGGTACGGTGATTACTGGGTCAGAATAAGCAAAGAAGGCTACGAGAGCTTAAACACCCACCGCCCCTTGAAAGGGCCCTGGTATGATAACTTTCCATTTGATTTCTTCGCGCAAATAATCAGTCCGGACAGAATCGTCGATTCATACGAATGGACGTTCTCACTTGACCCCAAAAAGCAAATCAGCCGGGAAGAACTAATCCAGGCCGCTGAGAAACTGGAGAAACAACTAAAATGACGTAGATTAAACTGATAAACGCTGAATTAAAGCTTTCAGTTCTTGCTTTTCGACCAGCTAAAAGGTATAATAGATTTGGAAAAAAGGGTATAAATTTTGGTTCCTCATTATAAAACGGCAAGGTATAGTTATGAAATTAAAGACAATTATACATAAAGCGGAGGAAGGCGGCTATTGGGCGGAAATACCTGCCATCCCCGGCTGCGTTACCCAGGGCGATTCATTCGAAGAGCTTTTGAAGAATATTTACGAAGCGGTAGAAGCCTGCTTATCTGTGGATGCATAAGCAAAATTTAAAAACAAACAGAGGGTCGTAATGACTATCCTAAAGTTACGTAGGTATGATGAGGACAAGGAAATCGAATTCGAATTAGATTACCTTACATCTTTAACAATCAGTCAACGATTCCAAATGATGTTCACAAAAACCAAGGAAATATTGAGTCTGCGTAAAAAAACAAATGGACACAGAACAGTTACTGAAGTTATTAAAAGAAAACCATGTTAAATTTGTCATAATCGGCGCCATCGCTTTTTTCAACCTTCAACTATGGATGGGACAACCTCGAAAGCAAATGCTCAGAGAACATTGAAAGCACTGAAAGAATTCGGATACGACACTACAGATATAACAATAGATGACCTTTCAACAAAGAAAGTGCTGATTCGCCAGTACCTGATAGAAACTGATATTCACCCCGTTGTCAAAGGGATAACATTCGAGAAAGTTTGGAAAAACAAAGTAAAGGCGAAGTTTGGAAAAACCTTTGTCTGGTTTGCTTGCCTTGACGACCTTATAACAATGAAAAAAGCTGCTTCGCGTGTAAAAGACGTAGAAGATTTAAAATACTTATGTAAATTGAAAAAGCCTACCAAAAACGTTAGATACAGGCAAGTTGTATGCATGCCTCAACGAGAATAACTAATCAGTAAATCAGAGGAGATTCTCACGATACCAATCTATAGCCAATTGCAAACCGTGTTTAAATGTTACTTTGGGCTTGAAACCGATTAGCTTCTGGGCCAGAGTAATATCGGCCAGAGAGTGCTTTACGTCGCCGGGGCGCGAGTCAGTGTAATTCGGCTTAACGTTCTTACCTGCGGCATCATTAATCATAGCAATAATCTCATTGACCGTTACGGCCGAGCCACAAGCGATATTAATAACCTCGCCTTTGATCTGTTTGGCTCTTGCGGCAAGTAAGTTGGCCTGAACAACGTTGTCAACATACGTAAAATCGCGGCTCTGCTCACCATCACCATAAATCGTAGGCGGTTCATCCTTCAATATGGCCGTAACAAAAGCCGGGATAGCGGCTGCATATTGACTTTTTGGGTCCTGTTGCGGACCAAAGACATTGAAATACCGAAGCGAAATAGTCTCAAGGCCGAATACCTTATAGAATACCGAGCAGTAATATTCGCCAACGAGCTTAGCCACCGCATAAGGTGAAAGCGGCACAGGGGTCATAGTCTCGATCTTCGGCAGAGTCGGAGTATCACCGTAAGCCGAGGAGCTTGCGGCATAGACAAACCGCTTTACACCTGCATCACGGGCGGCCACAAGAAGCGTAAAGGTCGCATCGACACAGTGCCTGTGCGTTGGGACAGGATTATCAACGCTAAGCGGGACAGACGGCAACGCCCCCTGGTGCAAAACCACATCGATATCTTTCATGGCCGATTGGGCGACCTCCACCTCGCCCATGTCAGCCTGGACAAAATCGACTTTGTCTATGATAGAGGCAAGGTTGCTTTTTTTGCCCGTGAGCAGATTGTCAACAACTCTTACAAAGCAGCCCTGCGAGATGAGTTCTCTGCAGATATTAGAACCGATAAAACCGGCTCCGCCGGTTACTAAGAATTTTGTCATCAACTAAGCCTCTTAAAAAAACCTGCTTATTGTTTTAAGGACACACCAGGTTTTTATGATAACGTAAAGCTCGATAGTTGTCACTGCCCAAAAGAATCTTAAACTTTTTAAGACTTAAGTTAAGCCGGCGGCAAGTGCGGCTTTCCTTGCTTTTTTGGCCTTTTTCTCATATTTCCGGTACGACTTGAACTGCTCGTTGAAGTACCCGCCTTTCATAGACCTTGCGGCAAAGAGCACACAGCCGATTATTTTGGCATTTACTTCTTTGAATTCGCGAATAGTTCTCTGGGCAGCGCCTCTGCTCGTAGCAGCGGCATTAAATACCAGAACTGTGGTATCAACGAGTCGAGCCAACACTTTTGCATCGCTCACCAGCAGGACAGGCGGCCCATCAATTATAACGTGGTCGTAGTTGTTCCGCTGGCGGCCAAGCAGCTCTTCCATCCTCGGGCCGCCGAGCAGCTCAGCCGGATTAGCAGGTAAAGGACCGCAATCGATTATGTCAAGGCCCTCTATGCCGCCGGGCCTTATAGCTTCCTGGAAACCGCATTGCTTCATCAGCACGCTGCTTAATCCAAAATCAAAACCTTCCGCTTCAAGCTTATCTTCGAGTATATCGGTTTGTATTTTTGGAAACAGTCTTTCTAAGCTGGGTTGTCTGAAATTGGCATCTATGAGCAGGACTTTTTTATCCGCGGCAACAAAAGTTGTTGCAAGATTGACCGCTACGGAAGTTTTACCGTCTCCCGCCATACCGCTGCTGACAAGCAAAGTTTTCAAGGACTCTGCCGTGCCGGAGAGCTTTAAGTTCGTCCGGCATCGCCTGTAAGACTCGCTTATAACAGAGTAAGGCGCCAGCCGGACAGCATGACAAAGCTCAATGCGGCGAGCCTGACTATCTTCGGATGCATCGGGGATAACACCCAAAAGGGGGATATGTAAATACTTGGCGACGTCACTGGGTGTGCGCACCAGATCATTAGCCATTTCAATAAGAAAGGCAAGACCTACACCAAACATAAAACCCAACATCGTCCCACCGGGGAACCATAGGTACCACTGGCGGGAGAAGGCCATTTCCAGCGGTATCGGAGCATCTCCGATTCGCTGAACTTTTGGTGTCTCCGGAGAATCATGCAGCATCTTCAATTTCTCGACCTGCTCTTTGATTAAGTCGAGCATTACGATTCTCTCATCTCTTATCTTCAGCCGCTGCTCATACTGAACACGCGCCAAGTCAAGCTCTTTTTTCTGCGCTTCCGCCTCCTGCCGCTGTTTTTCCAACAGCTCAAACCTTTCCTGCAAAACATGCAAGCCGTCACGGGCATTTTCGAGATTCGCCCTGCGGGTCAGCTCTCCGATCTCGGCCTTCCTTAATTCTCTTCTTTTTTTGATTTCTTCTATCTGCTCCCTCATATTGAGCACATCTCTGTGATTTTCACCAAACTTTGTAAGTTTGGCAGCGAGCTGGGCCTCCTGAAAGGCAAGCTGCTGAGCAAGTGTAACCACAACGGCATCTCTTTCTATCACATATTGAACCTGCTCAGTAATAGGACCTGTCGCCAGGTCCTTAAGATTTGCTATGTCAGCACTAAGCTGCCTTATTCCCAGCTCAAGGTTATTTTTTTCGAGCTCCAAATCATTCAACTTCAAGGTTATTGTATGCTGGAAATTACGCCCCGTCGGCATAGCAAGGTCGGTTATACCCCATCTCTCGCGGACCTCATCCAGCCCCTTGTCGGCTGCATCCAGCTCCGCTTTAACTCGGGCCTGCCGCTCTTCAAGCATAACCAGTTCGGCGCTCACCTTTCCTCTTTCTACGCTTCCCTGCCTGGCAATAAACAAACGCACCATTTCGTTAACTATGTCCGCCGCTTCTCTTGCATCACGGCAGGTCATTGAGACCTCGACAAACTCAGCATCTCTGTGGGCATAAGCACTTAAATATCTATTCAAATACTTAACGGCTTTTCTAATGCTCCTGTCTCTGCGCTCAAACCACTGGGTTCTTTTCACTACGTCACTCTCAAGCAAATCCTGCAGGCTGCTCTGCTGCTTGATAAGATTAGCTATTGACTGACGATAACCGTAAATAATATCCTTTTGTGTCTGAGGGGCAACGATGTCCATAGGATCTTTTTCTACAGGCGGAAGGACTTTAATGTAGGTTTTGGAGGTATATCTCGGAATATATTTCTGTAACAGATACCAGCCGGCACCACCGGCCGCTACACCCAACATAGTCAGAAAAAATATCAGAAATATGTGCCTGCGCAATATCCCCAAAGCCTCTTTCGGTGTCATAGAGGCAGCCGCCGGAAATCCCTGTCCAGGCGGTCTTGGCATTCTATTTGATGCTATTGGTCTTTCTTTGGCCATTCTGCTTTTCTACCCGGAATCAACCAATTAAACTATTCTCGTATTACGCACTGCAATATTTTCTTACAAGGCATTACGGCGAAAGCCGCTCGATAGCCTTATTGATTCGCTGCCTGGCTTTCTGCGATAATCCGTCTTCTCCTGCATCCAACGCCTGTCTATAAGCAGCAAGCGCTTCATTTTTCGCCCCAAGTGCTTCTTTTATCAAACCTTTATGCTCGTACACTTCCGCCGGTACGAGAACATTATTCTGCTGATATTGCTGCAACGAGGCCGCCACAAATTCAATAGCCTGCGAATTGTCACCTTTTTTATGCAGCACATAAGCATAAGTATCCAGGTAGCCTGGATTATTCGGCTGTTCATCAAGCGCGCGCCTGGCGTATTGAAGAGCTTCCGGAAGCCTTTCATTATTTTCAGCAAGAAAATACGCTAAATCGTTTAGAATAATGGTATTATTCGGCATTTTAGTTAACAGACTTTTGTAAACTGTGATAGCCGCCGAGAGATAATTTTTATCGGAACTTCTCTCGTATGCGAGGGTTAAAACGTCCGCTTTCTTCATTGCATAGTTAACCCTGTGCGGGCTTTCAGTGTCAGTCAGTTGAATGCATTTCTCAATATAATCTATTGCTTTATCGAGCTCATTGTTAATCTTTGCCAAATTAAACATAGCAAAATTGGCGGCAATCGAGTCCGGATTGGTTTCGAGCTTTTGCCTGCAATACTTCAAAACTTCATCAGGCCCAAGCATAAGGAGCATTCTAAGCAAAACCTCGGAGGCAAGCGTTTCGTCTTCACCCGCTTTATCAACTGCTTTGTGACAATATTCGACAGCGGTCATTTTATCGCCGAGCTTCAGCTTCGCCTGAGCCATTCGCAAATACGCTATGGAAGCCAAGCTGCCATCAAGATATTTTCCGCACTCCTGAAAAACTTGGTCAAGCTTCCGAGGATTCCAGTTTCCGGTATTCTGTTCTGCCGCTCCAAGGATAAGGGCATTCATATATCCATCGAACGCCGTAGCATAGAGCGCATCGGGTACCTCGTTTCCGCTGTTGCCGGCAGGATTTGCCTGGCTCCTGAGCAAATAAGCTTTCTGATACAATTGCTCGGCTTTGTCGAAATCACCCGTCTTAATGGCAAATGCACCAGCTCGATTAAGCCACTGTGCACTGTCGGGGAATTTCTCAAGCGTCTCTTCATAGAATTTCTTCAAGGCCGGTTTTCTGTCAAGCCGTGAATAAATATGTTCAAGCAATAATCTGGCTTCGGTGTGAACTCCGGGAGTGTTAATCGTAACTTTAAGTTCGGTTATGGCATCCTCGTATCGCTCGGCGCCCATATAAGCCTTAGCCAAAGAAATTCGTGTAGCAGGCTCATCCGACAACAATTTGCTTTCTCTAAGGTCGCTGATTGCCTTATCATAATCTGCAAGAAAGAAATTAATTTCACCTCTTAACCGCCACGCCACCGGGTTGTTTCTGTTGGTCTGGAGATTTCTGTTAGTCAGCTCCAACGCCTTTTGCAGTTGTCCCTGTCTCATCAGCAGCCAGCCTTCAAGCAGGAGTATTCTGCGTTCATTGGGATACTTTTCCTTAAAACTCTGTAATTTGTATTCAGCTTCCCTGATAAGACCGGCTCTAAGAAAAGCCTCAATTTGAACAAGATTATTTTCTACGGTATCTTCAAATGCTATAAGCTCACTGGAATATTTCTTCACAGCCTCCCTGTCGCCGGTTTTCTCGGCAACAAGTAAAAGACCTCTTAGGACTGCTGCATCTTTGGTGCCGCCTTCGTATAACTTCTGCAGTACTATACCGGCATCATCGTATCGGCCTTGCTGAAAATAATGGTCCCAAAGCAATTTCTGCTCCTGAGATTCCTCCAGCAGAGCCGTAGCCTTTTCATCCTGACCCATGGCCCGAAAATATTCAGCATAGTAATAAAGCATCCGCTTGTCCTGAGGATTTATTTTCCTTGCCTGCTCGAAAGCCGAAGCAGCGATACCAAATATCGCTTCCTTGAGCTTCGTATTGGTTTCTTTGACAGCCACTTGCGTTGCCAGTTGACCGAGCAGTAAGGAATTTTCCATATTAGGAGCTGCGCTTTGCAGGTCCTGGCGAATTGCGATCGCTCTCATGGGTTCTATCGGTGCTATATACTCCGCATACAAGCTCAACAAAGACAAATCACCTCGATTCAGCGCGATTGCCGTTTCCAGAGCAGTTCTGACTTCAACCACCTGAGCAGAAGAGACGCTATCACCAAGCTTTTGATTTCGATGATATAAAACGTTGGCCGACGCTTTTGCAATAATTCCATCCAGAGGATTTAAAGATGCGGCTTTACGAATGTCTTCCAGAGACGCATGCTCATTTCCAAGAGCAGCATTGATTTCGCTCCTTAGCATATAAGCGTATGAAAATACGGGTCTTTGTTTCAAACATTCGTCGATTGTCGCCAAAGCATCTTCGAATTCACCTTTAGCCATTGCCAGGCGAGCGGCAAAAACCCGCCCCTGATAATTATCGAGGTTTTCACGGCTTGTTGTCTTTGTAATTTGCTCCGCCAGTTCCCAGTCTTTCGTGGTAAGCGCAATATCCAAAAGATGGCTCGCGGCAATTTGCACATACTCAAAAGCAGGCCCCTCGGCTACACGCTGCTGCGAAGTTCCTGTTTCAACAGCTCTGTTTAGATGGAGAATAGCTTTTTCCGTTTCGCTGTGCCTGCGATAAAATATTCCAAGCTGCGTTGCGCGGCGAACAGGGTCAGCGATACTCGAAAGCACCTGCTCTTCTAATTCTTTGATTCTTTGCTGCGAAATATTTGCCGGGTCAGGTTCGGAGAGTATCTGCTTATAAACCTGCACTATTGTATTATCCGGAAAATGTCCTAAAAAACTATCGACCAAACTTTCAGCCCGACTTGCCTGGCCTTGCGCGATGTAATTTCTGCAAATACCAACAATAGAATTTTGTCCAACAGAATTCGGCTCTACCAGCAGCAGTTTTTCCAGCAGTTCTGCCTCATGCCGCCGGTAGCCTTTCAATTCTTCTGTCATTACACCGATATCGACCGTCAATCCTACAGGCTCCTTTTCTTCAGGTTCTGTTTGCAAGGGAATAATGTCCGAGCTTTCACGCATTTCCTTTTGTGCCATATTCAGTTGAATTTGCCTGATTCTGGTCTGTACCAGCGCCAGTCTTAGTTTAATCGTATCGGGCTCATCCTGCATCCTAACCGACAATTCTTTCTCTGCCTCGTCAAACTGCTTTGCTCCGATATAACTTTCGATACGAAGTATCCGGCTTCTCTCATTAGGCCCAAAATATTCTTCAAAAGCGTTTATATTGTACATGGCGTCCGAGAAGTTACCAAACTTCATAATCACATCTACATAATCCAAACGCGCTTCAGGTTTAATCTCACTAATACCCGAATAGAGCGCACTTATCAGAAATTCAGCGACTACACCAATCTCAGGAGTGTCTTTGAAAATCTTCGCCAGAGTGTAAGAAAGTTGTGAAAATTCGTCGTCTCTCGGCCATGAGGATGGCTCAGGCGGTTTAAGTGCTTTAAACTTTTCGTAAGCTGTATATAAGTCTTTGACAGCGGTTTCTTTATTTCCCTTTGCAAGCTCGAGCATTCCTTTCCACTTAATAATGAAAGGCTCTTCGCCGCTGCCAAAAATCTGCTCGATTTCGTGTACGGCCTGCTCAGCACCTGTCTTCCAAACAGCAGTTTGCGATGGACTATCCGGTTCACCTGGCTCAAGTATCTGCTCGATGTAGCAATTTGCGAGAAAAGCATACAGCATAAATCTGTTGGTTATATTAGCCCGATGCCGTGGACCGGGTGTATCCTGCGCATCGGCTAAAGTAAGTGCATTCCTGGCTGTCTCTATTGCTTTATATATCTGTGGCTTTTGCCTATGAAGAGAAAACTTTCGGTAGTATAAATTGGCCGCACTTATCGCATAAAGCACATTTTGTTCATCCAGCCTCATCGCCTGTTCAATAGCCTCTATAGCCTTATCAAGTTTTTCCGGGCCCCGCCGCGGACCTGTAAAGGCCGAATAAACCGAATAAAATTGGGACATTGCAGCAAATGCCTCTGCGCTGGAATCGAACTTGCGTACAAGTGACAAATACTCCGGTTCAAGTGCTTCAATCTGTTCCTTCTGCCGGGCAGGATCGTCGTTTTTGGCAAGCATAAGCTTCAGTGCCAGAAGATTAATATGTGCTCTCGGCTCAGTCCGGGCTATCTGAACCGCCTGCTCCAAAATTGCCGTCGCCTGTTTTGTAGCTTTGTCTCTTTCCTCAGGGCCGCCTCGCGAAGCTAAAAGTTCCCCTTTTGTAATTGTCACCATAGCCAAATACCAATAGGCATCTATATTATTTGGCTCATACTCCTGGACTTTCTTCAAATCATCGACTGCCAGTGCAAGCGATTCGTCCCTGTTGGTAACCGCTCCCATGGATGCCATCTCCAGAGCGGCCCTGCCTCTTAGTAGATACAAGTACGGCCCCAGCCGCTGACGAGAGGTGTCTATTTGTTCTGTTTCAAAGACATCCCACTTGGCCGTATCCTCTCCAAGCAGGTCTGCATCTTCCGCCACTTTCAAAAATTCCGACGCCTGCTTGTGCACCTCCTGCCAGGGACCGCCGATACTGCTGTCAGACAGTATGTAAAAATATTTTAACCGCCCAAATCGAGCTTTCGCATTATTGGGATTTATTCTTATTATTTCGTCCCAACACCCCAATACAAAGGGCCATTCCTTATCCTCAACCTCGAGGTACATATCCACCATTTTAAAAAGTACCTCTTCTCTGAGAGAGTCGGTTTTTGCACTGTTATATGCTCTTTCAAAACTGCTTTTAGCCCTGTCGAAGCTTTGCTGTTTTATTTGTTCATCTGTTGCCTGTCGTGCTGCTTGTAGAGCGGCCTCAGCATCTTTGATAAATTCTTGCGGATCTCCGCTTAGCCGAAACATTACGAAAATGGCCCCCAAGGCAAGAACTACAAAAATCACCGAGCCGATAAGTGCAACTTTTTTATTTAACCTCCTGTTTGCCATAAATTAACCTCTTATTGGATATTTTGGATTTTCCTTTATATATCATACTGCTACGTCTTCGGTCTTTGCCGATACGAGCGGTTTACTTTTCCCAGTCAGGCCAGTGTTTTGTTTCTAAAACAGGCAAAATCACGGCCAGGAGCTTTTCACCTGCTTTAATTGCCTGCTCTTTGTTGGGTGGAATCAACGTCTGGTTAAAAACCAGCTCAACCTTGCAAAAATACGAATATTTACGAAAAAGGTTCTTATTCAAAGCTATTCGGGCTTCTTCTCTGGAAGCCGCATATTCTCCATTGACCTTAAATAAGTACAAAACCGGGAATTTTTCACCTCTTTGCCAAAGGTTGGCTTTTGTGCTGCCAAAGACAAGATGTTTCCCTCGCAATTTTCTTTCAAAACCGGCATTGTTGTTTATTTCCAGCGTTACACTGTCGGATGCCAATCTTTGAAAGCCTCCACCGGCATAGCACTCTTCCGGTACATGCGGCACTCTGTCAGGAAGCTGGTAATAAGTAATAAACAGCATACATTTTTCAGCCGCACTATTATCTGCCGCTTCGGAGTCTTCCAGAATCCACTGGATGTAATCTTCGGTCCCTAATGCTGTGATTATTTCCTCGTTCTCAATTTTTAATTTTGATATTACTCTGTAAGAAGCTAAATCACTTTCATCCAGAAAGTCAAAAGATTTCTTCAACGGCAGCGGTTCCTTTTTTAAGTACACTCCGAAGCTTTTTACAGCTATCGACATACCGGCCCCTGCTGTTGTAAGCACCGCGACACATATCAAAAAGGCCGGCTGAAAATATACTCGTATATTGTTTCTAATATCCCGCATCACTTATTATGCCTATCGGGCTGCGTCGGACTTCGCCCCGACGAGCGTACCACAATATCTTCGTTAACTATGTCACTGCCTTCAATAAACAAACTCGACATAAACCACGCCAGAAAACCATATAAACCAAACGCCAGCGGTAACATGATTAATCCCAGGCTGTCGTGATAGATTCCCTGCGTGTATTTCGGATGTATCAGCACATAAATAAAGCCCGTTACTGTAACCCGCACAATATTACAGAATACCGCTATAGGTATCGTGCTGGCTAAAAGAACTAATCGCTGCCATAAAGGTCTGTAGTGCAGATATGCCATTGCAACGCCCAAAGCCAAAAAGGCCATCAACAGGCGCATCCCGCTGCAGGCCTCAGCGACATTAAGCGAAGGCTCCAGTTGCCGTCCCTTATAAATCACATCTATAACAACGCCGTTGACAGTGGCTTCCATCCCGCCGACCAGATTCAGTAATGCAGTTGCTATAGAAGCAGCAAGATGCCGCATTGGCATAGTAAGGCTAACATAGTATCTTCGAGGCAACGGCACGGCAAAAATCAAAAAAGCTATCGGCAGCCACGTATATTTAACCAGGCGCCATCCACCCAAAAACAACACAATCGCACCAAGCGTTGCTATCATACCAATGGGTCTTAGGTATCCGTACTGAAGTTGAACAATATTGAAGGGATAAAACAAAACACCGCAAATCAGAAAAAACAGGCCGATATAATTTGGTTTTAACTCATTATTTCGAACTGAGCGGAGAATCTCTTCTTTGTGCTGGTTAATGAAATACAAACTGAACACCGGGATTAGAAAGCCGTGTGACCAACTGCTGTCCGTAAGCCACCTGTGGATAATCACCTGAATCTCATCGCGAAAAAGATAGCAGAACAGTATTCCTATGATAAGAATCTTAATGTAATTATGCAGCCCGAGCCGGCTCCAGTGCTTTTTTTGCGGCGGTGTAATTGTTTGTTGTGTTTGGTTATTCATTTTACAATTCTTAGCGTAATCAGGCCTATTCGCAATAGAAGAAGTGATATCGTACACCATAGTGAAAACTAACCGCTAATAATAAAAAAACAGAACTGTCGGGCTCAACAGTTCTGTACTTTCCACTCTATACTTTTCTTAGAACCAGCCCGGTAAAGGTCTGTGGGAGCCAAAGTCTCTATCTGCAAAATTACGGTCATAAACAAACCCAAATCCATAAGTAGCCCTGAAGGCATTTCGTAAAATTGCCCGCCATCTGGAGGTTGCATGTGTTCCGACATTGATTAAATCATTCGGCTTAATGAAGAAATCCGGCTGCTCACCGCTGGCTATCTTATCCAAATCCACCATTACTATTTCTTCACGATCTCTGCCAATCCTTCTTACCACCTCGACGCGTTTAGGCCAGGCCAAAGGTCCCAAACCGCCCGCAGCCGCTATAGCCATTTTCAAAGTCATTGAACGCCCGGTCGTATTAATATATCCCGGACGGTTGACATGACCCATTATACAGAACTCACCAACAATATTAACCGGCACATGAATAGTATCGCCGGGCTTTATCACGATATTATATCTGGAATCACCTTCAAGTAACTTTTTAGCCGGAATTCTTATAAGGCGCGTCCCGGTACCAGTCTCACCTTTAACACCCTGCATCTCATATGGGCCGGTCGGCTGTTCTCCGGGTTCAATCTTAATAACAGGCCTTATAGGCTCAGCCGGCTCTGGTGAAGTCGGCGAACCAACTTGAACTGGAACCCATTTGCCGTTCTTGAACCTCCACTCAACATGTCCGGGTTGTTCTTTCTCTTCCGTCGGAGTCGGAGTTTGGGTTGGGGGCGGGGTCTGTGTCTGTGAATCAGCTTGAACTGGAACCCATTTGCCGTTCTTAAATTTCCACTCGATATGTCCGGACTCTTTCGAATCCAACTGCTCATTTATCACTTTTGGAGCAACCGGCGCCGATGATGCCAGCGCCTGCGGACGATTTATTCGCTGATTTGTCCACTTGTCGGAACGAGCCAGTTCTTGAAGGGACTCCCGTGCATTTTCAACATCTACCCCCCCCTTCAACCATTTTTGCTGATTGCGAGAACGCTCTTGCAGCGTTTTCAATATATCTCTAACACTTACAGGCTCATCCACCATTTCCGGAGCAGCCGGTGCGGGGGTGAATGCCATTGAATCCCGGCGGCTTACTCGCTCATTTAATCTATTTTCAGAACGAGCCAGCACTCGGAACGACTCCATTGCGTTTTCGACATCAACCCGCCCGTTTAACCATATTTGTTCACGGCGAGAGCGTTCCTCTAAAGTATTCAATATGTCATTGACACCTATCGGCTCTTGCGCAGATGGTTGCAATTCAGTCTGGGTGTCCACCCGACCGGGATTTCGATTATTCGGCCATTCAAAGGCTTTCGGCATTCCAGCCGCTTCCCAATCATCCGTTGCCATCTCAGATGAGGTTATAACTACTTTACTTTCAGGCCATCGATACCCATATCCTGCAGGAGGCGAGACAGTCTGCTCCATCCTGTGCGATGGAGCGGCGGTTTCGGGTTCAATCATCTTCAGCTCAAGTCCATCGAATCCCGGCTTAAGGGATTCACGTCCAGTTCCCTTATTGCCATCGATAAAACGTGAAACAAAAATATAGCTTACGTTAAACTGCCTTG
>Ga0307380_10002157_pt1 | contig 28093 bp, 19 predicted proteins | sample UN3MG_FD_202239 | JGI IMG/M metagenome (GOLD analysis project Ga0307380, IMG submission 202239) | Soil microbial communities from Risofladan, Vaasa, Finland - UN-3 | ecosystem: Environmental > Terrestrial > Soil > Coastal area > Acid sulfate soil | place: Finland: Risofladan, Vaasa | collected... | reverse complement strand
CGCCGAACTCCGATATTTCCCAGAAGTTCCAGGGCGCTTACTTTTACCCGCCAGCTTTCATCCCGGATCAGGGGGGCAAGCTCCTCGATTACATCCTGCACTCCCAGACGGTCCAAAGCCTGTACCGAGCGCCAGCGCACGAACTCATCCGGGTCTTTTAAAGCCATTTTAAGTGCCGCGACAGCCTTGGCGCCGCCCCCGGCCCCAAGTCCCTGGACAGCCCGCTCCCGGACAAACTCGTCCCGGTCACCGGCAGCCTTGAGAATATAAGGCTGGCCTTCCACCGTGTAATCGACAGCTATCTTGCGCACTGCCTCGAGTCTTTGGGCGGGATTGGGCGACTCGAGCTCCCGCGCCAGGTTTTCGAATGCTGTTTCAGGGCTTGCGGAGAGTAGCCGGATAATAAATCCGGCAAATAATGAGACAAATAAAAGCGTTTTTCGCATGGTTGCCGATCCTCTTGCTTTTTAAGCCGATATATTATTGGATCCTCCAGGATAATAGAACCAGTCAAATCTACTACAAAGAGGAAAACCCGGGATTTAGATTCTTACAAATTCACTCTAAGAGAATATCTTTTACATTTTTAACCACAAAGACACTAAGTAACTATGTTGCTTAGTGGCTAGATAAAATAAATTTCAAATATTTTTGGCTAGATTTCATTTATTAAAATTCCGAAAACAAGCTGCATTATTCCAGAGCCGGTCTCATGGTTTCTCGGGCTTGACAGGATGAAACATCATCGGGCGGTAAGCCACAGCCTCGATCTCGATCAGCGCGCCGAGCGTCAGCCCGGCCACGGCCACTGTGGACCTGGCAGGCTTGCGTCCCGGGAAAAATTTCACATAGGCCTCGTTCATGGCCGCGTAATCCTCGATATTTTTCAGGAAAACCGTGGTCTTGACTACATTCTCAAGGGTGGTTTTTTCCTTTTTGAGAACGGTGGCGATATTTTTCAACGCCTGAGCAGTCTGCTCTTGAATGTCTCCATTGATAAGCTTTCCTGTCTCCTGGTCCACAGCGACACTGCCGGAGACAAAAATGAAATTCCCGGCTTGGACATACGGTGAAAACGGCTTTTCCTTCTCAGGTATGGCACTTTTTTCGGCTGTCTGGGCATTTGCCTGACAGTTCGAGTCCCGACTTGTGCCCAATAAAATCAGCATGGAAATTGCAAAGAGGACAGTTGGCCATCTCACCTGGCACCTCCGGAAAAAATTGAAAGCAGGACTAGATCCAGTGAGGGAAATCCGCACTGGATTAACGGATTTCCATTTAACCTGTATTATTCATAAAAATGTCGTCCCTGTATTGGTGTAGGGAAGCACCTGTGTGTGTACCCTGGCCTGATCAAAACATATCAATTTTCGGGCGGACACAACAATAGGTCCGCCCCTCCAGAGCTGGTGTAATCCTGCTTTTTACCACCAGGCAGCGGGCAGGTTCTCGAGATCCTCGAAAGCTCCGGGAACGCCATTGGCCGGCCCATAGTACACGCTTCCGCCATAGGTGGTCAGGTAGATCATCTCGGGGTCATTGGGATCGAGATTGGGGCGCTGCCCCCATTTGAACCGGTAGCCCTCGAGTCTGCGCCAGGTGTCCCCGCAGTCGTCGCTGCGGAAAGCGGCATTCTGAAACGTATTGATAAAAATGGTCTTCGGGTTCTTGGGGTGGATCGCTGCGGCATTGACACGTCTTACCTGGTCAAACGCCAGCTTCCAGGTTTTCCCGCCGTCCTCGGTGCGGTAGAGGCCGCCGCTTATATCCCCGTTTTCATCCTCCCGGGCCCAGCAGCATAAATACATTCTCTCCGGCGTGCTCGGGTCGATTTGCAGATCGTGCGGGGCGTTCTCGCCTGCAGGAATAGCCAGGGCCTGCCAGCTTGCAGCCCCGTCATCGCTGGTATAGAGCTCACCGTCTACAGTGGTCGAGCTCCAGCGGCGGCCCGCCGCCTGTTCGATTCGCCTGCCGCGGCTGAGCAGCAGAATGAGTCTTCCATCACCGGGCCTGCGCTTTATCTTCCAGGCATAAAGGTTATCTCCCAGGCCTTGGTTCGCTTCCTGCCAGGCGTTTCCGCCATCGGCGGATTTATATACTCCCCGGCCGAACAGGCAAACATAGAGAGTACGCGAATCGGCTGGACTGTCGGGATCAACCAGCACATTGGTGCCCACCGAGTTTTCGGGTATTCCCTCACCGCTTTTGCGCCAGGTGCGGCCGCCGTCATCCGTGATCGCCACTCCTCCCTGGAATCTGTCGAACCCGCGGGGACTGAACATCTTGTCCCGCGGCAGGTCGTGAGCATTGCCCCAGACAGACCAGATTCGCCCTCTGATTTGGGGATCGAATTCGAGCCAGTAGCAGGTGTTTATCCAGGGGCCGGGCACCCCGTTGATCGAGTGGAACCAGCTTTTCCCGCCGTTCAGGGTGTGAAAAAGCCCGATATCGGTGTAAGTGATAAAGAAGTGGTTTTTGTCGAATGGGTCGAAATGCACACCGTAGCAGGTGGTGACATCCAACCCGCTCGAGGTGACCGAGCCGTCAGGCTGGTCGTGGCTGTGGACCTGCTCCCATGTGCGGCCGCCGTCGGTTGTGCGGTAGGCCCGGCCTGCATCAGTGCCGTAACAGATATCGGGATTCGAAGGCGCCACCCCCAGGTCGATCGGATTTCCGCCCCATCCCGGGCCGTAGCTGCGGTCCAGCCAGCCGCTTTTGTGGTTGTTGGTCAGATAGCCTTGAGAGGTGGTCTGCCAGACCGGCTTCCAGGTCCCTCCGGCGTTTTCGGTCTTAAAAATGCCGTAGCGCCATGCGGTCTGGTCCTCACGGGGGAGACCGCGGTTATTACTTGAGATATAGACCACCTCGGGATGCTGCCCGCAAACTCCCAGGGCGCGTATTTGCGGAACCTGGCCTGTGGAAACTCCCTCGAGCAGCCCTTGATTTACCTGGACCCAGCTTTCCCCCCAGTCGCTGCTCCGGTAGACACCGCCCGTGAGGCTGCCTTGTTTCATTTCCATAGGCGTCAGGATATAAATCAGGGTGCCTTTCTCCCCGGTTCCGGCTTCTGCTCCCGTAATCCTTTTCACAGGCAGGGGGAGCTGGGTCATTTCGCCGGAACTTTCTTTGAGCCGCACACATGCTTGTTCGGTAAAGACTGCCACCTCATCCGGACGGCCGCCGAGAGTGCCCGGGAAGATTCCCTGCACGTCGCGGCCCGGAAGCTCGGCCACCTGGCTCCAGGTTTTTCCCCGGTCTGTTGACAGCATAAGCAGCGCCGACCGGGGGCTGTCCGAGTCCATCCCACCGCTCATGTAGCTTACAAGCGGCGCCATCCCCATGTAGATCCGCCGGCTGTCCGCGGGATCGACCCGGATCTTCTGGATCGTAGCATCCGGTATGCCGTCCACGATCTGGGAGGGGAGGAAGTTTTTCGATTGCAGCTTTTCCACCGGTTTCGCTTTTTCGATAGCGGGATAAATGACACGCCACCGCTTTCCGCGGTCCTCGGACCGGAACAGGATGCTCAGACCCGAGCCGCGGTCCTCGCTGTACAGGTACCCCCGGCTCGATGCGTAAACCGTATTGGGGTCTCCGGGATCGAACTCGAAATCTGTCGGCACTGTCCACAGGTTGAACGAGCGCCAGTTTTTTCCTCCGTCCTCGGTCACATAAGCCGCAGTCATGTCACAGTGTACGAAAACATGGTTGGGGTTAGCGGGGTTTATCGTGGGCAGGAATATTCCGCCGCCCCCGCCCGGACCGATCACTTTCCAGGCTCGAGGAGCGGCTTCCTCCGGTGGCTTTTGAGGGGGCTGGGCGCAGCTCGAAAGCTGGAAAAAAGAGAACACTGTCAGAAGAAAAAACAATTTAAAAGGTAGAATACGTACTTTCATAATGTTATCCCCCTTGCAATAAATTAGATCAATGTTTTAAACCATCAGTAGCAGGGACACGGCATGCCGTGTCCCTGCGGTCAATATTTGGGAATGGACTATTGACTCTACTCAGCGTAGCTTTTTAGGACACATTAATTGATCTCGCGTAATAGTAGTACTTGTTGAAGCACAGGCATTTAGAAGACGATGGAACGCCTGGCGTCCCCAATATCGGCGATTGAACCGGTAACAAACTTCCGAAAGGTACTTTTGAAGATGTTTTGCAGAGACACCATGATGCGGACCTTGGATGACTGCTTTGGCGTTAGCAATCAGTCGATGAGTCCATGGCAATAACTTCATAGAATCATTTGGATCCTTCAGAATCGCACGATGGTGGATAAGGCCTAATTCTTTAGCAACAGCTTGGTAACTTCTCCAGCCGTCAGTTTTAATTTTGGTGATTAAAGGCTCAATTTCGCACGCTGGGGTGCCCAGTCTTCTCAAAATATTTTCGATGGTATCAGCAGATGCGTCCTCAGCTACAAAAGCATGGGCAAATCCTGGCTTCTCCTGCCCGGATTTATCCGTCCAGGTTGAAACCGCTACAATTACCAAGGATTTCCCCTGAGCACTTCGACCACGTTTCCCGGTTGTTGTTGGACCAAAAAAGGATTCATCAATCTCAACTAAACCGGCCAAATTATAATTGGCATCCCGGTCTGACATGGCTTTGCGGACTTTATGCGCCATAACCCAAATTGTTTTGTAGTCTTTTATTTCCAATTCTCGCTGCATCTCAGCAATAGAAACACCTGTTTTGGAAGTTGCCATTCGATAGATCAACCAAAACCATTTAAGCAAAGGGGTCTTGGTCTTCTGAAAGATCGTTCCTGCAGTAAGGGATGCCTGATACCGACAGGTTTTGCACATATAAATATGCCTGGTCGCAAGCAAAGTATATTCATGTTGACCACAACGTGGACAGCGAAATCCTTCCGGCCATCGAGTAGAAAACAGCCATTCCTGACATTCCTTCTCGGTCCGGAATTCTCTTTGAAACTGCAGGAGTGTCATCTCCTCGTAAACTGGCTTGTTTAGCTCTGCTGGCATACCTCAAAAATAGAAGGCCTGCTGAGCAGAGTCAATAATCCATAAAAGAATTTGTTTTTTGCAGCCGTGGTGGTTTAAGATTAATCCTCACTGAATCTTTTCGGTATCCGATATCCTCGATTCCACATGCCTTCTCGGGAGCCTTGAAGAGATTATTTTTATTATAATCAATAGAGACAGGCAGATGATAAAAGGCTCTACCGAGGTTTTATACCGGTGGTTTTCCACGAATTCAACAATCGCCTGGACAATTGCCGTACTGAAAACAAGTACATAAATAAAGACTTTCACTATGTCCCACCTGAATATCTCCCTGTACCGGGGGACAATCAGCCACCAGACAGGAAAAGAGAGAAAAACAAGCATGCAAAACAGTTGGAAAATACAGTATGAAGAGGCTATGGTTTTTACCAACCAGCCGCCTTTGGCAATCGCGGGACGGATACCCAAGAGATGTCCATACCAGGTAGGCTTGAAAAAGCGGATTAGAGCATGAGCTACACTTTTCAGATAAAGCAGGGGCTTTTCTTGAATTGTAGCCAGTGAAACCTCCAGCATTTTTTTTGAGGTCTCTGGGTAACTCAACCCTAACAGTCTCATCAGTTGGGGGCGGGCAATCATAGCAGCGTATTCGACATCTTCATGCCTTTTGATTTTCATCTCCCTGATTCCGAGTAATAGCTGTTTGATCTCCTCATAACGGTCCGGGGCATATTCAATGAACTTAACTGTGTGGTTGGTCAGATCGAAACCCAGCTCAGAGGACATGACAAACTGCCCGATTTTTTTATAGTTGAAACCGCCCCAGAGACCCAGCAAAATTATAGCAGGGGCCAGGAAAAAGCCGACTTTCCGGATTCTCTCACCAAGAGTGAACTTGAGATGGTAAACCAAGAAAAACGCGATTATTAAGGGCAGGAGCTCGAACTGGGCCCTGGTCAGGACGCAAAGAGAGCAGGAAAATCCCAGCAGTGAAAGCTCCTTCCAGTGCGGAGAAGATTTACCGGTGACCAATCTGGCAAAGAGATATACTGTCAGCACAAGGAAAAAGGTACAGGCAGTTTCGCTGAAAAAGTTGAATTCGAATAGAAGTTGTGATGGATTCAGAGCATAGGAAAGCCCTAAAATGAAACCAATATTATTGCTGCCCGTCTGGCCGGAGAAAATCAAATAAAGTAAAACCGCAATCCCCACCCCCATAGCTACCTGGACCCACGCTACCCTGTTCCAGTCAAAACCACTGGCTGCAATGAGCAGTGGATAGACCGGAGGATAAGCGGCTTTGTAATCGGTGTAGTCTCCGCTTACCAGCGATTTTGCGATCCGGTAGTAGTCATGACTGTCCTTTCTCATTATTGGAGAGTAGGAAAGTCCGTAAACCAGTCTCACTGTAATAGAGATAACTATCAGCCAGGCCAGCCTATTTTTAATTAGGGCTTTGAGATGACTGTTCATAGGATCGCCGTTCAGAGGATAAAGTTTGGCCGTTCAAGATGTCTGGAAATAGTTTGAACCGGATAATCCCCGGATCAAAGTATATAGCCTGATAGGAGATATAATTACAATTTCTCAGGCTGACTACTGGCCGGGTTTGTCAAATGGCTGCCTGGGTTTATCTGGGAATCCCGTTGTGTAGCCAAAGCTCTGTAGCGGCGGCCCCCGAGTGTCCGCCAGAAGGTTGATATGTCTTGATCAGGCCAGGGCACACACGCAGATACGCCTCTACACTAACACTGGGATGGTATTTTTAAGGATAGTCCAGGTCAATTGAATTTTACTCCATATTGCACAAAACATAATAATTCCCTACATGTTAATGAGTCAAGCATTACATAAGCAAAGCAAGTGTTTCAGGGAGATCAGAGAGACTGATTCTGAAATGCAAATTATTCCTGTCCCCCGGGTCACTAATTAAGGGGGGTAAAGCAGGTATTTTTTACGTAAACTCGAGAAACTTGAAAGCTCCTTTTCCCAACCGGCGATAATTTTTTCCACTGCCTCGCCTCCGGCGATCTTTTCCTTGACCTCTTTTCTCCCGATCCAGAGGTCGATATTCGAGAGGTCGAAAGTTTCAGGGTACATTCGTTTGAGCGTACTTAACAGATACATCCCTGCCGTGAGACTGCGCAGTCTCGTCCGGTCGGTGACGAGTGCTCTTACCCCTCCGCAGCGCTGGTTTTTAAACTTGTGCGAGACCGGAATGAAAGTGGTATCCTTGAACAGTACGCCTTCCAAGCCTTTTTTGTTGAGTTCCCCGGCCAGAGTATGGCCATTAACATAAGGCGCTCCGTAAAGCTCGAAAGGACATTCCGTGCCCCGGCCCACCGAGAGATTCGTGGCTTCGGCGATACCCAGGCCCGGGTAGAGTATTGCGGCATCGAGGCTTCTCATGTTGGGCGATGGGTTCACCCAGGGCAGGCCTGTCTGGTCGAAATACATTGAGCGGCGCCAGGATTTCATCGGCACCACCTCGAGCTCCGCGCCGATACCGAACTCCTTGTTGAACAGGAGGGCGAGTTCGCCCACAGTCATCCCGTGACGGACCGGTATCGGGTAGTAGGCGATAAAATTCCCCTGCAGGTCTTTTTCCAGAACCGGGCCTTCGACAACCAGACCGCCGACCGGGTTCGGCCGGTCCAGCACGATAAACAGGACGCCGGCCCCGGCCGCTGCCTGCATGCAGAGGGCCATGGTGGTTATATAGGTATAGAAACGGGTCCCGATATCCTGCATATCGAAAATTAGAACATCCAGGCCGCGAAGCCACTCAGGTTTGGGCTTGCGCGTATCTCCATAGAGGCTGTAAACCGGGAGATCGCGGCCCTCGAGCCGGCCGGAATCGTATTTTCCCTCGCCAGTTCCCTCAAGCCCGTGTTCCGGGGTGAAAACTGCCGCCAGTTCCAGCTCCTGACAAGCGGAGAACAGTTCGATAATTGAAACGCCGCGGCTGTCGCGGCCTGTGTGGTTGGTAACCAGGCCGACTTTTAAACCCTGCAGGATGTCAAAATCCTTCTCTCGCAAGACATCCAGCCCGGTTTGCACCGTATTTCCAGCTCCGGCCTGGCAGGCCGCTGCCCGGAAAACAGCGCTCAGCAAGATTACATACAGGATCCGGTGCATAAGCTGCAAACCTTCTTTCCACGGAGTGTTTCAGATAAAATTATCATCTCTGGTTTCCAAGGGCAAGAGCCAATCCTGGATAGCTTGACAAAATCAGGTTTACAAATTTATCTTTAGCCCTTTAAGCTGTCCGGCTATTTTCCAAGGAGGCGCAGTGGAGAGTGCAATTCTCCGCAAAGCTCACTCTCTTGCCGTTTCGCTAGCGCGTGAAGCGGGCGTGATGTTGCTCGAGAATCTGGGAAAGGGATTGGGAGTCGAGCTTAAAGGCGAGATAAATCCGGTCACCGAGCTCGACCGGAGGGTGGAGGAGTTTCTGGTGAGCCGCATAGCCAGGGAGTTTCCCGGACACGATTTTCTCGCCGAGGAGCAGACAACGCCTGAGGGGGATTCGGAGTTCTGCTGGATAATCGACCCTCTTGATGGTACCACGAATTACGCCCGCGGTTATCCCTGTTTTTCTATCTCCATCGCCCTCGAACAACAGGGCCAGGCGCTGCTGGGGGTTATCTATCAGCCGGCCACCGCTGAAATGTTTACTGTCACCAAAGGCGGTGGGGCTTTTCTTAACGAGCGACAGATTAAGGTTTCCAAAAAAACACAGGCCCTCGAACAGTCTTTTCTAATTACGGGTTTCCCTTATACCCTGCGCGAGCCCGGAGTGCTGGAGCGTAATTTGAGCCGCTTCCGGAAATTTCTGGCCAGGAGTTTTGCCATTCGAAGGGATGGCTCTGCGGCCTATGATTTGGCTTGTCTGGCTGCGGGTAGGTTCGACGGGTTCTGGGAAGAGGGCTTGAGCTGCTGGGATACGGTTGCCGGCGCCTTAATGGTGCGTGAGGCCGGGGGGGTAGTCTCCGATTTTGGCGGCGAGAGTTTCAATCCGCAGACGAGTAAAACAATTTTAGCCGCAGGCTCGAGCCACTTGCATAAAAAAATGCTTGCTCTGCTGCGAGACTGATACATAAGTACAAATTAGACAGACAATTCAACCGGAACTGATGTTCCAGGATTTCATGTTAAAAATAAATTTCCCAATCTATTCAGTCCTGTTAGTCTTTTTCCCCTTTGGCCCTGCATTTAGCGCCAATGACCCTGTAGCCCGCCTTCAGGAAAGCTTTATTGCGTCTTCTGCCGAGAGGAAGGAGATTTACTCGGAAGTTATCGGCCTGGCAGAAAAAGCGGGTGGCGACTCGGCTGCTCTTCTGGCCCGGACAGTGGCGTTCATGCAGAGAGCCATGGATAATGAAGATGAGTTTATCGAGCACTTGACCGCCCAGGCACCCGGCTTCAGGAATCTCATCTGGTCAGATCCTTCCTTTCTTACTGATTACGCCCGCGCCCGGGAAGGGTTCAACGCTTTGCACGCAAAGTTCCCCTGGATCGAGTCCTATGCCTCGTGCGCCAGCCTGGTGGCAGACAACTGGAAAGACGGCCCGCTTCTTTTTCGCTCCGCGCTCTCCTTTAAGGAGACTTACCCGCTGAGCCGTTTCTGGAAAAGACTATTGTTTTTGGCCGGCTGCAGGCTCTTGCTTGAGAAAAATTATTCTATGGCGCAATCCGCTTTCGAGACACTCTGGCGCGAGGCCCCGATGAGCGCACATGCTGTCCAGGCCTACCGGCTGGTCGACGCAGTACGGGACCTTGAAAAGATAAGGCTTACTCCGCAGCAGATGCTTACCTGGGGCAGGGCTCAGGGACTGGCTGGCAACTCTACGCTGAGAAAGCTCATTGACCGCTATCCGGAATCAAAAGAGGCCGAGCTGGCTTATGTCGAGATGTTTAATAATATCAACCGGGGATTTCTCCAGCGGGGGCTTTCGAGTAATTTCCGCCAGGCCGATCACCTGGAACAATATTTTTCTCGGTTTACAGAGGCTTTCCCCTCAAGCGCTTACTTTCCGGATATTCTTCTCGTGCGCTCGGAGTTCAACTACCGGTGCGGGAAGAAAAGCCAGGCCATAGCGCGGAAAAACGATCATTCCTGGCGCAGGAGTAAAAGTAAGAGCCGCCAGCGGACCAGCCGGATATACGACTCACACGCTGTGAAATATTTCATGCGGGTGAGCGAAGTGGATTCGATTGCCCTGGCGCGTCTGCCTGGAACGCAATGTTATTTCCAGGCCGGGCTGCTCTCCGCTCTGGCACTGATCGAGAGGGACAGCTACCCTGAGGCCCTGGCAAAATTGACATCCCTGCTTGAGCAAAGACCCGACTCGGTAACTGCAGTCCGGATTATCTGGTATACGGGGCTGTTACATTATCTCGAGGGTGATTACGCTAAGGCGATCGAGGTGCTCAGCCCGCTTGAGAGATCCGCTCACCGGGACCATTATTTCTGGAGTCGGGCGATGTTGTTTTTGGGCAAGTCTTATCAGGCAAGCGGGGCCATTGCCTCTGCAGGCAGGGCTTTCACTTTGCTAGTCCGGGAGTTTCCCTATACCTATCACGGTATTCGGGCCAGATATCTCAGAAGTAAGTTGATCCCTCAAGAGCCAAAGCTTTGGGTTGCTGATTTGCCGGATATCAATTTGCTCCGCTTTCCAAAGAGTTACACTCCGGAGGGCGGGATAATTCAGGCTGCAGCCGCCAACTGGCAGTCACTCGGCTTTTTTGCCGAAGCGGCCTATATTTATACAAATGGTATCTCTATGATACCTAAGGACCTGCTGCTGCGTTTCCGCTGCCACGAAAATTTTCTGTCCGCAAGCTGGTACCATTCCGTGCTGCGAGGTTTCAGGAATTCTTTCAGCGACTTTCTGCAGCAGGGGGGAGCAAATCTGCCGGATAATTTCTGGAAGATCGCATACCCAAGCCCTGAACCTTATGAGAGTATTATAGCCCGTCAAGGCGACGCCTATAACATTCCACCAGCGCTGATCACTGCCATAATCCGGCAGGAATCGAATTTTAATCCCCGCGCCAGGAGCCATGCCGAGGCGGTTGGACTCATGCAGCTTCTGCCCTCAGTGGGCCGAAGGCTTTCTCGTGGCATGGGACTAGGCCGGATTACCACGCCCCTGCTTTACGATCCCAGCGTGAATATCAAGCTGGGAGTAAAATTTCTGACCGAAAACCTGAGCAAGTACGATGGGAATATCGCACTGGCTATAAGCTGCTATAACGCCGATTCGCGGAACCTCCCGGCCTGGCTCGAACGTTCTCAGCCGGTGGATCAAAATGGCGAGTTCGACCTGGATTTGTTTGTCGAACTCGTTCCTCTCGAGGAAACTCATGATTACAACATTCAGGTTCTAACTAATTTCTGGCGCTACCAGGAATTGTCTGGCGAAAAGAAAAATCTCTTTTGCTGGCAAATTAAATCATTTGAGTGAAAGTTGGGGAGATCAACAAAAAATTAACAAAAGAGAAAAATAGTTATGTCTTGACATAATACCGATTAATCTTTATACTATGTTTCCCACTATCACCAGAGATTGCTAGATTGAATTTTTATTTGTTTCAGTTTATTTTTAAGAATAACATGCATTATTAACTATTTTAGGAGTACTTTTTATTTCTCCGAAGGATGAAAACAAAGCCGTCCGGGTCCAGGATCTTTGTAAAGTTTATACAATTGGCAATATCACCAGCCGTGTTCTGAAAAATGTTTCTTTTGGTGTAGCCCACGGCGAATTTTTTTCTCTAATGGGCCCTTCAGGTTCCGGTAAATCCACGTTGCTGTATCTGCTGGGCGGTTTGGCCCATCCGACCGAGGGCCGGATCTGGCTTGAGGGCTCTGAGCTGACCAATCGCAACGACAGCGAAGTTACAAAGCTGCGTTATGATAAGATCGGTTTTGTTTTTCAAAGATTCAATCTGCTTTCCACTTTGACTGCACTGGAGAATGTTTCCATTGCACTTAAATTGAGCCTGTTTTCCAATGGAAACGGCAAGCGTGATTTCGCGGACCCTAAAGAACTGCTCGATCTTGTCGGGCTGGGCAGCAAATTACGACATCGTCCGAATGAGTTGTCTATCGGCGAACAGCAGAGGGTGGCGATAGCCCGGGCTTTGGTCCGGCGGCCGGCAATTCTTCTGGCTGATGAGCCCACAGGCAGTCTGGACCGCGATAATACAGTAAAAGTGCTTGGTATATTAAAAAGGCTTCACGGAGAGAAGGGCCAGACCATTATCATGGTCACCCATGACCCCGCTGTCGCCCGGGAGGGAGACCGGACCCTGCATCTTGTCGATGGCGTGATAGAGAACGGATAGAAAAAGCGATCATGAAAAAGCTCACCAAAAAAGAGACCACTGCCATTTTAAGCCGGGGAATTCCGGCCTATCTCAAGGGTTATCCCACAGTGGTTTCTTTCGAGATGACTCATTCCTGTACAGCCAATTGTCATCACTGCAATATGGGTGGAAGGGTGGAGGATGAAAAAAGGATTGCTCCTGCCGATTATCAACGGCTCATGCGTACTCTCAAACCGGTAATAGTGCAGATTTCAGGCGGCGAACCCCTCCTGCGGGAAGACCTCACCGAGGTAATGAGGGCAATAAAGCCTGTGGGCTCGAGCGTGCCTTATCTGATTGTGGTAACCAACGGCTGGCTGTTGACCAGGGGAAAATATTTTGCCCTGCGGGAAGCGGGGATGAACCAGCTTTCGATCTCCCTCTGTTTTCCGGATAAACGCCACGACCAATGGAGACGTCTGAACGGCCTTTACGAACACCTCGACCGTCTGGTGCCTGAGCTTTCATCCCTGGGCTATGACGATCTGGTGCTCAACAGCGCAATTACCAGCGAAAACATGCCTTATATCATGGACCTTGTACGCACGGCCGAGCGCTGGGGGGTGTCGATTTCTTTCAGCGCTTATTCAGTCCTGCGCACAGGAGAGCGGAAATACATGATTGAATCCCCGGAAGAGCTGGAACAGCTCCGCTCTCAGCTGGACGAGCTCAAAGCTTACAAACGGCTCAATTGCGGCCGCATCCTGAATGCGGATTTCAATATCGAGGGAACTTTCGACTATTTCAAATATGGAGAGATCCTCGGTTGCAGCGCCGGAAGGCATTTCCTGGTAGTTACTCCTGATGGCTATCTCAAACCCTGTTCCATGCATGATAAAAATTATACCTCGCTGAGCCGGATCAAAAGCTCTTTCGTTCCTCAAAACAAATGCGGAGGCTGTTACGTTTCTATACGCTCCTACCTGGACAGAAGTCTGCCGTGGCTGGTGAAAGAGTATCTGGCTGCGCATTCGATAAACAATAAAAAGAACGGACGCGCGGTCGCTTGAAACCGGCAAGGAAAACTTGATGAAAATTGTTTTTAGAATATTTTTAGCATTCTCTGTTTTTAGTTTCCCGGGTTTGAACCTCTCATACGCCGCCGGGCCTTTGACTGTTTATCAGGTTCTCCAGCGTATGGAAGAAGCCAACCTGCGGCTTAAGGATATGCAGGCTGATTTCCTGCAGACAAAGGAGATGGCGCTTTTTAACGAATGTATTGTCTCCAAGGGGAAATTCTACTTTCTCAATCCGGATAAACTGGTCCTTGATACCACTTCTCCGGAACACCAGCAGTTGATTATCAATTATAACCGTGTGTGGCTCCATTACCCGGAGCTGAAACAGGTTCACGAACTCTCACTCAAGCAAACCAGGGGTTTAAGCGCCCTGTTTGTGGGATTCGGGGGCTCGGTAAGAGATATCCGCGAGCAGTTCTCGGTGGAACTCCAAACGGACGAAACAGACGACCAGGGAAAACATTCTTACACTCTTGTCCTGTATCCCTTGGCCGGTACACCTGCAGCCAGTCCCGCGCTCGGCCTTGATCAGGTCATATTGACTGTAACCGAAGGGAAATGGTATCCGGTGAAAACTCAGATCGTTCAGAAAAACGGCGACCGGACGATTCTCGAGTATTCAAATCAGAAAGTCAATCTCAAGCTTTCTGAATCGCGGTTTACCTTTAAGCCCCCTGCAGGGACCGAGGTGATTGATCATACCGCTCAGACCGGTGTTGCGGATTAATCACAGCAGTCGAAAGAAAAGTTTCTGAAGCCCGGGGGATCGTATCAGAGATCCTGCGGATTTTTTTTGCCCGGTAAGCAAAGGGCTCTTTGATTCAGGCAATGGCAGCCTGTGCCGGGTCTTCAACGCAATAACTTGAACCCTGCTCCCGGACCGGCCTGTTCACCGAAGGGATTTCAGGTAGTTGATTGTTTCTTTGATTCGTGCGGCCTGGGGCTGGTTTGGGTCGAGCCGGATGGCCTGTTCGAGGTGCTCGAGTGCGGCTTCCGGCTGATTCAGGAACTGGAGGCAGACCAGACCCAGGTTCAGATGAGATTTGGTGTCATTGGGATTAATGGCCAATGCCCGGCGGTAATACCCGGCCGCCTCCGGGAACTTTCCCAGGCGGACCAGCCAGTTGCCCAGATTGTAGTTGGCCAGGGCGTTCCCGGGATTGTTTTGGAGAAAGCGTTCCACCAGGGCGACTGCCTCCTCGGTCTTGTTCAGGCGGCTAAGCGCCACACCCAGGCTGAGAGTCGAGCTCGAGGAGTCCGGTTCGAGCTCATAAGCCTTGCGATAGTAGAAAACGGCTGAGTCAGCCTTACCGAGCCGGTCAAAGACCTGCCCCAGATTGTTGTACAGCGGCCAGTCAGGGGGCACCTCGCGGAGAACGCGCTTGAAATGGTTCAGAGCCTGATCCAGAGAGTCCTGCCTGAGATATATTTCCCCCAGATTTGCATAGGCGGCAACCAGGTCCCTGTCCAGGGATAATGCCCGTTCGAAGCGCTCGCGCGCGCTGTCCAGGCGGCCTTCCTGGATAAAAACCATCCCCCGTTTGAGAAGCACAACCGGCTGGGGCAGGGATGTGTTTTCAAGCTGCTGCATCAGCCTGTCGGCTTGCTCTTTGCGCCCGAGCTTGCGGTAAACAGTAGCCAGATTGGAGGCGGCCATGTAGTGGTTGGGCCTGATTTTAAGAACTTTTAAATATTGGATGATGGCCAGAGAATCCTTCCCCAACTCGGCGTAAATATTACCCAGGCTGTTCAGGGAGTTTAGATTTGTGCTGTCAATCGCAATGGCCTGGCGGTAAAGGTTGGCTGCTTCCTCGGCACGGCCTTGCTTCTTGCGGATATAGCCCATGTTGTTCCAGATTCCCGCATCCAGAGGAGCGAAAGAGACCGCTTTCTGAAAAACGGCGTAAGAGCGGTCGAGCTCTTCCCGTTCCAAATAAACATTCGCCAGTCCTTTGAGAAAATAGCCGCTATGGGGCACCTTGGCTGCGCCATCTAACCAGAGAGTTTCGCCATCCCGCCAGGTAAGGCACCGTTTTGCGCTCATCACCGCCAGGGCTGCACAGAGGAGGATTATCGAGACTCGGACTGCGACAGCACTCCAGGCGCTTTTGGCTCTTTGGAGCAAACTGGTCAGGAGAATGGCCGCTGCCAGGGAAAAACCGAGAAGAGAGAGAAAGATATAACGGTCCGCCACCCGGATTATTATCGGTACGATATTGGACTGGGGCAGCCAGCACAGGTAAAACCAGCTAATCCCGAAACTCACCAGAGGATATTCCCGCCGCTTGCGCAGGAGAAAATAGATAATCGCCGCGGTGGCGAAAAGGCCTGCCAGAAACGCCGGATCCCCAAGACCCCGGAATTCAGGGTCCAGATAGCGGTGCAGGAGTCCCACCGGCAGGAGAGTCAGCCTGTAATAGTCCCATAGAATCTCAGGGATCACCAGAATGTTTTCAATGTCCAGTTTTGAGCGTTCCATGGCCGAGGTGTAAAATATGAAATAGACAGCCAGGAGAGCTGCGGGAAGCCAGTACGGGAAGTGCCGGAAAACAAGGGCTTTCGTTGTCAGGCCGGAGCCTGGTTTTTTTTGTTTGCCTGTCTGCCTGAAAATGAGGTCGAAAGCCAGAATGACCAGGGGGAAGGCGGCTGCTGTGGGCTTGGACCCCAGGGCCAGAAGGAACAGAATATAGGCCAGCCAGTAATAGCGCAAACCTCGTGGGGTTCTGGTATATTTTTCATAACTTATAAAAGCCGAAAGAAAAAACACAGTTACCAGCAGGTCCTTATTGCCGATAATCCAGGCAACTCCTTCCACGTGCAGGGGATGCAGGGCGAAAAGCGCCGCGCCGATCCAGGGGATTGAATCCCTTGAGGCCTTGTCTCCTGGAGTGAGCTTTACCAGAACCTCAAGCACCCGGAAAGCGAGACCGACAGCCAGCAGGTAGAGCAGGAGGTTTACCAGGTGATAGCCGAACGGGTCGAGCTTCGAGAATTGATAGATGAGGGCAAAAACGAGGTTGCGCACTGGCTGATAGGCTGCCCCGTGAGGGAGGGTGATCCCGCGGAGATGCTCCAGGCTCAGTCCGCGCAAGGCCAGGTTTTCGGTGACCAGCCTGTCATCCCATTGGACGAAGTCTGCGCCGAGAATCGAGAGGTAGACCGCCAGAGTGACAATAAGCACAGAAAGGTAGCGGAAAGATCTGCGGCTGAAAAAATTTTGGAAACCGGATTCTGTCATGTTAATTTTAGTTGAGTAGGATTAAGACTAAAATATTGGTCGGGTGTGGGATTACTGTCAAGGAGTTCGACCCCGGCTCGGGGAAACTCGCAAGGCGAACTCGGAGAAGCGGAGCCCTGTAGGGGAGGACCCCCATAAGCGCTAAGTTAACATTATTGACAGTTAATCTTCAGGATGATTTGAATGACACACCCCGTCGACTGCGTCGCCACCCCTCTTTTTAGAGGGGAATTAAATGCCCGTCATTCGGGCATTTTCGCATGGACCGGACAACGGCGGGGAAAAATCCCCTCTTGAGAGGGGTGCCCGCGAAGCGGGCGGGGTGTGTATATTTCCCAATCATAGGGATAAGATATAACATCATCATTTATAAGGACTTGCGAATTATTGTAAATAATCCGGCTTAGGAATATTACAACAACTTAGCGCTTATGGGGAGGACCCATGTGTCCGCCCGATGAGAGAAATGGTTTTGCTTCTTTTGCCTTCAAAAGAAGAAAAATTTAGCTTTATGGATAGATATAAACAATTTTATGACCTGAGTATTAATTCTTGCGGCCGGCGTTCAAAACCGGAATCGGTATGCAGTGGGGGGTGAGATAACTTTTTGGGGAACGAGATGATTCGAGGGGTGCGGGCCGGCATACTTTTTGCCCGGCCAGGCCGACCGGCATGTTTCAGAGCTTGTGATAAAGCAAAAAGTATGCCGGCCCGCACCCTGTGCAGCATCGGGAAACCCCATCCCTCAGGGATAATGTCCTTCGCGCATAGTCCGGGCTCCGGCGGCGATTCGATATTTCAGTAACTGTCTTGTAAACCTTGGTTTTACGGTTTATCTTGCCCATCACCGGGAAAGCGGCACATTCAATCCTGTCCCCGGTCAAGCAGGGATCAGCAATATTTAAAGGGAGCCGACAATAATGAAAGCTCTATCCAGAAGAAGATTTATCAAGCATGCAGGGACAACAGGGCTTGTGGCCTCGCTGAGTTCCTGCCAAACGAAAAAATCAATGCCGGGGCCAGAAAGCGGTCTCGCCGCGCTCAGCCGCACTCAGCCATTGAACGGGATCTGGCTGTTCAAGCTGGATCCGCAAGCCTGTGGAGAGGCAAAGGGCTGGCACCTGGCAGATAATCCCACGGATGACTGGAAACAGATCACCGTCCCACACACCTGGCAGGTCTGTGCAGATACGGCAGAGTATATGGGAGTCGCCTGGTACCGTAAAGACTTCGAGGCTCCTGACTCCTGGGCGGCCGCTGCGGTTCGTGTCGAATTCGAGGCCGTCTATCACAGCGCCTGTGTCTGGCTTAACGGTACATTGATCGGCAGGCACCTGCGCAAGGGATATACAGCTTTCACATTGGACATCTCCTCCGCGCTGCGCCCGGGGAGTGATAATACACTGGTCGTAAAGGTCGAGAATTCTTTTGACCGGAACATGCTGCCGCGCGGCGTGTCTTTTGATTGGACAACCGATGGCGGAATCATCCGGCCTGTAAATCTCCTGATCTCTCCGAAAACCTATATCGAGCGCGTGGATCTGGACGCCCGGCCTGACCTTGGGACAGCCAGGGCCAGCCTGGATATCAAGCTGATTTTGCAGAACAGCGCCGGGACCCCGATGTCTGTCAAGATCAGCTACCGGATCATCGAGGATGACACCTGCCGCACCGTATTGCGGCAAGATCAAGCCGCAGCAGTCACCCTGGAGCCAGGCGCGGCTAAAGAGGTTGTGCTTCCCACTGCAACTCTGGACAATGCCCGGTTGTGGCATTTCGACCACCCTGACCTTTATCGCCTGGCGGCTGAGATCGAACACCAGGGAAAGCCGCTTCATCAATATGAAACAACATTCGGTGTGCGGAAAATCGAGGTCAGGGATGGCGGGTTCTATCTTAACGGAGAGCGGGTCTGGTTAATGGGTGTCGAGCGCATGGGCGGAAGCCATCCGGATTACGGCATGGCTGAGCCTGCATCTCTGGTTCTGCGCGATCACAACGCGATGAAAGAGCTGAACTGCGTTTTCACCCGCGTCCACTGGCAGCAGGACAAGCGCGTGCTTGATTACTGCGACCGCCAAGGGATTCTGATCCAGGTGGAAGTCCCTACCTGGGGGCCGGACACTTTTAATGATATGGGATCAGAGCCTGATCCGATAATCATGCAGAACGGGCTGGAGCAGCTTCGGGAGATGATCGACCGCGACCGCAACCATCCCAGCATTTTCGCCTGGGGTCTGTGTAACGAAGTCAATGGGCAGAACCCGCCGGCATACAGGTTTGTCGAGCGCATGTACGAAGAAGCTGAGAGGCTGGATCCGCACCGCCTGCGCACTTACGCTTCCAATTCCCTGCAGACAGATTGCGGCAAGGATGCGGCTGGTCTGATGGATTTCATCGAGTGGAATGAGTATTACGAGACCTGGTACAAGGGAACCGTGGAAGATGTAAGGAAAAACCTGAAGGAGATCCACCGCGCATTTCCGGATAAGATGCTTGTCATTTCGGAATACGGCTTTTGCCAGTGCCGTCCGGCACATACAGGAGGCGATGCCCGCATGATCGAGATTCTGCGCAGTCACACGGATCTCTACCGCGATTACAGCTTTATCGGCGGCGCCATTTTTTTCTGTTACAACGATTACCGGACTCACATCGGAGACAAGGGGCTGGGTGTCTTGAAACAGCGGGTGCACGGAGTGGTTGATCTCTATGGAGAGCGCAAGCCCTCGTTCGAGGTTCTGCGCCGGGAATCCAGCCCGGTAGAGCTGCTGCGGTTAGATGACTGGGGAGGCAATTTGAAAGCCACTGTCATCACGCGAAAAAGCCTGCCGGCCTACCGAATCGACGGTTACAGGCTGCGCTGGATTGTTCACGGTTATGAGAATCTGCCGATGGAGCAGTACGAGACCCCCTTGCCTGCTCTGGCTCCCGGAGAGCAGGCAAGCCAGGTCTTGACATTCAAAGAGAAAAAGCCCAAACAAGTCCGGGTGGACATTATCCGCCCAACCGGCTTTTCCGTATTGAAAGCTTTATGGAAGGCTTGATAAAATCGTTATTTCTGCGGAAATATATAACACACTCGAGGCTGTGTATCAGACTGTTTGAAAATTACCGCCAGCCATTGTCAAATTTTAGCGGAACCTGGAGATAAGGCACTTGATATTTGAAGGTTTCTTACACTATCACTGGAGAATCACAAAGGGATGAACAGCAGAGAGAGAATGCTTGCCGCCCTGGAGCACAGGCCTGTGGACCGTCTGCCGCTCGGTTTTTTTGCAGTGGACCACGACACTGTCTCACAGGTTCTGGGCCGGGAAACCTTTCTCAGGGCCAAAGCCAGGAGCCAGATCGCCCTCTGGGAAGGCCGCCGGGATGAAGTGGCCCAGTCCTGGCGGGAGGATGCGATCGAGTTCTACCGCAAAATGGAGCTGATAGATCTGGTGCCAGCCCACGCCATGGCCTCCTCGGTTCTGCCGCCCCGCGATTACGAGCCGCGCTGCCCGGAAAAAATCGCCGGGGACACCTGGCGGGATCACGAGGGACGGATCTACCGTTTCTCTCCGCTGACAGATGACATCACCTGCATCCATGACCCGGTGCTTGAGCGGCGCAAATTCACTGCAGAGGATTTCCCGGTCCCGGGCCGGATCGAGCCGCCTGATGAAAGCTGCTTTGAGGTAGTAGACGCAGTGATCGAGGCTTTCCGGGGGGAGCGTTTCGTTATCGGGCCATCAGGCAATGAGGCCTCGATGGTGCTTTTGGGGGATAACTACGAGCGGGGGCTGCTCGAGTTCGCGCTCAATCCGGAAGCAGTACAGGCCGCGCACCGAAGAGCCCTGGCTCTCGGGGACCTGGAGGATGACTACTATATCCGCCCCGGGCAGGATGCAGTGCTCTGGGGTATGGACTTCTCCTGCAACAGCGGGCCGATGATCTCACCCGGCACATTTGCTGAGGTCTGCCTGCCCAATATCTGTCAGCGTGTGGCAAGCGTTCACAACCGGGACCTCAAGGTAATCAAGCACGCCTGCGGCAACAACAACCTGCTCATGGATTTTTTTATTGAGGCGGGCTATGACTGCTACCAGTCGATCCAGGAGAGTGCGGGCATGGACCTGGAAGACCTCCAGCGGCGCTATGGGGAAAAGATCGCCCTCTGGGGCGGAGTGCAGGTCGAGCACCTGGTCGCCGGCACCCCGGAGGATGTGCGCCGGGATGTCGGGAAGGTTTTTCGGCTGGCCGCCGGGGGCAGCGGAGGATTTATTCTCGGTACCAGCCACTCGGTGGCTGTGGGCACGAAGTACGGGAATTTTATGGCGCTGCTGGATCAGTTTCAGAAGCTTAACGAGAGGTATTTCGGCTGACAAACACTCCCCGGACTTTTAGAATGGGATTGTATAAAAATTCAGGAGGCTTTTAACCGAGGTGTCGGAGAGCATGTAGGTGAAAATACTCCAAGGCAATAAGGATTCGGATTTTTTGTGAATAGACCGGATTAAAAAGATTTGGATTTTAATCTTTCTTCCAGCTCAGCCGGGATCGAGCTTGCCACAGATTTATCATCGAGCAGGAAGTCTCTCATTACTGGAAAAAACTCCTCCGGGGATTCGACAAACATAAAATGACCGGTGTTTTTCAAAATGACAATTTTAGACTGAGAGATCCATTGATGAACTTTATGTGCGGCTTCCCAGGGGAGGGGATCAGAGTCTCCGTGTATGATAAGAGTGGGACATTTTATAGCGGGCAATTTGTCGTGAATATCAAAACTGCCGAGATTTCTCATTAACAGGTTGCCGACCGCACTTAGATTTCGAGCTGTGTTCTTACCGAAAGTCAAATCCAGGCGGCCGGCTGAAGATTGATCGTAAAAAAAAGGTTTTATCGCCATACGATAGTATTTCTGAACCGCTTCGGCTTCCTTTTTTTTAAATGCCTCTGACTGCTCGATTTCCTTCATTGCGCGGCTGTCCCGGGACGAGGTCTTTTTCTGAATATTCTCAAAATACTGATCAAAAATATCCATACTGGCGTATGCGCCGAGCAGAATCAAAGTCTTAAGGTTATCCGGATATTTTATCCCGTAATGCATTCCAAGTACGGCACCCCATGAGTGCCCGATCAGATTCATTTTTCCGAGATTTAATCCTTTCCGCAGCCCCTCCAGATCCTCTACAAAATTATCGACTGTCATTGAACGTGCATCGACCTTCCCTGTAGAATTTCCTGTCGCCCGCTGATCGTAAAAGACGACCTTATAATCTTTCGCCAGTGCGCTCATCGGCAGCATATGGAGATGGTCAAAACCGGGACCGCCGTGCAGAATTACCACAGGCTCTCCTTCTCCCACGGTTTTGTAGTAAAGCTGCACACCGTTTGAACTGGCGATCCCTTCAACTATTGGTGTTGATTCTTTCATTTCACAACTTCCGAAAAGAGAAGTACAAAAAGCATATTGTAACTGGTCATCACCGGGGTGCCGTCAATGTTCATCAAGGGACAAACAACAATTCACCCCGAGGACTGCTGCTTCAGCCGTTCCTGCTATAAAAGATGCTAAATCCAATACCGTTCACTTAAAGCGACAACACTCTCTTTTTGTCACCCCCGCGAAAGCGGGGGTCCAGAAAATCGGCTTAAAAACCTGGATTCCCGCGCAAGCGGGAATGACATCGTTTGCCTTTCCCGCCTAAAGTGAACAACATTGATGCTAAATCGGATTATTTACCGGTCAATTTTTATCCAGTGAGCCTGAATCTATTGGATCGACTGTAATCCCAAGGCGCGCCTATTCCTTTCCTGGGATCAGGGAATGTACAAAAACAGGTGCGATTTGCGTTCGCTCTCGCCCAGGTATATCGTGCCGTCAGCGCCGGTGGTCATGCAGTCGAACTGATAGCCGCGCCAGTAGTAATAGGGGCTTCTGTCCGCGATCAGCAGCCCCAGATTTTCGTAAGCTCCTTTTTGAGGATCATAGCAGAATAACTGGCAGGGCCTTGTGCTCGCGCGCTCGCCGGCCATCATGTAGACTTTGCCGTTATCACCCACTGTAACAGCCCTGAGGCGGCGGGAAGAGCGTGGCTTGCCCAGGTTCAAGAGCTCCATTTTACACGGGTTGAAAGAGAAGAGGTAGCCATCCGAGGAGCCCCCGTAGATCAGTCCACACCTGGCCCGGGTAAAATATTCGACCACTGCGTGACTCTCAACGGACTGGGCCGGATAGCGGTCCTCAGGTATTTTCAGGTCAGTGGAGACTATTTTCCCGGAGCCTGGGTCATAATAAACGATATTTCCATCCGCGCCGGTGGTATAAACCCTTGATGAGTCATCGGATATAAGCGCTCTCGGCAGGCTCCGCCAGTGCCTTTCCGGTCCGTGATATACTCTTCTTTTGTCTATCTCGCCTAAATCCTTGAATGCCTTGCTTGTGATAATATAAATGAAAAAGTGCCCGTCCGGATAGGTCAGGCCGTAAATCTCATCTTTTGCCGGGTTGACAGTCAGGGCATATATCGAATTGCCGGGTACGGGAATGCCCAAATCCACGAGGTCGCACTCCGCTTGCGGCAGCTTTACCCTTTTATTGCTCTCTTTTGGAGCGTAGCGATAGAGGTGCCCGCCGGGGTAGTCTTTGTAATGATTTTTGATATCGTTCCAAAGTGTCACATCTATATATTCCCTGCCGATTCCGCCCTTGGAGAGGGGTATTTCAGCCAGGATATTTTTCCCGGTGCCGAGATAGATAAATCCATCCTTATCTTCCACCAGGGAGTGATGGATACTTTGCTGATCTTTCACCTTTCCCAGGTGTCTCACCTTGTTGATCGAGGGATCGAAAATAAAAAGGTAGGCTGTGTCTCCTGTGGTAGCCCCGTAAATATTGCCATCCGCTGCAGTGATAAGGGAGGTGACAGCACTGCTGTTAGCGGGTATTTCATTGACCAGGGGGTAGCCTAAGTCCCTGAGGTCGACCCGCTGCTGAAATTTGATATAGGGTTCAGCCCAATCCTGGGCGAAAACAGGCCCCTTTCGGAGCACGGGCAAACAGGAAATGAAAATAGAAAGGATCAGGAAAGTTTTTTTATGCAGGCAAGTCATGAGCAATCCCTCCATAATGTCTCTTTTATTGTGGCTTGTAGATCAATAATTGCAGAGCTACCGGGATCTTTCCGATATGACTGGTCGCGTGCCCCGGGTCTTTGACTTCCGCCTGGCCGCAGATATAGAGAGTCCCATCCGGGCCGACCGATGCCGCTTCACAGCCGAATACGCGGCGGCCATCGGATGCGCGAAGCATCCCGAGATCATGGCGCTCGTTTTTATTCAGATCGTACATTATCAGGTGATGGTTTGCCGCGATGCCGAACGTTTCGACATATTCACCCACAGCGTAGTCTCTTGCCGAGGGAATAAAATAGACTTTCCTGTTCTTGCTGTCCAAGGCAAAGGCCAGGGGCGAGTAAGGGATGTCCGGACGGTTGGGGGGGTCGAGAAATTTTGGGTCGCATAGTTTCGCCAGCGCAGTGACTCTACCCTCAGTCCCCACAGCAGGCTCATATTTGAACAGTATCGAGCCGCTGCCGCATGTCACTCCGTAGATAGCCTTATCCACCGGGTCCCATTCCACAGCCCTCCAGATAGCCGCTCGGTCTATCATCGGGTTGTTCAACTGGGTCGGGAAAACTGTGGGGTCGTAAGGGATTTGAATGGATAAATCGTACACCTTCTCTTTCAAGGCGTCATATTTCCAGACCCTGGATATCGGGAAGCAGCCGTAGACATTTCCTTTATCATCGCAGGCGATATCACGGCAGATATCCCAGTTGTCGACCCGGCCCAGGTTGGTGCTGACCCGCTTGCCGATATCGAATCTGAACAGGTAGCCAGTGAAAGAGATTGCGAAGAGACGGTTTCTCTGATCATCGATTGCCAGGGGATAGCAGCCCACGCCGTGATCAACCAGGCCGAGGTCCTCGAATTTATCCAGGCGCGGGTTGTATTTCAGCCAGTGCCCGCCCAGCCAGCTCGCATAGTCGATACTCCTTGGACCGGCGCCGTTATTCATGGACATGAAATAAATATTGCCCTCTCTGTCTTCAACCGGGCGGCAGTGGATTTTGCCGGAGGTTCTGATTCCTTTGCCCCTTTCGCCCAGGAACTCGGCTACATCGAGAAGGCAGACCTGGTTATCAGTGGCAGGGTCGTATTTATAAAAATGCGCGCTTCCTCCCTCGCCGCATAGTCCCGTATAGACTTTCCCGTCCCGGGCCGCATACAATCCGCGCCACATGGCCGGGTCCTCACCAGGGTATTCTCTGGTTTCGATTAGACACCTGCTTTCGTTGCCCTGGGCCTGCAGTCCGTGATGTGGAAAAGCAGGAAAAGTCAGAGTGAAGATAAAAAGCCAGGTGGAGAAATCCTGGAGCCAGTTTGGGAGGAAATCTTTCTTTCCGGGGTTATGGAGCATTTCGTTTCTCCTCTTTAAATGGGTTGCCGGATTTTATGGAAAATTTGCAGTCTTGGGTTCGGCTCTGGCGGATGTATTTAAAAATATATTCAAGAAACCGTTGAAATATCTTATCATTTTAGCTAAAGAGCATGATTTGTTTTTTTAACGCTTTGAAAATCAATAGGTTATTGCAGGGTCGGTTCGTGAACTGCCCCTACGGACCGAATATAACCATATTATCCGGGATTTTTTCAAAGGTCTCTTTACTACTCAAGTCATAAAATTGTTTGCATCTATCCGTAAAGGAATTTTATTCTTCTTTTGGTGGCAAAAGAAGCAAAACCATTTCTTTTGTAACCAAAAGAAACAAAAGTTAATCCTGGCATTTAAGTCTTTTACTCCGCTGCGCCAAGCTCGCCTGGTGCGCAGGAAGCCTGCGCAAAGGCCTGCCTGGGCGTTTTACATCTAGCATGGCGATGATGGAAATTACTTGTCTTCTACACGCTCCAGAAACAGGGTTCCCTGACTTCAGGGCTTCTTATGGCCTCTATTTTCACCTGGGATGGCTTTATCATCCCAGGTAGCGGTACTAAAATCTCTTTTCAGCAGTTGTAAAAGTTTTTCTCCCGGGGTATCTCAACCATTGTCAGGTAAAGTAAGTCACCGGAGCCTTGAATTATTGAATCGAAACCCTGTAAATCATTCCTGCTTACTCTACTTAGTCTTTAATAACCAAGACAGAAGCAAATAAAAATAATATAAATGGAAACTATTTAATGCTCCCTGTAATAGCTTCATTAAGCCGGAGAGTAAAAAAGTTATTCCATTTCGGGAATCGGCTCGTGGGCCTTCCGGTTGTAAACCCTTTCATAAGCCTTGCCAAAAGGGCACAGACTGCTCTCGATGTTTTTGACAAACCAGAATATAAGGCCTTTCTGCTTTTTCCTGGCGTAGTTGCACACCGGGCATTTCAAGCAACATTGGGCCAGCGCTCTGTGCAGGCCAGTAACTTCGGTACCGGGCATAGTATTATCAATCCTTTAATGTCAGAAACAGGGCAGATAAATTAACGGATTATTACTCCGATCCATATTAACCGGCATTATTCACAAAATGAACCAAAACCTGTAGGACAGGCCCCTGTGCCTGTCCATTGTCTGGGATTTCCTTGATGTAAATCAGGCGGCCACAGGGGGCCGCCACTACAAAAACGGGAACGGAAAATTTTTTTATGACTAATGGCGGTTAACAGTCTGAAGATAATCTTAATAAGAAATATGGATCCGGGCTATAAAAAAAAGCCGCCCGGTGTAGCTTGCCGGGCGGCTTTAGAGATTGCCTGCGCGGTTAGTTATTGCGGATATTTTACAGAATCGCTTATGCTTGCCGAAAGGTCCTTAATGCGGATATTGCGGAAATGCACGCTCGATGTGTCATCGTGGTTCTGCAGTCCAATGTAGCCCTCAGGCCAGTGGGTGGCCACTTTGCCCATGGGCTGCGCCATCCAGTCATTGACCACCTGGCCGTTCAGCTCCACGATATATCTCAGCCCCTTGCAGGTGAGCTTGTAATGGTTCCACTTGCCGGGCCCGTATGAGGCGAACTTCGTGGGCGGATTGGCATCGTAGATCGCGCCAGTGGTGTGTTTCAATTGAAATTCAGTTCTGGCCTTGGGATCGTGAAACACCTTCTCTGTCGTTGTCGATGTATCGTCATAAATCTGTATCTCGAAACACTCGTAGATGTAGTCGTTGCTCGTGGGCACATGGGGCATGCGGAGAAAGACACCGGAGTTGGTGCTCGCCTTATCGCACATGAAATCCAGCTCGAGCTCGAAATCCCTGAATTTCCTTACACTGTACCAGAACACTCCCATGCCGCCGTGGGAGGAAAGCACTCCGGTGCTCTCATCCAGGGTGAAATAGCCGGGGCCGTAATGGTTCCAGCCGTGCTTGGTGTAATTGCCCTGCTCGCTTTTGGAAAGGAGATCGATATAACCCTCGGCCGCGAAAGCATTTAACGCAAGGCCCAGCAGGAAAACCAGAACCGCTGACAGCATTCGTTTGAACAGGTGGTGCGCCATGGAAAGCCTCCATTGAGAAAGAGTTGGATAGGATAAAAGGGACAGAAAATTATTCACTGATTCTATCGAGCCGGAGCTCATGTAAAGCAGCTTTCTTTTTTCTCGCTATCAAGCCAAAAGTAAAGGATGCTGCTCAATGCATTTTTATCCGGGATCATTTTACAGCTCTTTTATCCGGATATTGCGGAATTTGATACTCCCGCCGCCCTCGTGGTTCTGCACTCCGATATAGCCCTCGGGCCAATGAGTAAATACCTTGCCCCTGGGCTCGGCGATCCAGTCATTGACCACCACACTGTTTAGCTCCACAATAAAGTGCAGGCCCTGGCAGGTGATTTTGAAATGGTTCCACTTGCCCGGCCCATAAGAAGCCGTTTTCTTGGGCGGCTCGGCATCGTAGATTGCCCCCGTGGTATGGAGCATACCGCCCCTGGTGCTGTCGAGAATCTGGATCTCGAAAGATTCGTGGATAAAGTCTTCAGTTGACGGCAGATTGGGGATGCGCAGGAATATGCCGGAATTTGTGGTCTCCATTTCGGTCATGTAATCGAGCTCGAGCACGAAGTTCCTGAATTTCCTGAGACTGTACCAGAGTAATCCCCCTCCGCCGTGAGAGGTGAGAATTCCGGTGTTTGTATCGATTGTGAAATAACCATCCAGGCAATGGTTCCAGCCCAGCTTGGTATAATTGCCCCCATTGTCTTTAGTGATCAGCTCGAGATAGCCCTGATCGCCCTCTTCGCTTTCACCCGGGCAGTCAGAGGCAGCGGCAATGTTAAAAACCAAGGCCAGAAAAAAGACAAGCATTCCGGAAACCGGAACCTTAAGCGGATTATTTAACACTGGCATCCCCTTTGGAATATCTTGAGCGGTCTTGCGGTTCTGCTGCGGTGCGAAACGCCATCAGCTGCATGCCGTTGTCAGACGGGAGAGGCTTCACAGCAACTCCCGAAATTC
>Ga0307380_10002156_pt1 | contig 28102 bp, 18 predicted proteins | sample UN3MG_FD_202239 | JGI IMG/M metagenome (GOLD analysis project Ga0307380, IMG submission 202239) | Soil microbial communities from Risofladan, Vaasa, Finland - UN-3 | ecosystem: Environmental > Terrestrial > Soil > Coastal area > Acid sulfate soil | place: Finland: Risofladan, Vaasa | collected... | reverse complement strand
GCCCTACGTCGTCATCATCATCGACGAGCTGGCCGACCTGATGATGACCAGCGCCAAGGAGGTCGAGCACTACCTGTCCCGGCTGGCCCAGAAGTCCCGGGCCGTCGGCGTGCACATCGTGGTGGCCACGCAGCGCCCGGAGGCGAGGGTGGTGACCGGGCTGATCAAATCCAACCTGCCCTGCCGCATCGCCTTCCGGGTGGCCTCGCGGATGGACTCGCGCATCGTGCTGGACCAGAACGGGGCCGAGGTGCTGATGGGTCAGGGGGACATGCTGTTCCTGCCGCCGGGCAGCTCCAAGCTGATCCGCTCCCAGGGAACCTTCGTCGAGGAGCGCGAGCTGCGGGCCGTCATCGACTTCCTCAAGGAGCGGAGCGAGCCCGAGTTCCATCCCGAGCTGATCCGCATGAAGTCCGGCGACGGCGGCGAGTCGGGCGAGCGAGACCCGCTGTTCGATCAGGCCGTCCGCATCATCCTGGAGACCAAGCGCGGCAGCGTGTCGCTGTTGCAGCGGCGCCTGACCATCGGCTACTCGCGGGCCTCGCGGCTCATCGACCAGATGGCCGAGGCCGGCATCGTCGGCGTCTACAAGGGCTCCCAGGCCCGCGAGGTCCACATGACCCTCGAGGAGTGGGACGTGCTGCAGCAGCAGGTGGCCGCCGACGTCGCCGAGGGCTATGCCGCCGACCGGGACGACGATGAGGAAGAAGCCGTCATCGCCGGGACCCCCGATGGGGACGCGACTCCGTGAGGGGAACCCCCGTAACTCAACTGTTCGCGTAGCGCACGTATCGCATCCGGCGGGCAACGGCGCCGATGTAGAACACGATCACGGCCGCGATCAATCCGAGCGTGCCGACCTCCAGGTAATACTCGTACCGATGGCTGTGTCCGGTGAGGAGGATTTCGCCCGCGACCGCCCCTGCCGTGATCGCGTAGCAGCCCGCCGGAAAGATGCCGGCGCAGAAGCACGCCACCCGCTGGGCCGCGCCCGTCTGGTTTCGCCTGTCATACCTCGAAAACACCAGTCCGATGATCGCGGCCGACAAACCCGCCACCAGGGCGCAGAAACAGCCGAGGGCGAGACTGGAACAGGTCAGCGCCAACACCGTCTCTCCAAACCATTCGTCCTGGACGATCCGCGCGAATTCCTCGGGATCGAACACCGCGGTCGAAAGCGCCCAGCCGACGGGAAGCGCGGCTGCGGTCAGGATGAGCTGAACCAGCAGGAAGCTGCCCGCCCAGCCGAGTCCGCCGTTCGCCGGGACGGTCATGAAGAACCGTTGCGGGGACGTCCAGGGCTGGATGGCAGCGCTGAGGAAGCCGGTCCGGCGTGGCCGGTGAGGCAGGGGCAACCACTGGACCGGCGTGCGCACGTGCGGGCCGACCGACATTGCCACAGGCCGGCCGCATTCCGGACACCGGGCCGACGGCTCGTGATGGGACAGGTTGTAGCCGCAGGCCTCGCACAGAGGAGGGCGCGTCGGCCCGCTCGGCGCCAGGGGCACCGTCATGCCCCGCAGCAGGGAAGCCAGGTACCACGCCCCGCAGGCCAGGAAGCTCAGCAGCAGAACGTATTCGTAGTGGTTCGCGACCCACTGGAGCACAGCGGAATCGGTGCGCGGAGTCGACCCTTCCGGCCACCAGTACTGACGCAGGGGCTCGAGGTAGCCGAAGCTCAACAGGCAAGCGGCCGCGAAGAGACATACGTTCAACGCCAGGTGCCCCGTGTGCAGCCAGACGGTTCGCACGGCATGCCGCCACGCTGTCCCCACGCCGGCCGTCCCGTCGCCCCAGGGCAGCAGCAACAGCGAAAACAGCAGGAAGATCCCTTCCGCGACGACCACGATGATGCTGCTCACGACGGCGCCGGTTGCCGTGAACACTTCGCCGCTCTCCCAGAAACGGAGAAGTTCCAAGCGGGTTTCGGCGTCCTGACTAAGCACGGCCATGAACGTGATCGTGCCGAGGAGAAGTGCAAACCAGTGAATCCCGTACGCTTGAACCAGCGACATGTCCCGGTGGGCCACAGCCGTTCGGCGCGGCACGAAACCGGCAAAGAAGACGGCACCGAGACCGGACTTGCTCATCGTCGCGAAACCCTGTCGCTGGCCAACGGACTCATGCGGCCTGACACCGCTTCCCATGTCTAATACCAGTTCCAGGATGAATCTGCCGATTCACGAGCCGCGAACTTCAGTTCGCGCGGCCTGTGTAGCCCCGGACACGCTGACTCGCGGGACACCCAATCGGCATGAACAAACTGTAAACCGTATAACCGGGACGCCCGCGGAAGGGAAGGCTACGAGATTGCGCTGGGCAGAAGCGTACGGGCTCGTCGCTGGACTCAGCAGGCAGTGCGCGGAACCAGCGGCCGGACGATCGCCCTGATCCAGCGGTAGACGTGGGCGCACGCCAGCCACCCGGCGTGACGGCGTCGGTAGACCGAAGCCATGTGCCGGCGTCCGGGCAGAAGCATGGCCCCCAGGTAGCCGGCCCGGAACCGCAGCCCCGGCGTGCACAGCAGGTTGACCAGAACGTGCCCCACGGGGTGCTTCTCGTCGCGCGGGGCGTGCCACAGCGTGAGGCGGTCGGCCGCCGTGACGCGTGCCCGGCCCAGCGCCGTCATCGCTTCAGGCGGTGCCGTCGGGCCGAACACCTGCTCGGTGCGCTCCAGCCCGACGCGAACGGGCAGTGACAACCCCCAGTCACCGGCACGGCCGACCACGATATCCCAGTCGATCGCCGTCCGCTCGACGTCCAGCAGCCGTTTGATGTCGTAGAGCCAGCGGAGCGGCCGGGCGCCGTGACAGGCGGCGTGGGCAGCGAGGTGGATCAGCATGTTCCCCGGCGAAGGGATGAGCACCTGCCCGCCTTCGAAATCCGTTAAGCGGGCGTCGCGCCACAGCGCGTCGTCCGGAATGGTCCGCGCGTAGCGCAGCGGTCGCAGCAGGCGGGCGTGCACGTCGATCCGCAGCGGCCAGGGACGCTCCGCAGTGTACTCGAGCTCGTAGTAGTACTTCGGGAAGAAGTCGTCGCGGACCTGATCGCGACCCTTGCGAAACCGCAAGGTGCGCAGGACGGCCTGGGCATGGGCGACCTGCTCGGGACGGACCATAAGGTCCACGTCGGCCATGGCACGCAGCCCGGGGTGGTCGTAAACCGTCAGGTTCAGGGCGGCGCCCTTCAGCAGCAGGACGTCCACGCCGCGGTCACGAAGCGTCCGGCTGATCCGCGCCAGACGCTGCGACATCCGCACGTTGTTCTGACGAATCTGGCGGGCCTGCCAGCGCAGTTGCTGCATCTGTGGCAGGGGCACGGGCCAGCGGCGACGCTCGATCGCTTCCAGCAGCACTCCGCCCAGCCAGACGTCGCAGGCTGCACGAACCAGGGGCGGCCAATCGACGGATTCGCACCGGATGTCGTCGGCCGGACCGTGTGCACCCACCAGGCATCGGGCCAGCGTGCTGCTTCGCGTCGGACTGTCGGAGACGGCTGATTTCACGGCATCACCGGTTGGGGCGGGTGTCTTCGGTCGTGCTCGGTGCCCGGCGCCGGCCGGGGCACTCGCCCGCCGCGCTTCGCGGCTCATCCCGCCTTTCGTGCAGCACTCTGCAACAGAAGTGACTCCATCAGGTCACACGTCGAATGAATATCCCCGCAGGTCAGTTGATAGCAATCCGCCCCGCGAATCAGGTCCGCCAGGACGGCCACGGCGCCGGCCTGGTGCACCTGGAAGTTGAAGCACTGCCGGGCGAGGTCGAAGGCGGCTTGCGAGCGGGGGATCGTTTTGAGCGTCGGTGTCGCACCTTCGACGTAGCGGGGGAAGACGACCCAGCGGACCGGCGAAGGTCGCCCCGCGGCGTCCGGGCGGGCGTCCAGCGGGTTGAGGAATGCCACGCGGCCCTTGGTCGGCTTCTGATACGGTGTCTTGCGGTGCAGCGGAAGGCCCAGCGCATCGACCACCGGGAAAGAGGGCTCCTTGACACACAGCGCCCGCGGGAACGACTGCACGTTTCGTGTGGTCGGATCGATCAGGGCGAACTCGTCGCACAGATAGGACCAGCCCCGGGCCAGCAGTCCGGCGGCCAGCGTGGATTTGCCGCTGCCCGGATCGCCCGGCAGGAGCAGCCCCCGCCCGTCGACCTCCATCGCGGCCGAGTGCAACTGCACGTATTCCTCCCGCTGCCGGATGAGCTGCCAACTGATGGCCCACTCCAGGTGCGGGAGGACTTCGTAGCGCCGGTGGACCTCGAAACCCTCGGCCGCCTCGGCCTGGACCGTCCAGGGTCCGCGGCGCCAGGGGAAGCGATGCCGGGCGCTGATCTGGACGGCGATCGAGTTGTGCCGGGGGGCATCACAACGGTACGGGGCGTACAGTGACAGGTACTCGTCAGCGAACGAGCGGCAGTCGCTGCGCAGCGACACGTTGACGGCCCCGATCGAGAAATGAAGCTCCCGATTCCTCATGGGTTCACCGTGGCCGTGGCAAAGGTGGTTTCGGTGGACAGGTCCCAGTCCGATTCCTCGGTTGAGTCCTTGACCGCGACCGGATGCCCGTCGGGCGAGAACTCGAAGGCGATGGCCCGCCAGAAGACGGGGTTGTTGAGGCACAGCAGGGGCACGCGGCGCCCGTCGAGAAACACGGTGGGCGTATTGGTGACGCCGAGTTCGGCCGCCAGGGCGGCGTCGGCGGCCACCGTGCTCGCAACGGCGGAACTCTGCATGTCCGCGGCCAGCCTGTCACCGTCCAGGCCGATCTGCGCGGCCAGGTCCCGGTAGGGCACGGTGCCGAGTCGACGATTCTGGGCGAAGAGCAGGTCGTGCATGTGCCAGAAGGCGTCATCTCCACCTTGCAGTCTGGCGGCCTCGGCGGCCCGGGCGGCTCGGCAGGCTTCGGGTTCTGTCTCGTCCGGCGGCGTCTGGTTGTACTGCTCGCATGGCGGAGCATGGCGGAAGGACACGCGGACAGGCCCTTGCCATTCGCGTCGGAACTCATGCCGCCACTTCCCGGCGAAGCAGGCGCAATGCGAGCAGCCAAAGTCGCTGAAAATCACGACGCTGGCGTCGGCGAGCGTGCTCTCGTTGTCACCGTCCGTCAGCCGCGCCGGGATGGCGTGCTGGGGTTGGGCGCGATACTCGCGGAGCAGGAATGCGGGGTCGTGCTCCAGCTCGTCGACGAAGTGCCGGTACGGGAGAAACTTGGCCACCTCGTTGCGGATGTCCAGTCTGGCGGAGCGGTATACCCACAGTCCGCCGATGACCACCACTGCAAAACCGGCCACCCGCAGCGCCGACCCGAACGACAGGCGGCGCACATCCGGCGCAGCGCGTTTCGTGGCCGATCGTGCGGTCGTCGCCCCCAGAGTCGAGCGCCGTCTGGCTGGCCACAGGCAGAGCGTGCAGAACAGCAACACGCCGTTGATAACGTGCGTTGCCAAGCACCACGTGCACTGGGCTTCGAGTTGGACCCGCATGACCCAGAGCAGGAAAGCCGAGCCGGCAGCCCCGCCCAGGGCGGTCATCAGCGGGATCACATACCACCTGCGCCAGGCTCTTGGAGAACCGGCGAAGGCGTGCCAGATGCCCAGGAACACGAAGTAGCCCAGCCCGATGAACGCGGTCGGGACGACGACCCGGGACCGGCGAAGGGTGAGATGACCGCTGACCAGGGGCACGTCGAAGTCGATCGCGCTCCAGCGGCTGGCGAAGACCGCGGCGCAGTCGGACTGTGCGTCGCCACTACTTCCGCACAGTCCGGTATAGAGCTGAGGGCCGTTGGCGTCGGACGGCCAGGGACTGGCCTGTTCCTTGACCAGCTCGGCGCTGATCCAGGCGCCGGCGGCACAAAGGAGCAGGATTGTCACTCGTATGGAGCTTTGCACTCTATATCGCCCTGTTCACCGGTACGTTGACCTCGATCGGCCCGATACGCTCCAGTTGGCCGGTCGAGCGCTAGTTGCACCATCCCGCGTTGCAGGTGTCGGTGGGGAACTCGCAGCAATCCTCGTCAAAGACACAGCCCTCCTTGCCGGTCCTCACGCAGCAAACGAAGTCAGTTAAATGGCATCGACTGTTGCCTATTCCGAGGCAGCAGTCACTACTATAGGCGCAGGAGTACCCGATGTTCTTGCACCCGCCCAATCCCGTGGGACTGCCCGGATGAATGGGGTTGCTGGCTTCGGCGTACGCAGTCCTGGCGCAGAATGTGGCGATGAGCGGCGCGACGAAGACGAGCTTGGCCACGCCGCCGCCCAGGGCCTGCCGGCGTGTGAGTCCACGCTGCTGAATCGGGGCCGAGTCTGGACGGTGGGCCTCAGGAGGTGGCGTCATCCCCGCGGTGTGTTGGGCCTCTGAACCCGGACCGTCCGTCCGGGCGCACCCAGCGGCAGGCTCAGCCTCGTCTCCGCCTTCGCAAAAGAGGCTCCTCTCCTCTAAACCGTCGAGGATTCGCCGAACGTGGGGCAGAGCTTCTCGTGAGCCGATCGCGTAATTCGCCGCGATTCCGTCGGCGATGTGCGCTGGCCCACGGGTCCCGTCGCACAGTTTCCACACGCAAAGGGTCATCGCGTTGAACCGGTGAACGGCCCCGGACTGAGGGTCGAACAGGACGGCCTCGCCGTCCATCTCCTCGCAGGTGACGTCGTCCCGTCGCAGAGGCCTGCCCCCTGTGGGACGATCCGGCCCGCGAACATCATGCCGGCCCATGGCGAACTCCCGACTCCGGCGGATCCTCGGCCGATCCGCCGCCTCGCCGTTCTCCCCAGGGCCGTCGCGGTCTGCGACAGCGATGGCAAGAAGGGCACTCCCCTGCGATTGCGCATCCGCTCCCCGCGGCGCGCCTCGGTGTGGTTATCGGTGTCGGGCGGATGCCTCATAAGTAAGTGTCACTTTTCGAGACCAGAAAAGTTAACAAGCCGGAATTTGGGGCTGGCTGGATGCCGTGGGACAGGGGGACAGCCTGGCTGCGAGCCTGGTCTATTGGAACGGTGCCAGGATTGAAGGCAGGCGCGGCGTGGGCCGGGTCCGGGCGCTCGCCGTGGAGGAAGGTGCGCTTGGCGGGGGACACGTCAGCCGGCCAATAGTCGGGTTGAGCAAGGTCGGCGCCGGCAGCCGGCTGGGCCGGGATGCCGCCATGCACGGGGCCGCTGGGTGCACGACGGTTTAGGTGGGTGCCACTGGCAGCTTGCCTGCCAGTGTGTGTGCTCCACGCGCCCACCCGAAAGACCGAACGGGCGGACAAGCCGCCCGTGGCACCCAGAACCGAATGCCGCCGGAACTGTCACAGACCCGGGGCCGCCACGGGCGGCCTGCGCGCCTTGACGCCGCGGCCGCGTCGTTGTATAAGGCTCGATTCGCTCCGGCCGGGAGGCGGCGGATCGCCGGTGGCGGCCCGTAGGGGCCGATTTCCCCCCGGTGACCGCGGACTTGGAGACTCCAGCGTGTACGCGATCATCGAAGACGGTGCCCATCAGTACAAGGTTCAGGAGGGAGACACGCTCGAAGTCCAGCTTCGGGACCTCGACGAAGGCCAGGAGGTCGTCGAGTTCGACCATGTGCTCATGGTGGAAGACGGCCAAGAGCACAAGATCGGGCGACCCTACGTCGAGGGCGCCAAGGTCGTGGCCTCGGTGGCCGGCGAAATCAAGGGCGAGAAGATCACCATCATCAAGATCCGCCGCCGCAAGAACTACCGCCGCAAGATGGGTCACCGTCAGCGCTATCTGCGGGTGAAGATCGACAAGATCGAGGCCTAGCCCGCCTCCACCCGAACCTGCATTCCGAATCCGATTCCGGTTCCAGGATCACTCTGCCGATTCACGAGCCGCGAACTTCAGTTCGCGCGGCCTTTGTAGCCCCGGACACGCTGAATCGAGGAGCGGCCCGATACGCACGGATGAACTGTAACCGGCATGATTCCGGTGGAATGTGCCGAGCCACGGCCCCGCCTTGGGCGGAACCGTCCCACCCTTCGCGCTTGGCGCCCTGTACTGTGCTTCGCGTTCCGGGGAACCCTGCCGCCCTTCGCGGGTCAGGATCGGGGTCCGCGGTCACGTGGGGGGCGTTCCATGAGGAAGCTGATCCGGTCGAGGTCTGCTTCGTCGAGGGCGTCGGCCAGCGTTTTGCGGGCGGCCCGCAGGTCCGTGCGCTGCGAAAGGTGCATCAGCGCCACGTGGGGACAGCGGACGCGCTTCATCACTTCTTGCAGGTCGCAGACGTGAATGTGTCTGCCGGCCCGGGCCCGGGTGATGTGCTCGCCCTCGAAGAAGGTGCACTCCAGCAAAAGGACCCCCGCGTTGCGCACACAGTCCTCGTCCAGGAACCCGCCCACGGCGGTATCGCCGCAGTAGGCGACCAGGGGCACCTCGACGCGGTTCTGGACGGGCAGGCCCTTCTCCTTGAGTTCCACAATCTGCGGACCCGACAGGTCGTGGTACTCAGGCTTCAGCTTGTGGCGAACCTCGATGACCGAGTAGCCCAGGGCGCCGGCCCCGTGGTTGACGGCAAACGCTCGGACCACCAGATCGCGCCGAATCGAGACGTCCTGCCCCGCCTCGACTGCCACCACCTCGCCGGACGAGTAGTGCCCCTCGATGTCTCTCCAGACGCTCATCAGCGCCTGCACCGGCTGGGCCAGCGGGCGAGGGACGAGGATCCGCCCCGGCGAGTTCCCGATGAAGCCGCGCTGGGAAAAGTAGTACGCGATGCCGGCCGCGTGGTCCATGTGCCCGTGCGTCAGGCAGATGGTGTCGATGCACACGACCTCTGTGGGAGCCCGGCCGATGTCGAAGCAGACGTTGAGCTCGGGGACGGCCACCACGCTCTCGACGCCGGCGACGGAGTAGCCGACAAGCAGCACATCCCCAACGCGTTTTCTGACCATTCTGCCGGGCATGTGCGTCACGATAGGGCGGAATCCGCGGCCGTCCAGGGGCCTGGTGGTTTTTTGTTGACCCCAACATCTGGGGGCGATAGCTTACCTGCGCCGCCATATGTCGGCTGGCCGCACCCACACCCGGGGATGGGAGGTTCCGCCGAGGTTGCGCGGATTGGCGGAAGGACGATGCGCTGTCCATCGTGTAAGGAACTGAGCACCGACAAGGTGATCGACTCGCGCCTCACGGATGGGGGGGCGGCCGTCCGTCGGCGCCGGCATTGCACCTCCTGCGGGCGGCGTTTCACCACCAAAGAGCGGATCGAGATGGAGATGCGGCTGTCCGTGGTCAAGCGGGACGGCTCTCGGGAGCCGTACCGGCGGGACAAAGTCGTCCGCGGCGTGCAGCACGCCTGCTACAAGCTGGACATCCAAGACGCGGAGATCGAGCGCCTGGTGGATCGCGTCGAGGAGGACCTGCACCGCAACCACGAGCGCGAGGTCTCCAGCGAGCAGATCGGGCAGTACGTGGCCGTCCACCTGCGGCAGCTCAACCACATCGCCTACGTACGCTTCATGAGCGTCTTCCGCAAGTTCGCCGACGTGGCCGAGTTCGTCGACGAGATCAACGACGTCACCGAACGGGCGGCCACCGAGTCGCCTGATCAGCCCACGCTCTTCGAAGGCTGAAACCGCGCCGGTGGTCGGCGTCGGCGCGGTTGTGGCAATTCCAGAATGAACCTGCCGATTCACGAGTCGCGAGCTTCAGCTCGCCCGGCCTCTGTAGCCCACACACGCCCACTCTCGGGACACCCAATTGGCATAACCAGGCTGCAACGCGTATTCCACCTCGTTCACGACAGCAGATTCCCCGCGGGCGTCGTCGATTCCAGCCTGCGCCCGGTCATCATGCCGGGCGGCTGATGTTCCGATAAACAGCGCATGGCCACGGTGGCATCGAGCTGCGCGGGCTTCGACTACTCGGCCACGGTCTTCGGGGACGAGGACTTCGTCGATGTGCAGGCCCGCACCTGGGGGGCGGTGCGGATGCGCCGCTGTCTGGAGTCCCTGGCCGGCGTGAAGGGCCGGGTGCTCGAGGTCGGCTGCGGCGCGGGGCGCTGCATCCGGACGATCCGGCGGCACCGCCCAGACCTCGAGGCCTTCGGATGCGACCTGAGCGCCAGGTCGATCGACGCGGCCCGGCGGCACAACGACGGTGTGGAATACGAGACGGCGGACGCGGTTGCCCTGCCCTATGAGGACGCCGCGTTCGATGCCGTCGTCGTGATGGACCTGCTCGAGCACGTCGCCGATGTGGGTCGCGTCCTGGCCCAGATCCGCCGGGTGTGCAAGCCCGGCGCGACGCTGCACCTCCACGTGCCGTGTGAGGGGTCGGCCCTGACGCTCTATCGTCCGCTGCTGGCCATGGGGATCGACCTGACGCGTGACGCCGTCGGCCACATCCACCATTTCACCCGACGGCAAGTGCTGGACTGGCTGGCCCAGGCCGGTTTCGTCGTCACCCGGCGGCGGTACAGCATGTACGGGTTCGCCCAGTTGCACGACATCATCGGCTGGCGGGCCATGCTCAGCCGGCGGCGAGACCTTGACCGGCCACACCCCGACGCGGCACCGCACACCGCATCAAGCAACGCGGCGGCGCAACCCGTCCCGCAATCGCGGTTTCATGCCAAACACCTGCTGACCCGCCCGGCCTGGTGGCTGATCCGGACGCTACTGCCGCGATTGCAGTATTACGAACTCGCCCTCCTCTCCTGGCAGCCGCTCGGCTCGGTCGGCCTGTGCGTCACGGCCCGCCGGTGCCGAAGCCGATCTGGGCCTCTTCGCCGGGGGCACATTCCATCCGGCGGAACGGTAGCGGTGTCGCGGTCTTGAACCGCCGGACGAAACGCTTGACGCTGTCGTAGCCGCCTGTGAAACCGTGCTCGACCTTGAGGTCCTGCCAGATCCGCTGGGCGCTCAGGTCTCGCTCGAGCCATTCGATGATCGCATCGCGGAACGGCTCGCAGAGGCTCGACGGCCCGGACTCATATCCCGGCGGGCTCGGCCCAGACCCGGCGGGCGGGTTTGGCCGGTTTTGGCCTTCTGGCCCCTGACGCCGTGCATCACCGGCAGACCCGGCGGGCGGGTTTGGCCGGTTTTGATCCGCACATCCGGTGGGCAGGTGGGATGGTTCTGCACCCGCCTCAGCCAGCCGCACGTATCGGGCCACCGTGTCCCGATGAACACCCAGCTCCCGGGCGATCCGTCGAAACGACCAGCCGCGTGTCCGAAGTGCTTGTATCGCGTGTACTTGTGCCATCTTGAGGTGATTCGCCATGCACAGCCTCCTCCAGCCAACCACTGGCTGGAGAGGCCTTCGCCGCGAATCACCCTCGCCTCAAGATGGCCGGTTTTGACCTGCCCGGCACTGGCCGGTTTTGCCCGCCCGCTGACAATGCCAATGACCTCGGGCTGTGGCAGACATCTTTCGCCGGGGCGGGCGTCTCAGCAGTCGGCGTCAGGAACGCAACGCAAATACCCGTTAGCGCTACAAGAAAGTACGTTTTGGGGGTAGAATCGCCAGCTCAAGATCAAGGGATGGGCAACGTCGAAGCGAAGGCCCTTGCCGCAGTCGGAGTGGGACGTGGCTCTGCGCTCATTCGCGCCAGGTCCTTCGCTGAGGTGCTACCGTGCTCGATTGGCTCAGACTTCGGCGTCACCTAAAGATGCTGACGGATCCACGTGACTCGCGGCGCAAGGAAGCCGCCAGATGGTTGTGTGATTCTGCTGACGCACGTGCAGTAGCGCCGCTTGTCAAAAAACTGAAAGATGGAAGCCCGGAGGTTCAGTGCCTGGTAGCCCGCGTGCTTGGCGAGCTGCGCAGCGGGAGTGCGGTGGAGCCGCTAATCGGGAAGCTGGCAGACGCTCACCCTCAAGTACGTTGCGCTTCCGCCTACGCGCTGGGCAGTCTGGGCGATGTGCAGGCACTCGATCCACTTATCGGGAAGCTGACAGACGCGGACCCCACGGTCCGGCGCGCTTCTGCCGTGGCACTGGGGGGTCTAGGTGACGTGCGGGCACTCGAACCCCTTATAGGGAAGCTGACAGAAGCGGACCCCAAGATCCGGCGCGCTTCTGCCACGGCGCTGGGGATCCTGGGCGACGTGCGGGCACTCAATCCCCTTATCCGCAAGCTTGGAGACGGGCACTCCCAGGTCCGTCGCGCTGTCGCCGAGGCGCTCGGGAAGCTGGGGGAGCCCAAGTGGATGCAACGGGTACATGGGGACCTCGGTGACTTCGGCCGATTGGCCGCAGACAACGACCCCGACGCATCGGGACCACTCATCACTGCACTGGGTGAACGGGATCCCAAAGTCCGCCGCGCCACTGCTGCTGCGTTGGGGAAACTTGGCAACGTGCAAGCGGTAGAGCCCCTCATCGCCTTGCTGGAGGACGCGAACTCTGAGGTTCGACACGCTGTCACCGAGGCACTGGGTAGGTTACGCGACGTGCGAGCGCTAAAGCCGCTCATGCGAATGCTAACCGAGGAAGAGACCGATATCGCCCCCGCTGCGGCCAAGGCCCTGGAGAGACTTGGTTATCCGCAGGCTGTGGAACCGCTCATAGAGATGTTGGCAAGTGAGGAGCACGAAACTCGCCAAGCCGCAGCACGGTCTTTGGGGAAGCTAGGTGATCGCCGAGCGCTAGGGCCGCTCATCCAGGCGCTTGGTGATCAGAAACCGGAAGTCCGCGGAGCTGCTGCCAAGTCACTGGAGAGATTGGGCGACTCGCGGGCCGTTGAGCCGCTTATCGGGTCGCTTGACGACGCACACCCCGCTGTCCGCCGGACCGCTGCGGAAGCCTTAGGCAAGCTCGACGATTCCCAAGCGGTCGCCCCTCTTATCGCAAAGCTCGGTGTGGAGGATCACGACCTCCGCCAAATGGCAGCAATAGCGCTGGGGCATCTCGGAGACCCAACGTGGCGGGAATGGGTCAGGGGAGACATCGAAGATTTCCAGCGATTGGCTGAGGGCAGCGACCCCAGGGCTTTGAAACCGCTAATCACCGCACTAGGTAACAGTAACGTCGGCGTTCGTCGTGTTGCCGCGAAGAGCATAGCAAGCTTCGGCGACCAACTAGCCGTGGGGCCTCTCAGTGTCGCGCTCCGTGACGACGATGCCGACGTTCGTCGCATTGCCGCAGAGTCTCTCGGGAACTTGGGCAGTGATCTGGCCGTGGATCTGCTCATCCTCGCGCTCCGCGACGAGAATGCCGACGTTCGTCAGGCCGTCGCGGAGACTCTCGGGAGCTTGGGCCTCCAACAAGCCGTGGAACCGCTCATCAACGCAATCACTGATAGCGATGAGAGAGTGCGCCGCACGGTTGCTCTCGCGATTGAGAGGTTGGGCGAACGGAAATGGCTGCAGTGGGTGCAAGGGGACGACGACGATTACAAGCGGCTGGCCGAAGGAAGAGACTCTAAGGCTCTGCAGCTATTGGTCAAAGCTCTCAACGATCGAAACACCCTTGCTATGGCCGCCACAGCTCTGGCGCGATTAGGCAACGAGTTGTCGCTGGCGCCGCTCGCCGAGATGCTCGAAGACCCGACCGCGATCAGACTCCTCAACAGAATCCTATCGGAAGCTGATGAGACGCCCTGCAAAACCGCGATCTCCAAGCTCGCGAATCGAGGCACTCAGCAGGCGTTCGGGTTTCTTATCTGGCTGCTCCGTTCTCGCGAACACCATACCCTTGCTGCCATCGGGGCACTGAAACAGCTCGGCGATCGACGGGCGGCACCAGCGCTACTCAAGGCTCTGGGGCACTACTACGACCAGGTCCGCGCGCGTGCGGCGGATGCGTTAGCGAGTCTGGGGGAGCCAAGGTGGCGACAATGGGTGCAGGGGCGAATCGACCTGGCTACGAGTGAACAGGATTTCGCACGGCTGGGAAGATCGGGGGATCCGGCAGCGATCAAGCCACTTGTTGTGGCAGAGTGTCATGGGAACACTTGGGGCTATAGTATGCGCACAGATTCATTTGAGTGGCACGATGTGCGCGGAGAGATCAATGAGGCCATCAGTAACATAGTGATCGACTTAGGAGCGCCCGGGCTCGTAGAACGCCTTCTTGACCTGTTGGGTGATGATGATGGTCGCGTACGAGAGATAGCGGCCAATTTGCTGAAGGAACTCGGCGAGCCCAAGTGGAGCCTCCTCGTTGGTGCCCATGAAACAAAGTACTTCGACCTTCTGGCCGAAGAGGAAAACTCGCGGGGCATAGCGCCGCTTCTCAAGGCGTTGGAAAGTGAGGTCCACTGGCGACGCCACAATGCTGCAGACAGCCTCCGCAAACTTGGCAACCGACAGGCAGTCGGGCCACTTATTCGCCTGTTGACGCACTGGAACAGAGATGTCCAGGATGTTGCAGCCTCGGTACTTGGCGAGCTTGCCGATGAGCGGGCGGTGGAGTTACTCGCCGAAATGTTGGCAGATGAACGCGAAGACGTCCAGTTTTTTGCTGCAAAGGTACTGGCGACCCTAGGTGACGCGCGTGGTATCGAGCGGCTTGTCAGGGTTTTGGAAACTGAGGAAGCCATCCATCTGCGGTCTTACGCCCTTGTTGCGTTGGCCAATCTGGGCGATGTGCATTGGTGACAGTTGTGCAGGAGGTAGGCACACCATCTGATGGTTAATCCAAGAGCCCGTGGCATCAGATCATCGCCCAGTGCTCGCTGTGTTCGAGATTCGATTGGACCGATGACAATGATGCTCAATCGGCGGGCAGTCCCGGTGTAAGGTCTAGGAACTGGAGTTCTGGGGACTCATGACCATGATCACCAGCGACGTCGTCATCGCCCAGGCCAAGGAGCTTGGAGCCTCCTTGGCCCGGATCGCCCAGACGGCTGATCTCCAGCGCTCGCCCTCGCACAGTGGCCAGACGAACCTGGCCGCTGAGTGCAAGTCGGTCCTGGTCATGGCTCTGGTCCACGAACCGGCACAGCCTCAGTTGGACTGGTGGGATGGCAGGAGCACGCCGGGGATCCGGCAGCTGAGACGAATCTCCCTGCAGCTCGTGGACTTCCTCAAGGAACTCGGTGTCCCGGCCAGCGATCTGCACTATCAGGCGTCGCTCGGCGGCGTGTTCGCCAAGGATGCCGCCGTGCTGGCCGGACTGGGCGTGATCGGCAAGAACAACCTGCTGATCTCGCCACGGCACGGACCGCTAGTCAGTGAGAAAAGAGTGAGAAAAGAGTGAGAAAAGGGGACGCAGCTCGTTTCTGGAGACGAGAAAGGTGTCGGGATGATTTTACGCCGCGCAGCAAACGCGCCGAAGCCGTCACAACGTCCACCAAGCCAACTCATGGTGCCGAGAGACTCTTCCTGAAACCCCCTCTTCTGCTTCCTGCACCTTCCCTTCCGCCGCCACCTCGGTGATCTCTCCGGTTCCGCCTCTGTTCTTCGCTCTTGTCGCTCGGCCATTGACGGACGCCGACCCTTCGTGCCTCCGTGGGTCGCCCGGCCTTATTCTCGGTCTGACTTCTCCCTTGATCAGGGGACGGGCACGGTCGATTTCGAGTTCGATCACGTTCGAAGCAGCTCGCATGCCCGGGCGGAGAGCAACGGTGAGTTTTCGTTCACGCCCTCGCAGATGATGCATTCTTCGCCGGGCGGCTCGCACGCCATGGCGGGAACGGAGAAGAGAAAGGTGGCAGAGAAGAGAAAGGTGTCACCCATTAGCCTCCCCCTTGTCAAGCCAAGACGATTCCCGTGACGATTCTTCCTTTGTCGGGTCGGGCGACATCCTGCCGCCCCATTCCTAATATCAGCCCACCATTTAGGAATAGTTGAGCTAGTACGAATGTGCCCACGGGTGAAACGCAGCCCGTCGAAACCGTGTCCGTTTACGGACTCCGCCCCGGAGCAACGGATGCCGGCCTGCAGGGCCGGAGGAATCTGCTCACGGGTGAAGCACGGTCAGCTTGGGCGAAGCCCACCCGCCGACAGGCGGGCGAAGCGAAACCCGTGGAACACTTCGCTGACCGAACCCGCCCTGGAAGGGCGGCGCGGCGTTGAGCTCGGCGACCGCGCCCGATTCCGACGCCCCCTTTATCCCGGCGGAGCCCATCGGGCGCCATTCCACCCCTTTTCGCGCTTCTGCTCATCCACCCATTCATCCGCCCAAACCGTCACGCACCCGTCGGCGGCTGTCCGTCCCCCACCCTCGCGGCGCCCCTCCTAACCGCCGATGTCGATGGGAACGCGCAGAGCCTCGTCGTCGCTCGAGCGCTCGCGGAACCGCAGGTAGCCGACCGGGCGCGTCCCGTCCGGGGCCTCGGGCAGCTTCTCGGTCATGGCGAAGTCGAGCTGGATCGGAACGCCGGGGACGAAATCGACGTTCGAGCTCTCGCCGCGCGTGACCTTGATCGCGATCGGCTCGGCCAGCAGACGGTCGATCTTGACGTCGATCGGCGTCTCGCGCTCATCGTCGGCCACGGCAAACCCACCGCGAATGATCACCTTGACGGACTTGGCCCCCCCGGTGTCAACCGTGGTCTTGACCGTGCGGTTGCTGAAGGCGTCGAAAAGGATGTTCTTGCCGTCGGGGCCCTCGACGTACACGCCGATGTCCGTGGTGGTGGCGTAGGCCTCGGGCGTCATCTCCAGCTCGAGCCGCAGCCTGTCGAAGCGTTCGTCCAGGTCGATGGAGTAGCTCAATTCGTCGTCCAGGCCCTCGAACTTGTCCTCCTTGTGCATCCGGAACCCCTCGAACACGCCGTCGGCCGACGCGGGCAGGGGCCGCTCGAACAGGTTGGTCACCATCAGCTCGCCGGACGGCTTGGACCCGGACCACTCGGTGATTTTCCGAGGCTCGGCGTCCAGGCCGAAGAACCGCACCCCCAGCTCGTAGGCCCAGTCCTTGTCCGGCCGATCGGAGACCACGTCCACCTCCCAGACGCCGGGGACCAGCTCGTCGGTGAAGGTGCCTTCGGCCTCGCGTCGGCCGGCCTGCGTGTCGAGCCGGCGGGAGCCGTCGCGGTGGCGGGCGCCGTCGGGGGCGAAGATGCGTTCCATGCTGGCCTTGGACTCGGCGCCCTCCGGGGCCGACAGTGTCAGCTTCATGGCACTTGCCCCGGGCGGGACGGCCACGAAGTAGCGGTCCGGCGCCCAGCCCTTCACGGTCCGGTCCTTGAAGGACAGCTTGAAGTCCGCGGCGGCGCCGGTCCGGTAGGGCACCACCACGGTGTTGAGCAGGCGGAAGGCCACCAGCCCGTCGTGCAGGGCCTCGACCGCGCCGGTGTAGACCCCCGGCTTGCTGAGCTGTGCCGCGTCGTACTCCACGTAGACGCGGGCCGTCTGCTCGCTGCGCAGGTACGTCTGCTGCTGGGGTATCCTGATCCACGGCACGTCGCAACGCAGGTCGAACTGCCGGGTGAACGACGTCCGGGCGGACGCATCCGTCCCCGGAGCGAAGATCGGCTTCACCGTGAACGTCTGACGCTGGTCCTCCTGGGTGTTGGGGAACCACGTGCCCCGCCAGTAGGCCGCACGCGCCGTCCCCTTGTAACCGTGCGGACACGGCGTCGAGATGTCGTAGCCGATCACCGGGTCGTCCTTCGATGCAACCACGAACCGGTCCAACAGCTCGGCCGCCTTGGGCAGATCGGGCAGCCCGTAACCCGCGTCGAGCACGCCGGCCCCGGCCACCGGCCTGGCCGACAGGCACAACGCCCGGCGGACGTCCCAGGCTCGGATGGGCACGCCGGGATGCTTCTGCATCGCATCGCTGATCAATACGGCGCACAGCCCCGCCGCGTACGGGCTGGCCATGCTGGTCCCCGCCCAGTAGTCACCGCGGCGGACCCAGCGGGGCACGGTCGACGTGGACCAGCCGGGGGTGGCTAGGTCAGGCTTGTTCAGCTCTCCGCCGCGGGAGCTGAACACGGTGACGACCGGCTCGGTCATCTGCATGCCCATGACGTCGCGCGCCGAGTCGGCAGCCAGCACGGCCGCCACGCTGATGAGCTGGTCCGCGGCCGCCGGCGTCCCCACGCTCGACAGCCCCGGCCCCTCGTTGCCCGCCGACGTGCAGAAGACCAGCGTCGGGTGCTCCCGCAGGAAGTCGTCCATGAACTTGTCGATGTCCGAGTTCCCCTCGATCACCGACTCCACGCCGAACGACAGGTTGCACACGATCGGCACGCCGTGCTCCCGCGAGTAGCGCCCGGCGTATTTCAGGGCGTTCTTGAACGCGTCGGTCGAGCTGATCCCGCCCACGTCGCCCTTGCCAATCTTGAGGCCCATGACCTTCGCCCCGGGCGCCACGCCGTTGAAACCGTCCTGGTTGTTGATCCGAAATCCGGCGGCGATGCCGGCCACGTGCGTCCCGTGGGCGCCGTCGTCGTAATGCACCACCACCTTGGCCTGCCGCAGAAAAATGTTGATCGAGAACGCCACCGGCTCGATCTGCTTCTCCGGCTTGCGTCTAAAGAGCGTGAACGTGTCGTACTTGAGCCGGTAGTTGTGCAGCGGTTGCTCGTCGGCGAAGCTGCGATCCAGGTTGGTGTCCACGTAGCAGACGGCCTGCTCGTCCCCGTCCCCGTCAAGCGCGGTCACCAGCAGCGGGAACTCGTCGTCCGTCTTCCCGTTATCGTTCAGGTCGGGCATGTCCGAGTTGACCCACTTGGATTCGTCCATCGTGCCGAACCAGAAGAGCCGTTCCTCGGCCGCGTCGCCGGCCTGCAGCGTCGGCAGGTCGTATTGGATCGGCGAGCCGTCCTCGTCGTGGTTGACCACCTTGCCGGTCGCCTCGTCGAGTCGCACGCGGTGCAGCTCCACGTCGCCCGCCCCGGTGCAGTCCACCAGGTCGATGACCTTGACCGCCCCGTCCGGCGTGCGGGTCAGCCCGGGAATGGACGGGTCCACGCCGGTGTCCAGCACGGCGATGATGACGCCGCGCCCGTCGCTGTCGGGATGGGCGCTCAGGAACTCGTTCACCCGGCAGGTGGAAAGCGAAAGCTGCGTCCAGGTAGCTGAAGTCTGGCCATAGGCCGCACCCGCCACACCCACCGCGACCAACAGTGCTGCGATCCGCTTGGACATGCTGCGAGACCTCCTGCTTGTTCACTGATTCGGTTTGAGTCGGCCCGCCGTCGACGGCGAACCGAACGCCCCCGGCCGACCGCTTCGATGCACCGGCCGACCATCCGGGGCAAACAGCATACTGCTGCCGGTTCATCGAGAGAAGTGTGGCCCCCGTGGTTCGGACCGCGCAGGGAATCGAGCCCGACGCCGTCGATTGGCCTTGGCGGGCCGAAGACGGGCTATACACAGAGAACGCGAACCGGCCCGCGAATTCGGGCGTACAACTTTCGACATGACTCGTCTGATTGCCCGCCTGATCCTGGCCATGTTGCTGCTGCCGCTAAGCGGCGCGATCGTCGTGCTGTTCTTCGGGCTGTTTGCGTCTCGGGGCAGTCAGCCGGCCGCGTACGAGCTGGTCTTCATGTGGTTAGTGGTCGACGCCTTCATCGGCGTCTACTGGCTCCTGCTCTGGCGCGACATGGTGCGATGGACGCCCAAACGGACGCGCGACACGTCTCTGGCCGCCATCGGGGCCGTCACAGCCGGCACTATGGTGGGGGCCTTCTTCGTAGCTGCCATGCGGGCGCCGAGTCTCGGTGGGATTCTCGTCGGAGGCGGGGTGGCGCCGATCGTGTGGGTCCTGGCCACCGTCCTCATCTGGCGGGAAACCCCGCAAGAGCGCATCGATCGAATCAGGTCGGCCGGCACCGAGGCCGTGTGCTGTCCGGTCTGCGGCTACAACATGACCGGCCTGCGCGAGTCCCGCTGTCCCGAGTGCGGCTCCCAATTCACGCTGGACGAGCTGTTGGCGACGCACGCGCAACGGGACGACGACGCCCTGGAACGCGGCTGAACGCCCAACGATGAACCGACCAATGCCTGCGTCGGTGTTGATGCTCGATGCAAAAGAAGTAGGTCGGGCCTGGCTGACCCGACCTACGGGTTGCTGAACGACGATTTCCTGACCGGCCTGCAAAGCTGCAGGCCGCCCTCACGCAGCTACTACTGCTCGTACCGGCCGCCGACGTGCGTGGCCAGGAACTTCTCGGCCTTGGCGAAGAAGTCCAGACGGTTCTCCGGTCGGGCGAATCCATGCCCCTCGTCCGGATACTCGACGTACTCGACCGTCTTGCCGGCCGTCTTGATCGCATCGACCATCTGTCGCGACTCGTCGACCTTGATCCGCGGGTCATTGGCCCCTTGCCCGATAAGCAGCGGCTTGGTGATCTGGTCGATCTTGAACAGCGGCGACCGCGACTTCAGGAACTCGGCGTCCTTCTCCGGGTGCCCGACACGCGTCCACCAGACGGACTCCCACGTCTTCCAGTACGGCGGGATGGTGTTCATGAACGTGATCAGGTTGCTCGGCCCCACCATGTCCACGCCGCAGCAGAACAGATCCGGCGTGGTGGTCATGCCAACCAGCGTAGCGTAGCCGCCGTACGAGGCGCCCATGATGGCCACCTTGTCGGGATTAACGATGCCCTTCTTGATACCCCACTTGACGCCGTCCACCAGGTCCTGGTGCATCTTGCCGCCCCATTCCCGGTTGGCGGCGTTGAGGAACTCCTTGCCGTAGCCGGTCGAGCCGCGGAAGTTGATCTGCAGCACCGCGTACCCGCGGTTGGCCAGCCACTGCACCTCGGGGTCCAGCCCCCAACTGTCGCGGTACCAGGGGCCACCGTGCACGAACACCACGGTGGGAAGGTTCTTGGCCTCGATGCCCGGTGGCGTGGTCAGGTAACCGTGCACCGTCAGGCCGTCGCCCGCCTTGAACTCGATCGGCTTCATCTCCGCCAGCGTCACCTTCTCGAGGTCCTTGCGGTTGGTGAACAGGAACTCACCCTTGCGGGTCTGACGGTCGTAGGCGTAGTAACGCACCGGGCCGTTGTCGATGTTGTAGGCCACCAGCCAGGTCTTGTCGGCGTTGTCGCGGTTGATGATGCCAAAGTCACCGTCGCAGATCTTCTTGATGGCGTTGATGTCGCCCTCGATCGACGTGTCGATGACCTGCCAGTCCAGACGGTCTCTGTTGAAGGCGACGGCCTGAACGTTGTGGTTGATGGGGTGGATCATCACCCCGCCGACGTCGTAAGTGTTGTCCTGGGCCATGACCTTCTCGGAGCCGTCGCCCAGGTCCAGCCGGCGAAGCTGCGTGGTGTTGGTGCCGGCGCTGTTCAGGACGTAGAGCCCGTTGCCGTCGGGCGTGAAGGCGATCGGCTTGCTGGTCAGCGAGTCCTCGACGCCCCAGGTCGTGATCGTCCGCCAGGCCGACGCCGGGTCGTCGCGGTAGGCCAGCTCGAAGCCGCCTTTCATGTCCGACTTCAGGGCCGCGCGAATCTTCAAGTCGTGGTCGGCCAGGTAGCCGACGAAGCCCTCATCGTTCTTGGCCTCGAGCTTCTTGTCCCCGGTGGTGATGTTGATGCGGTAGACGTCGTGGAGCCGGGGGTCCCGGTCGTTGATGCCCACCAGGATCTCGTCCGGGTGGGTCTGCTCGACGGCCGTGATCCGGGCCTGGATCTTGGGCATGGGCGTCAGGTCGTTGATGTCCATGGTCTTGAGGTCGACCGCGTAGACGTGCCAGTTCTCGTCCCCGTCCTTGTCCTGGATGTACAGAATGTGGTTGTTGTTGGGCGCCCAGAAGTAAGCCCGGATGCCGCGCTTGCGATCCTTGGTGATCGGCTTGTCGTCGTTCTGACCGATGGTGCGCATCCAGACGTTGAGCACGCCCTCGTCCGGGGCGAGGTAGGCCATGCGCGTTCCGTCGGGCGATATCTGCGGGCCGGCCTTGTCCGGATTCCCGAAAAGCACCTCGCGCGGAATCAGCGGCGGCAGGTCCGCCCATACGCCCACCGCCGGCGCCAGCACGGCGCAGGCCAACACGGATAGAAACAGTCTTCGTCTCATGGCATTCCTCCTTCTCACCAATGACCGGAATCGGTCTTCCGCTCGCCACTAATCCAAAGCCCCGCCGAACGACGGGGTCGACAAGTGTGATCTTGGCTCGGTTTCGCAACCGGGTCGGTGGTCAGCCGGGCGGCCACCTGCGCTACATCTCAACATCTCATAGCCGGATCGACCCGTGATGCCTTCGTTCCGCAGAAGATGACCCGGCCCCTCCCAGGCGACGCATGGGCAGACGGGCCGGGACGCACATGGTACCAGCGGGCGCGGCAACCGGTAAGTAGTCAATTGTCGGATTTTGTGGCGACGTAGCGGATTCCGGCAGAAACCTGCGAGGGCCCGACCGCCCGACGCATCCGCAGGAACGTGCTTTGGCCCGGGGGTCCGCGAAGGAACGCTATGCGATGCCGTGCCCGGCCACGGCCGCCGCCAGGGCCTCCAGTGCGCCGCCTTCCTCGGACCGGTAGCGCTCCAGCACCGTCCGGGCCGACGTTCGAGTGGACAGCTCCTGGGCCTGGACCACCACGCGCCCGGAGATGTCATAGCTGAAAGTGACCCGCACGAACGCCCCCTGGGGCAGCCCGGGCGGCAGGGGGTCGATCACGCATTCGCCGATCGGCGTGCACTGGCCGGGGTCCGTGGCGTCGCCCTCGACGACGGGGACGCAGACGCGCTGCTGGTTCGGCTCGTGCGTGGCGAAGACCCGGGAGCGCATGGCCGGCAGACGCGTGTTCCGCGGAATGATCACCGCGTTGGTGGTGCTGCCCTTCACCGGCGACCAGACCACCGCCCCCAGGCTCTGCGAGGTGACGTCGCGGACCTGGACCGACCAGGCGGCCGCCGCGAACCCGGCGTCGAACGCCTTGCCGTTGCCGCCGTCAGACCCGCTGGCGGAAAGGGGATCGCAACTCGGCGCGTCGGCCAGGTCGCCCGGCGCCGCAGCGCCGTCGGTTTCGCAGACGGCATAGCAACCAGTCTCGTCCTCCCGCTCCGCCGGCACCGGCATTCCCACCGGCAGCGTCCCGCCGCGCTCCTGCACCTGGAGGATGGCACCGTAGACGGCCGCCCCCTGCGACACGATCAGATCGGGTTGCAGGCCGGCCTGCGGCGTCTTTCCACTCAGCGCGGTGGTCATCCGCCGGAACATGGGCATTCTGGACGCCCCGCCCACCAGCAGCAGGCTCTCGACACCGGCCCATTCCAGCTTCGCGTCGGCCATGACCGACTCGATGACCTCGCGGGCCCGATCGAGCAGCGGTTTGGACAGCTCCTCGAACTGCCGGCGGGTGATGCTCATCGGCGGCACGCGGTCGTATGGGGCGGGCAGGGTCGCCTCGGTCTTCACGGTCAGCGTGTGCTTGGCCTGCTCAGCGGCCACGCGCATCCGGGCCTGGGCCAGCGGGTCGTCGAACGGGTCCGGGCCGTTGTGATCGAACAGGTGACGGACCATGGCCTCGATGATCTGGTCGTCGAAGTCCCGGCCGCCGAGTCGCGTTCCGCCGCTGGCGATGATGTCGAAGTCCCGCCCGTTGATCCGGATCGCGGTCACGTCGAACGTCCCGCCGCCCAGGTCGCAGATGACGTTCACGCCCGGTGCCGTTGAGGCGATGGCCGCCTTGGTCAGGTCGGCCCCGTCGCCTCCCGCCGCGATGTACGACTCGAACGCGTCGGCCAGGGCGGCCGCGGTCGGCTCGTTGATCAAAGCGATAACGTCGAGGTCGGCCATGGTGGCGGCGTCAAGGGTAGCGGTGCGCTCCCGGTCGCCGAAGTACGCCGGCACCGTGATGATGACGCCGCCCACCGGCCCAAGGATGCGCTCGGCGTCGTCGGCCAGCCGCCGCAGGACGACGCTCGACAGGTCCTGCGGCGAGTACGACTGCTCGTCCACGGTCCACCGCCACGCCCCGTCCCCCATGTGCCGCTTGAACCCCTCAACCACGCGCGTAGGCGCCTGCGTGGCCGCCCGCCGTGCCTCGCGCCCCACGACCACCGACCCGTCCCGCTCGACCAGCACGCACGACGGCGTAAGCACCTCCCCGTCGCGCCCGGGAAGGCACGTGACCAGCCCGGCCGGGCTCACATGGGCCACGACGCTGTAAGTCGTCCCCAGGTCAATCCCGATAACAGTCTTCCGCTCGTCCATGCCCCAGCCTCCGGATGACAAGATCCTTCCCCTAAAAGGGGTCATCCCCCTGAAAGGGCCGTTCCCTTAAACAAGTGGCCGTCAGCCGCGATTTCTTACACGCACGTTCACAATGCTGGTCGATGGCTCCGGCCCAGGCTTTGACCTCCTTGCCGCAGGATGGCTGCGAGTATCCAGTCAGCAGCCGCACGCCGGCCGGACAGTGTTTGTCTTCGGCGGCAGGTGGAAACGGCGTTAGCCTACGCGTGCGGGGCGATGGTGCGGTTCGCCGTCCGCGGGGCGCCGAAAGACCATTGGATTTGACAGGTTCTGGAGGCGGCGTCCAGCCGTTCATCTCGCCGGCGACGTATCAAAAAGCAACAATTCTTTTTTGTGAGCCGTAAGCTATTTTAGGGCCGATTCTTGGCTGCTGGGTTGTGTAATTAGTTTGACATCTTCTTTTTTTGTTGTATATTTCAATTGTTGTACAACGTTTTTGTTTTAGAAAGGGCGGCAAGTGGCACGCAACATCGTGGGAGCACCAGTGCGGGGAAACGACTTCTTCGACCGGCAGGAGCTTGTGGACCTGGTTTGGGATCGGCTGGGGACCGGGAACGTCCTGCTCGCCGCGCCGCGGCGGTTCGGCAAGACCAGCGTCATGTATCGGTTGAAGGATGCGCCCCGCACGGGCTGGCAGGTGGTGCACGTGGACGCGGAGTCCATCCGCGAGCCGGTCAACTTCGTCATCGCAGTGCTGGATGCAATGATGGCCGACCGTCGCGTCCGGAAGTTCCTGGTGTCGGCGTGGCGGCACAGCAGCAAATGGGCCCGGGACCTCTTCCCGGAAATGGAGGTGGGCACCTCGTGGGACGTCAACCTGAAGATTCGTCTGAAGGAGAAGATCGGCCCGGAGTGGTCCCATCGCGGTGAGGCGTTGCTGCAGGTCCTGCGCAAGTGGGAGGGCCGGCTGCTGGTCATCATCGACGAGCTGCCGGTGATGCTCCGTCTGTTCGAGGACAACGACGTTGGCGACGCGGAAACCCGGGCGTTCCTCTACTGGTTCCGGCGGCTTCGAGTCGATCCCGACGTGGGCTTGGCCAACTGTCGCTTCCTGATCGGCGGCTCGATCGGCATCGAGCACTACCTCTCGCGTCTGGGCGCCGTCGACTCCTTCAACGACTTCGAACGGGTCACGGTGGCAGAGTTGACGCAGGCGCTGGCCCGCGAGTTTCTGGCCAGTCGCCTCGACTCCCGCGGGGTCACGCTGAGTCGCTCGGCGCTGACCAGGATGCTCGAGCTGGTGGGCACGCCCATCCCGTACTTCCTGCAAATGTTCGTGGCCGAGGTCGCCGTCGAGGTGGCCAACGGGACGCAGCGCATCGGCCCCAAGAAGCTCGACGAGATCTACCATCAGCGCGTTCTCGGGGCCGTAGCTAAGATGCACTTCCAGCACTATTACGACCGCCTGCGTTGGTACGACAAACCCGATGAGCGCGCCGCCAAGGCGTTGCTGCGGCAACTGGCGCTGGCGTTTCCGTCGGCCATTCAGACGAGCCAACTCCGCAGCCTCTATGGTAGGGAGGTTGGCGGCGAGGCCACCGACGACGGCTTCACCCGACTGATCGGCGACCTGGAGAACGACTTTTACGTCCGCTACCGCCCGCAGGACGCGGGCCATGCGTTCGCGACGAAGATCCTCTGCGACTGGTGGCGACGTTACTACGCGGTATAGCGGGAGACGCAACGATGCGGTGCCTGGAGCTCTACCCCTACAACCCGGATCAGCAGTCGGACGAGGACCTGGAAGCCACGTTCGTGGCCCGCGAGTGCGTGCTGGCCAGCATCCTCGACGACCTCAGGGCCGGCGTGCATTCACCGTCGAACCAGCATTTCCTGATCACCGGCCCGCGCGGCATCGGCAAGACCATGCTGCTCATCATGATCCGTCGCAGGGTGGCCAACGACCCAAAGCTGGCCGCGGCCTACCTGCCCATCAAGACGGCCGAAGAAGAGTACTCGATCAGTAATCTGCGGGACTTCTTCGCCAGAGTCATCGAGCTGTTGGCGGAAACGGTGGAGGACGAGGCGCTCCCCGCGGCCCTGGCGGCGCTGGATCAGACGGACGACGACGACCAGGGCGTCGATCTGGCGGTCGAGGCCCTCAAGTCGTTCAGCCGGCGCGACGGGCGCAAGCTCCTGCTGCTTTGGGACAACCTCGACCTGATCCTGGACCAGCAGATGACCGACAACGCCCAGCTCGGCCGCCTGCGCGACGTCCTCATGAACGACTCCTTCCTTGTTCTGATCGGCACGGCCCCGTCCCACTTCAGCGAGGTCAGCGGCTACGACCGCCCGTTCTACAACTTCTTTCGGCCGATCGACCTGAAGGAACTGACCGCGGCTGAGTCGGCCGACCTGCTGCACAAGCGGGCCGAGGTCGAGGAGAACGGGACGATGCTCGAGCGCTTCGACGAGCTTCGTCCGCGGCTTCAGGCCATTCACCATCTGACCGGCGGCAACCCGCGGTTGGCGCTGATGCTGTACCAGCTCTACACGCGCACGGAACTGCCCGAGGTGCAGGGCTCGATCAAGTCGCTGCTGGACGACGTGACGCCCTACTACAAGCACCGGCTGGAGAGTCTCTCGCCGCAGCAGCGGAAGGTGATGGACACGTTCGCCCGGCTGGGTCGCCCGGCCACGCCGACGGAGTTGGCCGCGGAAGTCCGGCTGGAGGTCAACCAGATCAACAGCATTCTGAAGCGCCTGCGCGATCTGGGCTTCGTCTCGGTGGCTCCGCAGCAGCGGCGCAAGAGCACGCTCTACCTCGTCTCGGACCGCGTGTTCCGAATCTGGCACCAGATGCGTTTCTCGACGGCCAGCCGCAAGCGCCTCGAGTTCCTGATCGAGTTCCTGCGCATCTGGTACACGGAGCCGGAGTGGAAGGACGAGGCCGGCCGGCTCCTGGGCGAGTACCGGGCGACGGCCGGTGCCCAGCGCTACGAAGACGCCGGCCGCTTCATCGAGTATCTGGACTACTTGACCGCCGCCGCGCCGACGCGCGAGTTGGGCGATGAGGTGGCTGACGACATGGTCGTTGCGTGCATCGAATCGCGCGATTTCAACCGTGCGGAGGAGCTGCTGGACGACCGGATTCGCGAGCAGACGCGAGCGAACGACGAGCATGGCCTGGCTCAGAGTTGGTATCGCAGGGCGCAGCTTTGCGACGCGCGGGGGGACCTGGAGCAGGAAGCCGCCGCGCTGGAGCAGGCGGTGCGTTACGGCAGTGACTTCGGTGAAGCTTGGTATAACTGGGGGTCCGCGTTGCACGACCAGGCAAAAAAGCAGTCCGGCGCGGTGCGGGAAGATCTGCTGAAGCGAGCGTGCGAAAAGTACCGGGCTGCGGTCGAAGCGAAGCCGGACATGCACGAAGCACTGTACAACTGGGGTAACGCTCTGTGCCAGTTGGCGGAAACAAAGTCCGATGCGGCGCGGCAAGGTCTGCTGGAGCAGGCGCGCGAGAAGTACAAGGCGGCGGTCGAGGTAAAGCCGGACAAGTACGAAGCCCTGAATAACTGGGGCGCGGCCATGGCTCAGTTGGCGGGGATGACGGAGGGCGCGGAGCGCGTCCGCCATCTGGAGGTGGCGCAGGAGAAGGTAGCGTTGGCGCTCGAGGAGGCCGGTGGTAAAGGCGATGAGAAGAAGTGTGCGCTTTACTCCGGACATCTGGTGCACATTGCCCTTCTTCGTTGCGCGGATGCTATCGAGCGCGATAATCGAGGCAGCGCGCGGGCGCATTTTGAGTTTGCGCTGGATCAGTGGGGCCGGGCGGATCAACAGAAGGCATGGCCGGAGCTTGTCCGGTTCTTCGGCAGTGCGCTGCGAGAGCAGACCGCGGAGATTTGCGCCGAGTTGTTCGACGTCATGAGGAATCGGCAGATGGAGGAGGAGGTTGGCGTACTGGAACCGTTCGTCACAGCTACACAGTATTGGCTGGCAGGTAAGGACGCTGAGGTGCTGGATCGGTTGAATCCGGAGATGCGCGAACTGGTAGAGGCGATTATTGAGGGGAAGCGCCTGCGGATTGAGCTGAAGGAGGCGGGCGGCGATCAGGCG
>Ga0307380_10002154_pt1 | contig 28107 bp, 22 predicted proteins | sample UN3MG_FD_202239 | JGI IMG/M metagenome (GOLD analysis project Ga0307380, IMG submission 202239) | Soil microbial communities from Risofladan, Vaasa, Finland - UN-3 | ecosystem: Environmental > Terrestrial > Soil > Coastal area > Acid sulfate soil | place: Finland: Risofladan, Vaasa | collected... | reverse complement strand
TCTCTCAATTTTAAAGCTAATAAAGGATCCGAATTGATAATTTGACCATAAATATTAATTAGAAGATTTTCTTTAATAGAGGGATTCTGAATTAGATTTCCAATTTTAATTGCTTGTTCGGGATTATTAAATACTTGATCTAATGCTAGAAATTTGAACACATTTTGTCGTTTTTCTAAATCTGGTAAGTTTGAAACTATTTGAATCATTGCATCGAGATTTTTTAAAGCATAAGCACGAATTAGATTAAGATAGAAATTTCTTTGTTCATTCTTATTTGAAAGCATTAATGCTAATTTTAATGCTCTTTGAGGGTTATCGATTGAAAGATACCCTTTTGCAATTTGTTTTATATAAGCCTCCATTTTTTCAAGTAATTCAGAGGTAGATATGTCGGACGATTGTGATGATTTATATTGCTCTGTTAATGAGCCTAATTGTTGTTCAGCCTGTTTTAATACTTTTTCCTTCATATCGATAACATAATCTTCTGGATTAAATTTTTCAACTGTTTCTGTAACTTTAAATGTTTGTTTGTCTAGAATTTTCTTAATTTTACTTGTTTGGATAGTTTCTCTCACTTTTTGTACTTTAACGGTATATTCAACAATCTTAAGCCAGTGGACATTAATTGTTAATTTACCATAACCATCAGCTGTAGGATCTAATTTCAAATCAATACTCTTTGTTTCTCCTGGACCAAATTCAATATTACTCTTAAAATTATCGGGGGCTACACTAATATTTAGACTCTTTCCCTCAAAATCAAATTTAAAGTCCTCCTTTTTACTCGAATAATTTATTGCTTGGAGGATAATCTCATTATTGATCCCAGGGATTAATAAATTTTGTGGGAATTTTGTGATTTTCAAAGAGATGATTTTGTCTGTATCTGCCATAATTCAAATGATTTATTTGTTCACCTTATAATTAGTAATTCTAAATCTCTCATTTATTTTTAGGTTTAACAATTATTAATGATTTATTTATTTTGGATTTATAAAATAAAATAGAAAAAAGAATTATTGCCCCATTCGGCGATTTCTTCTTAGATAATCTTCTAAATCCTCGATAACCATTTCTTTATTATAATCAGGCCAGAATTCATTTCTAAATTTAAATTCAGCATAAGAAGAATCCCATAGCAAGAATCCAGAAATTCTTGCTCCATCATCCATTCCTGTTCTAATTACGTAATCTAATGGAGGAAAATTTTTTGTATAAAGATGTGCTTTAATTAAATCTGTACTTACTTGTTCTGGCTTTATTCCATTACTAACTATTTGCTTAACCGCATCCACAATTTCTTCATGACCATCATACATAATACAGAGATTAATGAAATTTTGACTGTGATCCTTAGTAAATTCAATTAATTCTTCAATCTTCTTCCTTACTTTATCTGGTAGCATTGAAATCCGACCAATAACATCGAATCTCACCTTTTCCTCTTTTACAATTGATTCATTTATAATAGTATCGACAGCTTTTACCATAATCTTATAAATATACTCAAGTTCTTTGTTATTACGCTTCCTCACATTTTCAAGAGATAAAATATATAAACTTAAGTAGTGGATACCCGCATCAAAAAAGTCAAATAATCTCTTTTTAAGGTTTTCATATCCAATTAGATGACCTAAATTAATTTCTAAGTTTCTTTTTTTCGCCCATCGACGATTACCATCGATGATCAAGCCAATATGCTTAGGTAGCTTATCCTGTGCTGTTTCCTTTAACTCTTCTAAAGTAGTTACCATCTAACCCATTATAATATGGTATTCTTTTCAATATTAATATTAATATGAATATTAAAAATATTAAATCTTCCTTACAATTTAAAGAATGTATAAATTATTGAGAGAATTTTTAAGAGCAATAATAAGTAGATTATTTTTAATTCTCTTACAATTTGTCTTGTTTTAAAGTTTACAGTTAAGTTTTTTAATTTTTAAGTGTTTGTAAAAGAGTAATACTAATATTCATAATATTTACCACTTATAAGAATTTGAACTATTGAGAATATTAGTTCACTGAGAATTCTTAAATAAACAATTCTTTTAATAAAACTAATTTTATATAGATAAGTTTTTGAACAAATAAACATTAAATATAGAAAATATTTTAAAAGAAATATCATCAACTCGAGAGATATCATTAATGCTTTCTAACGATTATTTATTTTCGAATGTTGGAATTGATTCAATTGGCTTTCATGCTCCAAGACATTATGTTAACTTGAAAGAACTTGCCTTAGAGAGAAATGTAGATCCAGAAAAATATGAAAAGGGTTTATTATCTAAAGAAATGCGTTTAGCTGAAATCGATGAAGACATTATTTCTCTTGGATTAAAAGCAGGTTATAATGCTTTACTAAGAGGTAATATCTCTCCTAAAAGTATAGATGCACTATTTGTAGGTACTGAAACAGAAGTATATGCAGCAAAATCAGTATCTAATATTTTTGCTGAGATGTTAGAGATTTCCTCCAATTCATTGACTCAGGATATCTACAACGCCTGTGCTGGTGGTACATTAGCAATTCTTAATGCTATCGCCTTAGTTGAAAAGGAAATAATAAATAACGCTCTCGTCATAAGCACAGATATTTCTTCATATCATCTTGGTTCTCCAGGTGAACCAACACAAGGATCAGGTGCTATTGCACTAGTAATTTCGAAAAATCCTCGAATAGCTAAATTTAGTAAAAACTTTGGAAAGGTTTCAGGAAATGTAAATGACTTTTTTAGATCTCATAATGATAAAAATGCTAGAGCATTTGGAAGTTATTCTCAAGATGCATATATTAAATTCCAACTTGCGGCTTATGATGATTTAATTAGAAGTATAGGGGATTTTCATGCAGATTTTTACACATTTCATGCTCCTTACTCAAAATTACCTTTAAAATGTATGCAGCAAATAATATTAAAGCGTTGGATTAAACATATAAATGAATTACCTAAATTCGATAAGAAAAAGGTTCGTACTTCTATAATCAAGAAGCTTGATCATTTTTTACATGATGTTACCGTTTTACCAGAATATCTATATTTAAAACTAAAAGAAAGAGGATTTTCTTCCACAGCTTTAGAGAGATTTTCATATTGGGTGAATACAAATGTAAAAGAGAGATTACTTCCTCAATTAAACGTTCCAATGCACTTTGGAAATATGTATAACGCTTCAATTTGGGCTCAAATTATATATCTTCTTGAAAATCAAGCTCGTGTTTATGATACGATCTATTTTGGCTCTTATGGTTCAGGAGCTACCTGTATTTCAGGTCTTTTAAAAGTTCAAGAGAGTTTTAATGAAATTATTCAAAAAGGACCTCATATAAATGATTTTATAAACTTAAAAGAAAAGAAAAGTGTTCAAGAATATGAATTAATTAAGAATGGTACTACTATACCAGTTATATTATTGGGTCATATTGTTGAACATGAATATAATAATAAAAGAGGTTTTACACTTCATTTTTGCGATGAGGGATGCCTTATTCCCAATATAAAAGGATTAGACCATTGTCCTAAAGGGCATTCAGGACTTCATAAAAGATTTTTCCCTCTTTTTGCAAAGTTAGATAGCGATCCAATTGCTCAATCAGACATTAACGACCTAAAATATTTGAAAGAAGGATTAGTAAGAGTAGCGAGTAACGTAAAAAAAGGCAGTACTTTAGAGTATGAAATAAGGAGAGTTGACAATGAAACCGAGGAAAACAATAACGCAAAGGGATTGTTAAATTGGAGTCCAATATATCTTCCAATACCTGAAAAATATTTGATGAATAGAGATTATCAAATCCAAGATCTTCCCATTCCTCTTGAATGATAATGAACACTTCACTTTCAAAAGATCTTATTAAAAAACTAGAAAAAGATCATAATGAAATTCTAGACTATTTAATAGATCGGAATTATCAAATCCAAGATCTTCCTCCTAAAAACATCACTACACAAAGCGAGGGGGAAGCTTATACTATAGCATATCCTATTCAGGGTATCTTAAAATATCATGGAATTGTTAACGCTAAACATCGAATTCCCTATTTTCCAAGTATCTCTTTAAATAATGATTGCGGATTTACAATTTCTTATTTAAAATTTGATAAAAATTTGAAGGAAGATCATGCTTTTCTCAATGGTAAACCTGCTTTTAATGATGAATTAGAAAGAGTTAAATTTACTTTAGACTTTATTCGAAGTTATTCTAAAATACACACAAAAGCTATACTGATTTCTCGAAATTTTTTAAAAGCAGAGAGAGGACAACAAATAGGTAAGGGTTTAGGGACTTCAGCTTCGGGATCTTCAGCCCTCGCATTAGCAGCAGCAGCTATTATTTATAATAATAATGCAAATTATATCCATAACAAAAGATTATTGAGTATATTTTCAAGATATCTTGCGAGTTCTGGCTCTCGAAGCTCTACTGGAGGATTTTCTCTTTTACTCAGTCATCCAAATATTGATCCTTTTGATTGTTTTTCAATTCGATTGGATCGTAAAGAACATCAATCTTTTATTGAAGAGATTGCACTGTTAACAATTCCAATGAATTCTGAATTAAAAACACATCAAGCACATGAAATTGTTCCTAATTCACCTTTTTTCTCTGCTTGGTTAGAACAGCGAAAAAAGCTTATTTTCGAATTTTTTGAAGCATTAGAGAATTCAAACTTAAATAAAATAGGTGAATTAGCAGAATATGATACATTTTGTCTACATTCTGTAGCAATGTCAGTAAAAAGTAATAATATTATTGCGTGGGAACCCGATACGCTAAAAATTATGCTTAAGATTCGTGAACTACGAAAAAAAATTGGGTATAATGTTTATTTCTCAATTGATACTGGACCATCTCTAGTCTTATTGACTCATGAAAATGAGAAAAGCAAGATAATTGATGAATTAAAACCCTTTATACCTGAGTATGAAATAATTGAGGGAAAAATAAGTGGTCCATCAAAAATAATTACTTCTACATCTTCAGAAGCTAAGAAAATAAAAGCAGATATAGAAAACTTTATTAATTTTTAGAATAGAGATTTTAATTATGAAAGAATTCCATTCTGATATCTCCGGATTTTATAAATTATCATTAGAGGAACGTCAAAGAAAAATATCTAAGATAGCTAACCTTAATAAAGAAGAAATCAAGATTTTACAAAATTTAGGATATTTCGAACCTAACCAAATTGATACTTTAGTAGAAAATGTTATTGGGAGTTATCAATTACCATTTGGCTTAGCTTTCAATTTTAAAATCAATGGTAAGGATTATATAATACCAATGGTCATTGAAGAACCATCAGTTATAGCGGCAGCTTCAAATGCTGCTAAATTTGCGAGAAAACTGGGAGGTTTTCATTCAGAAGAAGTAAAATCAGTAATGATTTCACAGATACAGATAACTCATTTACCTGATATTAAAATTGCAAAAGAAAAAATATTAGATAATAAAAGTGAACTTTTAAAAATCGCCAATGAACAAGATCCTTTATTGAGTGAATTGGGTGGGGGTGCTTTTGAATTTGAAATTCGAGAGCTGACGACAAGGAAAGGAGAAATGTTGATTCTTCATTTATTAGTTGATGTTTTAGATGCAATGGGCGCGAATGTGGTAAATACTATGGCTGAAATTATTAGTCCATATATAGAAGAAATATGCGGAGGTAAAGTTTATCTTAGAATTGTATCCAATTTGGCAACTCATCGAATAGCAAAAAGTAAAGCGACTTTTGATAAGGAGTTATTAGGTGGAGAAGAGGTTATAGAAGGGATCTTAAATGCTTATGAGTTTGCGCTTGCAGATCCTTATAGAGCTACTACTCATAATAAAGGCATAATGAACGGAATTGTAGCTTTAACAATGGCTACAGGAAATGATACGCGCGCTATTGAATCTGGAGCTCACGCATATGCTGCATTGAAGGGACAATATTCTCCATTGACTAAATTTCAGGTTGATTCAAAAAGAAATTTAGTAGGAGAAATAGAATTACCTCTTGCTCTTGGCATTATTGGAGGTATGACTAAGATACATCCGATGGCTAGATTAGCTTTAAAAATCTTGAATGTTAAAAGTGCCAATGAACTTTCTCAAATAGCTGCTGCCCTCGGTTTAGCTCAAAATGTTGCTGCACTAAGGGCTTTAGCTTCAGAGGGAATTCAAAAAGGTCATATGACGCTACATTCAAGAAATATTGCAAAACTTGCTGGGGTACCAGAACATTTAATAGAAAAGGTAGCAAACAAATTAGTTGAGGATAAGAAAATTAGAGTTGATTATGCAAAAGAAATTTTAAAAAGAATCGATAAAAATGAAAACCTTTAGTTTTATAAAATTTGTTTCTGTAACTCAAAATATTAGTAATGTAGATTATTCCAAGAAAGTTATTGAGATGAATGAAATTTATGGGATTTAGAGAATATATAAATCAAATTGATGAGAAAGGACTTCTTCGAAATGTCAACATTGAGGTGTCGAAGAAATTAGAGATCTCTGGAATTTTAAAAGCGATTGAACCAACTCCTGTTATGTTTAATAACATAAAAGAATCAGAATTTCGTGTAATTGGTAATTTATTCTGTACAAAGAATGTAATTGCTTCATATTTCGGTGTAACTCCCGCAGATCTCATACCAATGCTCTCAAAGGCAATATCTAATCGTACAAAACCAGAAATTGTTACGAATGCTCCTTGTCAAGAAATTGTTGAAGCAAACGTCGAATTAGATAAAATTCCAATTTTATTCCACTGTGAAAAAGATGGTGGAAATTATATCAGTTCTGCTGTTGTAGTCACCAGAGATCCTGATTATGGTCAAAACTTAGATTTTCATCGAGCAATGCAATTTTCAAATGAAAAATTTGCTACTCGAATAGTTAAGGGGCGTCATTTTTCCAAATTTTTAGAAAAAAATGAAGAATTAGAAGTTGCTTTTTGTATAGGAAATACTCCAAACATTTTAATTGCCGGAGCAACTTCTGTAGATATTGGTGTTGATGAATTAGAAATAGCAAACGCTTTAGAACCTATTAAAGTCGTAAAAGCGAATTCTGTTGATCTTTTAATACCCGCAGAAGCAGAATTTGTCTTGGAAGGGCGCGTTTATTTAGAAGAAAGGCACTCTGAAGGGCCTTTTGTTGATCTGACTGAAACTTATGATATAATTAGAGAAGAGCCCGTTTTTGAAGTTAAATCAATTACTCATAGAAAAGATGCAATTTGGCAAGCTTTATTACCAGGTGCCCTTGAACACAAAATATTGATGGGAATGCCACGTGAACCCACTATTTTCAATAAAGTAAATGATATGGGTGTTAAGTGTCTTGATGTAAATATTAATCCTGGGGGATGCTCTTGGTTGCACGCAATCGTTCAAATTGACAAAAAAGCAGATGAAGATGGCAAGAAAGCAATAGAAGGGGCTTTTACAGGGCATACAAGTTGTAAACATGTTTTTATTGTTGATAAAGATATTAACATTTATGATCCTTTATCTGTAGAGTGGGCCATGGCTACTCGCTTTCAAGGAGATACCAGAATGATAGTGAAAGATAAAGAACCAGGTAGTAGTTTGGACCCCAGTGCTGAACCAAGCAGTAAGTTAACTACCAAAATTGGTTTTGATTTGACAAAACCGCTTATTATTAAAGGAAAAAGTTTTGATATAGCAGATTTTCCTAAAGTAGACGTTAATAAATATTTTTAATATAAGGAGCAAAATAAAATGAAATTAACATCAGAAGAACAAGATATGCTGGATGGCAAGCACGGTAAAGCTGCCCAAAAATCAATGGAAATTTTAACTACATTGGGCGAAATATTTGATGCAGAATGCATGATCGATGTATATGGCGTTCAGATAGCTGGAGTATCGTACGCTAATCTTGGGGAAGCAGGTTTGGAATTCCTGAGCGAAATAGCAGAAGACGGAAAAGTTAGAGTTTTAACAACTTTAAATCCGGCAGGAATGGATCGTGAAAATTGGCAAGCTTTAGGAATAGATGAAGAATTTGCTAAAAATCAGAATCGGGCAATTGATGCTTTTGCTAAAATGGGAATAATTACAACTTGTTCTTGTACACCATATTTTATTGGGAATACTCCTCATTTTGGTCAACACATTGCTTGGGCTGAAAGTAGTGCGGTTTGTTATGCTAATTCCGTAATTGGTGCTCGAACTAATCGCGAGGGTGGACCAAGTGCTTTAGCATCTGCCATTACAGGGAAAACGCCTAAATACGGATATCATTTGGATGAAAATCGTCACGGGGAAGTTTTAGTTAAAGTTAATGTTCCTGTTAAAGGTACAGACGAATTTGGGGTATTAGGTAAAACAATTGGAGATAAATTGGTCGAATTAGGAAAAAAAATACCATACATAACTGGAATTCCTAACGCAACTGTTGAAGAACTTAAGTCATTTTGTGCTTCTGTGGCGACTTATGGTGGAACTGCGTTATTTCATATGGAGGGAATAACTCCAGAATATAATAAATATCCTAAACCAAATAATATTATTTTTGAAATTAATCAAGATGATCTAGATAGAACGAGAATGGAACTTATTGATGATGATATTGAAATAGATTTTATTAGTATAGGGTGTCCTCATGCTTCAATTCACGAAATAGCTGAAATTGTGAGCTTATTGAAAGGAAAAAAAGTAAAGAAAGAATTTTGGATCACAACTGCTCGACCTACAAAAAGAATTTCGGATGAAGCTGGTTATTCTAAAATAATCGAGGATTCTGGAGCAAAATTTGCAGCAGATACATGCTGTGTTGTAGCTCCAATTAAAGGACGTTTTAAAGGAATTATGGTAGATTCAGCAAAAGCGTGTTATTATGGTCGTGCAAAGAATAAATTTAAAGTAAAAATTGGATCAATTGAAGAATGCATTGAGGAGGCTATAAAATGAAGTTTGAAGGAAGGAAAATTTATAAGGGGATTGGTGAAGGAGAAGCAATTGTAACGAAAGATGCTATTTCATTTTATGGTGGTGTAGATCCCGATACCGGTAAAGTTGTTGAGGTTGGGCACGAGTTAGAAGGTCAATCTCTCCGAGGAAAAGTTCTAGTTTTTCCAACCGGAAAAGGTTCTACAGTTGGATCATATACTATGTATAGAATGAAGAAAAACAATACCGCTCCAGTAGCAATTGTTAATAATCAAATTGATACAATCATAGCGGTTGGGTGTATAATCAGTGAAATTCCATGTGTTGACAAAATAGATATTAATAACATAAAGACTGGACAAAAAGTCATTGTTGATGGTTCAAAAGGCACTGTGGAGGTGAAATAAATGGGAACTGGAAAAGGATATGGAAAGACCATTCTTTTTGGCGAAATTTATATCCCCATTCGGGTGTAGACGCAATCATTTTGTAGTTTATGGTCTTCCAGCAATCGCATCGGCGTTAGGATCTTTTACTACTGCAGATGTTAAAGTTGTGGAAGGACGCGGATGGTCTGTTGACGATCAGAGACCCGCAACACCAGGATACAAAAAAACGAAGTATAATGAGGCAATGCAATCAATTACAAATGTAATTAATCATTTAAAGATAGATATTGATAGTAAAAAGCTTGAAATAACTTTTAGTGGTAATTTAATTGCTGCTAGTGGAGTTGGGGCTTCTGCCGCTCAATGCACATCTTTAGCTCGTGCCCTTAATAATAAATTTAATCTTAATCTAGATGATGAAAAGATAAACGAAGCAGCTTATGAAGGAGAAAAGGCTTACCATGGAACTCCTTCGGGCATCGATAATACCGCCTCTACTTATGGTGGTTTGATTTGGTTTGTTAAAAATTTGAGTGGGGGAAAAAATACTATGGACCTTCTACGAATGCCAAAAAAGATGCCATTAGTTATAGCAAATTCAGGGATTACAGCCTCAACAACAGAAGTAGTTGCTGATGTTCGAAGTTTAAAAGAGGAAAATCCAGAAAAATTTCAAAAAATCTTCAGTAAATATGAAAAATTAGCATATAAGGCAAAAAATGCCTTACTTGAAGGGAATAGTGTCGCAACTGGAGCTTTAATGAATCAAAACCACAAATTACTTCAAGAGATCGCGGTTTCAGGAGAAGTAAACGATAAATTGGTTGATATAGCGTTAAAAAATGGAGCAATAGGGGCTAAAGTAACTGGAACAGGTCGGGGTGGTTTGGTTATTTTTTTAGCTGAAAATGAAGAAATTCAAGAAAGGATTGCGAAAGCTATTGAAAAAGAAGGGTTTGATGCTTGGAGAACAATGATTGGATGAGTGTGAAATAAAATTGAAAAGTAAAAATGAAATTATTCTGTTAAAGTTAGGTGGAAGTTTATTAACTGATAAAAATAAACCTTTTTCTCTTAGGGAAGATATTTTAGAAAATTGTCTTAATCAAATTATCGAAAGTAACAAATCAATTGTTTTAATTCATGGAGGTGGATCTTTTGGGCATCCGATTGCTAAAAAATATCAAATATCTCAAGGATTAAATGATTCTATTAAGGACCAAATTATAGGACTCTCCAAAACTCATGAAGTAATGAATAAATTTAATTCTATAATTATAAATAAAATACTGGATAAAGGACGTTCAGCAATTTCTGTTCAGCCCTCTAGTATTTTTGTACAGGATTTTAATGAAATTATTTTTAAATCTATAGATCCTATTGAAAAAATGCTTGAACTTGGTATAATACCAGTTCTATATGGTGACATTCTTCTGAGCTGGGATTCTTCTTTCACAATTCTTTCTGGGGATCAAATTATTTTGAAATTATGTGAGAAGATTCAAAAGTTTAAGATCTCGAAAGTTATATTTGGAATTGAAGAGGATGGAATATATATTGAAGACAATGGACACAAAAGGTTGGCTTTAAAATTAAAATATAACGATTTACCAAATTTAAAATTAGCGGAATTAGACCAAAAAATAGATGTTACTGGAGGAATAAAAGGCAAACTAGAAATAATCAAAGAGATCATAAAATTTAACGTACCCGTTCAAATTGTCAATGGTATCAAGAATCAAAACATCCTCAAAGCTTTAAATGATCAATATTTAGAATGCACTAGAATTGAACCAACTTCTGAAAGAAAATCAATAAACAAATTGTATAACAGAAAGATAGAACACATAAAAATATCTTTAGAGCATAATGTGCAACATGTAAAGAATTATTTTGATGAAGTTAATCTAATTCATCATCCACTACCAGAATATGAATTAGAGGATATTAATCTTTCTGTTGATTTCTTTAAAAAAAAAATCTCCGCTCCTATATGTATTTCAGCAATTACAGGAGGTCATGAAATTTCTAAAGTAATTAATAATATCTTAGCAAACGCTGCAAGTTCAGAAAAAATTATTATGAGTGTTGGTAGTCAAAGAATAGGATTAGAAGATCCTTCTACCGTTGATTCTTTTAAAATTGTTCGTGATATTGCACCAAATATTCCTATAATAGGAAATTTAGGAATAGGACAGCTATGTGATCTTACTTTTAATATAGATAATTTTAAGAAATGCATTGAGATGATTAATGCGGATGTTATGGCTATACACTTCAATGCTTTACATGAGCTTGTTCAAAGTGAAGGCAATATATCATATAAAAATTTTGAGGAAAGATTTAAAGAAATAAGAAAAAATCTGAAAATTCCTATCATAGCTAAAGAAGTTGGAACCGGTTTTAATACAGATCTAGCTTTAAAGCTTGATTTACTAGGATTTGATGGATTTGATGTTGGAGGAACAGGGGGTACTAGTTTTGCAGCAATAGAGTCAATACGTGATGCAGACAGTTTTGAAGCATATACCCGAAAAATTTCAGACACTTTTCGTGAATGGGGTGTTCCAACACCAGTTAGTATAATGAATGTTAGAAAAGTATCTAAAAAGCTAATAATAGGGACAGGAGGATTGAAAACAGGAGTGGATATCGCCAAAGCAATTGTTTTAGGGGCTGATATTGGAGGATTTGCATTTAAATTTTTAAAATCTGCCTGGCAAGATTATAAGAATAATACTCAGTCGAATACAATCAAAGAAATAAAAACTTTGAAACAAGAATTAAGATCCTCATTATGGTTAATGAATGTTGAAAATATTAGTAAACTTAGGAATAATAAGAATAAAAGGATTTTAGTCGGCGAATTGTATCAATGGGTGAATCAATGAGCTTTTATTAATTTAATATCTTCCATCAAAAATCTTGTTAATTAAGTGGCAACCTCGATTATTATCAACCCCAAAAATGCATCTGTGGTGAATATCATTCTTTTTTTCTGAATATTTCATACACCTCCAACATTGCCCTTTAGCAAAACTGAACTTCTTTTTTTTATTCGCTTCCCGTATCTCCTCACATAATTCTAATGCAATTTCTTCAGGAATGGGTTTCCCTTCTTTCATAGTATATCACTTCATCTTATTTGGTTGAAAATTTAGTTTCTCAAATTAAATTTGAATTCTGTTTTATTAATAACTTAATTAGACCAAATCTTGAGAAGTTTAATAATTATAAGAAATGAGATAAATTATAAAAATTATTTTGGTTTTTCTTCTAAAGTATCCTTAATTTCTTTTTTAAACTCAGCAAATGCCCCTATTTGACCTTTGAAATTTTTTAATTCATCAGAATATAGTTTTAAAAACTTATTTGAGATTTTTTTTAATTCTTTGCTTACTTTTTTTTGATTGAATTCCCTAGAAGAGTTCGCTACGAATATTAAACCACTCTGCTTTATAATGGTAAATCTTGTATTCTGTAATTCAAAATTTGACAACCCTCCTTCAGCTAATTGTTCAGCAAAATGATTTAACGCACTCATCATTGCTCCAAAAAGTTGGGGAGAGACTAGTTTATCGAACTCTCTGTGAAATATAACTATTCCAGATCTATCTAAAATCCAAATATCTTGGAACACCTTCAATTTTTATCCTCTATAATTGGTTTGATCTATTTAAAAAAAAAAATTAAATTTTGAAATGGGAATAATTAAATTATTATTATCTACATTTATGACTAATTATTATTAAGATTTTAATTTGTTTAATTGGTTGAAACAGTTAAATTTTAAGAGTATATCTGCTCATCTTTCATTAATATCCCCCCATCTTTTTATCCCACTATCAATTCCAATATGATCTAGGATCCTACCCACCGTGAACTCAGTGAGTTCCTCTACGGTTTTTGGTTTGATGTAATAGGATGGGATTGGTGGAAAAATTACAACTCCTAATTTTGCTAATTTAAGCATATTTTCAAGATGTATAACATTAAAAGGAGTTTCCCTAACAACAAGTATTAATTTTCTCTTTTCTTTTATCATTACGTCTGCAGCTCTGGTTATCAAATTATTTGCATATCCATTTGCAATTGCTGATAGAGACTTCATTGAACATGGAATTACTATCATAGAATCCTCTTTATGAGAACCACTAGCAGGAGGCGCTAATAAATCATTTGCGTCATAATTTTTTTTTGCTAATTTTCGAATATCAGAGATTATATAATCTGTCTCTACACTAATTATTTTTTCAGCATTTTTTGAAATTATTAATTCTGTTTTAATTTTTTTTTCTCTCAGAGTTTCGAGAAGTTTGATTGCTAGATCAATTCCAGATGCTCCGGTAATGGCGACTAACATGTAAGCTTTTCTCAATTGGGTAATTAAAAGATAAATAATAATAATGAACTTAATAATTCTTTTATAATTTTTAGTTCTTCTCTTTTTTCATAATCCATATTTCAAATTCTCAGAATTTTCTTTCGATTACAAAATTTAATAAATTTTCAAAGAATTCTGCTTCAGATTGATTAATTGAAGTATTTAATTTACTTAGTGAAAGTTTTGCCTCTTTAAAATATGATATAGCTAATTTTTTACATGAGTTAGCAACGTCTGCTTTAAGAAATAAATCTTTAACTTCTTGAACATCATCTTTTGATATATTTGGATTCTCAATAAGTTCCTCTAATCTCATCTTATCCTTTTGCTCTAATTTATTTAATGCTTCAATTAATAAGCATGTCTTTTTTCCCTCTATTATATCAGAATCTGTTGGTTTTCCAGTAACTTTTTCATCCCCGAAAGTCCCTAAGATGTCATCTATTATCTGGAAAATAATCCCAAGATTGATACCATAAATAGAAAGATTATTCATAAGCTTCTCATCTACTTTAGCATAATTTGCTCCTATTAAAATAGATTTTTCAATTAAAGCTCCTGTTTTAAGTGAAATCATTTTAATATAATCTGAAATTGTCAGATTTCTCTGGTTCACCATATCTGTTTCTATTAAAACACCATTTGCGATCTCAATAAAGGCTTGTTCGTAGTACCTAATTGCTTTAAGATTAAGATCCTTCTCAAATTTATTAAAAAGATATGGTTCCAATCCTAAAAAAAATGCGGAATCACCACCAATTATGCCTATTGAATTACTAAAATCGATATCGATCATTTTCTTCAAATTGTACTGTTGATGATAATTCCGAAATCTATAATGAAATGCGGGTTTTCCTCTTCTAAAGTCATCTTTATCAATGATATCATCATGAATTAAAGAAGCATTATGAAGGAACTCTACCCCAGTGCTAGGTACAACAATTATTTCATCTGGTTTTTCATTGAAAGCATTAAATGTGGCAATACATAATAATGGTCTGATTCTCTTTCCCCCTGATAAGAAATAATCTTTTAATTCTGAGTAGTAATCTTTTAAAAAAGAATTTTGGACACTCTCTAATTTTCGATCATAAACCATTTTGATCGCATTATTTATTTTAGGAATATATTTCTTAGAATATTCTATAAATTTCATCGAAAATCACAACTTTCAATTAATAAATGTATTTTATAATTAGTATACTACCTTTTATTTGATTAAATAAAAGGAATTTCAGATTTTCAATACTCTTAAGAATTAGAGAAAAAATTGGTATTAAAATAATTTTTTCATTACAATTTCAGAACTACGATGATTCTCCCAAAGAGATAAAAACCGTTTTAAATTTTCATCATTATGGAATATTTGATCACGAGCGATCCTTTTAGCTTTCAGAACTCGGAGAAATTTTTTATCTAGGTTTCTCTCATAAAAAGTGCCAAGCTTATCCAATTTATCTTTTTTCTCGCAAGTCTTAATTGTCTCAATTGCGATTTGACCACTCATCATTGCATAAGGAATTCCTTTTCCACTTATCGGATCTACTATTCCACCTGCATCACCTACAGCAAACACGTTATCCTCGTATAATTTAGATCTTAAACCTACTGGAATTAGGTGTGATTTAAAAATTTTTAATTCAGTACCTTTTAGCGCGTTTTTAACGAATGTCAAATTCTCAAATTTTTTAAATTCCTCACGAGAATTATTAACTAAGTTTATTTGGTTACCCCATCCTACTGTAATTGTTTCAGCTTTTGGAAATAACCATGCATAACCAATGGGAATCAAATTTTTTATACCAAAAAATGCATGAACTGCATCAATACCTAACATTTTATTAATAAATGCTTTAGAAGTCTTCATTTCTTTAGTAATTGTTAAAATTATATTTTCTTTTTCGAAATATGGCCATCCTAATAATTTCAGAGTTGTAGAGGTGGCTCCATCAGAAGCAATTATGTATTTAGCAGTATAATTTCCCTTTTTGGTACTAACTAAATAAAAACTATCTATTTTCTCAATATTAATTAAAGGTTCACTTTCTTTCAGAATTGCACCACCATCCACTGCCATATCACTCAGAAATTTATCAAATGTATTTCGCCATATGGTTACCCCTTTTCCCTTTTTAGAATATCTCTCCCCATCAACATGATGAAGCTCCAAGGATTCAAACTTACGACTAATTTTTTCCTCAGGATAATCTATCTCTTCTACTAACTCCCAACCTATTGCACCACCACAGGCTTTATATCGCCCTTTATCTCCAATCACATCTTTTTCAATAATGCAGGTCTTATAACCGTTTTCAGCAGCTACCTTCCCTGCGATGGAACCTCCGGGACCAGCTCCTATAATAAAAACATCAAAATCAATTTTAGAATTTTCCATAAAACATCAAATTTAAAAAAATACTATTAAAGAATATAGAATATACAACCCTTTTTAAGCAATTTCAAATAATCAAGATTATTATAGATTTCAACCCTTTAAATTAAATCTAGGTTATTTGTTTCTTTTCCTAGTGTATCTAAATATTCTATCATTTCTTTTTGCCTAATAATCCCAATCTCTTTAGCTGGGTCAGTAAATAAATTTTGAGGTAATTCTTTGCAGAATTTCTCAATCAAATTTATAGAACTTTTAAGATTTGGTGTCCAATCTTCTTTCCCAACAATAGAAAGTAAACGTGTGATTCCAATTATTCCTAAAAAATCAAGAGTATCAGCATCATGGAAAATTTTAGATTCAATACTTTCACCGACTTTAGCATTAAACATATGACTCTTTATGATTTCTTTAACGAGGGGAATTTTTTTTGAAGGAAATTCTATTGAATTAAGTATTTGATCGCAGTTTTGAATTGCTACATCAGAATGATCTTTGCCTTCTTGCCTATACGGTTCAAAAGCGCCAATATCATGTAAATAAGCTGCTGCAAATATTGCTTCTTCATCAATATTAACTTGTTGAGCGTTTGCTAACTCTAACGTTAAACCATAGATCCGTTTGAAATGAGAAATTCCCCAAGCGGGATGTTTAAAATTTTTTGTAATTTCTAAAAGTTTTTGCTTCCACATATCTTAAAATCAACTATAATAAATCACAATCAATTTTAAATGTAGCAATGACATGTGGTTCTAAAGATACTTCAAGTTTATTCTTGAGATAATTATCGATTGTAGCTTTAATTTTATTTTTAGGTTTTTCTTCGAGAAAGTTAACAATTTCAACGTTTTTTATTGAAATTTCTTTAAAAAATTCCAACTTTGCTTTTTGTAAGGAAGGTGATATATTATAAGCTCTAATAATTAGATAGTTTCCATTCTCTGATTTTTTCAAAGCACTTAAAATGATATTCTTGTTATCTATGTCTAAAAAACTTAATTCACTTGGAAGAAAAGCGTTTATGTTCCTCTCTGGTGATCTATCTAAAGCTGATAATACACCCATTCGTGACAATAACAACAAATCTGAATTTCTCAGAGTTGATTTTAACATTAGAGGAAATATAGGTTTTAATGGACAATTAAATTCTTTCCCTTTAATATGAATTTCTGAGTTCCACCAATTAGATTTATATTCATCAATTATTAAAGATAAATCAAACTCATGGCTTCCAAGACATTGAGCTTCTGGAGTATTTAGACTTGGTCCAGCATCATTTCTTCTCGAATCTATATTGTGTCTTGAAAGCCATTCAATACAACGAAGGAGTGTTATTGCGATTTTAATTGTTCCATCATCATCCATAATCGCTTCATATTCCGGTAATCCATGATTTAAAACTGCAAAGCATTTCGACTCATCATTTACCATAATAAAATCTTTTTGGTGGTTTGTTTTTGATGGTCTTTGTGCCCAATGCCTCCCATTTGGCAACAAAATATTTCTAGAAACAACATAAAAATGACCATCACAAAAAACCTTATCAGTTGTTATTTTGGAGGGAAAAATTACTCTAATTCGGTGATCTTTACTATTGTTTTCCAAATTTATTTTAAAATCAATACGATTAATGCCTTTATACAAAGAAATATAGAGGTTAATAATATTATCGGTATGTTTATCTTCTCGTTGTAAACGATCTAATGTTAATGACACGGGTAACTTCATTATCATTTTAATTTTTATTGTTTTTTGAGAAGGACCATTTAGAAAAAGTGAATTTTCTAAAATCTCTGTATCCATAGTAGTATATTTTTTGTCTATTTGTTTACGAGTAGGACCAGAAAAATCATATTCATCTCCCCAATCACCCATATCCTCAAATTGGCATATATTCTCAAACCAAACAGCATCTTTTTTATCAAAAACATTGATTTGGCCTTTACTTTTTACCTCTACCTTATAAAATTCATTTTCAATTGTGGTTTCTCCCAGATTAAAATCCTTTTTATCAATTATATTTCTTTTAGACTCATCTTTGAGTAAGATGTAATAAACTTTATAACCGCATGCTGGAACATCAGCAATAAATGAGAATTGAAAAGTAATATCATTTTCTGTAGAAAATCTGAACATTCTATCAGCTTTAATTCCTTGATATTCAATTTCTTTATCGTATGAGTCAACAATCTTAAAATCTTTAGGAAATCTAATCCCATTTTTTATCATTCTTGAAATTGCATTAAAAATTACAATATCTCTTCGCTTCCAAGGTAATGGATTAAACACAATTAAAGCTATTCTATTCTTTACTTGATTTTTAAGGGTAATTAAATCTGAAAGATATTGAAATGAGAGATTGAATACTTCATTTCCTATTTGTTCAGCCCAATCAAACCGAGTTTCCATTTCCTTATGGACTTGATCAATACTACAACCACAAATCGAATCATGAGGATGATTTTTGATTAACCATTTTAATCCGCTTCTTATATAAGAATCTGGGTATGTAAATTTCTGAAATTTATCTAGAAGCCATGTAATTGCAGAAATTGGTTCAGAATATTTTTCAAAAATATATTCTATTTTTGTGTTTCTCTGTTTTATCCACATTCTAGCAGAAAATACTCCTGATAGGAGATTTGAATATTTTGCACCTCTAAGTTCTCCTTGAAAAGATTTTAATGTTGGCTTTATTGCTAGAATTTTATTAATATAGTACTCAAAATCATTTTGTTCTAATAATATATCGGGATATAGCTGATTCCATTGTTTAACTATCTCGGCAATTTTTGGATTTGCCTCATAATGATCTGTACCATTATTGAGTAATACTATTGGTGTTGCCGTAAATTGTTCTAAATCAGCAACAACTCTCTTAACCTTTTCCAGAGCATTTTTATAGATTCCATCTTCTAAAGAAATGTTTAAAAAAGCTAATGATCCGTAGCCTCTTATGAGATGAATACCTAAAACTGATGCTGCGTTTCCTGGAGAATTCCAATGAAATTCCATATTTAGTTCATTTTCTACGAATTCATTACCAAAACCTCTTTCAAAGATAATAGATGAATGATCAAATCCATAAGCAATTTGTGGTAATTGAGCTATATGACCGAACGGATCAGGAATATAAAGCGCATTCATAATCCTTCCGAAACCTCTAGCAATCTGATGCCCAATCATAAGATTTCTAATTAATGATTCACCACTGACTAAAAATTCATCGGGGAGCACATACATAGGTCCGATAGATAGTCTTCCTTGTTTCACATAATCTTTTAATTCCTCTTCCCTTTCGGGTCGCACTTCCAAATAATCTTCTAAAGGGATTACTTGGCCATCGAGTGTGAAATTTTTATAATCTAGATCGGTTTTGAAAATATTCAATAATTTATCTATCATAATTACAAGTTTAGCACGAAATTCTTGGAAAGAGAGATACCATTCTCTATCCCAATGCGTTTCTGGAACAATTATTATATTATTAGCTTTCATCTCAATTACCGTAAAATCAAAAATCCTGTTTGAATTTGAAAAAGATTTGTTTAATATAAATTAATTGAATCTTATCAAAAATAAGGAGTATTTAATATTCCACCCAAATAGGTCCAGCATAAGATATTCTTCCATTCTCTCCAACAACACGGATCAAATAAAAATCATAACCATTTGTATTTAAAGTACTAGGATCAATCGGATTATCACTATATTGATTTATATAATAATTATTTCCTTTTTTGATACAACTATTTTTGTAAGAAATTCCTGTAATAGGTTCCCTGTCAATTATAGTAATATTTACTATTGGTGAAGATATTTGTTCAGTGTGCCATAACTTCCCATTTTTAATAATTTCAATGTTTGCATTCCAATTCGGAATCCAATTTGGTGTGACTGAAGCGGCTTTAGATTTTTGTGCAACTGGTGCCCCATCTTGAGCTAGAAAAATATTTATTTCTCTATGTCCAGTTGAACTACTAGCTATAAATGTTGAGTCACCTCCTACATGTGTTCCATTAATTTGGAATATAAGTATCGGGCGACCGTGGTCTGAATTTGCATAAATTCTTTGTTTCTCTAATCCACTGAAAACTCCTTCTCTTGTAAGGTTATCTACATAAACAGCAGTTAATCCTCCTGGATATGGATGTTCGTTTCTAGTATGCCATAAACTAAAAGGACGTTGATGTCCAATATACGCTCTAGTATGACTTAAACTATGACCTGGATGACCATCATGTTCATCACTAGACACATACATCGTCATTCTATACCCCATAGTAAATGCATCAATAATAGAAGAACCATTTGTATATGCAGGGGGTTTATCAATAGCACCTACATAATTTAATTCATGTCTTTGTTCAAATAGAAATTCTCCATGAACAGAAGATACTTCTGCTAACTTAACATATTTCGGGTTATTATAAGTCCAATCTTGAATATACGCCTCTTTAGTTGTATGATGTGGAAGTGCTAATGCCCTTACCCCCTGTCTTGATGTGAAATCATCAAGAACATTCCATAAAGCTTGGGGGGACTTAACAGTAAAATATGAATCGAGTATGGGAGACTTTAACAATGTATTTCCACTGAAAATACATGTATAATGACCTGTCCTTACACAAGTCCATTCTATTCCATGGAATGTAACAAAATTATTAGGCTCATACCAATTATTAGTACTGGCTTCAAGAATGTTAAATGACCATGGAGAAAACATCATAATTTCCGCATGATCTGTTAGTGCATTAAAATCTAAACATGCTATATGTTTTGCATAATAGAATGAATGATCTGCTGTTCCTGTCCCATCAGAGAGCTGAGAGTGAGTATGAAGATCCCCCCAAGCTATAAATGGATCTGATGAAGAATAAATATTCACTATAATAGGATTGCTGTAGTATGTATTTCTTGTTACACTATCATTTACTAAAATATAATGAAAACCTGGTGTAGTAATGCTTGCTTGAAATACATGTCTTCCGTTATCCTTACCGTCTCTAATTTCATAAGCAATATCGGATCCAAATATTTGACCTGAAAATTTATATGAATCTGGCAAATTTACTTCAGCATTTATGATTAAATCATAATTAGTAAGATTATATGATTGTATAGAAAATTCTACATTTCCTTTATATACAGCACTCAAACGTTCAAAAGGATCCCAAGCTTCAACTGTGATGTCAAACACTTCATTAGGTTTAACCATAGTAGGTACATTTACCCATAAGAGCCTTGGATTATTATCAAAAATTACCCCCAAATCAATACTCACAGACGTCCATAAAGTAATAGGTATGAATATAATGAATAACTCAATTGCTCTATGTTTTCTCTTTGATAACTTTTCATAACTCTGATACCATTGAATAACTTTTTTAATACTTATTTTTCTCCTCTTTAAAATCTCTAAAATAAGTAAAAAAGCTGAATAAGATAGAATGAAAATAACAGAATACCAGATTACAATAGGAAGAGGGGCAATTTCCTTATAAAAATAAACAAAAACTGTAATAAAACCAATAGCTATAGCTAATACAATTCCATTTCGTTTCCATGCGTTATCTTTTAAGAAAATATAATACATAACTCCAATAACTAAACCAATAACACACCAAAAATACCAAAAAAGTGTTACAATGCCAAATCCATAAACAATTAATCTGGGAATACGCCTTAGACGAGGCCATTCTCTATTTGATAATAATTTTTTATTATTATCTTGTCTTTTTGCTTTTTTCATAAATCAAAATTAACTAAGGATGTTAATAAAAATTATTTTTTACAGAAATTCCTGCAACTCTCGATTTTAAGAATTTGGATATAATAGAAAAATTATGTTAAGATTGATTTACCAATAACGCTAGAGTGTGGTTTTATTCCTAGTAAAGCTAATAGAGTAGGAACCATATCTGTAGTTTTACAATATGAAATTTCCATTTGTGGAATTTCTGGGGAACCACCAATAATAAATGGCACGATCATAGAGCTTCTGATACCAATATCATGAGAAAATGGAGATGTGCCTACTGTTTTGCCATGTTCATATCCAAAGCTATATTCTCCCAAAGTTGATATTATTATGTCGCAAGATCTGGGATTTTTAAAATATCGAGGGATTTGGTCAACTATAATAGGAAAATCAATATGATTTGTAGCTTCTAGCCATTCTTCGATTGAATGAAATCTATTATCTAAAATTTTAGCTGACTTCTCATTTTCACTATATCCATAGAAATCCTTATCTTCAAAAGCATACTTTGTTTTTTGTTCCTTCCCAAAGCCTTGATATTCAATCGTTCCTTTGATCATTCTTTCAGATTCTTTATCTCGATATTTTATATGAATCTTTCCTTTTTCTGGTTTATTGCTATCGTCTCTATAGTACATATATTTAACTCCAGGAATTTCCCATAATGTTTCAAATAAATTAATTTCTTGTTTTCCATTACCACTCGTTTTAAATCTTTCCATTTGTTTAATTGTAGGATGGTGCTGCCAAGTCTCCCCAGGGAAGTTAAAAAACCCAACTGAGCCAAAATTACAATCAAAATCTCCTGTACCTATTTCAGGTACATAAGGAATCAACCCTTTTTTTTGAAAAAATGGTTCGAGATCAAATATTTTTTTTGCTTTATAATTACCATGATCAGTAATAATCGCAATTGCAGTATCATCATAATAACCTGTTGTTTTCAATGTGTTCATCAAAGATCCTAGATATCTATCACACTCAACTACTAAATTAATGTAATTAGGGTGGTCAAATCCTAGTTTATGCATAATATCATCAGTTTGAAAAACATAACCAATACTTAATAACGGGACTTCATTATCTGAAAAATAGTTCCTAGGATGTTCAAATGCATCTGCGATATTTTTAAAGATACCTGCTACATCAAAAACACTTTTTCCAGCAATAAAATAAGCTCCACGAAATAGAAAACAACTAGAACTTAAGAAATTCCCTTGAGATACTTGTTCAAAAATAGTTTTTACATTTTTACCAACATCTTTATTTACTTTTAATAATTGTGATCTTTCTCCATAATTACGAATGAAAGGAGGTTTTTTACTTGTTGAAGGAGGGTCTGTTCTATTCAACCAATGATACAATGGGACAGCACTTCCTTCTTTAGGAGAATATCCTGAATACGAACCAGTAACTATATTACCATAACAGGGAAAAGTAATAGCAGGATAAGAAGTAACACAATTGGAACATGAAATACCATTATCTGCTATATTCTTCATATTTGGAAGCTTTCCTTCATTTATCAATTTAAATAAATGTTCTGCACGAACATCATCAAGAATAATCAAAATTACTTGATTAAACTTTGAGTTTCTAACCATGATAATTAACTAATGGTTAATTTAATTTTAAATTTTTTAACGGCATAAATAATATTTTAAAAATCAGAGTTAAAAAGTGAAATTTAAACTTTTCCTTTTTAATCGTAAAATTTTAGTTTCAGTACACATTTTTCCGATTTAATGAGTGAATCTGTAGAACATAATTTTATTGTAGGAATTTTTGGAGAAAATTTAGATCATAATAAACTTATAGGACAAGCATTAGGTGCCCCTGGTACAAAATCAGATATCCAATTTTATAATAGACTTGATGCTGAGCTGAACCAAGTATTTTGTGCTTTAACTCCTTTAGATTATCCTGATAAAATTAAACCATTTTTGCAAACACTGGTCTTAACTAATATTCACGTTTTGGTTATAGATTTAGATATTGGCTTAAACTCTATTATCGGTGAAATAATAGTTGGAATGGATTTATTTCACCAATTATTTAATACTAAAGATTTAGTGATTATTTCCGGTATTAACTCAAGTAATGAATGGAAATTATTAGATTTTAAAGATAAGATTAAAAAAATTCTTGATACAACAAGTTTAAAAGATGCACAAATATTCGATTTAAAGATTAAAGAAGATTACATTACGTTAAAAAAGAAAATAATTGAAATTCATTCACTTCATCAAGAATTAAATGTAGAAATTAATGGAATTACAAAAATTTTGATTGATCATGCTTTTCCAGTAAAGGGTATTGGAACAGTTATTTTAGGAATCATCAAGGAAGGGAGAGTTAATACGGGTCAGATGTTGGAATTAACAGGATATAATGGTCCAAGTAAAAAAGTTATTATTCGAAGTATCCAAAAGCATGATCGAGATTTTAAAACGGCTATTAAAGGTGATCGAGTCGGTCTTGCTTTAAAAGGTAATATTTTCGCAGAGGATATCAGTAGAGATAATATTTTAATTAATCAAGGATTATACAAATCAGAAAACCAAATTAAAGCAAGAGTTTTTATCAATCAATTTTATAAACCAAAAAATAATACTGTTAAGCCAGGAAATGGAATTCAATATAATGCGTTAGTAGATTTAAAGTCTACACCATTTAAATTTACTAATGGAGAAGAAATCCTTCCTGGAAGCTCTGGAATAGTTTATATTAAATTTGATAAATTTCTTTATCATAATGGCTCTGGATTAAAAGGAATTATAACAGATTTTAATCGATTTGAGAATAAACTGAGAATCGTAGGGTATTTTGAACAATTATTAAACTAAAAATTTTATATTCTTCCAAATACTAAGCCAATAAAATATTCAATAAGAATTTGTCAAGGATTATTAAAATTACTTGAATAATTTGGGTGCTCCAATTTATCTTTATCTATTATTTGATAATAATTTATATAAATTTTAAATAAAATATTGTTGTATAGAATTTGAATTTTTAATCTTTGATCATCGAAAATGGATACTACTCATAAAGTATTTTTCAAAAATTCATCAAACATGAGTGAACTAGAATCTAATTCTGTAGATTTGATGATAACTTCACCACCTTATCCTATGATTGAGATGTGGGATTTCTTATTTTTCACACTAAATAATAAGATAAAGCAAGTAATGGAAGAGGAAGATGGTAAAGAAGCATTTAATTTAATGCATGTAGAGCTAGATAAAGTGTGGAATGAAGTAGCAAGAGTTTTAAAATTAGGAGGAATTGCTTGCATAAATATTGGAGACGCTACAAGAAAAATTGATAAAACCTTCCAATTATTTCCAAATCATGTTAAAATTACCAATTTTTTCCAAAGTAATGATTTTGTTGAGCTACCTAGTATCTTATGGAGGAAACCAACTAATAGTCCGAATAAATTCTTAGGTTCAGGGATGTTACCTCCTAATGCATACGTTACTCTTGAACATGAATATATTCTAATTTTCAGAAAAGGACTTATTAAAAGGTATATAAAACCAAAGACTGAGAATAGATATCATAGTGCTTTTTTTTGGGAGGAAAGGAATAGGTGGTTTTCAGATATGTGGGATGATATAAGAGGGATATCCCAAAATCTATATAAGACTAATTCTAATCAAATTGTTATAAGGGAACGATCAGCAGCTTATCCTTTAGAGTTACCGTATCGATTAATTAATATGTTTTCTTTATATGAAGATACAATTTTAGATCCATTCTGGGGAACGGGCACAACCTCATTAGCTGCGATGGTCTCAGCAAGAAATTCAATTGGGTATGAAATTAACTCTGAATTCATTAAAATATTTAGAGAAAATATAAAGAAACTCATAGAAATGAATAATGATATTAATAATACTAGATTAAGTAAACATATTGAATTCATTAAGAGATTTAGGAAAGAGATTAGAGACATCAAGTACAATTCCGTTTTTTATAGATTTCCTGTTATTACAAAACAAGAAACTGAACTTTTATTATATTCCATAAAAGATTATAAAGAAAATGAGAATGATTTTATTCTTAACCATCAAATATTTGAATTTAAATTCTAACGAGATTCTAAAAACCTATACGCAAGATAATAAAAAGCCTCTTTAACATTTTCACCCGTTTTAGCAGATGTAATGATATAATGAAAATTAAATTTATTAGCCACTTGTTTTATATCAGATTCACTCACTGCTAATTCTTCTGTTAAATCTGATTTATTTGCTATAAGAATTATATTAATATCCACTGATACTGATTGTGTTATTTCTTCATACCATTTATCTACGCTTTTTAAACTATCTAAACGAGTTCTATCTATTATAATAAAGACAAATCTTGCTCCCTCATAAAACTTTTTTCTATAAGGGGCCATCTTAGGTATTTGGCCACCTATATCCCATATAATAAATTTGACTTTTGTATTTTCACTTAGTTTTATAATTCGTTGTGAAATATCTACACCCACTGTGGAATGATAATCATCTTTAAACAGATTTTGTACAAACCTTCTTATTAATGATGTTTTTCCAACAGCAAAATCACCAGTCAGAATGAGCTTAAAAGAAAAATTTCCGGTTGGAATTTTGCCATCTTTGGTTTTAGATAATATTTTTATAATCTCGGGAATTTCCAGCGATACATTTCTATTTCCTTCTAATAGTAAATCTATCTTTGAAGCAACGTGTTCAGAATAGACTCGTAATTCGGTGTCTGAAGTGGATAGATTAGAAATTGTCAAGAGAATTGATTTTGAACCCATTGAGCAATATGCAAATTTCTTATCTTGAATAGTTGTAATGTTGAAAAAACTGCTTTCACTACTAAATTCTCTTTTAATTTTCTCAATAAAGGTATCAATTGTAACTGCAATAGCTCCTAAAACTGATTCATCTCCAGGGTCTTTTTTACTTTCAGATGTTATTACAAAACCTTCTCGATCACTGACAATTACACCAATTATTCCACTTACATTATTAATATAGTTTGATAACAAGGTTTTAAGAAATCCCTCTAATGAAGATATTCTCTGAACAGGTTTTACTTTTTTGTTTATCGAATTACTAGGAATTATTGATTCTTGTAAACTCTCGGCTCTTTTGAGTCTAACCTTTATATCTTGATATTTCTTATGGAATTCCATTTCAAATGGATTTTCTCCAAGCTCTTCGCATAATTCTATAATTTTTTTATAAATCGAATCTGCTCTTTCAAGATTTATCGTCATAATTGCTTTTTCGAATTCATTCAATAAAAATTCCCGCTCTTTTACAGTTTTCAATATGGGGGTAATTTCATCATGCATCTCTAATGTATCGATAACAATTTGAATTAATTTATCTTTATTCTCATGACTGTTTGCATTCATTGAAAATGTTTTTATTCCTAAGATCCCTTCTATTTGTTTTGAACTTAATGAATTTTTTATTTCACTTTTATTCCCGATCACAATTCTATAAGCATAAGGAGTTTCTTCTTCAATTTTTTTTAGAAAAAACCTACTTTTCTCTACATTTTCTAAAGTAGAGTCTGTAATTATAAGGACAGCATCGCTCGTCTTAATGAAATTATTCCACAAAAACCCAATTTCTTCTTGTCCCGTAAAATCACGTATTAGAAATAAAATTCTACCAATTTTTAATTGTGCCATAATTGCACTGAATTCAGGAGCGTGTATTAAGGGTAGCTTTTTTGATCTTAAAAGATCAGTAATAGAACTTTTTCCTACACCCCCAAATCCTACTATTGAGATTATAGGAGACAAGTTGTTTTGTATAAATTCTACCTCATATTCGAATTTTTTAAAATTATTGACGTCAATTGAGTTAGGGAGAAGCTCTTTAAAATCATTCAAAAATTCATCTTTGCATCTAATTAACTCTTTTTTTATTAGCAAAAAATCATCTTTCTTGTCATTAACAAATAGAAATAGTAATTTAAAGTCTTTTTCTATGATATACGTAATCCTATATTTATTGTAATCTTGATAATGAACTTGCTCTATTTCATTAGTCAAAAAATTTCTTTTTAAAGTATCAAATACATCTTTTAAAAATATTTTACTAAAGTTTTTTTGAAATATTAATACATCATTCTGGTAAATACGAACTACCCTTAAAATGATATTCCACCTATTAATCGTATCAATCTTATCATAAATAAAATAAAAAAATAAACGGTTCTTTACTTAACTGTCAAGAACTTATAATTTCCTAATTATAATATATAAA
>Ga0307380_10002153_pt1 | contig 28117 bp, 26 predicted proteins | sample UN3MG_FD_202239 | JGI IMG/M metagenome (GOLD analysis project Ga0307380, IMG submission 202239) | Soil microbial communities from Risofladan, Vaasa, Finland - UN-3 | ecosystem: Environmental > Terrestrial > Soil > Coastal area > Acid sulfate soil | place: Finland: Risofladan, Vaasa | collected... | reverse complement strand
TCACCAGTCCGATTTCTTCAGCAGCTTTAAGAATACTCTCTTTATCCAGGGGTTTGACCGTGTGAATGTTTAGTATCCTGGTTTCAAGGTTATACTCTTTCTTTAAGATATAGGCTGCCCGCATGGCCTCTGCCACCATGGGCCCACAGGCAATAATGCAAACATCTTCTTTTTCTGATTGGTAGTCAGATGCAAGCTTAGTGTCAAAGGCATCGACAAATTCTTCTTTTTCCCCTCTGAAACGAATAACGTTGGCTTTACCAAATGCATAAGGTGTGTCCTCTTTGGTAACAATGGGGGTGGCTTCCCGGGCATATCTGATCACTGCAGGGCCATGAATTTTAGCTACAGCCAGGGTTCCTTTTTCTGTCTCCAGAGAATCGCTGGGAACAATGAGGTGCATATTGGGTAAATAATACATATTACTGATTTCTTCCAAAGCCTGATGGGTTGCACCATCTTGACCTACTGATAAACCGGCATGGGCATTAGCAATTTTTACATTATAATTATTATAGCAAACGGTGGTTCTAATCTGGTCCCAATTCCTACCGGTAACAAAAACTCCGTATGAACCGATAAAGGCAGTTTTACCTTCTTTAGCAAATCCGGAAGCCACTGAGGTCATGTTTTGTTCGGCAATACCCATCTGGAAAAACCGTTCTTTTCTTTTCGGATGATTTTCATAAAATTGATTCATGCAGATTGAATTGGTAATATCAGCACCGAATGCTACCACCGATTTCGATTCACCTAATTTCTCAAGGGCATTCCCGAATCCTTTTCGGGTTGGCACCATTTTCACCTTCATGGTCTCTGCTTTATTCCACCAGTATTCCCGGCTGAATTTGGGCATCGCTTTATTAACCTTCTGGTCGACTTCTTCCTGATATGTACAGGCCTTTTGAAGTAGGGCATCTACTTTTTTCTCATCAAACTTTTTGGCATTAATATCCTGTAGGGCTTTTTCCAATGATTCTGCTCCTTTTCGTCCATCCTTGGGGCATACACCATGATAACCGACTACATTCTCAGTATAGGATACTCCTTTTCCTTTGACCGTATGAGCAATAATGACTGTCGGTTTGTCTTTTAGGGTTTTTACCTTCTCAAAGGATTTAAGAATCTCTGTCATATCATGTCCGTCAATCTCTATGGTATGCCAGCCAAATGCCTGCCATTTTTCAGCCATCGATTCCAATTGCATAACCTCTTCAGTCGGTCCGTCAATCTGCAGATTATTCCTATCCACTATGGCTGTCAGGTTATCTAATTGGTAATGAGCAGCAGACATGGCACTTTCCCATATTGAACCTTCGTCTAATTCACCGTCTCCTAAAATACAAAAAGTCCTATAGTCTTTTTTTTCTAATCTGGCATTTAAGGCACAGCCGACAGCAACCCCCAAACCCTGTCCCAATGAACCACTTGACATTTCTAATCCCGGTAATTTAAAGCGGTTGGGATGTCCTTCAAAACCGGACCATAGCTTTCTTAATTTCACCATTTCATCAATGGAAAAATAACCCGCCTCGCCCAGGGCAACATAGATAGCCGGTGCTTTATGCCCTACTGACCAAAAAACTCTATCCCTGTCTTCCCAGTCAGGATTCGCCGGGTCATGGTTGATCTCCTTTAGGTATAGGGCTGCGGTTACATCCATAATGGATAAAGTACCTCCGGTATGACCGGAACCGGCAGCAGTAATAGCCACCATACTATAGGCTCTCATCTCTTTTGCTTTTTCAACTAACTCTTCAACTGTATAATCCTTTTTTATTTTTCCTGTCCTGGAATCTATAATTGGCATTAAATCTACTCCTATATGTATATTTTTTCTTAAATTTTTGCCCAAGCTTCTCTTAACACCCGCTTGGCATTGGCAATAACCACTTCTGAGGATTCATCAGCCAGCGGTTTTACCTCAAAGCTTACCATGGGCGGATTTTGTGGATTTAAGAATCCAATATCTAATAAAACTTTTAAGTATTCGGTGAGTTCTTTGACATCATTTTCCCCGCCTTTAATACCAAATCTGGGATGCTGGTCACCATAGCCGGGATGTTCTTTGTCTTTTAAAATACAATTACCCATATGGGCATGGACCAGATAATCTTTAACCGGCATGATGGCTTGTGCAGGTGTCTCACCTAAAAGGGGAAGATGGGATAAATCAACCATCAATCCAAAGTTATCGAATTCCTCTCTTACTTCCTCTGCCACCCTCCTGGCATCTTTCGCCGGTCCGATTAAGCATTTTTTATCAATTTCCTGATCAAAAACCTCCAGGGTGATTCCCAGGTCTCCCTTGGATTTAGCATAATCGCATATTTCCTTAGTGGAAGAAACCAATAATTTTATGGCTTGTTCCCGTTCCTGGCCTCCGGGGTCTGTACCACTCAGAAAAGCAAGGCTCTTTGCCCCTATCTCATAAGCCTCATTAACTCCCGCTTTAACCTCATCAACTCCTTCTTGCCTTTCTGTTTCATCAAAGGAATTAAGATTTAATTTTTTAATCAATAAGCGTGGCTGAGCACCATAAGCAACGGTTAAATGACTCACTTCCAATAGTTTTTTTGCTTTTTCTCTTACTTTCGCATCCTTGATCCAGGAAACTTCTACCGCAGTAAAGAAATCATCTTCCGCTATTTTCTGTAAGGTCTCGAGAATTGGTCCTTCCCCTTTCATCACCTGGGGATAAGCCATAAAGTGGATTAATCCCACTTTCATAAATTTATAGATTGAGTCTTGCATAGCGTCCTCCTTTAATCGCTTCTATCAGTAATCATCAATAATTTTAATTTCTTCTCGGCATCAATATCTCTAGTTATAAACCTGTGGCTACACCGCAGATTATAATCATATTATTTGCTTTACGAATATTCTTAAATCCTCTGAAATGATAAATCATTTCATTATTTTCTCTTTAGAACCTTTTGCACGGTATTTATAATATTCTCAGCACATAGCCCGTATTTTTTGAGAAGTAATTCATAGGCACCCGTTTCTGTAAATGTATCTTGTATCCCTATAATTTCCATTGGTACTGGATATTCTTTGATCAGCACCTCAGCTACTGCTGAACCTAATCCACCATAGATGCTGTGCTCTTCTACTGTAACAACTGCCCCTGTTTCTTTGGCACATTTAATAATTAATTCTCTATCGATTGGTTTAATGGTATGAATATTTATTATTCTGACATTTATTCCTTTTCCCTTTAATTGTTCAGCTGCTTCTAGAGATTTTTGTACCATATACCCTGTGGCTATAATAGTAACATCATTACCCTCTGCCAATTGTACACCTTTTCTAAGTTCAAAATTATAGCTGTCATCAAATATAGTAGGTACTTCTGCTCTGCTTAATCTTAAATAAACAGGCCCATTATATTCAGCTACGGTTTGTACTGCTTTTTTTGTTTCTACAGCATCCGCAACTGATACTACAGTCATATTAGGTAAAGCTCTCATAAATGCAATATCCATGATTGAATGATGTGAAGCACCATCGTATGAATCTGATAAACCAGCATATGCTCCCGCAAGTTTTACATTTAATTTTTCATAAGCTATTAGACTTCTTACTGGGTCCGCACCTCTTAATACTATAAATGCTGCAAAAGTATTTACAAAGGGTATTTTACCCGATGTAGACATGCCTGCCGCCATGGCAACCATATTTGCTTCTGCTATTCCAACATTGAAAAATCTATCTGGGTATTGTACTCCAAATAATGAACTTTTACTTGAACTTGATACATCCGCATCTAATACTACTACATTTTTGTTTTTTGCTCCTAGTTCTTTTAAGGCTTCGCCATATGCATCTCTAATGGCTATTTTTTTACTCATCTGCAAATACCTCTCAATTCTTTCATAGCCATTTCATAATGTTCTCCATCAATTGGTTTGCCATGCCATATATTCTTTCCTTCCATAAAGGAAACCCCTTTCCCCTTGACAGTTTTTGCAATGATAATAGTTGGCATACCTTTTATTGTCTTTGCCTCATCTATGGTATCAGAAATAGATTCTACGCTATGGCCATCTGTATTAATTACCTGCCACCCAAAAGCTCTCCATTTAGCTGCCATATCACCCATTGGCATAATTTCAGCTAAGGTACCATCTAACTGAACTCCGTTATTATCAAGGATAGCAATTAAATGGTCTACCTTAAATTTTGAAGCTGACATTGCAGCTTCCCATATGATGCCTTCTTGCGTTTCACCATCACCTATTAATACATAAGTATAGTTACCTATATTATCTAATTTAGATGCTAATGCTATTCCTATACCTGCTGATAATCCTAACCCTAATGGGCCCGTGGATAATTCCACGCCCTTTGTCGTATTAGCACAAGGGTGACCCTGTAAATGACAGCCTAATTGTCTTAATGATTTAAAATCTTCTTTCGGGAAGTACCCTTTTTCAGCTAATACCCAATATAAAGCTGGTGCTGCATGGCCTTTTCCTAATATAAATCGGTCCCTATTCAGCCACTTTGGTTGATCAGGTCGTATATTCATTTTTTCAAAATAGAGAGTAATGATAATTTCTACTGCTGACAACGATCCACCCGGATGCCCTGTTTGTATATGATGCAATGTTTCTACTATATCTATCCTGCACTGTTTACACATTTTCTCTAAATATTCTTTTTTTTCAATGCTTAAGCTCATTAACTCTTCTCCCATTTCATTAAATTTATTTTTATTCAGTTGGGGTGCCAATATTTAATTTTAAGTCCTTGCTTATTTTCAAACATCCCGAAACTTTTTCCCATTCATGAAATTGGCAATATATGAGATATAAGTGGTTTAGTTTTTATTTTACTTTTAGCTTTTAGGAATAAATTTCCTTAGATACTCAATAGATTTCTTTGCAGCTGAATCAGGATCTGGCTTGGGAAGTATTTCAACAGACACCCATCCGTTATAGTTCACGTCATTGAGTGCCTTGACAATTGAACCAAAATCAAGATGACCCCATCCTGGGGCTAATCTGTTGCTATCAGCAAAATGTATATAATCTATATAATCTATATGTTTTTTAAGATTACCTTCTATTGATTGATCTTCAATATTCATATGAAACACATCCGGCATAAGACCTAACCCTTTTATTCCAAGCTTTTTAATTAAATCTACTCCCTCGTCCAGATTGTTAATAAAATTTATTTCATATCTATTTACCGGCTCTAATATTAATTTAACATTCAATTTACTCGCATAATTTAATATCTGAATTATAACTTCTTTAAACCTTTTTTCTGTAATTTCAGCTGTATCCCCTTCTGCAATAAATCCACGAACTCGCCCAATATTTACCATAGCTCCAAATTGAGCTGCAATATCCACCATGCCCTTGAAAACTTCAACTGATTTTCTTCTTACTTCAGCATCAGGAGAAGTAAACCATAATTTTAAATCTGCAAAAACTTGCCCGGTAGATACAACTGGTATTTCCAAATTATATTTATCAAGTAGTTCTATTATCTTTTTGATATCTACCTGGCTTTTGTCCAAAAGGGCTAACTCTACACCGTCATAACCCATTTGTGATGCTTTTCTTATACTGTTCTCCAGCCCACGGAATACTACAAATGCTGAAGGAAGTGCATTTTCTGAAGCGATTGCAACTGCAATTTTCATTTTATTACCTCAAATTCTACATTTTTTAATTTACAAAATATTTTTAATTCATCAATTTAATCACCATATACTCCATGCACATGATTATTTTCATATCGATCTATCAAATAATTATAATCTACTGAAACCTCTACATACACATGGGGCCATTCAGAACAAGTTTCTTTTAATTTTTCCAGTGGGAATTTTTTAAAATTTCCTTTAAATACTATCATTTTATATTTATCAAGTACCTTGGTTAATCTTCCAAAGGTCATTTCTCCTTCTTTAGCAATATATTGAACGTGACAGCCATTTCCATCATATTACTGGTCAATATGTTCAACATCTACACCAAAAATACTCATGCATAAATCGGGATTTACATTTCCCGATCCCATACCTATACTTCTTCCACCAAAAAGTCCATCTACTTCTCCTTTTAGGAATGTGAATGTATGAGCAACTCTTAAGAATTTCATAGCTTTTTCTAATACTCTTTGAGTTATATTCTGAAATATTTCAAAGAACGTACTCTTTAAGATATCAAAGATTAGGTCTTTAATAGGTATTTTAACCATGAACTTGGTGAAAGTAATTGTTATAGTATCAGTATCTATGGGATAATTTACCACCTTTTTTAAATGGTTTTGTTTTATATATAGATAAGCCTACCTTGTTTAGCAAATACTCACTAGCAGGACATACACTTTTTTTATCTATTTTAACGTTTACCTAAATCATTTATACACTCCCTACAAAATTTCTTCACTATTTAAATTTATTTTAAATATTAATAAGAGCACTTAAGTATTTAGAGGTTTGTTCTGCTGCCCTTACTTGACTCGGTATTTGTAGAATCTCAGCAGAAAGAAACCCATGATATCTTACTGCTCTTAAAACTTGAATAATTTCTGGAAAATTTAAATGACCCCATCCTGGTGCTAGGCGATTATTATCGCAGACATGAATATGACTAGCATATTTTCTCGCTTCAATAAAGCTTGCATATATAGAGGAATCTTCTATATTCATATGAAAAAGATCAAGCATTAAACCAAAGTTTTTCCGATTAATTTTTTGTACAAATTGAATCCCCTCTTTAGTAGTATTGATAAAATTAGTTATTGTACTAGTTATTGGTTCTAAAATTATACGAACATTATATTTTTCTGCATAGGTAATAGACTCATCAAATCCAAAAAGTGCATAATCTAATAGCCTATCTCTTTCAACTTCTTTGGTAAAATGCCCTCTAAGCCGACCTATATTGACTTGTGCTTCAAAATAAGCTGCAAATTCAATAATTTCTTTTGTTCTTTGTATAGCCAATTTTCGTATTGCTTCATCAACATCCATAAAAGATAGCCCATCTTCCCCAAAAACTTCACCGGTACACACTGCAGGTACCTCTAAATTATACCTACGGATTAATTGCACTATTTTAGCTTGATCAAATTTTCTTGGATTTTTTACCATCAATTCTATTCCCTGATATCCCCATTTGGCCATTTTTTGTAAAATCTGTTTAAACTCCCCTTTATAAGCTAATACACTGGAAGATTCTATTTCGGGTGTTGCAACCATATAACTTAATTTCATTTTTGCTCCTCCGCACTATTCACTTATTTTGTTTCTAAAATTTTTTTAACATTGTCTATCGCCATTCTTGGACTGGATAAAATATCAATTTTTATTGCTTTTTTATCAATTTTTGGTAATAATCTCTCTAATGAAGCCTGAGCTAAAACAATAACATCTACTTCCTTAGATATTTCACTAATTTTTTTAAGAATTATCTTATCATGTTCATCGTTTTCCCCAGCAAGTAATGCTTTTAATGCTTCCTCGCATAAATAGGTTTTAATGAAAATATCCTTATTCTTTTCTTTTGCCACATTTTTAATAAAGGTTGTTGTAGGTTGTAAAGTTGTCTTGCTTGTAGCCAAAACCCCAATTACTTTTCCTAAATTCACTGCATTATTAACCATAACTTCATCAATTTTTAAGAGTGGTATATTTATCATTTTACAAGCTATATCAGCACAAGGAGATATAGAAGAACAGGTTAACATAATTAAATCTGCACCTGTTTCTTCAGCAGAAATTGCTAGATTGCATACCTTTCTATTAACTTGTGAATCTATATATCCCTTTTTAAAAAGTATTTCTAAAATTCCTTCATCCAACAAATTAATAGTTTTTACCTCGGGAATAATCTTTGTAAATAGTTTATGAATAGGTTCGATCACAATTCGTGTAGTATGAATTAAAGCTACAGTTTTTTTCATCATTTTATATTCCTTTTCAAATAATTTAACCTAAAATTATTTTTCTTTAACTTTGTGATATACTTAGGATGTAATGGTAAAAGAAATAATATCCTGGTCTAATTTATTTCATAATTAATAAATTTTTAAACACTGTTAGATTATTTTTTAATCTTTATTATTCCCAATAAATCTAACAAACATAGTTAGAAATTATATATTTTTAAAAATATTCTATAGCTTTAATAGCTATTTTCTTCTATTATACTTTTTATAATATTATTTATATAATAATACGCCTACTAAATATTTTATAAATTAACTTTGCTATATTTTTAATAACAAAGACAAAAATACCAAGAAAATTATATGTAGAGTCGCTATTTTAAAGATTTTATAATGAATTAAATTACTTAACAGAAAAGGGATTAATTTTTTCATAATTTTTGTAATCTTTTTGATAGTCTGGGGTAGAAAAGGTACACAATAGGATTAATTGTTTTTCCCCAATATTTTTCAAGCAATGCTTCGAACCTGAGGGCCATAATATAGCATCCCCTTCTGATAAATCGGCCTTAGCACCATCTACCCAAACCCTTCCTTCCCCAGAAATCACATATGCCACCTCTTCTGCTCTGTGAGAATGACAGGGGCTTAATACTTGACCAGGTTCTATCTTCGTAATCTCCATAGATAGTGTCCTGGCTCCTAAAACATCCTTATTAATTAAGTCAAAAATTTCTCTTCCCGGCATTTTTCGGGGAGAAATTTCTTTAAGATTGATTTTTTTTACTAACATTCTATTTACTCCTTTGATTTTATTATTAGATAATATATTAATAGAGAAGTTTTTTTAATCTTGTTCTTTTAATTATATTAATAAGCTGGAAAATGAAATAAAATATCTCATTTTCTCCTTAACTGATAAGAGAATTCTATCACAAAACTAATATATATAAATTGAATAAAAATCTTTCTATCTATTAATGATATTTTACTACGTCAAAAAAAATGATTATTTCTTCTTTAAAATTAATCTATTTTTTAAAAATAAGACTTTCTGGAAATTCTAATCGATGTTTTACATGATTTAAAAATTGAGCTGCTACTGCACCATCAATTAATCGGTGATCAACTGAAAGTGTCATATTCATTAATGGGCGAATCCTCACTTTCTCTTCACCATCTTCAATTACAATAGGCATCTTTTTAATTGCTCCTATTGCTAATATTGCTGCTTCAGGAGGATTTATAATAGCAGTAAATTGTTCTATTCCATACATACCGAGGTTAGATACTGTAAAAGTTCCTCCCCTATAATCATCTGGCATTAATTTTCTTTCTCGAGCTAATTTGATCAGCTCTTTTATTTCTTTAGAAAGAGTAGATAGACTTTTACTATTTGCATTTCTCACTACTGGAACTATAAGCCCTTCTTCTAAGGCAACAGCCACTCCAATATTTACCTCTTCCCGATAAATAATTTCCTCATCAATTAAAGAACAATTTAAATTGGGTTGCTCCCTCAGGACTTTAGATACAACAAAGACTATTAAATCATTAATAGATATTTTTATTTCAGTTTCCTGGTTAAACTTGTTTAGTAATTCCTTAGCTTTATACATATCTACGGAAATAGTAAAATATACATGAGGAGCACTAAATTTGCTCATAGAGAGTCGGTCACCAATTATTTTACGTATCCCAGTATAAGGAACTCTTTTTTCAATTTTTTCTACTTCTGCAGTTTTAGTTGAGACTTCTTGAATATCTTTTTTTATCATTTCCTTATCAATACCAGCACCTGTAAGACTCTCCGATTTTATCCCCGTTTCTTCAGCTAATTCTTTAGTTATTGAACTTGCCTTTATCTTATGCTTTTGATAATAGAATATTACATCTTCTTCGATTACTAATCCTTCTGGGCCACTCCCTTTCAATAATTGCACTTCTATCCCTAATTCTTTTGCCTTTTTTTGAGCTCTTGGGGAAATTTTTCTAAACTCTTCTTTATCTTCTTCTTTCGATTTTATTTTCTGCTTTCCTTTTATTATAGAAGTAAATTCTTTGTTTGTTTTAAGTTGTTCCTTCCCTGTCATCTGATTTTTTTTCAATTTTTGATAGGCATCATCAATCATTTTATTGATATCTTCGTCTTTATCGCCTATAATAGCAATAGGAAAAGTTACAAGAACTTCCTCACCTTCAGCTACCAATATCTTTCTTAAGATACCAGAGATTTGAGCTTCTACCTCCATAACAGTTTTATCAGTTTCTACCTCAAAGATTACCTCTTGCTCCTTAATACAATCTCCTTCTTTTTTTACCCATTTTACAATGGTACCTTTATCCATGTTTAAGCCTAATTTAGGCATTATCACATATTCTGCCATATTCCTTCCTCCTACTATCCTTTTATCATTCTTTTTACTCGCTGATAAATCTTCTCTTCGTTAGGAATTATAAACAACTCTAAAGCGGGGCTAAAAGGTAAAGGAACATTAGGTGTAGTTAGTCGTTCAATTGGTGCATCTAAATAATAAAAAACATCTTTTAATATTGCCATAGCAATTTCTGCAGCTACCCCACAACATTCATATCCTTCGTCTACAATAAGTAATCTTCCAGTCTTTTTTACTGATTTAATTATAATATCCTTGTCTAGAGGAATTAAAGTTCTGGGATCAATTACTTCCGCATTTATCCCTTCATCAGCTAATTTTTCCGCTGCCTGAAGGGCTTTAAGGGCTTGATTAGAAGTACCAACAATGGTTATATCCTTTCCATCTCGTAAGATATTTGCTACTCCAAAAGGAATTGTATACTCTTCTTCAGGCACTTCGTAGATTTTATTATGTTCTAATTTATGTTCGAAGAAAATAACTGGATTATCGTCCCGAATTGCTGTCTTTAATAAACCTTTTGCCTCAGAAGCCGAAGAAGGCATTATTACTTTTAAACCAGGAACGTGACAAAACAAAGCTTGCAAACTTTGGGAATGCTGGCTAGCAGCAGAACGACCTCCTCCAATACTACTGCGAATAGTTAAAGGTACTCTAACTTGACCTCCTGACATATAACGAATTTTAGCAGCTTGATTAGCTATTTGATCCATAGCTAGCATTAAAAAATCACCAAACATAATCTCAATAATAGGTCGTAATCCGGTTAACGCTGCCCCCAAACCTAAACCAATAAAACTATTCTCTGAAATAGGAGTATCCCTGACTCTCCACTCGCCATATTTATTATACAATCCTTCACTAGTTTTAAAAGTTCCTCCATATATCCCCACGTCTTCTCCTAATAAGATAACATTTTTATCTCTTTGCATTTCCTCATCAATTGCTTCACTTATTGCTTGAGCATAAGTAATTTTTTTTGTCTTCACTTTATTTCAACCCCTTTCGATTTAACAAAAAGATTTTCATACGCTTCTTCTTCCTTGGGATAAGGACTTTGAATGGCAAAATTTACAGCTTCTTTAATCATCTCTTTAGTGTCTTTTTCAATTAAACTCAATTCTTCTTCCGAAGAGATTTTTTCTCTTATTAACCGTTCCCGAAAAGTCTTAATGGGACAATAATCCATCCATTCTTTTCTTTCCTTCTCTAGGCGATAAACAGTACCAGGGTCACCAACATGGTGTCCTTTCCAACGATAGGTTTTACATTCAATTAGAGTAGGACCTTCACCTTTTCTGGCTCGTTCTACCGCTTCTTTAGTAACTCTATAAACCTCTAATACATCATTACCATCTACTACTATGCCAGGTATACCATAGGCTTTAGCACGGATAGCTAGATCTTTGACTGCCGTTACCTTACGAATATCAACTGAAATTCCATAAAGATTATTTTCGCAAACATAAACTACAGGTAACTTCCAAGCAGCAGCCATATTTATACTTTCATGAAAAGTTCCTTGATTAGAGGCAGCATCACCAAAGAAAGCCACAGTAACTTGGTCGGTTCCTCTTACTTTTGCACTATAAGCAGAACCTGTTGCAATAGGTATTCCCGCACCGACTATTCCATTAGCCCCTAAAATCCCTTTTTTAACATCCATAATATGCATAGAACCACCCTTACCCTTACAGTAGCCAGTCTCTTTACCTAAAACCTCTGCCATCATCTTCTTTAAATCAACTCCTTGAGCAATCAAATGACCATGTCCACGATGAGTACTAGTAGCAAAATCATGTTCAGTTAAATTAGCACATGTGCCAACTGCTACTGCCTCTTCACCAATATAGAGGTGTGCTAAGCCAGGCATAAGGCCTTTCGAATAAACATCGGTTATTTCATTTTCAAAATCTCTTATCTTTAACATATCTCGATACATTTCTAAAAGTCTATCTTTAGATAAGCCATAATCTTTTATAGGTTTAAACTTTCCATTTCTAACAAACATTTTTAAAATTCCTTTCTTTTCTTTAATTTTCATCTATTTGTATTATATGATTATCTCCCAAAAACTAACTATTTGATACAATATATTTTACCTAAGCAGCAAATTTAACTCTATAGGTCCTTTGAAAACTAAATAACGAAAATAAATGGTTATACATAAAAGAGTAGAAAGCTCGAGTATAGGCCTATTTATCAACCCTTTTATCAATCTATTACAGTTTATGGCTGATATCTTAAACCCTAAGTAGGCCTTTACACGTATTAATCCCCTTACCAGCAGATGATCTATCTTGTACCTCCTTCTTAGTACCGAAGGGATACCTTCTTACCCCGGCTCTTTTTCTGGCTAGCTCTTGCTACTCGGAGGTTCCCATTCTAGTGATAAGCTGGCAGCGGTGCAACTTAGTCTCTGAAACTTTAAAGAGATAACTTTTCTTCTGTTTTACTACCGGACAATCTTTACGTAAGGGACAATTACTACAGTGTTTCTTAATCGAGTAGGAGGTAAATAAGTTTTCTTTTATAACTATATAATTCTATTCAATTAAGTCCAAGAATCCTTATCAAAACATTGCAACTCATACTCTTTCAAGCATAACACTATTAAAATTAAAACTCTGCTCGTCCAATATCTTCCTTTTTCTAATTTTACGGGAAGATATTAAAATCAACTCTCATCTCCACCCAACCTCACATACGGAGAAGTTTTGCTGAATTCAACATATTTCGCTTCTTCATTTTCTATGAAACATTAATGATAACTTTTCCACAATTTCCTTCCTTTGCGGGAAGTATAGCTTTTTCTATTTCATCTAAAGAAAATTCACGAGTTAAGACTTCATTGATATTGCATTTTCCACTTTGAATAAATGTCTCTGTTAAATACCATGTATCTAACATTCCTCTCCCGGTAATGCCATTAATAATTGCTTCCTTATATATAACATTTTTAACTAAATTTAAAGGTACCTCTTGTGATGAGAGCCCTATTAATGAAATCCGTCCAGCTTTTCCTAAAATTTCGAATCCGGTCTTTATGCCCTGTACCGAGCCGCTTAACTCTATCACTACATCAGCCCCTCTACCATCAATCTGTTTCATTGACAATGCTAAAGATATTATCTTTTTTGGGGATTTTGAGTCATGATATTGTCTCCCATTTTGATCGCCAATTTCAGTCTATATTCATTTTGATCAATTATAAATATCTTGCTTCCTACTAAAATATTAGTAACATTCGCTATAAACAATCTATGGGCTATGGGGCAATTGACAATAATAACTGTAAAAAAATCTGCGATCTTATCTTTTAAGACCCCATGAATAGCGATACCAAAAGTCTCAATGCTCCATGATATTATTATTCTTCTTCATTATTTTCTTCAATTAGTTTCTGCTTGGTTTCACCTACAATAGAAATCATATGACGCTCTGTATATTTAGCGAATGCTACGGCTACAATTAACATTGCGCCATTGAAAAGAGGGTCAACAAAATATGCAGCTCCTAACTGCTGAAGGCCAGACACTGTTACCCCCAACAACAAAACTGCTATAAAAGTCCCGGGTATATTCATACGACCCGGTTTAATTACAGTCGCTCCTAAAAAAGCTCCAGTAAAAGCGCCTAATAAATAATTAGGTCCCACAGAAACCTGTCCAACCCGTATTTGAGAAGCAAGTATTATACTGGCAAGCACAGTAAGTAAACTTGAAGCAATAAAAGAAAGGGTAATAATTTTATCCACCGGAATCCCAACTAATTCTGCACTTCGGGAATTTGAACCTATTGCATAAAAATACCGACCCATAGGCATATATTCAAAAAAGATATACAAAATAACCCCTACAATTAATGCTATGATGATGGATAGGGGAACAAACCCTATATTTGAACTTAACCATAAAAATCCTTTAGGCATATCTTTACCAATTACCTGGGTACCACCTGTAACCCAAAATGATATACCATACAATACAGTGCCAACTCCAAGTGAAGCAATAAAGGAATGCAGATGTAAACGTGTAACACAAAATCCTAGGAACCAGCCAACTAAAAGTCCCAAACCCAATAAAATTAAAACACCTACTCCCCAAGGCATACTAGAAATATCAATAAATTTAATCATTAAAATATGACTTAGACCAACAAAATATCCCAGAGATAAATTAAAGTTATCTGTTACCATGGGTATCATTTGAGCAAAAGCAAGCAAAATTACTACAGACTGATCTGCTAATAATGTTTTAAAGTGAAATAAAGTGGGAAATGATTTTGGCAATATTATTGAAAAAATAGCTATTAGAAAAATTAAAATTACTAAAAGTCCATACTTTGAAAAAAAATTCCACCAAATATTTGAATTACGCATATTCCTTCCTACCTTCTAAAAATATTTTATTTCTACCAATATTTATTATTAATTATTATGAAGCTAACTTAATAACGCTTTCGATTGTAATATTATCACCTTCTAATTCACCAGTAACACGACCTCTATTTAATACAATGACCCTATGAGATATATTTGCTATTTCTTCAAAATCAGACGAAACTAATAAAAATCCCATATTATATTTAATTAAGCCTTCATCAATCATATTATAAATATCTCCTTTGGATCTTACATCTACTCCAATAGTAGGATTTTCTAAAATAAGTATTTTATTTCTCATCTCAAACCAGCGAGCAATCATTGCTTTTTGTTTATTCCCTCCACTGAATGTTTCAATCAGGCGCTCAGTATCATATTGAGGTCTAATTCTATACCTTTCAAGAGCCTTATAACAACGTTTTTTTTCTTTATTTAAATTAATAATTGAAAGTACTGTCTGATTTTTTTCTGATATTATTGGATTAATATAAATATTTTCTCTTACTGTTATTCCTCCTAAAATAGATTCTTCTTCTCGCTTACTAGATAAAAGTCCAATTCCCAGTTTCAAAGCAAGAAAAGGATCTTTTATCTGGACGTTTTTCCCACTAATCTTTATTTCACCTCCATTAATCTTTAAATCACCAAATATAGCCCTCCCAATTTCTTCATTACCTGCACCTCGTAAGCCCGCTAAAGCTAAAACTTCCCCTTCCCTAAGGGTAAATGAAATAGGTTCTACAAATTTAACCTGTAAATTTTCTACTTTTAGAAGTTCTTTTGTTACAGTTTTTCTTGAATGAATAAATACTTCAGAAAGAGGTCTCCCTACAATTTTCAAAACAAGCTCATTAGGCGTTATTTCAGAAACTTTACCTTCATATACTTTCTTACCATCCCGTAATACTGTTACCCGGTTTGCAATTCTAAAAACTTCATCGAGTCTATGAGTTACATAAACAAGACCCAAGCCTTCTTTTTTCAATCTTTCCAAGATTTTAAATAACATATTTATATCTTCTCCTGAGAGTGAAGCCGTCGGTTCATCAAGAACAAGTATTTTTGCTTCTTTTGCTAAAGCACGAGCAATTGTTATAATTGATTTTTCAGCTGCGGAAAGGGTGGAAACTTTCACCTCTGGAGCTATATTGGCCCCCATTTTTTTTAATATTTTCTTAGCTTTAGCATAAGTTTTACTCCAAGATATTGTGATGCCGTTATCATGATAACCATAATCAGCAACGAAAGCTAAATTTTCTGCTACAGACATTGAATCAATCAAACCAAGATCTTGATGAATAAAAACTATTGGAAGATCTTGCAAATACGGATATCTCTCCTCACCTTCTATCCAAAATCTACCTGAATCCGGCTTATATATTCCAGCAAGAATCTTAATTAAAGTTGATTTGCCGGCTCCATTTTCACCAAGTAAAGCATGAATTTCTCCCTTATGAACTTTAAAATCAACATTTTTTAAAGCAATAGTACTAGTAAATCTTTTAGAAACTCCTTCAGTTCTTAATAAATAATTATTTACCTTTTCATTATGACTTACAGAGTAATCTTTATCCATTCTACTACCTCTTTTCTTTACCTATTTCAAATTGAAACCAGAAAAATAACAACAAACAGAATTAAGCCCCATATTTTTGTGGGGCTTAATTCTTCTTTATTCATATCAACTCAACTTATTTAAGACCCCAAATTTTTTCGAAGTGCTCTTTATAACCGTAACTTGGAATATAATTTGCATTCTCTCCACCTTCAAGATCAATATTGCCCTGAGTTACAATAAATAAAGGTGGATTCCAGATCAATGGATCCTGACCTTGCATGGCTCGGTTTAATTCATCAATTGCCTGATATATTAATAATTCACCCGGTTCAGGAATAGTAGCAATCTGATATTCATTATTATGTATCCGCTCATAGGCACTTTCGGTTCCATCAGATCCCACCAATAAAATTTCACCTTTTGGCACCTCACCCTGCCTTAAAGAAGGAACAAGAAAATCATAGTAGTAATCCGCTATGGTAATTACATAAAACGGACCTTCATATTTTTGTAACCAGCTAGAACTCCTTTTTGGCATTAAATTAGCTACCTCTGCAAGTGGAGTATTGGAAACTTCAAGTAATGTCATATCAGGGCATTCATCTAATATCTTCGTCATACCATCTTTCTTGTACCTACAAATTTGATACATTGCATCGTATAAAATAATAACTTTGCCTTTACCTTTGGTTTTAGCTACAACAAATTGTGCAAGAGCTTCTCCTATTTCCCGAGGATCTCCTGAACAATTATAGTATAATCCAAGCTCCGGAATGGGACCAGGTAAACCTGCTGCGTGTATTCCTACTATAGGAATCCCAGCCTCCTTTGCATTTTTTACTGCACTTTGTACACCCTCAGCATTAGGTTCCATTATTATTCCGTCAACCTTCAATGCTACCGCCTGATTAACTGCTTTTATGTTCTTACTAACCTGGCCTTCACAATTAATATTTATTAACTCCCAGCCAATATCTTTACAAATATTTTCTGCACATTTTGCCCAATAACTACTAATAGGATTTTCTGCATTATCAACAATATATAAAATTCTTTGAGGCTTAATCTCAGGTGCACTTGTAGGCGCATTCCATTCTTCCTGAGGAATAACTCTCTTTTCCGTTATCTCAGTTGCTTCTTTAACTGCTGGTGCCAGTTGATCTGCAAAAACAATTCCTACTAAAAAGACAAAACAAAAAGTAATTAAAACTAACATAAAGGTAACTAAGAAACTTCTTCTTTTCATCATGATCTTTTTCTCCTTTTTTTATTTAAAAATTTTACTAATGTAAGTTTCTAGACAGATAATAACATGTCCTATTATCTGTTATTTAAATCTCAATATCATCTATATCACCTCCAATTAATCTCTTTATTTGTGCCTTTCAGAAAACTCTGAAACCCTTGTCTTACAAAGCTTTTAGAGTACCTCTATTTTGTTCTTTACCTCCACCCTTGAAACCCTTATCTGATAAGGGTTTTAGGAAGGTTATCGGTTAATTTCTGCTCATTTTATCGATTTTTTAGGGGCTTGGAGGTGAATTTTTTTCACCTTCTAAAGTTTTCTGAAACCCTCATCTCTATTTCAAGCAAATTATTTGCTAATCTGAATTTGATTTCACCTCCATCTACCTTTTATTCTATAATATTTTAAGAATATTGTTTTTAATTTTAGTAACTTTTCAGAAAAGGAGTAAGACTATGAAAAGATTTAAGTCAAACCAGAAACTTCTTTTTAAAGCTGAAACTGTTTTTAATTTAAGACCTTTAGAGAAATACGAAATTCTTTTCTCTTTTCTTGATACCTCATCATTAGAGATACTGTATCCTTCTACCGACAGACCACCTATCCCCTATGAAGCTTTACTTAAAGCGCTTGTCTACAAGAATATTAAAAATATATCTTATCTTTCTGATCTGGTAAGAGAACTTCAGGATAATCTTGATTTAGCCTTGGTCTTTGGTTTTCATCCCCTCCATCTACCTTGTGTAGAGAATTTTTCGGCCTTCTTAGGAGATACTGAAAATAGGATCTTCCAAGAGGTGAGAGATTCTCTGGTAAGCAAGTTAATCGATCTTAAAGAAATTAAGAGAACTCATCTTACCTTCGATTCCTCTAATATCCCGGCTAAAGTTAAAGAGAACAACCTCAAAACTTCTATTAAAAATAGATTTAATAAAACCAAGAGACCTAAAGGTGATCCGGAATCTCGTCTTAGTATCATGGTCCATTTCCCCAAGCCTTTTCAGAAAGAGTTTAAATACTTCTGGGGCTACCGTAATTTTGTCCTCTCCGATGCCTTATCTGAATTACCCATTTTAGAAGAAACCAGGACAGCCAATGTAGCAGACAGTAAGGTAATTATCCCTCAGCTTGAATTGGCTAAAGATAGGTTTAACCTTAATATCTGTGCGGTAATCGCCGATGCTGGCCTTGATTCGGCAAAGGTCCTTTCTTTTATTATCAATGACCTTAAGGCCAAGCCCTATATTGCTCGAAATCTAAGAAGAGAAAAAGATCTTAAAGTTTCCTCAAGCGGTAACCGCATCTGCCTAGCCGGCTTCGAGATGTTATCTTGGGGTAAGTACAAAGAAGGAAACAGAACCAGAGTCAAGTTTGTTTGTCCTATTATCCATTCTAAAAAGTTCAAGAAAGAACATCCCTTCTGTCCCTGGATGCATCCCCAGTTTGTAAAAGGCACAGGCTGTTTTGCCTATACTCAGGTAGTTAGCGAGGATATCCGCAAACAGATTGCTTATGGCACTCCGGAATTTAAGAAGATTTACAACCTCCGCAGTGGGTGTGAAAGGATATTTTCCAGGTTACTTGACCTTTGTATGCAAAATCCGAGTGTCAGAGGACTTCAGGCTGTTTCTAATCACTGTACTATCGCCCACATTACCGTCCTTCTTATAGCCTTGACTGCGGCTAAGACAGGTAACAAAGATAAGATTCGCTTTGTAAAATCTTTCCTTCCTAATATTTAATTTTTAAAGAGCGAGTTTTCTGAAAGGCTATCTCTTTATTTAATAATAAGGTATTTATTCTTTTTACAAAATACTTTATGCTACTTACTTGAGTTTGAGATAAAAATTTATGGCAGTTTTGAAACTTTAACTTTATAAGATAAATACACTAACTATAGGACAATTTTAGATAAAAATTCAGGCACACCTTGTATACCAAGATCTAAACGAAACAGAGCGCCAGCGCCGTCACCTTCTTCTTTTTTATCTCCACCCCCTGTGGTAACATAAATATCCTGATAGTTCTCACCCCCAAAGATTATACTGGTGACTTTTTTTGCGGGAAATTGAAATCGAAGATCTTCTTCTCCTTCTGGTGTATATCGTATAAGACATCCACCATCCCAATATGCAATCCAGACATATCCTTCTTTATCTACAGTCATCCCATCTGGAAGCCCCATAAAACTAGGGTTTTTTACAAACACACTATGATTTTTAAGGTTACCAGTCTCTTTGTCATAATCTGCTAATAAAACTTCATGAGCCAGAGTATCGGTATAATACATCTGTTTTTGGTTAGGCGTAAAGCCAAACCCATTTGAAATTCCAACATCAATAAGTTTAGTAATTGAACCATCTATGTCAAGACAATAAATATGAGCTAGTTCTGTTTCTCCTTTAGGAACCTCCTTTTGAGCACCATGTGGTACGGTTCCACAATATACACGACCTGCTGGGTCTGCAATTACATCATTAAAACGAGTCCCTCGTTCAGCAGGAACTTCTTCGATTATAGTAGTTAACTTAGAATCCTTTAATTTTTTTACTGAACCATTTTCCCCAAAAAGGAGCAATGAACCATCTTTTTGAAAACAAAATCCTCCAAATGTCTCTCCTTTATAATATTCCTCATGCCTTCCACTTTTCGGATCATAACGATAAATACTTCCTTTAATAATATCAGCCCAATATAGCATTTTTTCAACTGGATTCCAGAGGGGATTTTCACCAATAACATCTTTATTTTCAACAACAATATTATCTAAACTAACTATTATTAAACTCATAACTATTCACTCCTCTTAACAATAATTGATCGTACAATTTATTTTCTTTAAAAATTACAGGTTCCACATTCTATTAAAATTTTGTTTAGTATATTTTAAGCTAATAAGATTCTAACTAACAATATTACCAAAAACATCTTCCCACAATTCAATAATAAAATCAACAAATTAATGATCATATAATTAAATGGTCAACTTACCAAATAATTTAATCAATTCATTTTAACTTAACCTTGGTCTTGTTTGAATTTAGAACTCCAAGTCCCACCGCTTAACCAAGTTAAGGCCCCCCCATCAATAACTAGGGTTTCCCCAACTATATAACCTGTTTCTTCTGCTGCTAGAAACAACACTGCATTTGCCATTTCTTCAGTTTCGGCAAATCTTCCAATTGGAACCGTACTAGTAAATATTATTGCTTCTTCAGGGTTATTAACCATAGCTGCATTTACTGGTGTTTTTGTATATCCAGGAGCAATTGCATTTACATAAACATTATATTCAGCCCACTCTGCTCCAAATGCCTTGGTCATCATCACTACACCTGCTTTTGTAATACAATAATTACTATTTTTTCTACCACTTTGAATTTCAAAAGCAGACATAGAGGCAACATTTATTATTCTACCTTCTCGTCTTTCCACCATCTTTTTTCCAACCTCCAAAGCAACATTATAAGCACCATCTAAATTGACCCTGGAGATGTATCGAAAATCTTCAAAAGTAGAATCCTTTAGTAAGCCCCTGCGAGTCACACCAGCATTATTAAACAAGATATCAATTTTTCCATAACTTTCCATTGATTTATCAACCATTTTTTTTACATCAATTGGATTCCCAACATCTGCTTTAATAGCTATTACTCTTCCTTTACCAACGTCTTCTAATTCTTCTTTTACCCGTTCGTTAATTTCTTGATTAATATCTACTAAAATCAAATTAGCTCCTGCTTTAGAAAACTCTCTTGCAGTAGTCTTACCAATTCCCTGAGCTCCTCCAGTTATGAGTACAACTTTATTAGTAAAATCATATTTGATATTTCCCATTACTTATCCTCTCCTTTTTTTCTTTTTTTTATTTTTTAAAAATCAAAAACTCTCATCTTTGCTATTCTAGAAGATAGAAAACTACTCACTCTTTCCAAAAAGTTTATTTTTATCATAGTTTTCCCCTTTTTCACCTAGAATTCCCACTGGTTCACCTATTTTTAATTCTTGCCCTGGTTTAGCTATTTTTTCCAGCAGCACCCCCTTATACAAAGATTCAATTTCTAGCGCAGCCTTTCCTGTTTCTATAAGGAAAAGGGGCTCTCCTGTTTCCACCTTATCTCCTACATTTTTTAACCATCTAATAAAAACAGCATCCTCCGACATAATATCCGTTTTTGGCATTACCACCACTTTAGGCAATTTTTTTACCTCCTTACCTTATAATGTTGTTTTAAGACATAATCTCTTTTACTGTTTCAATAATATCCTTTTTTTGAGGAAGAACACCTTGTTCTAGAGGGTCTTTACATTTTTTTAAATGTTCAGAGATAGAGGGTAATGATCCGTATCCCCCACCTTCACCGGTACGCGTAAGACTAAATGGTATTGGAACATTTTTTGCAGCAACAATTTTAATAGGTGCTTCAAGATGTAAATATGCTTTTTCAGCTACAATACTACAAATATGTTCGCCATATCCCCCCCTCCTGACAGCTTCATGAACCACTACTAGACGATGAGTTTTGCCTACAGAAGAAAGTATAGTGTCCTCATCAAGTGGTACTAAACTGCGGAGATCAATTACTTCAGCCTCTATCCCCTCTTCAGCTAAATCCTTAGCTGCATCCAGGGAGTAATTAACCATATGTGACCAACTAACAATAGTAACATCTGAACCTTTGCGTCTAATTCTCGCTTTCCCCAGAGGAATAGTATATTCCTCTTCGGGAACTTCACCTTTTTCATTGTATAATAATTTATGCTCAATAAAAATTACCGGATCTTCATCACGAATCGCAGTAATTAGTAATCCCTTTGCATCTTTAGGAGTAGCTGGCATAACTACCTTTAATCCGGGAATATGACAATATAAAGCCTCTAAACATTGAGAATGTTGAGCCCCAACAGATACACGTCCGCCCTCCTGCGTTCTCATAACCATTGGTACCTTAAATCCCCCTGAACTCATATAACGAATTTTTGCAGCTCGATTAAAAATATGATCTAATGCCAGAGTGGAAAAATCTATATACATTATTTCACAAACCGGGCGCATTCCTGCCATAGCTGCTCCTACAGCTGCACCAGCTATTGCTTCTTCACTAAGAGGAGTATCAATTACTCGTTCTGACCCAAACTTTTCCCATAATCCAACCAATACCTTAAAGGTGTTTCCTAATCGCCCAACATCTTCACCCATGATAAATACTCTTTCATCCTTTTCCATCTCCTGCCATAAAGCCTCTCTAATTGCATTAGAATAAGTAATTTCTCTCATAAAACTAATCCCTCCATAATTTTTTTTAATTTTAATATGTTATATATTTATATGAAGCATAGGCTCCAATTTTTATATTATAAAGCTATTTACTCATTATGAAGAAATAACATTGTCAGTAGCTAATTTTATCGATGGATAAGGAGATTTTAAAGCATAATTCACAGCTTTTTCCACTTCCTTTTCAATCTTTTTTTCTAACTCTTCTATTTTTTTAGAATCAATTATTCCTTCTTTTTTTAAAATATTAGGAAAAGTTTTTAAAGGATCCTTTTCTCGCCATTTGTTAACTTCTTCTCGGGTTCTATAACTCTGCGGGTCACCCTCTCTGTGGCCTCGCAAGCGGTATGTGTCACAAGCAATAAGGGTAGCACCATTACCATTTCTTGCTCTCTCTACTGCTCTCTTTCCCGCTTCATAAACCTGAATTGGGTCATAACCATCAATCTGCTCACCTACCAGACCAAAAGCTTTTGCACGTTCAGCAATACCAGGCTTACTTGTAGATGTTACTGTTGAAGTTGAAATTGCATATTTGTTATCTTCTAGAACTAAAATAAGGGGAAGATCCCATAATGCAGCCATATTCATAATCTCATACATACAACCCTGATTTGCAGCACCATCACCAAAGAAATAAACAGAAACTCCTCCCTTTTTCTGTAATTTCTGGGCTAAAGCTGCTCCCCCCGCAGGACCAAAACCACCTCCTACTATCGAATCACAGTAAACTCTAACATCATTGGCACAAATGTGCATGTGCCCTGCTTTTCCGTGATTATAACCCCAATCCTTACCGAAAACTTCGGCTAATATTCTTCCCATATCTGCTCCTTTTGCAAGCAAATGACCATGTCCACGATGACTACTAAAAACCCAATCTTCATCTTTTAAGTGCATACATATACCTGAAGCAATAGGTTCTTCTCCTATATACAAATGTACATGTCCAGGAATATACCCCTCAGCATAAAGTTGTATTATTTTCTCTTCAAATTTTCTGATTCTTAACATGGATTCATAAAGTTTAAGCTTTTCTTGAATAGTCATTTTCTCTTCTTTCATTATAAATTCTCCTTTACCTTTTTTACTATATTCTCAACATTAAGACCAAATTTGTTATATAAACCTTCGTAAGGACAGGATTCACCAAAAGTATCAGGAATTCCTATTCTGGTTACTTTTCCCTTACCACTTTCAGCAACTATTTCGGAAACAGCACTTCCTAATCCTCCTATAATAGAATGGTCTTCTACTGTTATAATTCTAGATGTTTCCTGGGCTGCAGCAAGGATAGAATTTTTATCAATTGGTTTAATTGTTGACATATTTAAGACCCGGACAGAAATACCTTCACTCTTTAAATTCGAAGCTGCTGTTAAAGCTATAGGAACGGTCATTCCATATGCTATTATAGTTATGTCTTGTCCTTCATGTAACATTACTGCTTTACCTATTTCCATTTTGTAATCGGAAGGAAGAATAAAATGTAATGCAGGTCGGACCATTCGAATATATACTGGCCCTTCTGTTTCATAGGCTATACGGGTAGCCTGCTCTGCTTCCAGAGGATCACAAGGAACCAGAATTTTAAAGTTAGGAAGACTTCTTATTATTGAGATATCTTCACATGCTTGATGTGTAGCTCCATCCGGTCCGGTAGCCATCCCACTGTATCCACCTATTATCTTAACATTTAAGTTGGGATAAGCCACAGATTGGCGTAATTGTTCCCAAGCCTTCCCGGTTATAAAAACAGCGATAGTTCCTGTAAAACATATTTTTCCCGAAGCTGCTAATCCTGCTGCCACACCAACTGCATTTTGTTCAGCAATACCCACTTGTATATACCTGTTAGGAAATTTTTCTCTTAAATATTTTGTCCCCATTCGAATACCTACATCAGCATCGATTGCCACAATTCTATCATCTTCTTCTGCTAGTTCTAACAGCGCTTTCCCATATGCTTCTGTTAAACTCATTTTATTACTCATCTAAAGTACCCCCTGTCCACCCAATTTCTTTAAGGGCTTTGCCCAATTGGTCATCAGTAATTTTATGAGCATGCCATTTCATATCATCTTCCATAAATGAAACACCTTTCCCTTTTACTGTATGAGCAAGAATAACTCCCGGCTTTCCTGAAAGTAATTTAAATTCTTTTAATGATTCATAAATTTCAACCATGCTATGGCCATCAATTTCTTTTACCACCCACCCAAAAGCTCTCCATTTCTCAACCAAATTTCCCAAAGGCATAATATCATCTACATACCCATCATTTTGAATGCCATTCCAATCTACTATAACAATTAAATTATCTAGTTTATATTTTGAAGCTAACATAATAGCTTCCCACACTTGTCCTTCATCCAATTCTCCATCGGAAAGCAGGGCAAATACATTATAAGTTTTATTATCCATTTTCCCAGCAAGTGCCATTCCTACAGCTGCTGACAAACCCTGCCCAAGGGAACCTGATGTCATATCTATGCCAGGAGTTTTTCTCATATCAGGATGTCCCTGTAAAATACTCCCAATTCTACGAAGAGTCTTAAGCTCCGATTTATTAAAATATCCCTTTTCTGCTAAAGCTGCATATACTACTGGTGCCGCATGACCTTTAGATAAAACAAATCGATCTCTATCTGACCAATCGGGTCTTTTTGGATCTATGTTCATAACACCAAAATACAGTGCTGCTACAATATCAGCAGCAGACAATGAACCACCAGGATGACCTGGATGAGTTTCAGGACCATTATGAATCATCTGCAAAATTCTAGCTCTAATAACCCTAGCTTTTTCAATAAGACTTTTTACAACTTTATTATTAGAATTTTGCTCTTCCATCTTAAGAATCAACTCCTTTCAAAATATAAATATCAACTTCTTCAAATTATCTATTTTTTATAACGCTTATATTAAAATTAAATTAGTAGATTTCTTCACACTTTTCTGTCGCCTCCCTTTCTTTATATCTTATATACTATAGATATAGTTAATCCTCCTTGTCCAATCTATCTTTATATCTTAATTACCGGCTTTCCGCATTTACCTTCCTTAGCAGTTATTATAGCTTCCTCTATTTCATCTAAAGTAAATTCATGAGTTAATACCTCTTCAATATTTAACTTTCCTGATTTAATTAAACTCTCCGTCTGGTACCAGCTATTAAACATTTCTCTACCGGTAATACCATAAATAGTTGCTTCTTTATAGATAACATTATTAACTAAATCAATAGGAACTTTTTCAGAAGCTAAACCTACTAGAATAATATTTCCCGTTTTTTTAACTATTTCAAATCCCATCTGAGTTCCTTTTGTTGATCCTGATAATTCAATGACAACATCAGCTCCATAACCCTCAGTTTCTTCTTTAATAATCTTATTTACATCACCATTTGCAGGATTTAATGTTTCCACATTATCTCCCATCTTTTTAGCAATGCTCAATCTATATTCATTTACATCAACTGCAAATACCTTGCTGGCACCAGAAACTGAAGCAACATTTACAGCAAACAAACCAATAGGCCCACAACCAATTACAACAACAGATTGGTTAGCAATTTTACATTTTAACACTGCATGTACAGCAATACCAAAAGGTTCGTATATTGCTCCTATTTCTGGAGGAGTATTTGGAGGCAGCTTCCAGGCACAAATTTCTGGTATTTTTGCATATTCTGCAAAAACACCATCGGTATGTACTCCTAATATTTTCATATCCTTACATATATGTTGCCTTCCTGTTCTGCATAATATGCATTTGCCACAAGGTATATGCGTTTCTCCTGCTATTAAATCCCCTGTTTTAACCAAAGTTACATTTGACCCAACTTCGACCACTTCCCCACAAAATTCATGACCAATTATCATAGGATTCTTAGCATTTACATTTTCACACCAATTATTCCAATCATATAGATGGATATCAGTTCCGCAAATTGCGGCTTTCTTAACTTTTACCAATACTTCATTTTTTAAAATCTTAGGAACAGGTATATCTACTATTTTAATTCCTTTTTCTCGATTCGATTTATAGGCAGCTTTCATTTTTCCCCTCCTTTATAGAGCTACACTTATTTTGCAAAATCTATCGCCATTTTAATAGCTTCTATCATACTCTGTTCATTAGCCCTACCCTCACCTGCTTTTCCAAAGGCAACACCATGATCTACTGAAGTCCTGATAATTGGCAGGCCAACCGTAATATTTACGCCACTCATCGTTGACCATTTATTGGTTTCTTTATTATATTTAAATCCAATAACCTTCATAGGAATATGCCCTTGATCATGATACATAACTACTGCAATATCATATTGCCCGCCTATAGTCTTAGAAAAAATAGTATCCGGAGGAATCGGTCCCTCAACATCTATCCCTTCTTTTTTAGCTTGAACTATCGCCGGAATTATTTCTTCAATTTCTTCTTTACCAAAAAGTCCTCCCTCTCCAGCATGAGGATTTAATCCGGCTACTCCAATTTTTGGATTTTTAATTCCTAAATCTTTCAATGCTTTATCCGCCAAATGAATAACTGTTAAAACTCTCTCCTTTTTTACTAAATCACAGGCCTGACGTAAGGAAACATGTGTAGAAACATGGATGACTCTTAAATTTTCATCTACCAACATCATAGCATAATTTTTTGTTTTAGTGCGAAATGCAAATATCTCAGTATGACCAGCATAAGGTGAACCAGCTGCTTTGATTGCTTCTTTATGAATAGGTCCGGTCACTACCGCATTTACTAAGCCCTCCATAGCTAAATCAATCCCCTTATAAATATAATCCAATGATGCCTGGCCTGCTTTAGCGCTTACTTTTCCGTAATTAAATTCATCGAGTTTTATATTGTCCAAATCTATAAGATCTATTATTCCGAATTCTCCTTTTATCTCTTCTGTATTTTTAATAACATTCAACTTTAAATTTGAAGGAATAAATTTTAGTGCATCATCTATCACACAACTACTTCCAATAACCACTGGTTTTGATTTTCTATAAATTTCTTCATTGCCTAGCGCTTTTACTGCAATCTCTGCTCCAATACCTGCGGGATCTCCGATAGTGATACCAATAATTGGCTTTTTCATTGTAAAATATAAGCTAGTCCACTATCAATGAATAATGAACCCTTCCTCCATTCTTAATAGTTTTTTAATTTATTAATTAAATTATATAAGGCATCTTCTTTGCCAAATCCCCCTGCTTTAGTTACAATGTTTAAATTATAATTTTTATAATTAGCGATAGCCAAAGGAATGCCTGGTAAAAGTTCATCTAAAATATTCATATTATATATGCTTAACTCTTTACAAACTCCTAAG
>Ga0307380_10002150_pt1 | contig 28134 bp, 24 predicted proteins | sample UN3MG_FD_202239 | JGI IMG/M metagenome (GOLD analysis project Ga0307380, IMG submission 202239) | Soil microbial communities from Risofladan, Vaasa, Finland - UN-3 | ecosystem: Environmental > Terrestrial > Soil > Coastal area > Acid sulfate soil | place: Finland: Risofladan, Vaasa | collected... | reverse complement strand
AGATTTTATAACAAAAGGTTTGATTCGAACGGTGCTTAGAGACCTTAAGGCAATAGGTATTATACCCTATTTTGCTTTCTTCCCGATTGGACTCTTCATGATCAGCTTTAGCACATTCGTAATTATACAAATAATATTCTATAAAAGAAAAAAGAAACGAACTGACATAAGTCGAGGGTATTCTTAAAAGTTCCTTCACTTCTATCATTGAATTTGTCAATGGCAGGGCATGGGCGGGGGGATTGTTTGGTTGCATTTTCGGAGGATATATGGTAGAATCAAATAGTCCATACCCGGGTTGTGTATGGAGTGAGGTTATGCTCGGTTTATTGCAGATATTTTGTTGCTTACGGTTTTAACGGAGAAGGGAAAATCACGCTAAACTTAAAAAACATTTCCATGGTGCTGTTGCTTGTGCTAATTATTTCCAATTCTGCTACGATTGCGGTTGATATTGAGGCCCTGATTTCTGATATGACGCTCGATGAGAAGGTCGGTCAGATGACGCAGGCAGAGCGAGGCAATGCGACGGCCAACGATGTCAGAAACTATTTTCTGGGTTCGATATTAAGCGGTGGCGGTTCAGCGCCGGCTTCTAATACACCGACCGGCTGGGCGGACATGCATGATGATTATCAGAACGGTGCCCTTAGTACCCGATTGGGCATTCCAATTCTTTACGGAATCGACGCGGTCCACGGCCATAACAATGTATATGGCGCGACAATTTTCCCTCATAATATAGGTTTGGGTGCGACAAGAGACCCTAACCTTGTAGAAGAAATTGGGCGGATAACGGCAAAGGAAGTGGCGTGTACGGGACTCGAATGGACGTTCGGGCCGTGTGTGACAGTTCCAAGAGACGAGCGATGGGGCAGGACGTACGAAGGCTTTGGTGAAGACCCTGCGCTACAGACATTACTTGCCGGCCGTTATGTTAAGGGTTTCCAGGGTGCGACGATGGGCGGTGAACGCATAATAGCATGTGCGAAGCACTTTGCCGGTGACGGCGGGACGAGCGGGGGCAATGACAGGGGTAATACGGTCTGCGATGAAACCACGCTTAGAGATATTCATATGCAAGGTTATCTTGAGGCGATTGATAATAACGTTGGGACAATCATGCCTTCTTACAGCAGCTGGAACGGGGTGAAGATGCATGAGCAGGGTTATCTTCTGACCGATGTTCTTAAAACGGAGTTTGGTTTCGAAGGGTTTTTGATATCCGACTGGGAGGCGGTCTATGAGCTTTCGGGTTCGACGTATCAAGAGAAGGTAACGCAAATGGTCAATGCGGGTGTTGATATGTGCATGGAGCCAAGCAGCTGGCGGACCTGGATAACAACTTTAAAGGCGGCGGTCAATGACGGTGATGTCAGCATGGCGAGGATAGATGATGCTGTGCGGCGGATATTGAAGGTCAAATCGGATTCGGGTTTATTTGAAAATCCGCTTGCTGACCGGGCGCTTGTTAACAGCGGCGCAGTGGGAAGTGTTGAGCACAGGCTGGTTGCGCGTGAGGCGGTTCGGAAGTCTCTTGTGCTGCTGAAGAACGACGGTATTTTGCCACTTTCGAAGGACAGCGATGTTTTTGTTGCCGGTAAGAGTGCGGACGATATTGGTAATCTATGCGGCGGGTGGACGATAAGCTGGCAAGGCGACAGCGGAGATATAACGGTTGGTACGACGATACTGGAGGGCATTGAAAATGAGGTAGCCGCAGGGGGCGGGACAGTTACTTTCAGTGAAGACGGGATGGGTTCAGCGGGACACGATGTTGCAATCGTTGTGATAGGGGAGACTCCGTACGCTGAAGGGGTAGGTGATGACGGGAGTCTGTCACTTGATTCTACGGATGTTAGCTGCCTTGGCAATATTTCGGGCATTCCTATTGTGGTAGTACTGGTTTCAGGGCGTCCGATGATGATAAGCGATTATTTGAACGGGTGGAACGGATTTGTAGCAGCGTGGCTGCCGGGGACAGAAGGTGATGGAGTAGCGGAGGTTTTGTTCGGCGATTATGAATTTACGGGGAAGCTGCCGCACAGTTGGCCAATAAATATCGGGCAGGTTCCAATCAATAACGGGGACAGTCCTTATAATCCGTTATTTGCATACGGCTACGGCTTAGACTCTACGATTATTGTTCCGAGCATTTCGATAACTAATCCTTCTGACGAAGCCAACCTTCCTGCAGGTGATATTTTTATAGAGGTGACGGCGTCGGACAGTGACGGGTTTGTCGCAGCGGTGGAGTTTTATGAAGGTTCGAATTATTTAGGTGAAGATACGACAGCACCGTACAGTTTTACGTGGGTTTCTGTTGCTGACGGCAGTTATACGATAATGGCCAGGGCCATCGACAATGTCGGGGCTTTGAGTATAGATACTATTAGTATTACCGTTGGCACCGGTCAGGCACCATTCCACGGCAGTCCATTTGCTATACCGGGACAGATCGAAGCTGAAGACTTTGACACCGGCGGAGAAGGGGTTGCTTACCATGATTCGGACGCAGGCAATAACGGAGGTCAATATCGCACTGCTGAAGACGTTGACATAGAAGTCTGCACAGATACAGGAGGCGGGTACGACGTAGGATGGTTGGCAAATAACGAATGGCTGGAATATACCGTTGATGTTCCAGCGGCTGGAGAATATACGATAGAGGCCCGCGTTGCGTCAAACACTACAGGCGGGAACTTCCATATTGAATTTGGCGGCGTAGATAAGACAGGCAATATCAATGTACCGGTTACCGGCGGCTGGCAGAACTGGACGACTGTTTCTGCGACAGCTACGTTATCTGCAGGTACCCAGGTAATGAGATTTGCCAATGCTGACAGCTCAGATGAATATAATATTAATTACTTCGATATTTCTGCGAATAGTATTCGCGGTGACTTGGATGGGGACAGAACCGTCGATATTTTTGATCTTAGAATTATGGCAGGCGAGTGGCAAACCACCGGTGTATTAGCCGATATTGAGCCAGTGGGCGGAGACGGAATCGTAAACCTCAGAGACTTTGCGGCATTAGCACTTAACTGGCTGCAAAGTATTTAAAGGCTAATGGCAATCTTAAAGTAATACCGCATGGGCAACACAGTTGCCCTGAGTGGATATGGTTCTCTGAAGCTAACCAAGCAGTTATGGTTAAATTCAACCGTTCAGAAGTTCAGGATATTCTCCAACCAGCAGAAGAGGTCGAACTGGTCATAACTGGTGAACTAATGGATGGCACCAGATTTGGCATCTTCTGAGGTCTAAGATAGTGATACAAAGCCCGGATAGTTCTCACCGTAAGCCCCTCTGTTTATTGTTTAATATCGATTGTTTTGAATAATGACTGGCGAAAAACCCAAAGAATAAAGCAAACCCCAACAATGAACAGCAGCTCTGTAACTTCTTCCCAGAAGTTGAACCATAGCATGTTTTGACTATACATCCCGGCAAATATGCTTCTAAACATCCCAAATCCCAATGGCCCTATCCCTGCAGCGAAAAAGATCTTGGCCATAGGCAAAGGGTCAATCTTTTTGAACAAAAGAATTAATAATGATACTATCAGAAAAAACATGGCAGCAATTGGACAATATAAATGTTCGAACTGCTGATAGATTATACTATGTGTATAGTTGTAGAAAGTGCCGAAGATCATTGTGTTATAAGAAATACGATTCCAATCAGCACAAAACGGTATCGAGGCTATAAGTATCATTGCTGGAATAATCATTAAGAATGTACGCTTTAAACCACAAGGTATGTTCTCGTATTTAATGCATTTTCTACAAAGACCAAGTGCAGCACACTTTTTATTTGGCTCAGATAACATCAGGATTCTACGGTCTATACCTTCAAAAATTGCATAAGTGGCAAAACCAAAAGAAAGCAGCATGCCAAAGCTATGCAGGTATTCCAAAAAGTACGATTTGTCAGTGAAAACAAAATAATTTACTGCACAAAAGTTTTCGCCGAGAAAGAAGAATATCATCGACCACCTCAATGCCGCAAGGTCTGGAGATTTACTTCGCCAAAGCACGATTGCAATAATAAGAGAAAGAATAGTATATCCGGGTTTTACACCAAAACCGCTGGCTACAGCCAATACCTTCTCATACAATGGAGAGATGCGAATTGGAAACGTACTGATTTCTCCAGATGCTGACTTATATCTGTCAAATACACCACCTTCAGGGCTGCTGACATTACCGATCCATCCCTGCATGCCGCCGCGAACGCTTATTACTTTTTCGACTCCTAATTCCGTTAGATGTTTAGCTGCAGTATTACTTGATATGCCAGCATTGCATATAAGTAGAAGTGTTTTATGGTGAAATTGTTCGGGAATCTGGTCTGGGGACTTAAGAGATAACATTTCTTCAGCGGACCAATGTTGTGCACCGTCGATGTGGGCCGAATCAAATTCGTCTGTTGACCTAATATCAATAAGAAGGGCTTTGCTGTTTTCCATCAAAAGCAATTTTTTAGCATCAGGTGGTGTAATTATGGCCACCTGACCATATATTAACCAATAAAGGGCTAATGGAACTAAGAATCCTATTAAAGCAATGCTTAAAACCATAATCCTTTTTCGACACACATCTGTCTGGATATTGTTTTTTGTTTGAGTCATATTTCAACCCTTTTTTTCTTCTTTCCTACGGCATGGTTTTTTCCCGATATTGAAGCACAACCTGAATTGTTACGACTAAGTACATTATGTACACAGGCTGGTATGAGTTTGCCGTCAGTCTGAGGATATGCCTGGCAACACCTTCTTACACGAGATATATCAAAAGTCGCTGCATCCTGGAATGCATGAATAAAAATCGATTTTACGTGTTTTTCAGCTATTGTAAATGCTCGGCGAGGAGCAAATGATGAAGAAGTTATCTCATCTAAAATACTATGAAGCGTTTTCATAACTGCTTCGGAGTCAGGGGCAGTACCAGCAGGACCACTCCACATTTCGTAGATCAAATCCTTAAGATTCTCTTGCTCCTGGCTATCCAGCCCGAAGACTGTTTTGTTGGCAAGTAAATCCATCATTTTTGACGCATCAACCAACTGGTTAAGTGATACCGTATTGCCATCATCAAGCATCAGGTAATAGGCAAGATAAAAACACAAAGGATGACTGCAGGGAAGAGGAGCAAAATCTGAGGATTTTATACGCCTATCTTCCATTTGACCAAGCAGTTTAGTAATATCGGGAATAGTAAGTCGTTTGACTTTGCCGGAGAAATTCACACCTCTCCCAGCAAATGAAAGCGGCTGAATCATCATACTTATTACATGACGATTTGAGAAAAGATAATTAACTATCTCGGGAAACTGATCCGTATTTATCTCAGCGGCAGCAGTAACTGTCAGCGAAGTGGATATCTCCGATTCGGCAAGCACGTCCAGAATGCCAAGTTTCTGTTTGAGTAGCTTACGACCCCTGAGAATTTCGTATGCCTTGTCATCGAAACCGTCAAATTGCAGGGATATCACGACGTTTCGTTCTTCCAGCTCTTGCACAAGTGCGGGTTGATCAAGCAACACCAAGCCATTTGTAGAAATACTCAGCCGAACGATTTCAGGGCGACTAAGAGCGTTGTCAATAATCTCCAGCAACTGCGGATGAATCAATGGTTCTCCGCCTGAAATATTGAGAACATCGATCTGAGATTCAGCGAGAATTAGATTGTCGATCAGTTTGCTGAATTGCTCGACTGTCATGTCCCATTGATGCCCGGCATCAGCGATGCATACAGGACAAGACAAATTACATCGTGACGTAATTTCGACTATAGGCATACAAAGGTGTTGTTCATGGCGACTGCAGAAGCCGCAACCTTCAGGGCATGGTTTGTCAGATTCACCGGAAAATTCCTTTGGTATCCATGCAGGTTTAACGTAACGTTGTGTGTGCAGGTAATTTTCTAGATCATTATGTATCAAATTACTGGAGTTGCCGTGATCAGGACAGAACTTTTGAAAATAAACATCCGAGCCGTCAGTGCATATCTTGGCTGGCACGATCCTGCGGCAGGTTTCGCAAACTGATTGCGTTATTCCAAGTGTTTGCTGAGAATTATTCATCTATGTAGAACCTGCTGTCTTTCATTCTATAAAAAAGATTATAAGTACAAGCTGGTATAAGTTTGCCGGGCTCGGACGGTACCAGGTCAGGGCAGAGCATTGCTCGCGAGCAGTCAAAAGTATCTTCGTCCATGTGAGAATGAATATAGATTGTTCTGACGGTTGATTCAGCTATTCTTTGCCGTTGAAAATCGGTTACAGATGAATCTGCGGGATACATTTTTTCTACCAGTTCACGTAATGTGGCCAGGTATTCTGTCTGTCCTTGAGAATAAAGCTGGTTTATGACATCAGTAAAGAAATCCTGTCCCTTTTCTGGCCGAATCAGATATGAATCCTGAAACAACTGCTCGATTTGTTCTTTTGGTGCGAATCTGGTAAAGGGTAACATTTCTTTTCCAGTCTTGAGTAAATAGCAGACTTGGTAGCAGAGCGGATGGGCAGAAGGCCTGGTCAGAAAATCACTAAACTCAAACATTCCATCAGATTGTTCGCAGACTTTTCGAGCGGCAAGGTCCACTGGAATATGCTGTGTTCGCTTGAAGTTTCCCCCGCCTTGTCCTGTGTATGTCATGGTTTGTACGGTAAGACTCAAAATGTTGTCATTTTGTCGCATTAGGTCAAACAGAGCTGAGATAGAATCTTCATTCGTTTCGTGAATCATTACATTAAGTAATGTCATTTTAACTCCGGCACGAGTTAGATTGTCAACTGCTTTGAGTTTTAGTTCGGTTATGTCACGACCGTGCAGTTGTTTGCTTGTATCGCTGTCAAAAGTATTGAAGCTCAGTATTACGTATATCCCTAATTCAGCGAGTTGCTGGCACAACTTATAATCCTTTGCAAGACGTATGCCGTTTGAGTTCATCGTTACCCGCCCAATTTCTGGACGGTTGCATTCATGTAAGATATCAATTATGCCAGGGTGCATTGTCGGCTCACCGCCGGTTATGTTGATCAAGTCCACCTGTTGCGACGATTCTATGATCCAGTCAACTGTTCGCTTCATTTCTTCGATAGACATATTAAAAATCGCATCCTGACGGTTATACGTAAAGCAGATAGGGCATCTCAGGTCGCAGGCGTTAGTGACTGAAATTACAGGAAGTTGACACGGAGAAGCATGCCATGTGCAAGGACCACAATCATGGGGGCAGCCTTTTTTGGAGGGCTTTGCATGTGGTAATGGTGAATGGTCGGGCATCGCCTTAAGTATATTGGCCATGTACCAGTTCTGATCTGAAGCAATTAACGCTGGTTCATTTTGGCAATTGGGACAGAGACTTTCCTGCCATACCCGGCCATCTCGGAAAAACACCCGTGCCGGGACTATCTGGCGGCACTGCCGACACATCCCGCGAACGGTACGAAAGTATGTATAATCTTTTTCTGCCAGTCTTGCCATATACTAACTATCTTTCATTTATAATTTCGGGTCGATAAATTTCTGAAAAAAGCACCTTAAGGTCTTCGGGGTCATAATATTCGTCCAGTTTCGTTATCGTAGCCAGGCAACCAGTTCCTTTTGCGATCACTTTTTCGTTTGCAATAGCTTTACCGTCGAAGAGTACTCCGTCATCACGATAACTGCGGACACAAATTTCCATAAGCATGTTTTCACCTGGCCCAACTTGATGTTCAAATCTTATTTCATTTGTTCTAACCAGCAGTCCCATCTGTAAAAAATCCGATGTAAGCATAATCAGCCAGTTGCCAAGCTGAAAGAAGCTTTCCATGATAAGACTTTCAGGCAAACATGGACTATTATCCAAAGCCGATTTAAGCTGGTATTCCTCGAAAGAGACTGTCTTGACCCCACGAATACTTTTTCCTGGTTCATAATCAATTATTCTGTCCACCATGCGGAATTTCATTATATTCCCCCATCAACAAGTATCGACTGGGCATTAACATAGCTGCTGCGGTCACTTGCCAGAAAGGCCACCAGTTCCGCAACTTCCTTGCAAGTGCCTGCACGAGAAAGGGCACAATGGCTCTTGTACTGTTCTTGTTGTTTGGCCGGAATATTGCTACTAACTCCTCCTTCAAGCATCCCTGGTGCAACAGCATTTACCCTTATGTTGTACCGGCCCAATTCACGGGCAAGAGCCGTCGTAAAGCCAACAACTGCACTTTTGGCAGCGGCATAATGCACTGGTACTTCAAGCATTCTCATACCGGCAAGCGAACCTATGTTGACAATGCTGCCGGCTTTCCGCCTTATCATGCTTCGGGCGAAGCCCTTGGTCACCAGAAACATCCCTTTAACATTAATGTCCATCATCTCATCCCAGTCTTTTTCTTCTATCATGGCGAAAGGCATAACTTGTGCAATACCTGCGTTATTAACCAGTATGTCAACAGAGCCGATTTCTTCTTCAATTTGTTTGGCAAGTTCAGTTGATGCTTTTGCATCCGTTACATCAAGACAATAAGATTTGACATCAAAACCTGACGATCTAAGATTTTCTTCAAGAGTCTCTGCTTTATGCTGTCCGTTGTTATATGAAAATGCAACTTTGCATCCTTCGCGTGCCAGAACTTTTACAATTGCTTCTCCTACATCGCCACTGCCACCGGTGACAAATGCTATTTTATCCTTAAGCATTTTTAACCTCCTGTGATTTCTTAGCGAGCTTGCGTTGAATAACATGTACGAATACCGCAACATTTAGCACCCTCGGCAACTCGATCTTTTTTAATCCCGGTTGTAGATATTCAGCTGGTACCTCAGGTAATGCTTTTCTCAGTTCTTCCAGTGCCTCATCAGTGAGTAAACCATCGTTGTCGTAAACTCCTCTTGGAATTCGCTCTCTAGACTGCTGTTCGAATTCATCTGCTTCTATTGTGATGCCGAATTCTTCTTCGATCAGAAAACTGAAATCCAGAAGATCGATTGATTCGGCACCTAAATCCATCATCAGGCCACTTTCCATTTTAACCTGATCTTCACGTGCCCCGGTAATTTCGCGAATGAGCGGTATTAGTTTCTCAAATATTTCTTGTTCCGTCATTGTGTCACCTATATTCAATAATATGTTCAAGTTTTTTTCTTCGAGGGGCTTCAGGTGTCTCAGCTGGATATCCTAAAGTAATCAGACAAGTAAGCTCAAAACCCATAGGTAAATTATCTAATGATCTCCAAACTGTGCCGGCTAATAAAGGGGCGGTCATTATACATGTCCCTAAGCCCATAGCTTTAGCAGCCAGGATTAGATTCTGGCAGGCCATAGCAGTGCTAAGAACTTCTCCAGAGGCGAGTTTACTTGTTGCCGAATCTATTATATGTTTACTTACAGCCGGGGTTTTCTTATGCATAGCTAAGATTAGCACCGGAGCCTGGTCAAACGCACCAGAATAATAAATCAGTTCCTCTGCTTTACCAGCAACAAGCTTATGAGCTTCCCTGAGAGACTTATCAAGGAATTCACGTATTTGTTTTGCAATGGCGTGAATCTCTTGCGGATCTTCGAATACTATAAACTTCCAACCTTGGCGATTGTGATTAGAAGGTGCCCAACAAGCGGCCTCAATAAGTCGCTCAATTTGTTCACGATCAACCTTTTGGTCAGTATATTTACGAATCGACCGTCTTGATTTAGCAAATAATAGAAAGGACTTAAAATCCATTGGTGTACCTCTTAAAAATCAATGTGGCATTCTGACCACCGAATCCGAATGAATTAGATAAGACTGTCTCGCCAGTAAAGTCTCTTGCTCTTTGGGGCACATAGTCTAAGTCACATTTGTCATCGGGTTTTGTAAGATTGATTGTGGGTGGTATTCGTTTTTTTGAGACAGTTAACGACGCAGTTACTGCTTCGACAGCTCCACTTGCTGCAATCATGTGCCCGGTCATTGATTTAACTGAATGAATAGGAATACTGTAAGCACGTTTTCCAAATACTTCTTTTATCGCTGCTGTTTCAACGATATCATTTTTTATTGTCCCTGTACCATGGGCATTTACACAATCAATATCATCTGGTTTTAGTTTTGCGACTTCTAATGCCTTGGACATGCTCTGAACAGCTCCTCTGCCTGTGCTGTCAGGATCAGAAACTCTAAAAGCATCCATTGAGCTGCCATACCCTATTATCTCGGCATAGATATTGGCTTGGCGTTCTAATGCATTATCCAGTGTCTCCATTACAACAAAAGCCGCTCCTTCACCCAGAACTGTGCCCTTACGCGATGCGTCAAAAGGTCTGCAGGCTCGCTGCGGCTGGTCATTTTCGTCAGACAAAACCCGCAGCAGACTGAAGCCACCTAAGCCTAATGGATTAAGCATGCTATCTGTTGCACCTGCCAATGCGATCTTTGCCTGCCCCTCACGTAACGTTTGCCATGCCTCACCGATTACCTGAGCCCCAGCGGCACACGCTGAACAATTTGTGTACTTGCCTGCTGAAAATCCATATCGGTCTCCAAGGATATTGCACGTACAATCTAAGGGCGTTTGGAGTAGTCGATCTTCCATGCGACTAACTAATGATGTCGCTAGTGACTGTCCTACATCTGATGAATGAGCATAAGGGGTCAAATCACCTAACCAGAATACTTCTAACCCAATACCTATATGCAGTAAAGCTTGTTTTAGACTGGATTTTGTTAAATGTGCATCTGTCAGGGCTTCCTTTGCAGCTGCCAATGCAAGGAATACTTTCCGATCTCTGATATTTTCAGATTCTGGAAATTCACTTATAACAGATTCGGCATCAAAATTTTTCACTTCCCCTCCAATGCGAACTGGAAATGACGAGGCATCGAAGAGTGTAATTTCACCGATACCGGATAGCCCTGATGTAAGATTAGTCCAGAATTCATTTCGGCCGCATCCAACCGGACTTATAATACCGATACCTGTTATTACCACTCTGGTCATACAGTCTCCAACACAAATGAGGCATATTCACTTCCATAGCCAAAACAATTTGCTATAATTTGCTGCTTAGTTTCATGCCTGCTGGCAAGCTTCGCTGCTAAACCGACTTGTACTGCAGCGGCAGCTGCAAAAAGATTACCAATATTTGATTTAGGTTTAAGGAGTTTCTGTGAATCAAGCCCTAAATGTTCAAGAACCAGTTTTTCGTTTTCGGCAATTGCTACATCACCATCACTCGCAGCAATGACTCTGGCTTTGCCATTTATTTCAAGTTCTGACATAGTTGAAAGTAGCGTTTCTTTCAATCTTGAATTATCTGTGACCGAGCTAAGCTTATAATCACTTATCTTTGCATAAGCTTTTTTCCCTCTTCGGTTTGCTGTTTCCTCATCCTCCAGTACCAGAAAAACCGATCCCTCCCCAGGGATACATCCTTTTCCAGATTGCTTCCACGATTCGAATATGCCTAACTGTTGCAGATTTATAAATGAAAGTTCACGAGTCTTACAATCACAACCACCAACCAGGGCACATTGTACAAGGCCCCTTTTGATTGCTTGAATGCCTGCAGCGATTGCCTGAGCACCGTGACCTTCCCAAGGTGTATAAACAGCATTTGGCCCTCTAATATTTTGAAAAATAGAAATAAAGCAGATCGGCATATTAGCAAGAATCCTAAATGACAATACTGGCCGAACTCGCCTCAAAGCTATCTTCCCAAAATTTTCAAGATTCAGAGTTCCATCTTCGTTAGCAGCATATCGTATTATCCGGGTAATTTCCTCAACAGACATTCCAGCAACCCCCGTTGATCCATAGAGAGCAATATCCTCCGCAGGATAAGTTGTGTCACTATTTACCTTGGCATCCTCCATTGCAAGATGAGCTGCAACTACCGCCATTTGGGCATCACGATTCATAAGACGAAGTGATTTATTCTCAGGAAAATACTGCTCTGGATTGAAATCGGATATAGGAGCACATAGAGAACAATCAAATTCGGATGTTTCAAACATTGGTTTAGTTGCCGCTATCTCGTTACGGTAGATACGATCTAATACATCCTGTGGACTCCTCCCTAAAGGCGTCACCATTCCAATGCCTGTAATGACTACGTTTCTCATTAGCTCGATTTCCTGTTTTCTGCCACTATGACATCCATACTTTCATCAAAGCTTCGCGTTTGGATTCCAGCATTGGATCTTCAACATATTTAAAAGCAAAGACCATCCCTGTTGTCACAACTGTTTTATCGCCGAGGCAAGCTGAAGCAGATACCTTGCCGCCATTTTTATTTACAGACGTTATTCGTGTGGTATAAATAAGAGTATCCCCAGGTTTAACAATATCACGAAATTTTGTCCTTTCTAAAACAGTCAAAATAGCTTTTGCGCCTTCTCCATATTTTTCTTTCAGGCTGGCTTCAAGAAGTAATCCAGATAACTGTGCCATACCTTCAATAATAAGGACTCCGGGCATAACAGGTCGTCGAGGAAAATGATCATCAAAGAAATCCTCACTAAGAGCTACATTTTTGACCGCTTTGGCAGTGTTTCCAACATCCCATTCTTTGATCTTATCAATAAGAAAGAATCTCATCTACTTGTCCACCTTTATAGATTTTCTCAATTTTTGGTTAGGGAATTTCATTAACCTTGTTCCTTTGGTGTATTCTCCAATAACTGCTGGACCATATCATCCAGACTTTCCAAGTTAGTTGTAGCCGCATAACCTTTGGCCCAAAGAGATCTACCTGGAAAATGCGTCAAATGTCGCAGTCGAACCGCATTTCCAGCTTGACGGATTCTTGAGACTACCAATTCAGGAGAATGGTTTGGCCAAACTTGAATAACAAGAATAATATGATTCGACTTTATTTGCTTTCGTATAAATGTCCATCCATGCTCAACAGCCCTTCGTTCAAGAGCCTCATCAATCCAGTCTCGCGGCTCATCAACAAAATGGTCCCTACGTTTACGGGTAACTAAAGCCACACCGTAAACAACCTTATGTAGTACACCTTTGTCAGTGGATGCAAATTCGTGAAGTTGACGCTTTATTTTGCTAAATACCGATGGGGCATAAATCACCCGGATAGACCTAGCCTTGTCAGCCTCTTTAGTAATATATCCCTTCTTCTCCAGGGCTGATATATGACCACGAACCGCACTAATGTTGGAAAGTCCTGTGCCTTCTCCAATTTCGCGAAGTGTTGGTGGAAATCCTCTTTTGTGAGAGTACTGACCCACAAACTCTAACACCGTTCTTTGTCTGTTTGTTAGTGGCTTCATTTTAATGGTATCCATAATTATACTATAAATAAATATAGTATAATTATGTACACTCACATGTCAACAAAAAAATAAAAAAATTTTTGCCGAAAAATCTGCCCGGATTTAGTCCATAATGCTGTTTTTATTGCCTATTGAATGATAATGGGAAATCTGTTACAAAATGAGCTGAAAAGCAGGTGTTTCGACGTTAGGCAAATTGCCTAATTTCTTAAAATGCCTATAAATGGTTAATATGGGAGAATTTGAAATGAAGCGTTTATGCGACTTTTATATTCGACGTGCTGGTCTAATCGGTGTGATTTATTGTGCAGTCCCCAATCTTGTATGGTTCACTATGGCGTTCATATGTATCCCGTTCCGGGAAGTGTATTTGCTTCGTCTATGCATATCTCTTGTGGTTGGTTGTACAATAGCCGCATACTTGAATCGATATGGTGTTGAAATCTGGCTGTGTAAGCATCGTAGTACCAATGGTCCTGCAACGATACTTGATGGGATTTTGATCGGTGCGGCAATCGGCATTGGTTCTGCCCTTCTTCCGACACTCTCTGTCTTAATCAGCAGCAGCAATCTCGAAAGAGCGAAGACAATTATAATTATTACATATCTTTTGGTCACTTTAGTTGGTGGAGTTTTCGGTTCGGTAATTGCAAAGATAGCCCAAAAGTATGTCGATATGGGATGATTATTGTATATCTCCTGTTGTTTCGAATTCTTCAATAAGTTTCTTAATGGATTGTTTGATGTTCCTCGGCAATTTTGGCCACAATCGCCCAAAAAATTGGGCTTGGTCCTGTTAGTGGAGTAGGACTTATTTATTATGAGCCAGTGACAGATATAGTTGAGATAACAGAGGATGAGTTGGTGGGGGTAATCGAAAACTGATAAATGTCACTCCCAGCGTCCAGAACGAGCCATCTTTTAATCTATTGCCAGTCTTCTGGTAGTTCTGGAACAGGAAATTAGACACTAGTTTTAGTTGGTTTTTGAGACGGAAAAAAGGGGAGGAATGCCAGGTTTTTGAGTGGAAGAGAGGAAATTTAATCGAAAATTATTCAGATTGTCTGTCCGGAAGTCTCAGCCGGTCATAAATGATCTCATTATAGTAGTTGTTCATGTACTCTTTTTGTCGGACTAATTCAGGAATCCAATACTGAATAAATGAGCAGCATGCAAACACGATAATGGCAACTATTGTGTATATCACTCGGTTTTTTTTCTTGAGACCTTTTTTTATCCAAGTGAACAGCAGCGAAAAAAACAGCATGAAGTTTAGGATAATCAAAGCAGTATTCGCATGCTTTATTTCAGAAACGGTGTCAACTTTCAATGCCTGGTACAAGTGCTTTCGAGCCAATTCACTATTTCCGATCATACGGTTGTACTCGCCAAGCAAGTAGGCACGACTTTTTTCGGGATCATCGAACTTCCCTTTACCCTTCTGGAGTAATTCTATCTCATCTACAGCAAAGGTTTTGGCTTTGTCAGGATCAATCTTGCGGTAATGAAATATCAGTACTCTGTTAAACCAAGCCCAAAAATCCTCATCTTTTTCCAAAAACTTATTAACAAGAATAGCTTGATCAAATCGCATCTCTATAGCAGAAATGTCATTTGGAGCTTCTATGGAAATATCGTTTGGTGATGCTGGTTCCCATTTCGTAGATAGAAAGTCTTTTAGCTCGTTTTTTTCTACACTGCTGAGATCGGCGAAATATCCTGCAACCTGTGCATAACCACAGTACGGACACATCCAAATGAATTCTGGGTCATCATAGGGGCAATAGATTAAGTCGTATTTTGATTCTCGGTTATAGATGTAGCTCCCAGAACTGGCGATTTCGAGAACCGTGATTTGTTCTTCACAGACAGGGCATGAACGTTTATCTTCACCTACAGTAACACCACAACACTCTTTTGCTAAAATACAAATAATAGCAAAATATATGAGGGTATTTAGGTTTTTCTCTGCTCGCATTTTAAAGCCCTTAACCGGCAGAATAGTACCTTTTTAAGCCATCACTGTCAAATTGTATTCAATGAAGTATACTCTCTGCCTTCTCCTCCATCATCTCATCCCAACTGCCTGACCACCTTCTTCTTCTCATCAGACCTGTGATTTTTCGTCGAGATTAAAAATCCTCCTGGCGTTACCGTGCATTATCGGCTCCGTAACTTCCAGTGCATCATCAAGACTCAGCCAACCCTCCTCTACCAGCTCAGACAAAGCCAGTCCTATCCCCCGCCTGGCGATGACCGCGTGACCCAGAACCGCCTCCACCAGACCATAGTCGCCCCCAAACGTCAGTATCTTGTTCGCAGGAGCCGTAACAAGATATTTCTTCAAAAAATCTTTCGCCGCAACAGGGTTCATCAACCATGCCCAGCACATGTCAATATGAGCATTCGGATAGTGCTTCGCTATCGAAATCATCTCCTCGTAATAAGGGTAGCATATATGCATGAAAACAAATCTTGTTTCCGGTGACATCCTGCAAAGGGCCGTCGCCGAACCAGGATTTTTTGCCACACGAGAAAGCGGCATCCTCGCCTTGTTTTCGTCCCATATCGCATAATAACCCGTGTGCAGCTTCACCGGTAAATTCGATTCGGTCGCCTTCTGTACCGAATACCAGAACAGGTGGTCCTCAAGCATCTTTTTCTCTTCCGAACTTAACGATTGACCGTCGAGTTTTTTCTTAAATATAGGCTCGGCCTTTTCCGCCGCCACCTGTTCGTAATCGATGTCCCGGCTGTAAGCGTCCTGCGACTTCACCGCTACAGCGTACTTGCCGTACTTATTGAACCACCAGTCAATCACCTTGTGCCAGTCCGACAAACAGCTCACATTAACTCCCGTCGGCTCCGCAAGTCTGAAATTAGGCCCTGAAAACATCCCTACGATACCGATATCCTGCATCAAGAGCTCCGGCATATTGGACTCCCTGAAACCGTCCCAGCTGTTTACCTGGCACGATTCTATCTTCGCCAAATCACACAGAATACGCCTGTAAAACCCCGCCCGGCACGTCTTCTCATAGCCTGCCTGCACCTGCTTTACTGTTCTCGCACAAAGTTCCTCTACACCATATAATTCCTTCATCGCGATACAAACCGCCTGTCCATAGCCGGTGTTTTTTATGTGCGGCCAATATGGCGCCAGCAAATCCCACTTTTTTACGGGCTCCACCTTGGCAGAAAAAAAGTCACTGTAATCTTTCGGACTCATTCCCACCGAACGCATATCGGAATCTATATAATGAGAAAAAATTATTGACCAGTCATCGCTTTTTCCCCTAGCTCTGCAGTAGTTCCCGTTAAGCCGTTCGCTCTCATCCGGAAGGTGCTCGTGAGTATCGACAAACAGCGTCTGTGAAACCTTCTCAAATATCTGCTTCCGAACATCGCTCGTACCGGCGTCCGAACCCCCCGGCACAACCGGCGATTCTTCTCCGCCTGCACCCCGCGCGCCTAAAAATGCCGCCGCACCAATCGCGCCCATCCCCTTAAGCGTCGACCTCCGTGAAATCGCACTTTTGCCCTTCATGGTTCCGCTCCTGTCTCTCGAATTTTCCAAAAACTCTAACCGCCCCACTTTATGTTCTTCAGCAACTCCGTTTTCTTCTCGATGTTGAAAAGCCTCCTCGCGTTGCCGTGCATTATCGGCTCCGTAACTTCCAGAGCATCATCAAGACTCAGCCACCCTTCCTCCACCAGCTCGGATAACGCCAGCCCTATCCCTCGCCTGGCCATCGTTGCATGACCCAGAACCGGCTCCACAACAACGTAATCGCCGCCGAATGTAAGGACCTTGTTCGCAGGAGCCGTAACAAGATACTTCTTCAAAAAATCTTTCGCCGCAACGGGATTCATCAGCCACGCCCAGCACATGTCAATATAGGCATTCGGATAATGCTTCGCTATCGTTACCATCTCCTCGTAATACGGATAGCAGATATGCATGAAAACAAATTTCGTCTCCGGTGACATCATGCAAAGGTCCGTCGCGGACCCCGGATTGTCCTGTATCCATGACAAAGGCATATAACCCCGTCCCGCGTGATAGCCCGTATGCAGCTTCACCGGAAGCTCCGATTCGGTCGCCTTCTTCACCGAATACCAGAACAAATGGTCCTCCAGCGACTTTTTCTCCTCAGGACTCAGAGGCTCCTCATCAAGCTTCTTCTTGAATATCGGCATCGCCTTCTCTGCATCAACTTCCGCATAGTCAATCTTCCGCGAATACGCGCTCAGCGACTTTACCCCCATAGCGTACTTGCCGTACTTCTCGAACCACCAGTCTATCACCTTGTGCCAGTCGGCAAGACAACCCACCTTAATCCCCGGCCTCTTGCCGCATTGTTCGAAATCGGGCCCTTCGAACATCCTCCATATGCACAAATCCTGCATAAGAAACGTCGGCATCGACGACTCCTTGAACGGGTTGTCTATGTAGTTCACCTGGCAGGATTCTATCTTCGCCAAATCGCGCAAAATCCGCTTGTAAAATCCCGGCCTCCGGACCTTCTCATAGCCCGCCTGAATCTGCCTCACCGTCTTCGACGAGACCTCCTCAACTCCGTACAACTCCTTAACCGCGATACGGATTGCCTGCCCGTAACCCGTATTTTTTATCGCCAGCCAGTAAGGCTCAAGAAGCCTCCACTTATCCAATGGGTCAACCTTTGGCGATGTAAACTTTTCGTTGTCCTCATCCGGCATACCCGCCACGCACATCTCGTCACCGAGGTAGTTCATAAAAACCTCGCTCCAGTCGTCGCTTTTCACAAACGGATGCTTTGTCCCCCGCAGCCGCTCTTCCTCGTCTATCAGGTGCTCATGAGTATCAACAAACGTTGTCGCGAAAACTTTCTCGAATATCTGCTTCCGAACATCGCTCGTACCCACATCCGAAGCTTGAGGCCCGACCGCACCTTCCTCTCCGCCCGCGCCGCGCGCGCCTAAAAATGCCGCCGCGCCGAGTGCACCCATCCCCTTAAGAGTCGACCTCCGGGAAATCGCCCTTTTACCCTTCATATTTCTGCTCCTGCCTCTGAATCCTTAAAAACACTCAAACTATGCCTACAGACTCCATCCCTCCCGGTATGGAAAATGTATCAGCTCGTTGGCCTCTTTATCATTCGTGACCGTCATCGTCTTGCTGTCCCACTCAATCGTCTTGCCCGCTCTAACCGCCACGTTGCCCAGCAATATCGTCTCCGTAACCGGCCCTGCGAATTCGAAATTCGCACATGCCTTCTGGCCCCCTTTGCATGCCGCTATCCAGTCCTCGTAATGACCCGCTGAGCGCGGTAATGTCTTGGCAGGCTTCTTATAAGCCGCCATCGCCGATGCCGGTATCAGCCGCGGCTCTCCTCCGCTGAATTCACAAAGTATCTTGCCCTTATCACCCACAAGCAGCATCCCTTCACTATCCAGCTCCTCGTCACCGAGCTCTTCGGGTTTTTGCGGCCGCAGCTCGCCGTCATACCAGTGAATAGTAACCGGAGCCATCTCACCGCGCGCACCGAAATAAAAATGCAGTATCGACGCTGCCGGAAACGTCTCCTTAAATACCTTCGTCGAGCTCGACTCAACCCGCAAAGGAGCCCCAAGCTTCAAAACCCGAAAGAGTGTGTCGAAACTGTAACAGCCCATATCGCCTATCGCCCCCGTCCCGAAGTCATACCAGCCCCGCCAGTCGAAAGGCTGATAAACCGAATTATAAGGCCGATTCGGTGCAGGCCCCAGCCAAAGGTCCCAGTCAAGATAATCCGGAACCGCCTCCTTCTCTATTGGCCTCTCAATCCCCTGTGGCCAAAACGGCCGCGTCGACCAGTTATGAACTTCACGAACCTGACCTATCGCCCCGTCCCATATCCATTCACAAAGGACTCGCGTCTCCTCCGATGACGAAACGCCCGTCGCCACCTGCGTCGCGACCTTCGTCTCACGTGCAACCTCCGCCATCCGCCGCGCCTCGTAAATCGTATGCGTCATCGGTTTCTGACAGAACACGCCCTTGCCCGCCTTCATCGCCGCCGTCGAAATTATCGCATGATTATGGTCGGCCGTACAGACAACAACCGCGTCAATGTCCTTCTCCTTCTCGAGCAGTTCCCGATAGTCGGTATAAGCCGTGCAGCCGTCATAAGAAGCTGTCCCGCGCTCCTTCGCATAATACCGCTGCACAATGTCCTGCCCCGGATAAAGCCCGCCCAGGCCGCCGTTCGCGAACCGCCCCCACGAATTATCGCCCAGAGTCTCTCGCACCTTCCTGAGCATCTCACCCTTGCCCCACTCCTTAAAATCATCACTGCCCGTATTCACATCGCAAACCGATACTATCTGCACCTCCGGCTGCTTCAGAAAGTCCGTCAAAACACGCACCCCCTGCGAACCGACACCGATATAACCTATCGACACCTTCTCGCTCGGCACTGTATTGCCCGCCCCACCAAGAACATATCGTGGCACGATACTTACCCCCGCCAGCACAGAACCCGTCTTCTTGATAAAATTGCGGCGCGACAGCCGCCCTTCCGAAGAAGACCCGCTATTAGACCTTTTCTCATTTCCAATTTTGATTCGCCCTTAACCTTCCGTTATCTAAAATCCTATCCCTTACCGAAAAGCACCTTCTCGAGAACTCTTTTCGTCTCACGGATTCCTTCACGCCCGCTCGTCTCTATCCCGTAGTAGCCCTTGTACCCCGAATCACGGCAAAGTTCTATCATCTTTACCAGCCCCTCCTCCGTCGACTGCGTCCGCACAGACATCGCACCGGCGTAAGGAAGCACCTTCTTCAAAAATTCGTAGTTATCGAACTCCGCACTCGGCCTTCTGAAATCCGGAAGCATCCCGAAGTAAAGACTGTTCACACGCTCCATCAGCCTGACCAGAAAATCCGCATCGTTCGACACCCCGCCGTGATTTTCTATCAGCACGCTGACCTTCGCCTGCACCGCGTATTCCAGCAGCTTATTATAAGATTCCTCCGCCCGGTTCAGCGCCTCTTCTTTCGATGCCTCTTCAGGCCCGTAGCAGTTCGTCCTTATCGAATGACAGCCAAGGTAATGCGCAATATCAATCCACTTATGATGATTGATTACCGCCTGCTCCCGCTCCTTCTTCGAATCCGACGCCATCTCCCCCTCCCCGTCGCACATTATCAAAAGCATCTCGACTCCCTGGTCCGCCGCGTTCTTCTTCAGCTCCTTCAGGTAGTTGTATATCGGCACCTCGAAAAGTGTATTAACAAATTCAATCCCGCCGATTCCGAACTCCTCCCTCGCTATCCTCGGAAAATCCAGGTTCGTCCACTTCCCTTCTCGGATTTCATCCACAAGTGCCCACTCCTGCAGCGAAATATCGTCCTTCGCGCTCCGCACCCCACCGCTCACTCTCGAAGTCTTTATCATTCCCAACCCGCTAAGCGCTGCCCCCGCCGCAAGCGTCTTGCCTAGTAATGCCCTGCGTGTCATTTCGCCCATTGTCGTGCCTCCTTAATTTTCTAAATCAAAACCTTACCTTGTTCTTTATGCCGATTTGCCCTAAAAGTATAACTGAGAATATATACCCCCGCAACTCATATTCCATAAATCAAATCCCCCATGCCGCTCCCTGCGCGGCTATCTGTAGGGCCATGGTTGGCCCAAAAAGCCCTTCAAAAGGCAAAAAATGTCTTGACAAACCGAACAAAGATGTATTAGAATGTGTATATAAAAGAAAAGCGACAGGCAGGTCAATGGCTGCCGTAATATTATACCTTTAATAGTCATCATAATTACGCTTTTTTCATACCGACCGAGCCTGCCGGAAAATTAAAAGCCGTCCTTTTATAAACAGATTTGCCCTGCAGCTTCCGAGCGTACACCGCTAAAAGAATAAACTTTTAAATTGGGAGGCTCGTATTATGAAAAGGCTCTTTTTGCTGTCATTTCTATCGCTGGCTTTTCTTTGTCTTTCCGCTCCCACGTTGCAGGCTGAACAGCAGGGCGAGATCTACGGCTGGGGCGAGACTAAACTCCTGAACGGCCAGACGCTGTCAAATATTTCCAAAATCGCCGCCGGAAGCTCTCACAGTCTTGCGCTAAAAGCCGACGGCTCCATTGTCGGATGGGGGTATAACTCCTCTGGTCAAGCCGAACCGCCAGTGGGTAACGACTTTATCACCATCGCCGCCGGTGGGGCTCACAGTCTTGCGCTCAAACCCGATGGCTCCATCGTCGGATGGGGGCATAATTGGGATGGTCAGGCGACGCCCCCGGAGGGAGAAGATTTTACCGCCATCACCGCCGGAGGTCTTCACAGCCTTGCGCTCAAAGCCGACGGCTCTATCGTCGGATGGGGCGATAACGAGTATGGTCAGGCAACACCCCCGGATGGAGATGATTTTATTGCCATCGTCGCCGGATGGTATCACAGCCTTGCGCTCAAAGCCGACGGCTCAATCATCGGATGGGGGTATAATGATTATGGTCAGGCAACGCCTCCGGATGGTAATGATTTTATTGCCGTCGCAGCCGGAGCATATCACAGTCTTGCGCTCAAAAAGGACGGTAGCATCATCGGCTGGGGTAGAAACGATTATGGTCAGGCGACATCGCCGGACGGGAATGATTTTATTGCCATCGCAGCCGGAGAAAATAACAGTCTTGCATTGAGGGCCCCGGTACAGGCGCAAATAAAACTCACCCCGCAGATGCTAAGCTGCGACAGCCATGGCAATTGGCTAAAGGCCCATGTCATAATGCCCGAGGAAATCTATCCCGAAGATATCGACGTCAATACTCCTGCCGTAGCCGACCCGCCCGGCATAGAATCGGAATTCATCGAGGTCAATGAATATTCCGATGGCTACTTCGACGTCCAGATTTATTTCGACCGCGACAGTTTCTGTGGTGCATTATCCGAATCCGAAGATGATTTCCTTGAAGTTACCGTCACCGGCTCATTTATAGATGGCCGAAAATTCCAGGGCTCCGACACCATTAAACTAAAGACCCAAATATGGCAACACCGAATCCGCGAAGACATAAGCAGGGAAAGGACACTTAAACCAAAGAAAACTAAGCGATGAGGAAATTAAAAATGAAAAACAAGATTGCCGGCGGCAAAGCCGCTCAGCAGTCCCAAAAACAATCATCAATAATCGATAATCAATTAAACTCCTCCTCCCAATACAAAGGGCTGTGGGCTATTTAACTCCTCTCTCCGCGCAAGCTTACAGCCCTTTTTCGTTGACTTTTGTTTGTTTTTCTGGTATAATACCCCCATGTTTGTCAGCAGACAAACGTAACACGCCAGCAGGCCAAGTCAAATTTAATCGTCCGTGAATTCTAAATCGTCAATAACCAATGAACCATTTAACCAATGAACTATTTAACTAAGCTGACCAATTTGCCCAATTTACCAAAACGACCGAAAAACAAAAAAAATGCAAAACAAACCCAATTTATGCGTTTTTTAGGCCAAAAACAGCTATTATGAGAAAAAACAAACCCAATCAAACCCAAAACAAAGCCATTTTTGACCTCTCAGCCACCCCCCAAAGCCAAAACAAACCCAATCCAAACCCGAACAAACCCAATCCCTCCCTCTGGGACGCCTTACGGTGCCGACCCTCGAAATTCTCAGTCTACCCCGAAGGTTCAAGATGGCCGCTGCGGGTTGTAAGGAAAATTAAATATTGAAACTCAAAGAGTAAAGATAGGAGTAAGGAAGAAGAAGCGACAGAAAAATTCGAGTGACATTATCCTGTGAGCAGGGGAACAAATCGTGCCTGGAAAACGTAGATAGTAGAGAGGACAAGGGAAAAAAGGCCGGCCGAGTAAAGACGAAGTTTCCTGTGTTTCGGATTGTGCTTTTGGTGCGGGAATACCAGGCCATTATTTTGAATAGTGGCAGAAAAACGGACATATTTAAAAAGAATGGGAGTTGGTTATGAAACGGGCATTGATAGTGATACTGACTTTGTTTCTGCTGGTTTACAGCCACGTGTTTATATATTACTGGATATTATCCTCATACAACTTTATCTGGCGGGTAGCGTTCGTCGCGATTGTCCTGGTGGTTTTTTACGGAACAATCGGACTGGCGAGCCTGGTGGCATATCGAAACAGAGGGTGACAAAGCAGAACCGGCTTGACGAGACACGGAACTGGTTATTGGGGCCAAGATTGTTGTGTTGGTAAAATGGATTTTTGTTTTTATGGAAATGATAAGAAAGCGAGGGAACGAAAATGGAACAGCCACCAATTGTCGAGAGTGACAGTAACAGTGATAACGAGCCTAAGGCGGAGGAGAGGACAGTGGTATTGGGATTTTGGAACCGGCCAACGAGTTCGCTGATTGTTGAGTTCTGGGAGAACCGGGCGTCGGTGCTGAGTTTTTTGAGTCTGACGCGGGGGAGCATTCTGTATTGCGTGAGCGCCTTTTGTATTTTGTATGGTATCGGTCAGATAATAGGTCCGACGCTGGCGAAGAGCAACGTTCTGGGTGAGATACTGCCATGCTTTTTTGTATTAAATGTCTATGAGATTGCGCTTCTTGGTGTGCTGGTCCTTATAGTGATGTGGAAGAACGTAACGGACGATGCGATATCGCTTATTGTGCTGGTGGGTTTACTTTTGATTGCGAGCGGTGTCGCTTTAGGGACGGTGACCACAAGCGGGCCTAACGTTTGTTTATATATAGGTTTGGCGGCTATTGTTCTGGGAATGGGCAAGCTTTATGCGATGCGGCGGTTTATCGGATTCAAGCTTGGAGTGCTGTCATTTTTGGGTATGGCTTTGATTCTAACGTGGAATTTTCTGGGTTCATCAATTATGGCGAAACTTATGATAGCAAAGCTTGCTACAGATGAGATGCGAAGGTTACACTGGCAGGTATCATGGATTGTAGTGCTAATCGGCGGCATATTTATTCTGATAGAATCGGCGAGGAGCGAAGAGACCAGGTCACTTCTGAAAAGAAGGAAGGGGAAATTTCTTCGAAGCGGTTCGATGGTATGGATATTTGCATTGGTAGTTCTTTCGGCGGCGGGGATACACCAGTATGCGGCGATGTATATGTTTGCTGTTGACGGCGCTTTCGGTGACTACATTTTGCTCATAGGCTTGTGTTCGCTCTTATCAATTGAGTTGATGCGAAGCTTTGAGAGACAATTTTGGGCCTTGAAGCTCCTTGCAGGCCTTTCGGGGCTTGGATGCGTTTTTTACGCTATGTTGAGCAGGTCGATTATGTCATCGTGGGGTTTTAGTCTGGAGTTGTTATGGTATCCGCCGGTGATGCTTGGTCTTATTGGAGCCGGGCTTGTTTGTCTGGGGAGGTATCACGGAGAGCGGTGGCTTTTGTATGTTTCGTCTTTTTATGGGCTTGGGGTTTTACTCACGATCGGATTTTCCCCGCACAGGCCGTTTGATTTAAATTGGGAGGTTTGTGCGGCAGGTCTTGTTACAGCTTTGTTCGTTTTGGGGCTGGTACGGAAGAACTTTATTTTGTGTCTGTGTGCGGTTGTGATTCTGGCAAGCAGTTTGGGGTTAAGTGATACGGTTGCCAGGTTTGCGAAGTTATACGGGATGACGGTCGGTGGAGTAGTAGCGGGAATTGCAGGTGCCGGTGCCGTTCTGGTTTATCTTATTTTCGGCAGGAAGCTCCCGCGGGCAGTGGCGGTTGTTGGTGCGGTCTTGTTAATATTGAGTGCTTTCGATTTTCCCGGCGGTTTAGTTTTTACGGACATTTTGGTTGCGGCGGTGACGGTGGTTTTGTGCGTCTTGTTGTGGTTGCGAACGAGAGACATCTGGGTGATAGTGATTTTGTGCATGCCGATATGTGAGAGGATTTATGTTTTTTCGCGGTCAATGCCCTCTTGGGGATTTATTATTTTGAGTTTTCCAATCCTATTTACAGGAGCAGCCGTGAGCCTTTTTTGCAAGCGAAGGCTCGAGGAAGAGGTTACAGAAAGCCAGGGCACATCAGACCACTAAAGCAGTGGAGCAAATTATCCACAAGTGGAATTACAGATAGCCCTTCTTTGGCATGAGGTTGAATTGGTTGAGTATCTCGGCGGTGGATTTGATTAATTCGGTGGGTAGTCTGTCGCCGTTATGTATCAGCGGAGGGGCGATGTTTACGGCATCGGTGCCATGGGCGAAGAAATGGTCGATGGCCTTATAGGCGTTGCTGAACAGGTTTCCTCCGGAGATTCCCGCCACAGCTTCAAACATATTGTTTATTACACCGGTTATTCTTTGTGATAAATCTTCAGCTGCTTCGGTATCACCGGCCGAGAGCTTCTCTATAATTAAACTCAATTGCCTGGCAAAACAGTTGGTCGAGCCAAGCAGGAATCCATCGTAAGAACCGCCTGAGATTTTGAGCCATTTGGAATAATCGCCTTCTGCTCCGCGGACAAGAAAGACATCGTTTAGCTCAAGGCCTGAGAGCGCGACGGTGTCGCTGCCGCTGGTGTCTTTCAGCAGGTAGAAATTGCCGAACTTTTCGGCGAGCTTAGCGACTATTTCGGGGGACATTTCATTTTCGGTCACCTGCGGCAGCTGGTAGAGAGCTATGGGAACGTCCAGTTGGAGAATGGAGACAAGTGCATCATATATCTGCTGTTGGGAGAGGTCGCTTCCTTTTGGCGGGCAGATGGTAAAGCCGCAGACAGGGGTTTTTTCAAAAATTCGGTCGTTAGAAGTGAAGCTGGTTTTTTCGCGGAGCCAGTCGAGCGTGTCGGAAATGGTTTGCAGGACAGCGTCAGCATCGGTCCTCAGTACACCGATTAGTATCTTTGCGTCGAGCTTTTCGGCCAGTTTGATGTCGAAGTCGAGTAGCTGTCGGATTTCGTCGTCGTTCATTTCCCAGCCGTCACCGGTTGAGCCGGGAATGAGAAACGCCTTTACGTGCTTTGAGACGTGGGTAATGTGGGCCTGTATCCTGGGAAAGTCGATTTTGCCTTTTTCGGCGTAGTGAGTCAGGGGCGGGGACCAGAGGTTTGGTATACCATTTGGGAACAGGCGATTTGTTAAGTTTTTTCTTTCTTCTTTGGCGGATTCGGTCATTTGGCCTTCCTTATTATATAAATAATTTGTAACAGCGCATTTTTGGCTATTTCGGGAAATTACTGAATTTAGGATTAGAATATCAAATTTAGGTGACAAATACAGTTGTTTTTGGCGTTGTGGTGTAAGTTGCGGTCAGTAAAGAAGTTAGGGACTGTGGCGGATTGAGGCTTCAGCTGAGTGGTTTTGGATGCGGGAGGAATTTTGTGAAAAAATTTTAGAAGCTGGCGTGTGGGAAATATGTAAGCTTGAAAAATGGAACCTGCGTACTATAATAGCGGGCAGGAGTAGGAGTGATTTTTTTCTCCCTACGCTGGTGACGGAACGTTTTTTGATATGGATTTTGGCAGTGCTTTTTTAGTATGAGCAAGGAAGATATTATTGCCAGTAAGAAGCGAGGGGCTTTTGAAGGTACTGACTCGGCCGAAGAGAAATTTATTCCCACGTGCAAGATATGCGGCGAAAAGCACTGGCCGGCCCACCGATTAATCCCATGTTTGAATGTTAAAAAAGCGCAGGAAAAAACGCGGGGGGAGAAAAATGCACGGACCGAGGCAAAAGCGAAATTAAAGGCAGAGAAGAAGGCGAAGGCGGAGGCAAAGGCCCGAGCAAAGTTGGAAGCGAAGGCCAGAGCCAAAGCTGAAGAGGAAAAAATAGCCGAAGAAAAAACCCGGGCCAGCGAAGAAATCAAACAAAGAGCCAGAGCATACGCTGAGCAGAAGGTGAGGGCGGAAGTTGAGGGTAAGGTAAAGGCGCAGGCTGAAAAGACGGCGAAGGCGGCGGCGGAAGCAAAGGCCCAAGCCGAGGCAAAAGCCAAAGTAGAAAGGCAGCTTCAGGCGGAAATTAGACTGCGGGCTGAGACGGAAGAGAAATTGCAATCTCAGGGAGTGGAGCTTAAACAGGTCGAGGTCAGGGCCGAATCTGTTGAGAAATCGCTTTTTGAGGCGGAGGAGAGAATCAAAACTTTTTCTGAGGCGTTGGAAAAAACGGAGGAAGGGTTACGGGCTGAGGGAAAGGCAAAAGCAGAGCTGGAAAAGAAACTCGAAGCAGAGATTAAGGCCCGGGCCGGTTTGGCAGATAAGCTCAAGACCGTAACCGAGGCGCGGTCCAAGGCTGAAGAGAAAATAAAGACCGAAAGGGAATTGAAGGCTGAAACTGAGAAACAGTTGAAACTTCAGGGTAAGGTATTAGGTGAGGCCGAAAAAAAGGCTGAAACCGAAGCCAAATTAAAAAGACAGTTCCAGGAAAGAGCCGACGCCGAGGCCGAGGCAAAAGCGGAATTAGAAACGAAGCTAAAGGCTGAAACCGCAGCGAAGAGCGAACTCGAAACACAACTTGAAAGCCTGAATAAGCAACTCGAAAAGCAAACTAAAGCTGGAGCAGAAACGCAGGAGAAGCTGCAGGCTGAACAGGAAAAGCTGCGGACCGAAATACAGGTAAGGACCGGAACGGAAGAGAAGTTACAAGCGGAAATTAAGGCTAGGGACAAGGTCGAGCAGCAGGTTGAAGCTTCACAGAAGGCTTTGGCAGAGGCGAAGGCAGAGATAGAGTCTCAATCGCAGTTAAGAGCCGAGACGGGAGAGAAGCTGCAGGATGAAACACAGATAAGGGCTAAAACGGAAGAGAAATTAAAGGCGGAACTTGAAGCTAAAACCAAGGCAATTCAGCAAGCCGAGGCTTTACAAAAGGCCCTGGCACAGGCACAGGCCCAGATAGAGTCTCAGTCAACACTGAGAGCTGTAACAGAAGAGAAGTTACAGGCGGAAATACAGGCAAAGACCGAGACGGAAGAGAAATT
>Ga0307380_10002149_pt1 | contig 28142 bp, 25 predicted proteins | sample UN3MG_FD_202239 | JGI IMG/M metagenome (GOLD analysis project Ga0307380, IMG submission 202239) | Soil microbial communities from Risofladan, Vaasa, Finland - UN-3 | ecosystem: Environmental > Terrestrial > Soil > Coastal area > Acid sulfate soil | place: Finland: Risofladan, Vaasa | collected... | reverse complement strand
AGGCGCCGCTCGATGCCACCCGGCCGGGCAACCTCGACCCACTGCAGGGTGCGGGCCAGCTCGCCGCCGTAGGCGTTGGCGTTCATCCGCACCGCTCCACCGACGGAGCCGGGGATGCTGACCCCGAACTCCAGCCCGGAGAGGCCCCAGCGGGCCGCCTGGGCCGCCGCCGCGGGGAGCCGGGCGCCGGCGCCGCAAAGCACGCGTTCGCCGTCGCGCTCGATCGTGGCGAGATCACCTTCAAGCTTCAATACGAATCCCCGAAAACCATGGTCCGACACCAACAGGTTCGACCCCGAGCCGACCACTCCTACCGCGAGTCCCTCGCCGTCGGCGTAGCTCAAGGCGGCGAGCAGTCCGCCCTCGTCGCTGATCCGGGCGAAGAGGTCCGCCGCACCGCCCGCCCTGACGGTGGTCAGCCGGCTCAGCGGGTAAGCGCGCTCGGCTCCCTCGGGCAGGCTCACAGGCCTCCACCTTCGACCAGTCGGTCGGCGAAGCGGAAGACGTCGCCGGCGCCGATCGTGACCAACACGTCGCCCTCGGCCAGTTCCGGCAGGAGCACCCGCTCGGCCGTCTCGATCCGCTGTAGCCAGAGGACCCGACGCCCCGGCGCCGCTGAGGCGGTCTCCCGTGCCACCGATAGGCCGCTGACTCCCTCGAGCTCGCCTGTGGCCTGCTCGCGGGCCGCGTAGACGTCGAGCACGCCGACCACATCGGCGGTGGCGAGGGCCCGGCCGAAGCGCGGGGCAAGTGCCTTGGTCCGCGAATAGAGGTGGGGCTGAAAGACGGCGATCAGGCGGCGGTGCGGCAGCTCACGCAGCGCCGCCAGGCTGGCCGCAACCTCTGTCGGATGGTGCGCGTAATCATCGAAGATCAACGCCCCGGAGCGCTCGCCCTTGCGCTCCAGGCGCCGGCCCATACCCGGGAACGATTCGAGTGTGGCCGCGAGCTCGGCGAGCGGCGGCAGCGACTCTCCGGCACCCGCGGCGTGGAGCACCGCCAAGGCCGAGGTCGCGTTGGCCACGTTGTGGCGTCCGGGAACACTCAGCCGGACAGCGATCGTGCCGGCCGGGCCCCGCAGCTCGAACTCGCTGCCCCCGGCCGCGGCGCGGATCGAGGTGGCCCTCAGATCGGCGCTCGGCGGGGCGCCCTCGGAGTCAACCGTGAAGCTGCAGGTCGCGGCCAGCCGCCGGGCCGGCTCCCCGGCCTCGGCGACGACCGCGCGGGCGGAGGCGGCGAAGCCCTCGAAGGCCCGCCACAGCTCGGCCTCGCCTGACCAGTGGGAGTGGTGGTCGAGCTCGACGTTGGTGATCAGCGCCACATCCGGCTCCAACCGCAGGAAGCTGCCATCGCTTTCATCGGCCTCGGCGACGATCACCTCCCCCGCGCCCCAGCCGGCGTTGGCGCCCCCGCCGTCGGGCCCGGCCCCGGGCAACTCGCCGCCGAGAATGAAGGCCGGGTCGGCTCCTGCTCGCTGCAAGGCATGGGCGATCATCCCCGAGGTCGTCGTCTTGCCGTGGGCACCCGCGACGGCGATCAGCCGCTTGGTTCGGGTCAGCTCGGCGAGCAGGTCGGCCCTGTGCAGCACCCGCTGACCACGCTCGCGGGCGCGGACCAACTCGACGTTGTCGTCCCCGATGGCCGTCGAGACGACGATCTCGGCCTCCGCCGGCACCTGCTCGGGATCGTGGCCGAGCGACGGATTCAGGCCCGCAGCCCTGAGCCGTGCCATGTAGGTCGAATCGGAGCGATCGCTGCCGCTCACCTCGGAGCCGAGGCCATGGCAGACAAGCGCCAGGCCACTCATCCCCACGCCTCCGATCGCGATGAAGTGGAGGCGTCGGCCCTGGAAGCTCTCTGCTGGGCTGGATTGGCTCATACGTGAGAAAGGATCTCAGCCGCGATCCGCTCGGCGGCGTCCGGCTTGGCAATGGCCCGAGCCGCGGCGGCCATCTGCCCCAAGCGGTCCGGATCAGCGATCAGTGACGAGACCTCGGTCCGGATTCTCTCAGCGCTGAGCTCGGCGTCGTCGATCACGATCGCGGCGCCCGCGTCGAGCATCCAACGCGCGTTCTCGTACTGGTGGTTGGCGGAGGCGTAGGGATAGGGCACGAGGATCGCGGGCCTGCCCGCGGCCGTCAGCTCGAAGACCGAACCGCCCGCGCGTGCGAGAACGAGATCGGCTGCAGCCAGGGCGTCGCCGAGGTCCGGCAGATACTCGAGCAGGGTGTACTGAGGAACGTCGCCGACACGCCTGCGGATCTCGGCGTAATCCCGCGAGCCGCTGATCTGGAGCACGTGAAAGCCGCGCGGGCCCACAGCCGCGAAGGCCTCGGCGACGGCCTCGTTGATCGAACGGGCGCCGAGGCTGCCGCCGAAGACCAGCAAACACGCCACCCCGTCCTCGATCCCGAAGCTCGCCCGGGCCTCGTCCCGGTCGGCCTCGAGGACCGCCTTCGGCACCGGGCGCCCAGTGATCAGATAGCGGTCGCCCTCACGGTCCGCGATCTCGAATGCGAGGCAGACGCGCCTGGCACGCCGGGCGAGGATTCGGTTGGTCAGCCCGAGATGGCTGTCGGCCTCGGTGAGGACAAGCGGAAGCCCCCTTCGGACGGCCGCGAGTCCGGTCGGGCCGGCGACGTAGCCACCGCCGCCCATCACGGCCTCGGCGCCTCTCCTGGAAAGCAGACGCCCAGCGACACGGACCGCGGCAGCCGCCTTCCCGGCCGCGACGGCGGCCTTGAGCGGGTTGCGGCGATCGAGCCCGCGGACGTCCAAAAAGTCGATCTCGTAGCCGGCCGCTGGCACGAGTTCAGCCTCGGCCCGCTCGCGCGTGCCGATGAAGCTGACTGACGCGCCGCTCTCGCTAAGCGCGTCGGCGACGGCCAGCGCCGGCACCACGTGACCGGCTGTCCCGCCGGCCGCTATTACGACGTGTGCCACTTTTTCCTCCGCTGCTCGTACGACGCGGCGAGGTGGGGCGCCGGGTTTGCGGGCCTGACCGCGATCGCGGCGAGCCCCGTTCGACGAGTCGCAGCCTACCGCCGCGGCTCGTCGCCCTCGATGTCGCGGTCCGCTTACCGTCTCCGGCGAGCTTTGCGGTGCCGCCCGCTGCGACGTTGAGCAGAAGGCCGACGGCCGCGAGGGTGACGATCAGGCTGCTGTTGCCGTAGGAGACGAATGGCAGGGTCACGCCGGTGAGCGGGGCAAGGCCCATCACCGCGTAGAGGTTGATCGCCGCCTGGATCAGAATCATCGCCGTCAATCCGGCCGCCAGCAGCCGGCCGTAGCGGTCCTTGGCCCGCTGAGCGGTGCGGAATCCGGCGTAGCCGAGGAGCATGTAGAGACCGACGAGCAGACCGACCCCGAGCAGACCGACCTCCTCGCCGATCACCGCGGCGATCATGTCGGTGTGGGCCTCTGGAAGATAGAAGGCCTTCTGCACGCTCTCGCCGAGCCCATTGCCGAAGAGCCCCCCGGAGCCGAGCGCGATTGCCGCTTGGCCTCCCTGAAAGCCGGCGCCGGAGGGATCGGCGCCGGGGTGCAGGAAGCTGGTCAGCCGCTCCATCCGGTAGGGCTCCATGAGGACGGCGACCAGCGCAAGGAAGGCGAGGATCCCGGCGATCATCACCAGATGTCGCAGCTTGGCCCCAGCGGCGACCAGCAAGGCGCCAACGCTGAAGGCGGCGACCAGTGCCGTCCCCAGATCGGGTTCGATCACGATTAGGAGGCAGGCTCCGCCGCAAACCAGCAGGAAGGGAGTCATCGAGCGTAGGTCGGTGGTCAGTTGCGGGCGGGCGGCAAGGATGTGGGCGCCGTAGAGGAGCAGCGCCACCTTGGCGATCTCGGAGGCTTGGATCTGGATCGGACCGGCAGCGATCCAACGCTGGGCTCCGTTGGCCGAGGAGCCGACTCCCGGCATCAACGTAAGCAGCAGGAGACCGAAGGAGATCGCCAGCAGCATCGGCGTCAGGCGCCGGACGGTCAGCAACCCCCGGCCGGAGAGCACCTTGAGCGCGACGAGCCCGATCAGGCCGAACATCAGGGTCCGCTTGAGATAGAAGGCACCGTCTCCGCTGGCGCCGAGAAGCGACGTCGTCGAGCTGGCGCTGAAGACCATCACCGCGCCGAAGGCGAGCAGGCACATCGTTGCCGTCAGCATCAGCTGGTACTCGACCGGCGGCGCACCACGACGGCTCTTGGCACGGCGGGGGCCGATCCCGATCCCGCCGCGAAGCGCTGCGATCGCGGCGCTCATCGGAGTCCGCCGACGAGCTCGCGGAAGCGCTCACCGCGGTGCTCATAGTCGCGAAAGGCGTCGAAGCTCGCACAGGCCGGTGCCAGCAGGACGGTCTCCCCCGCTCGGGATGCGGCGGCGGCGTCGGCGACCGCCCGCTCCAGGGTTCCGGACTGAACCAGCTCGACCCCGGCGTCGGCGAGGTCGAGAGCGAGCGCCGGCGCTGCTTCGCCGATCAGGTAGGCGGCCCGGCAGCGCTCGCCCACCGCTGCGGCCAGCCCCCGGAAGCCACCCCCCTTGAGGCTGCCACCGAGGATCGCGTGCACGCCGCCGTCGAAAGAACGCAGAGCGGCGTCTGCGGCGGCCACGTTGGTGGCCTTGGAGTCGTTGACGAACGTGACCCCATCGATCTCGCCGATCCTCTCGAGCCGGTGGGGAACGCCTCCGAAGCTGCGAAGGCCGGAGGCGATCGCCTCAGCGGGAATCCCGGAGCAGAGCGCTGCTGCGGTTACCGCCATCGCGTTACGGGCGTTGTGCTCGCCACCGAGCGCGAGCTGATCGAGCTCGACCAGCGGGCGACCATTGGCCTCGAGGACCCCGTTGCGGATCCTCACCAGGCAGCCGCCCTCGGCACAGGCAGAGGCGCCATAGGCGATCGTCGCCCCGTTGCCGAGACGATCGGAGGCGGCGAACGCAGTCAGGTCCGCATCGAAGATCGAGAAGTCGCTCTCGCGCTGGCCGGCGAAGATCCGCAGCTTTGCGTCCCGGTAGGCCTCGAAGCTGTCGTGGCGATCGAGATGGTCGGGCGTGACGTTGAGCAGCACCGCGACCTCGGGCGCGAAAGCGCTGGTGTCTCCGAGTTGGAACGAGGAGCACTCGCAGACGATGGTCACGCCAGCGTCGATCTCGCCGACCAGGGAGGAGAGTGGCGTACCGACGTTGCCGGCGACCGCCACCGGGCGCGCCGCCTCTCGCCAGACATGGCCGAGCCACTCGACGACCGTGGTCTTGCCGTTGGTGCCGGTCACCGCGACGATGGGATTTGGCAGCGCCCTCCAGGCGAGCTCGAGCTCGCCTAGAACGGGGATCCCCCGCTCTCGCGCGGCCCTGACCACCGGAGCGTGGTCCGGCACGCCGGGGCTCTTTATCAGGGTCGTCACGCGGTCAAGGAGTTCGGTGCCTTCTGCATCGAGGTGAACTTCGACGCCTACGTCACGCAATCCTGCTGCCAGGGCAGGAGTACCAGAGTCGACCGCGACGACCCGTTCGCCCCGCTCGACAAGCATCCGCGCGGCTGCCTCCCCCGAGCGGGCGAGGCCTACGACGAGCAGTGGACCCGTCGGCAGCGGCGGTCGCGTTGCCAGCGATCCCATTGCTGGGTCATTCGCCGCCCGCCCGTGGCCTCCCCCTTCGGTTCGACAGGCGCTCCCGGAACCCGGGACCGAGCGCCTCAGCGCAGGGTCAGGACCGCGATCAGAACCACGGCAAGCGAGAGCAGGATCGCGACGTTGCCCGGATTCTGCTTGGCGTCGCCCTGGTTACGCAGATAGAGACCCCAGATCAATCCGATCAACGGCAGGATCGGTAGCCCGATCGAGAGCACCCATTCGAGCGTGGTCGGCCGGCCGCTCCGATCCCCGGCGGCGGTCGCGCTGACGGCCGGCTTGCCCGAGCTGGTCGGCGGCGCCTGCTGCCCCCGGCTGGTCGGCGGCGCCTGCTGCCCTCGGCTGGTCGGCGGTGCGTGTGCCGCGGCGGGCTGGGTCGCCGGCGCCTGAGAGGCGGCGGGCTGGGTCGGCGCCTGGCTCTCCGCTGCGGGCTCAGCCGGGGCGACGGCCGGGGCGGTGTGAGTCGTCCAGGCCGTCCCATCCCAGTAGCGGAGACCCTCGCCATCTGGGTCCGGGTACCAGTTGGGGGGCACGCTGGGCTGCTGTGGAGTCCCTTCCATAGCCATGAAGCCTATACCCCAATCGAGTTCTGGAACAGCGTGTAGCCGATCCCCGCAAAGACGGCGGCAACGATCCAGAAGCGGAGCATGATCTTGGTCTCTGACCAGGCCAGCATCTCGAAGTGATGGTGGATCGGAGCCATCAAGAAGACGCGGCGCCGGAAGGTCTTGAAGGTTAGGACCTGAATCGCGACCGAGAGCGCCTCGATTACGAAAACCCCGCCGATCACGATCAACAGCACCTCGGTCTGGGTCATGATCGCAAGCCCCCCGATCGCGCCACCGAGACCGAGCGAGCCCGTATCCCCCATGAAGATCGTCGCCGGGAAGGCGTTGAACCAGAGGAAACCGACCGTCGCTCCGACGAGCGATGCCGAGAGCACCGCGAGTCCTGCCTGACCGGTGGTAATCGTGATCGCCAGATAGGCCAGGAAGACGATCGCGCAGACCCCGGCCGCGAGACCATCGAGGCCGTCGGTCAGATTGACGCCGTTGGTGGCCCCGGCGAGCACGAAGAAGGTGAGGATCAGATAGACGGCGGGCCCCAGGTATATGTCGATATCCCAGGTGTGGATCCGCAGGCTCGGGTCAAGGCCAACCTCCTGGAAGGCGAACCACCAGAGCGCGAAGGACAGCGCGATCTGCCCGAGCAACTTGTAGCGGGCGGCCAACCCGAGCGAGCGGCGCTTGACGATCTTGATCCAGTCGTCGGCGAAGCCGAGCGCAGCGGCGCCAAGCGCGATGCCGAAGACGGCGAGGCTCTCGGTGTCGCGGTCCGACAGCACCAGGTATGGAACCGCGACCGCGGTGAAGAAGATCAGCCCGCCCATCGTCGGCGTCCCGGCCTTCTCATGGTGGCCCTGGGGGCCCTCTTCGCGGATCTGCTGGCCGAACTCGCGGTTGCGGAGGATCTCGATGAACTTCGGGCCGAGGAAGATCGTGATCAGCATCGCCGCCATCCCCGCGATCAGCACCTCGCCGCGGTCGATCACGGCCGAACCGGCGTCACCGCCGATCTGAGCCAGCAGTCCGGCGTCCATCAGCTCTCCGACTCGCCGAGGGCGATACGGAGCTCATCGGCGACCAACTCGAGTCCGACAGCCCGCGAGCCCTTGACCAGGAGCACATCCCCGGCGGCCAGCTCGCCCGCGGCAAGCTCCGCCGCCTCGTGCGGGCCCTCCACCCACAGGTCCGGCGCGTAGGCTCGGGCCAGCTGTCCGACGCCGATCAATGGACCGATGCCGCGCTCACGCGCCAGCGATGCAAGCTCTTCATGGAAGGCCGGCCCGTCTGGGCCGAGTTCGGCCATGCCACCGAGGATCGCCACGCGCCTGCCGCCGGCCGGATGACCGGCGAGGTGTTCGATCGCGGCGCGCATCGAGACTGGATTGGCGTTGTAGCAGTCGTTGAGCAGCAGAATCCCTTCCCGCAGCGAGACCCGCTCGCCGCGAAGTCGCGAGAACTCTATCCGCGCCGTTCGAGCCGCCATCTCTGCGACGTCGAGGTCGAGTGCCACCCCGATCGCCACCGCGCAGAGGGCATTAGCCAGATTGTGCGCCTCGGTGAACGGCAACTCGAACCGGGCCTCGCCATGCGGGGTCCGGATCAAAGCTCGAGTCTGGGTCGACCCGACCTCGACGGACTCGGCGAAGACGTCGCCGCCGGCGCCGAAGGTGAACGTCGTGAGCTGATCGTGCAGATGGGGGGAGAGCGCCTCGGCGTCTTCCGGGATCACGGCTCGCCCCCCCGCCCCGAGCCCGGTGATGATCTCGGCCTTTGCCGCGACGATCGCCTCCAGCGTGCCGAGCAACTCGAGATGGACCGGGCCGATGTTGGTGATCGCCGCCACATCCGGCTCGGCGATCTCGCAGAGCTGTTCGATCTGGCCGAGACCACGCATCGCCATCTCCATCACCAGCACCTCCGTGTCCCGCGGCGCCGCTAACAGCGCCAGCGGCAAGCCGATCTCGGTGTTGTAGTTCTGGGGGCTGGCGTGAACGCGACGCGGCAACAGTGCCCGCGTGATGTCCTTGACCGAGGTCTTCCCGGTCGAGCCGGTAATCCCGACAAGCGGGCAGCCGATCTCCCGCCGCCAGGCCCGCCCCAGCGACTGCAGCGAGCGCTCCGGGTCGGGGCTGGACAGCACCCAGGCCTCGCCCGCGCCTTCGCCTGCGAGATCGGCGCCGTGGGCGGGATCGACGAGCACGCCCCAGGCACCAGCCGACATCGCATCACTCGCGAAGCGGCCGCCGTCGAGGTGCTCGCCGGCGAGGCCGATGAAGAGGTCACCGCGACCGGCCTCGCGGGAGTCGACGACGGCGCGCTCGCAGAACTCGCTCCGGCCCCGGCGGACTATCGCGGCGCCGGCCTCGGCCGCGAGCCGCTCCGCTGCGAGGTCGATCACGCCGTCGCCCCGATCGCGCGAAGTTGCTCGCGCGCGACCACGCGATCATCGAAGGGGATCTTGCGACCGTGCTCGAACTCCTGTCCCTGCTCGTGACCCTTGCCCGCGATCACAACGAGGTCGCCCGGCCGCGCCTGGGAGAACGCCAGGGCGATCGCCTTGCGACGGTCCACCTCGACGAGGATGCCGTCCCGATCATCGATACCGGAGAGGATGTCCTGCAGTATCGCGGCAGGAGCCTCCGATCGCGGGTTGTCGGAGGTGATCACGGCGAGGTCGGAGAGCTCGGCGCCGGCTCGGCCCATCAGCGGCCGTTTCGACCGATCGCGGTCGCCGCCGCAGCCGAGCACGCTGATCAAGCGCCCGCTCCCCAGCCTGCGGGCCGCCCCGAGCACGTTCTCGAGCGAGTCGGGCGTGTGGGCGTAATCGACAAGCACGGCAAACGGCTGGCCCTCGGCGATCGGCTCCAGCCTGCCCGGCACGGGCTCCGCACCCCGTAATGCGGCGATCGCCTCGGCGAGTCCGGTTCCCAACCCCTGGACGAGCGCCAATGCGGCGAGCGCGTTCTCGACATTGAAGTGACCGGGCAAGGGCAGCGCGACCGGCGTCGTCTCACCGTTGGCCTCGAGCACGAAACGCGAGCCGGAGGCGTCGAACTCGACCTCCCGGGCACGGAGATCCGCCGCGGCGCCGGCGGCGGAGAACGTGACCAGCTCGGTCTCAACGTCCACCAGCTCGGTCGCCAGTCGGCGCCCGTATTCGTCATCGATGTTGATCGCCGACACCCGGGGCGGAGCGCGGCGACCGTCGACGCCGGTGAACAGCACTCGCTTGGCCGCGTAGTAGTCCTCCATATCGTCGTGGAAGTCGAGGTGATCCTGGCTCAGGTTGGTGAACGCCGCCGCCGCGACCTGCACGCAGTCGGCGCGGCCGAGCACCAGCGCATGGGAGGAGATCTCCATCGCGCAGGCCTGATCGCCGCCCGCGAGCATTGCCGCGAAGGTCCGCTGCAAATCGATCGCCTCCGGGGTGGTCCGCACGGCCTCGACCTCCTCGCCGCCGACCACCTGCTTGATCGTGCCGAGCAGCCCGCAGCGGCGCCCCTCGGCCTCGAGGATCGAGCGGACCAGGAAGGCGCTGGTCGTCTTGCCGTTGGTGCCGGTCACGGCCGCGAGCGCGAGCCGCGCCGTCGGGTCGCCGAAGAATCGGGCGGCGAACGGTGCCATCGCATCGCGGGCGCTCTCGACGACGATCTCGGCCACCCCCATACCTAGAGGCCGCTCGACGACGAGGGCCGCCGCTCCCGCATCGACCGCCGCGGCGGCGAAGTCGTGGCCGTCGGTGCTCATGCCGCTGACGCAGAAGAAGATCGAGCCGGGGCCAACCCGGCGGCTGTCGTAGGCGAGGTCGGTGATCTCGGTCTCGGGATCGCCGCCGAGTTCGCGCACGGCGATTCCCTCGCAAAGCTGGGCCAGCTGCATCGCGGCGATTCTAGATCCCCCCAGGGCGTCTCCCCTGGGGCGGGCGCCTCAGTTCGGCTGGACGCCGAGGTATGGAAGGGCGAAGCTTGCGATCTCGCCGAATGCCGGGGCCGCGAGCTCGCCGCCGTAATAGCTGCCGGCCTTCGGGTTGTCGACGATCACCGCCATCAGGAACTCGGGATCCCGGACCGGGGCGAAGCCGACGAACGAGGCGACGTACTGCGTATCCGAGTACTCGCCGTCGACGACCTTCTGCGCCGTACCGGTCTTGCCTGCGAGCTGGTAGCCCGGGATCTCCACCGAGGCGGTACCACCGGGCTCGAGCACGCCCTGGAACATCAGCCTCAGCTCCCGCGCTGTGCGACCGCTGATTATCTGTTTGCCCGGGTCGTCGACTGCCGTCTCGCCGTTGACGGATTCGATCAGATGAGGCTTGACGAGCCGGCCGCCGTTGGCGATCGCGCCGTAGCCGGCCATCATCTGCAGCGGCGTGACCGACAGGCCCTGCCCGAGCGGCAGGTTGCCCATCGTCGAGCCCGAGTAGTCCTCCGGCGAGGGCAGGATTCCCCGCTCCTCTCCCGGAAAGTCGATCCCCGTCGGCTTCGAGAAGCCGAAGCGCCGCACCCAGCGGTCGAAGCGGCCGCCGAACGGGCCATCGTTGAGCTCGAGGCCGATCGTCACGGCGCCGACGTTGGAGGAGACCTTGAGGATGTCGGCGACCGTCATCGTCTCGGTCCCGCGTGGGTGAGACTCCTCGATCACCCGGTCGAAGAGCCGGATCGATGGCGCCAAGGTGAACTGCGTGTCCGGCTCGACGGCCTTGTCCTCGAGCGCACCCGCGACCGTGAACGCCTTGAAGGTCGAGCCCGGCTCGTAGGTGAAGCCGGTGGCCATGTTGGAGAGGTCCTCGGGGGCCGCGTCGGCGAGGTTGTCGGGGTCGACCGGTGGCCAACTCGCCATCGCCAGGATCTCACCGCTGTCGGGGTTCATCGCGATCGCCGTCGCCCCATCCGGGCTGTTCGCCTCGCCCAGGTCCGCGAGTACCTTCTCCGCCTCGGCCTGGATCTTGGCGTCGATGGTCAGGGTGACGTCGCCGCCACGAGCCGAACCCTCGACGGTGTCGCGGCTGATCTCATCCCCGAGCGCATCTTTGGTCACGGCGAGCTCGCCGTCGGTGCCGGCGAGCGCGTCATCCTCGGATGCCTCGATCCCAAACAGACCGTTGCCCTCGGTGCCCGTGGCGCCGATCAGCCGAGCCCCGATCTCACCCTGCGGGTAGACACGACGGGAGTCGGGCAGGATCCCGATTCCCGGCATCTCCAGGGCCCGAACCCGCTCGGCGTCAGACAGCGACACCTGCCGCTCGATGTACTCGAAGCCGGCATCGGAGCTGAAGATCTCGAGCAGCTTCTCGGGGCTCGTGCCGACGATCTTCGAGAGTCTCTCGGCTGCCTTCTCCGGCTTCTCGACCTGGTAGGGGGTGGCGAAGATCGTTGCCGCATCCTCGGAGACGGCGAGGCCTTTGCCGCGGCGGTCAAGGATGCTGCCGCGGATCCCGGGCACCGTCACCGCTGCGGTCTGCTGCGAAGTTGCCTCGGCGCTGAGGTCGCCACCCTTGACCGCCTGAAGCCAGGCGGCGCGCGCCATCACCCCGCAGAAGGCGAGCGTAAAGACGGCGAAGAGGAGGCCCACCCGCCTCTCGATCAGCTTCACGGTCGGCTCACTCCCCGCTAGGGCGTCACGCCGCCGTCGCTGGGCGGGGGCGCGCTGATCGCGGGGTCGGGGACGGCGGCCTCTGGAGCTGCGGTCGCGCTTTCGGGAGACAACGTCGCGCCCGCCCCGGGCTCCGCAGTCCCCGGTAGGAGGGGGTCGACCGGTGCGACGGCGGTGGGGTCTACCGACGGCACGGCGGTGTCCGACAGCGCCGCGGCCGCCGCCTCGGCGAAGACCGGTGCGATCGGCAGGGCGCCGAGAACCGAGATCTCGCCGGCCTCGAGCCGCTTCGCCGCGGCCGCGGCGTCGCCGCCCTTGGCCTTCAGGTAGCTGACCGCCTTCGGCGTCGGGGTATCGAGACCGAGTCCCGCGGCGAGCGCCTGGATGCGGTCGCTGGAGCTGCGCTTGGCGATCGTCGCCTGGGTAACCGTGTTCGCCCGCTCCAGCTCATCGATCTTGGTGGCGGTTCCGCTCGTCGAGGCGCTGAGGCTGAGGCCGATCACGTTCAGGGCGACGATGCCTCCGAGCAGGACGCCGAGCACGCCGATCCAGACGCGGCTACGGGTCATGCCGATCACCAGCCCCGAGTCGGCCATGCCGCCGACTGCCCCGGCAGCGCCGCCGACGGCGTGGACGGGGAGCATCGCCATTCCCCGAGGCGGCGTGATCCGCGAGCGACGACGAGTGGCGGTGGCGTTGCGGGTACGAGAGGCGGCGTGCGCCCCGCCGCTCCGGGGCCGCGCGGCCTTCGACGGCGTCGCCACGCGGCGTGCCGGCGCGCCGGCACGGGTTGCCGGCTTGGCACGGCGGGGGGCGGCCGCGGGACGGCTACGGACACTTACGGCTGGTGCTCCCATCAGATTCCTTCTCCGGCCCCGCCGGGTGCTTGCTCGAGCTTGCGGGCGACACGCAGATGCGCAGACGTCGAGCGGGGGTTGTCGGCTATTTCGCCGGGGGAGGGGGAAACGCCTCCACGGGTCAGCAACTCCGCCTCCGGCTCGTGGAAACAGCGGCAGACGGGAAACTCCGGCGGGCAGATGCAACCGCGGGCGCGCTCGACGATGAACCTCTTGACGCGGCGATCCTCGTGCGAGTGGAAGGCAATCGCCGCCAGGCGCCCGCCGGGGACGAGCAGGTCCCAGGCCGCCGGCAGGGCGGCGTCGAGCGCCTCCAGCTCCGCGTTGACCGCGATCCGGATCGCCTGGAATGTCCGTTTCGCAGGGTTGCCGCGGCCGAAGCGAACCTTGGGGGGCAGCCCGGCGCGGATCGCCTCGACCAGGTCCGAGGTCCGCTCCAACGGCCGCCGCCCGACGATCTCGCGGGCGATCGAGCGCGCCCGGCGCTCATCCCCGTAGCTGCGGATGATCTCGGCGAGACGGCGCTCGGGCCACTCGTTGACGACCTCGGCCGCGGTCAGCTCGGAGCGGGTGTCCATCCGCATGTCCAGGGGCGCATCGAAGGAGTAGGAGAAGCCGCGCTGCCAGGCGTCGATCTGCATCGAGGAGACGCCGAGGTCGAAGTAGATGAGATCGGCTCGCACCCCCTCCTCGAGGAGTCCGGCGATTGCCTCGTCGAAGCGCTCGGGGATGAAGCGCGTCTCACAGGCGACCTCGTCGGCGAACTGCTCGAAGCGCTCTGCGGCTGCTGGGTCCCGGTCGATGCAGATCAGCGTGCCGCTGGAGCCGATGCGCTCGGCCAACAGCCGCGCGTGGCCGCCGGCGCCAAAGGTCGCGTCGACCACCGTCTCCCCCTCGCCGGGCTCGGCGAAGCTGATCAACTCCGCGGCGAGGACTGGGACGTGCTGGGTCGGCATATAGGTCAGTGTGCCCATCTCAGCTGCCCGCCTCGCCCGCCGGCCCCGCCGGTCCCTGGGCGGCGAGTCGCTCGGTCAGCTCGGCGGCCTGGGCCTCGAAGTCCTCGCTCTCCTGCTCCCAGGCCGGGTTGTTCCAAAGCTCCAGGTGATCCCCGACTCCGACGACGAGTGAGCCGCCCGAGAGCCCCGCGTGCCGGATCAGATGCTTGGGAAGGCGGATCCGTCCGGCCGAGTCGAGCTCGGTCTGTTCGGAGGTGCCGAACACGCGGCGCCGGATCCGGCGGCCGTCGGCGCCCATCGGGCTCAGGGGGTTGACCCAGGCCGCCTCCATTGCCTCGGCGGCTGCTACCGGCCAGACCTCGACGCACTTCTCGACGCTCTCCATGACGACGACTCCGCCGGCCAGCGCCGCCCGGTAGGCCGCCGGAACCGTGATCCGGTCCTTGGCATCGATGTTGTGCTCGTGTTGTCCGCGAAACGCCATTAGAAGGTCCGTGTGGAGGTGCGGCGAAATCCGTTCTGAAGGAAGTAGGGCCGAGGTGAAGAGATGGGAGGAATCTCCACACCCCGGCCCTGTTGGTCACAACTGAGGCGACACAATACCCCACTTGTCGCCACTTCGCTCCACAACCCTGACTCGACGCCGCTCGGGTGCCGTCGGCGGCAACTGCTACCGGTAGGAGAATCAGGCCCTGCACCGTATGAACAATGGCGTTGCGGGCTCCGTGCGGGCCTCGGCCAGAGCCCCCTTCGAGGCCCCTTCCTGCAACCGTCCTTGCAGCCATCGCGCAGCGCCCCACCCCCTCCCACCGGTGCCGGGCACCGATCGGTGGGGGTTCGTGGGGCGCCCCAAAGCGGGCCACGGAAGGCCCCCTCGGCGCGATAGATTCCCGTCGATGGCCGGGCCCGAGGAGGATCCAACGCAGCCGAGCGTGCCGCCGCCGGGTGCCGAGCCCGTGGGGATCAGCGGTAGCGCCGGGCCCTATGCGCCGGACCCGGCGACCCCGCTCGACACCGATGACACCCGGGGCCTGCACTTCGGCCGCATGATTCGCAAGCCGTGGCTGCTGAGCCTCGGGATCACGCTGGCGATCATCGCCTTCACTGCGGGCACCACCCAGGGCAACGCCGGGATCGGCGCCGGCGGCGCCGTGCTGGTCTTCCTCCTGGTCGCCGCGATCGTCTTCGCGATCGCCTCGAGCCGGGCCAAAGAGGACTTTTTCGCTGCCTACGCCAGAGGTCGCGGCCTCAACCGCCAGCAGAAGGGGACGCTGCCCGCGACCACGCCCCTCCTGCGCAAAGGAGACCGCCGCTACGGCGAGCAGATCATGAACGGCACCCTGCCGGGAGGCCTCCCAGGCATCGTCGCCCTCTACACCTATGAGGAGGAGACCACCGACAGCGACGGTGATCGCGACACCGAGTACTACCGCTTCACCGTGGTCATGCATGACCTGCCGTCGGTCGCCGCCAGGGTCAGCGACGTCTACTGCCAGCGTCGATCGGGGTTCCGCTTCATGGACTCGGCCGAGGACGTATTTCGCCGCATGCAGCGCCTCGAACTCGAAAGCGAGGCCTTCGACAAGCGTTTCGAGGTCTTCTACGGCGCCAACGACGCCGAGCTCCTCCTCAAGCAGCTGTTCTCCCCCAGCTTCATCGTCTGGCTCGCAGAGCAGGCCCCCGACCAGCTCGCCTTCGAGCTCTCCGCCGGCAGCCTCTGCGTCAACGTCAAGGGTCACCACGACAGCGCCCCGGAGTTCGACGAGATCTGTGAGGCCGCGGCCGTCGTCGCCCGCCGCCTGGCGGAAGAGGCGTCCGAGTAGGGCCGGAGCGTGCGACTGTCAAGAACCCCCTGATAGTCAGGGAGAACTTGACACTCGCTCAGATATTCGCTCGGAGCCGGCCGACTCTCTCAGAACCCGGTCAGCAGGGCGTCGGCGTTGGCGAGGATCGCTGCTGCCACCAAGAGCAGCACCGAGGGCACCAACAGCAGCGCGATCACGAGCTGGATCTTCGGCGCGGCGCGAGCGGCCCGCTCCTCTACCTGACGGGCGTAGTCCTCCCGCAGCGTCGCCGCCTGTCGCTGCAGGCCGGCCGAGAGCGGCGAGCCCAGCCGTCGGGAACGCTCGAGAAGAATCGCCAAGCCCGCCAACTCCGAACCCGAGCGGCTGCCGAGACCGCGCAGCGCAATGGAGGCCCGCACCCCACACTCCAGCTCGGCCAGCGTGATCGCGAGCTCCTCCCGCAGGGGACCGGAGACCGCCTGCCCGGCCTCCCGCAGCAGCATCGCCGCGTTGCCACCGGCCCCGGCGCCGACGGCGATCAACTCCAGGGAGTCAGGCAGGCGGGCGCTGATCCTGGCTCGGCGGCGGCGGGCCAGGCGCTCGATCGCCAGATCGGGGATCAGCGCCGCTGAGGCTGGAACGCCAACCGCAACCAAGATCCCGACCCGCCCCGGAGCAACCGGGCTCACGATCAGCGCCAGGGGCGCGGCAGCGGCCACGCAGGCCGCTCGAGCCGCGAACACCGCCCGCGGCGTCAGGCGATCCGTGAGACCGGCGCGTCGCAGCCGCGCCGAGAGCCCCGCCTGCTCAGAGCCGGCAGCCCCGGAGCGAGGCAGCCGACCCGAGAGCGCCCGCAGCCGTCGCGCGGCCAGCGTCCGAGCCCCCTCCCCCCTCTCAGCCCAGAGCTCGCGCAACGCCGCAGCGATCATCAAGCCGCAGGCGGCGGCCAGGACGGCGCTCATTCGGCGGGCCTGCCGAGACGCTGGATCACCAGGTAGCCGACGATCTGCAGGACGGCGGCGGCCAGCAGCAACACGGCGGCGATCGGATCGCGGGCCATGCCGGCCGAAAAGCCGGGGCTGACAACTTCGACCAGTAGGGCGACGGCGATCGGCAACACGGCGACGATGCCGCCGCTGAGCCGCGCTTGCGCGGTTGCCGACCGGGCCGCCGCGAGGGCGCGCTGACGGCCGAGCTCAGCCTCGGCGTGGCGCCGCAGGAGAGCGGCGAGGTCGCCACCGGAGCGCTGCTGGGAGAGGGCCGCCCCGACCAGAGCCGTGACCGGCTCGGCGTCGATCCGCGCGGCGAGGTCCGAGAGCGCGGCCGCGGGGGAGCGGCCGAGATCGAGATCGGCGCAGACCCGGCGCAGCTCAACACCACAGGCGCCCTCGATGGTCGGCGCCACGTCAACGATCGCCGTGCGGAGCGAGCCGCCGGCCCCGAGGGCGTCGGCGAGGCCGCCGGCCAGTGTCGGAACCTCGCCCGCGACAGCCTCGCGGTATCGGCGCTGCCTGCGCATCAGGAGCCGCTCCGCACTCGCCGGGCCGAGTGCTGCCAGTAGCGCCGCCGGGCCGAAACCGAAGATCAGCAGAGCCGTCCCACCGAGCACGACCGTGGCGAGCACACCCAGGCGGCGACGCTCGGACGCCGTCGGCGTCCTCCCGAGCCGCCCCGCCAGGTTCAGGGCGAGCAGTGCCGACTCGGCCGACGCCGCCAGCTGGGGGCTCGCCCGTGCCGCCTCGCGCAGGGCGAGGGCCAGGGCCCCGCCGCCGGCGCCCGCGAGGAGGATCGGCAGGACTGCGCTCACCGGCACCAGAGCTCGCGCACGCCGACGCCGCCCGGCGCTGCCTCGACCTCGGTCAGGGCGATCGCGAAGCGTTCGCCTCCCGGCCCTCGCTCGAGATGCAGGACCAGATCGAGCGCGCCGGCAATCTGAGCCCGCAGCACCTCATAGGGAATCCCCAGGTCCGCCATCAGCGCGAGCATCTCGATCCGGCGCACGGCGTCGGCCGGCGAGTTGGCGTGGACTGTCGTCAGGGCACCGCTGTGGCCGGTGTTGAGCGCCAGCACGAGATCCATCGCCTCGGCACCGCGGACCTCGCCGATCACGATCCGATCCGGGCGCATCCGCAGGGCGTTGCGGACCAGATCCCTGATTGAGACGCCGGCCGAGCCCTCGACGCTGGCCGGCCTCGACTCCAGCCGAACCACGTGGCCGTGGGCGAGCTGCAGCTCCGCGGCATCCTCGATCGTGATCACCCGATCGCTCACCTCGATGAACGACGACAGCGCGTTGAGGACCGTCGTCTTACCGGCGCCGGTGCCGCCGCTGATCAAGATGTTCCGTCGGCTGCCGACGGCCTCGGCCAGGCGGTCCAGCAGGTCCTGCGGCAGAGTTCCGCGCTCGACCAGTTCCCCCGGCCCGGGCCGGACGCCGCCAAACCGCCGGATCGAGAGCGCGGGCCCATCGACTGCAAGCGGCGGGATCACGACGTTCACCCGAGACCCGTCGGCGAGCCGCCCATCCGCCATCGGGCTGAGCTCATCAACCCGCCGGCCGAGTGGCCCGAGCACCCGTTCGATCACATCGCGAAGGTGGGCGCTGTCCTCAAAGCTCACATCGCACGCCTCGAGCCGGCCGTCGCGCTCGACCCAGACCCGGTCATGACCGTTGACGAGGATCTCGTCGACGGTTGGATCGGCGAGCAGCTGCTCAAGCGGCCCGAGCCCGACGGTTTCACGCAGAACGCGTTCGACAAGACCCTGGCGGCTCTCCTCCCCGAGCAGCGCGGCTCGCTCCTCGACGAGCTTGCGGACCTGGTGGGCGAGCGGCTCGGAGCCCTCGCCGGAGGCTGCCTCCGAACGTCGCAGCTCGATCAGCCGCTCGCGAAGCTGGCCGGCGAGGATCTCGAGCCGCCCGGCCAACGGTGTTCCCGGGTCGCGGCCGATTGCCGGCCGCTCCTGCGCGCTCATCGCCCGCCCTTCACCCTCAGCGCGGCAGCAGCCGGATCTGGCGGGCGAAGTTCTCGGCCTCGATCACCGCGAGGGCCTCCACTCGGGCTAAGCCGAGCGTCGCCAGCCAGCCCGCGGGAACGCCGCCGCCCCGGGCGCGCCGGATCGCGAGCAGCGGCACCCGCCGCGCGAGCACTCTGACGCGGGGGTTGACGGTGGTTCCCGGCTCATCGGCTGCGACGACATCAACCCGGGGCGAGCGGCCACCAGCGCCCTCCAGGCCGGCCGCCGAGGCAACCGCGACTTCGATCGGGCGCAGGCCATCCGGGAGGCTCGGCCCAGGGTTCGGCCGCCTCCCCGAGGAAAGCTGTGAGCCGAGCAGATAGGAGCCCGGGAGGATCCGCGTCCGCGGCCTCGAGCCGAGCGCCTCCGAGGGCAGCGACAGGGCGTCCGGCGGGACGAACCGCTCAGGTACCTGACGCGTGAGCAACGAATCACGGAGCTGCTTGGCATCCAACGGGCCGGCCGGCCGAAGCTCACGCTCGACCACAACCACCGATCGCAACTCGCCGTAGCCCTCAGCAACTCCATCGCGATATCGAGAGGCCACGGCGATCGAGGCGAGCGCGCTGACGGCAGCGAGCACCGCAAACGCCAGTGCCCGGCGACGGCTGCCGGGGCGGCTCACGAACCCCGGGCCCCGCTCGCCGGCGCGGCAACCGGGAGCACCAGCCTCGCGACCACGGTGTCACCCCTAGCCAGCCGCGGCTCGAGCCGGCCACCCTGCTCGAGGGCGATCCGCTCGGCTATACGGAGGCCGTGGCCGCGCCTTGGGGTCCAACCCTCGCGGGGCGGCTGGAACCGCTTGGCGCCGTTGCTCACCGAAAGCGTCAGCGAGCTATCCGCACGCGAGCCTCTGACCAGCACTGGCCCACGGCCATGCTCAATCGCGTTGGCGATCAGGTTGTCGAGCGCCGCGCCGATCCCGCGGCGGTCGCCGAGCATCGGCGCCTCCGGCTCCGCCACCTCGAATCGAACCGGTCGGCCCTCCGACCAGCGCTCCCTGCAGGAGCCGAGCAGTTCGCCGATCGAGAACCGCTCGGGTGTGATGACGATGCGCTCGCCGCCGTTGATCAGCGAGTCGAGCTCTGACAGCGCCCGGCTCGCCTGCTCGATCCACGCCGTGGGTGCGGCGCCGCCTCCGCCCGCGACTCCGTGAAGGGCAAGCTGCTGCAGGGGCCGGCGGAGCTCGTGCAGGGCTTCGTTGAGGCACCGGCGGCGGCGAGCCTTGGCTGCGAGCGTGGCCACCCAACCCGCCGGCAGGACGCTCGCTGCAACCCCGATCACGCCGCCTCCACCAAGCGATAGCCGACGCCCCAGCAATTCACCACGAAGCGGCCGCGCTCCGGATCGAGCTTGCGTCGCAGCCTGCTCGCATGCGAGTCCAGCGTTCGCGTTCGCGCCGACGCCTGGTAGCCCCAGACATCTCGCAACAGCTCCTGTTTGGTGAAGACGCGGCTCGGCTCTGATGCCAGCGTCCGCAACAGCTCAAATTCCTTGTTGGCAAGACGGATCTCCCGCCCGCTGACCTGCACGCAGCGGGTCGCCCCGTCGAGACTCAACGGCCCGACCTTGATCGGGCCGTTGCGCCCACTCCCGCGGCGACGGAGCACGTTCTCGATCCGCGCCAGCAGCTCTGGATAGTGGAAGGGCTTGACCAGATAGTCGTCGGCGCCGGCACGGAGGCCGCGGACTCGGTCATCCTCGGCGCCACGGCCGCTGAGGATGAGGACGGGAAGGCCGCTGTCGAACTCGGCCGCCGGCCCAGCGGAGCCCCGAATACGGCGCAGCACATCGAGGCCGCTGCGATCGGGTAGGCCCAGGTCGAGGATCAACAGGTCCGGATCGCCGTAGCGGCAGAAGCGAAGTGCGTCGGCGGCCGTCGGGGCGGCGAGCGCGTGGTAGCGGTCGGCCTCGAGGTTCTCGATCAGCAGCTCCAGCGTGATCTCATCGTCCTCGCAGACGACGACGGTTCCCAGGCTCTCGATCTCGGCCGGCATCGGTTCGGCTCCTCGCTCGCTTGCTTCCTGCATACCCCCCGAACCCCGGTCTCGCCCAAGCCGCCCCCGAGGTCAGCTTCAGCTTGGCCGAGGCCTGACGGCCACCGTCGGCAGCTCGAGCACGGCCCGAGCGAGTCGGTCGGCGACGAACCTGCCGGCCGGCACCGCTAGCTCACCCCGCAGCCTGCGACCGTCGGCATCGAGGAAGATGACGTCGATCGCAAACCGCATACCGAGCGTGTGGACGCCGCGGCAATCCGGCAGCAGCAGGCCACGCGGGGCGCTCTCGCGGGTCAGTAGGGCGAGCCCAAGCAACCTGCTGAGGTAGCTCTCGGCAACGACGACCTCGTGCCCGAGGACGGTTCGCACCGGCAGGCCGCGCAGTCGCCGGGCGAGCGGCGGCTCGATCCCCTGCATGGATCCCATGGCCGCACTACCCCGCGATTGCCGATCGCGCCCCGCCGCGGAGGGCAGATCAGCCCCGTCGGCCTTACCCGTCGACACCGGCCCACGCATTCCTCCCCGGTCCGATGGGTGCAAGCCTGCGTTCAGAGGTCGCTCAGCTCAGGCGTCGAGGCGGGTGGTCCGGAAACATTCGCGGCCCGCGGCGGGGGATGCTCGCGTGGGAGGAAGAAACGAGTGGAAAAGGCGACACGCAGAGGCAACTACGAGTCCGGCTCCGATTACGTCCTCGAGTACGGGGAACTCCGGTTTTCGTTCAATGAGAAGGACTTTGCCCAGCGGGTCGAGCAGGCTGCCGTGAAGCTCGGCTTCACCAACCCAGGCCTCGGCCACCAGGAACTGCACGACCTCGTCGAGCTTGCCGTCAACGGTGAGATCCGCGAGGCGGCATCACCACTTGGTGAGCACGTCAACGAGAACTGGGGCGAGTTGGTCGACGGCGCCAACCGCAGCCTGGTCCACTGGATCCGGCGCCTCGTCTTCCGCGGAGCATGGCTCGACCAACGGGTCAAGGAGGGCGAACTCGACGTTGTCTTCGACGAGGAGACGAACGCCTTCGGCTACATCCAGCCGGACCGCGACTCCGAGCCGATCGAGCTCTCGCGCGAACCCTCCTGGGCCGAGCTCGCCTACCGCCGCTAGGAGCCGAGTGAGGCGAGCAGCTTCTCGTTGCTCGACTCGGCCTTGAGCCTCTGGACGAGCCGCTCGGCGGCCTCCTCGGCCGGGATTGCCATCAGCTCGGCCCGCAGGGCCCGGGCGCCGGCCAGCTCGGCATCCTCGCGCAGGGAATCCTCCCCGGCGACGCGGCAGCCGCTGACGTCGAGCGCCGGGTAGATACCCGCCTCGGCAAGCTCGGCGCTGAGCGTGATCGTCACGTTCTCGGTCGTCGCCAGAGCCTTGGCGACGCCGCCGTCGTCCTCCCCGGTCAGGGCGGTGGCGATAACTGTCAGTGAACCCGCCTCCTCCTCAGCGGTCTCGCGGCCGGCTCCGAAGATCGGCTTCGTGGCGCCCGGATCGTCGGCCGCGACAGCGAGCCGGGAGAGCGAGTCGATCAGGAGGGCGACGTCGGCCCCGGACTCAGCCTTGCGCCGGGCCTGGGCAACGGCCAGCTCGACCGCTCGCAACTGCTCACTGGATCGCATCTCGGCACCGGCGATCGTCAGCTCAGCCTCCTCGGGCAGGGCATCGCGCCAAGCGCGTTCCTCCTCGGGCCGCTCGTCGATCAGCAGCACGACGACCTCGAGGTCGTCGGCTCGGCCAAGTTCGGCGGCGAGGGTCCGCAGCAGAGTCGTGCGGCCGGAGCCACGGGTCGCGTTGACCAGCACGCGTTGCCCTCTGGCGAGCGGGGTCAGCAGATCGATCGAGCGGAGCAGGACGACGGCCTGATCCTCGGCGCCCTCGCCGCTGAGCCGCAATCGCCGATGCGGGGGCACGGCCTCGAAGTCCTCGAACTTGGAGCGCTCGGCGCCAGGCTCGGCGCCGTTGACGGAATCGATGTGCACGAGTGCCGGGTGGCGCTCACCGCGGCGCGGGCTGCGGGCGGGGCCGCTGACAACGTCTCCGGCCTGGAGCTCGCAGCGCCGGATCTGGGAAGGCGAGACGTAGATGTCTCCCTCGGCGTCGGGGTCCTCGGGGCGGATGAACCCATGGCCGCGGGAGGTGATCTCCAGCACGCCGGTGATCGGCTCGCCCGGCTGATCCGCCTCGGGCTCGTCCTCCTCGTCCCGGTCTGAGTCCTCACGCGGGGACCTACCGGAGCCGCGGCGACGCCCTCCCCGCTCAGATTGACCGCGGCGGGAACGGCCACGATCAGAGCCACCGCGTCCGCCGCCGGCAGGCGCGCCGGAGGGGCGGTCGGAGCCGGACTCTTGCCCGGAACCACCGAGCTTGTCGATCAGCTCGTCTCTGCTCAGCATCCTGAAGCCCTCGATACCGCGCTCGGCGGCTAGTTCATGCAGGTCGGCGATGTGCTTGTTCTCGAGGGATCCGTTGGCCATCGGCGAGCACTATAGGGGTGCAATCCCCTGTCGGGATCGGCCCCGAGGTCTCAGGCCGGAGCACCGGCCGGGTCGCAGCCCTCATCGGCGAGATCGCCAACCCACGCGTCGGCCTCATCGGCGACCCGGCCGCGGTCCCAGTCCAGCTCCCTACCCATGGCCTCGGCGACCGGGCGCACGGCTTCAGCGGTACGCAGCGCCGGGGCGGCGACAAGCGCCAAGCGGGTCCGGCGCAGGAGCACGTCGGCGACGCTGCGCGCCTGCTCGAGGCGGGCTGCAACGACGGCCTCGGCGAGTAGATCCGGGTGGCCCGGGACGATCGGCCGCGCCAGCTCCGGCCGCTCGGCGGCGACGGCGAGCACGTTGCGGGCCGCATGTCCGTAGCGAAAGCCGAGCTGCTTCTTGACGTCGGGGCCGACCAGGCCCGGCTCCAGCCCCTCCGGCGCCTCGAGATCCCCCTCGGAGGCCTCCATCCCGAGCGGAATATCGGCCGTCCGGCAGGGCACTTCGCGGCCCTCGCGCTCGGCGACGCGATCGAGGACCTGCTTAGCCATCCGCCGCCACGTCGTGAGCTTGCCACCGGTGATCGTCAGCATCCCCGACGAGGTCTCATAGAGCTCAGCCTTACGTGAGATGTCGACCGACTTCTTTGGGTCGCCGGTCGAGATCAGGGGCCTGACACCGGCGTAAGCACCGGTCAGATCGCCGCGGTCGAGGCTCTCGCCGAAGTACTCGTTGACGGCCGATAGGAGGTAGTCGATGTCGTCGTCCCCGGGTCGAACATGGTCGATATCGCCGTCGAAGTCGTTGTCGGTCGTGCCGATCAGCGCCCGCCCGTACCAGGGGAGGACGAAGATCGTCCGGTCTTCTCCGGCGGGGACGATGCAGGCGGCATCGTTGAGCGGCAGGCGCTCGAGCGGCAGGGTGAGGTGTGTCCCGCGGCTCGGCGCGATCCGCGGTACCTCGGTCTCATCGATGATCTCGCCCGGCCGCACCCGGTCGGCCCAGACGCCGGTCGCGTTGATCACGTTGTCGGCCCTGATCTCGAGTTCGGTGCCGGCCTCGCGGTCGGTGCATCTGACGCCTGCAGCCTTGCCGCCGTCGTCCAGCAGCGAGGTCACTTCGAGCCGGTTGGCCATCACCGCGCCGAAGCGCTCGGCCTCGCCGAGGATCGTCAGCACAAGGCGGACGTCGTCGGTCTGGCAGTCGTAGAACATGTAGGCGGCCTTCGGATCCCGAGCCCGCAACGCCGGCACGTACTCAAGCGTCTCCTCGGCCGAGATCGTGCGATGCCGATCGGGCGACCAACCGGCCTCGGGGTCGTCGCCCTTGACCCGCTGCCTGCGCCCCTGCCCGACCCGGGTGGAGGCCATCACGTCATACATGTTGAGTCCGATCCCGATCTTCACGTCGCGCCGATCGTCGCCCAGGGTCGGCACCAGGTACGGCGTCGGATAGACGAGGTGCGGCGCCAGTTGGACCATCAGTTGACGCTCCAGCAACGCCTCGCGAACCAGGCCGAGATCGAAGTTCTGCAGGTAGCGGAGGCCACCGTGGACCATCTTCGAACTGCGGCTGGAAGTCCCGAAGGCCCAATCGTTGCGCTCGACGATCGCCGTCGAGTAGCCCCGCGAAGCGGCGTCGAGGGCGACGCCGGCACCGGTCACGCCGCCGCCGATTACGACGAGGTCAAAGCGCTCGGAGGTGAGCTCGACGAGCGCTGCCTCGCGGTCGATCATCGCTGCGCCCCGGTCCTGTCGATGTAGCTGCCGATCACGTCACTCCCACCGTAACGGCAGGAGCGCGCCGGGCGCGGGGCCCCGAGGTCAATCGAGCCACTCGACATAGGAGCTGGGATCGGGGCGCTCGGGCGGCCGCTGCTCCTGGATCGGGTAGCCGAGGTAGAGCAGGCCGACGAACCGCTCGTCCTCATCGATCGCGAGCGCCTCTCTCCCCTCCGGGCTGCGCAGAACTGCCGGCGTGCGCCAGTAAGCGGCGAGGCCGCGGCCATGGGCGGCGAGCAGGAGGATGTAGGCGGCACAGGCGGCGGCGTGGAGATCCTCGGCCGCGGTCAGCTCGTCGGGCGAATCGAGTGCGGTGCAGACGACCAGCGTCGGTGCGCGCTCGAGCTTCGGGGCGGCCTCGGGGCCGGCGGCCGCCTGCAGTCGCTCGAGCGCCCGGGGACCGACGACGCGGAAACGCCACGGGCTCGTCAGATGGTGGTTGGGCGCCCAGCGGGCGAGCTCGAACAGCTCCTCCAGGGTTGCCCGCGGGACCGGCTCGGGCCGGTATGCCTTGTGGGTCCGCCGCGTGCGGATCGCGGTTTCTAGGTCCATCGGTAGCCAGGATCTCACGCCACCCCCGGGGATGGCGCAACGGGCTCAGCCGACCGGGCGGCGGCGCCACCAGATCCAGCCGCCAACAGCGGCCACGGCGAGCAGGTTGGCGACCGCAAACCAGAGAAGCCCCGTCGAGGATGAACCGTCGGCGGCAACCGCGGTCTCAGCCCCGAGCTCGAGGATCGGCGAGGCCGTGGCCGTCGTCGGCACGAGCGAATCGGGCGCACGGCCTACCCCGCCATCGCGAGCGAGCCCCCGGCTGCCTTGGGCTCCCTCGTTGCCGCCCGCTGCCGAAGCTCCTCCCTTGCCGCCCGCGCCGAAGCCCGAGCCCCTGCCAGACCCCCCGGAGCCTCCCGTGCCGGAGGTCGCGCCGCCGCCAAGCGCGCCTTCGCCGCCGCCACTCGCAGCCCCGCCGCCGCTGCCGCCACCCCCGCCCGAACTCTCCCGCCGCGCCACCGACGGGATCGGGAACGGCGCCTGCTGCAGGGCCGTCAGCGCCTGAGCGGTGACCCAGACCGGCGTCTGATCACTCGACTTCGAGTAGGAGAAGTGACCGTCGGCCGCCTGGCGAGCCTGGAGGTACTCGAGACCGGTGCGCGCTGCCTTGTGAACGCGCTTCGGGTTGAGGCCGGCGGCCGCCAGGCCCTGGATCGCCCACGATGTCGATTGCGAGTTCGAATCGCCCGAGCGTGTCAGTGACCAGCCGCCGTCGGCATGCTGGGAGCCGCGCAGCCAGCGGGCGCCGCGCGCCAGTCGACGCTCGGCGCCGGCAGCCGCCATCGCCTGCAGCACGGCGCCGGTGCTGTCGGGCTCGCTCGTCGCCCGCCGAACGGAGCCCCAGCCGCCGTCGATGTTCTGTGCTCTGCGCAGCCAGCGAACCGGGTCGGAGAGGGAGGCGTCGGACTCGCCGACGGCAGAGCGGGCCAGAACTGCGAAGGCGGTCAGGTTCACCTGCTTCTCGTAGGAGCCACCGTTGCTCTCCCGCGAGCGCAACTCAGCGACGAGGTCGCGGTCGCCGAGGCGCCCCGATGAGACGCCGGCACCGCGCAGCGCGAGGATCGTCCGCTCGAGATCCCCGGTGGAGCTGAGCTCGTCAGCGTGTCGGCGCAGGTAGTCGACCGGCGAGCGGCCCTTGAGGTGGAGGTCGCGGGGGTTGCGGCCGGCCGCCTCGAGGCCGAGCATCGCCCAGCCGGTCATCGCTGGGCTCGAAATCGATCCTGGGCTCGTCCCGAAGCCTCCGTTCGGGTTCTGGGAATCGGCGAGCCAGGCGCGAGCCCCGTTGACAGCCCTGCCGGCGCCCGAGGTCACTACCTCGGCTCGGCCGGCGCTGGCGCTGCGCGCGCCCGGACCGGCGGCAATCGCAGCGCCCAACGCGATCGCAACCAGAGCCGCCGCCGCCACGGCGCCGGCGCTCGGCGCCGCCCGCCAGGTGACCTCGAAGCGGGCGCGATAGCGCTCCAGCATGCGCACAAGCGCCGGGCCTGCGGCCAGCATGATCGCGGCGTTGCCGGCGGCGTGGGCGATGTTGAACGGGATCCCACGAGCGGAGAGCGCCAGGTAGCGATCGAGCGACTGCTCGCCGCCGAAGTTGACCATCGCCGAGAGGTCGAGGAGAGCGCCGTAGAGGAGCCCGGCGACTGCGGCCGCCAAAGCCAGCCCGACACGCCCGAGGCGACGGGCGGTAAGCGCGGCCAGGGCGGCGCCGCCGAGACCGACCAGGCCCCAGCCGGCCATCTGCCAGGGCGTCCACGGTCCCTGACCGAGCCAGAAGTTGGAGATCAGAGCCGAGAGCGCGCCCACGGCGAAGCCGGCTGGGCCTCCCAGCGCGTAGCCCGCGAGGAGCGCGACATCGGTGGTCGCTGCCACGTTCGGCAGCGGTGCCAGCACGACCCGGCCGGCGACTCCGAGCGCGGCAAGGGCGGCGACCGCGGCGAGCAGGCGTGCCGACGGCCGCGAGCGCTCGAACCAGAGTCCGCCCGCGACCAGCACGAGCGCCAGGATTCCGAGCACGCTGAGTTGCCAGCTCATGCCTCTCTCCCTTCGAGGATCGGCTTGCCCGCGTTGAGCAACTCGGCTCCCTGCTCGGGGGTGATCGCGGCGCCGCCGGAGATGCGGGCGATCTCGGTCGCGAAGTACCAACCGCCGCCGAGCACCTCCCGGGCACCGCCGTCGGCGAGCACCCGCCCCCGCGCGAGCAGCACGACGCGGTCGGCAAGCGCCGCCGCGAACTCGACGTCATGGGTGGCGACTAGGACGGCGCTGCCCGAGCCCGCGAGCGCGCGCAGCCATTCGGCGAGGTCGGTCTTGCGGGAGCGGTCGAGGCCGCGGGTCGGCTCGTCGAGACAGATCAGGCCCGGCGGCGTCCCACCGGCTCCGCGCCCGGCCAGCGCCAGCGCCAGCGCCAGTCGCTGGCGCTCGCCGCCGGAGAGATCGCGGGGGTCCCGATCGGGATCGACGTCGAGGCCGACCGCTCGCAGAGCCAGCCGCCCCTGCTCGCCGGGAAGCTCCTCGCCGACCCGCTCTCGGACGAAGTAGTCATCGGGTCGCTGGGTCAGCAGAGCGCAACCGCGCGGGGTCTCAGCTCGCCCCTCGCAGGTGTCGGCCACTCCGGCGACGGCCCGCAAGAGGGTGCTCTTGCCGGCGCCGTTGGGACCGGCAAGCGCCACCGTCTCCCCCGCCCTGATCTCGAGGTCGATGCCGTCAAGGACCCGTCTCGCCCCGCTTCCCGGCAGTTCCAGCTCGACGCTGATGCCGCTCACCGCGAGCGCGGGCGGACGCCCGTCGTCGTCAGCCGCCCGCCGGCCGGTTCCCACACCTGCCGGCGCCGGCGCCGGCAGGTGTCGGGCGAGCAACTCCCGGCCCCGCTTGACGGTTACCGGCCGCTCGGCGCGGCCGGCGAGCTCGAACATCCGCATCGCCGGCGTCCTCAGCTCCGGTGCCCGCTCGCCGGCGAAC
>Ga0307380_10002147_pt1 | contig 28148 bp, 27 predicted proteins | sample UN3MG_FD_202239 | JGI IMG/M metagenome (GOLD analysis project Ga0307380, IMG submission 202239) | Soil microbial communities from Risofladan, Vaasa, Finland - UN-3 | ecosystem: Environmental > Terrestrial > Soil > Coastal area > Acid sulfate soil | place: Finland: Risofladan, Vaasa | collected... | reverse complement strand
GCATCAGGATGCCCATGAGCAGTGCTATGATCGCAATAACGACCAGCAGCTCAACTAATGTAAAACCTTTACGTTTCATTTTACTTCTCCTTCACTTATTCGGAGATTCGCTCGACCGACCGCTTTTGAGCACTTTTTGAGGGGTCCCCAACGCGAAAAATAGCGTTGGGGGGCCCCTGAAAATCTCTTCAATAAGATAAGTGCAACTAACTGCCGTGACCGCATCATGATAAGTCCCTGTAAACAAGTAACGTATAGCGTTAAACGCCGTTTCTTAGCGAATCTCCATGTTTCGTTTTTTCCGCTCAAAAACGGTCGGTTAAAGCAAACTCATACAACCGGATTCGCCGGGAGGCTCCGCGCAATGGGGCCTGGCCGCCCTTAAGGCTGCTTGTGTCTTACGAATCCAAGCCGAACATCCGGCAGGCAGGTCTAAGATATGAAACGACGAGAGAAAATGATAACAACCTGAAATTATGATAAGTTTTTCAAACCTGCCTGGCTGTTTTGTCTTCCATAAGGGCGCAAATCCCATGCGCAAAAGTATCCTCGATTCAAAAGTTTAAGCCAGAATGAAAAAGAACCTTCGCTTTGGCAGGCGGGTTCAGGATATGATAAAACAAACAAATATGATTATGATAATGACTCAAAATATAATAAATTCAAGCCTGCCTGTTTATATATACGATTGTAGCACAAATTAGTTTTCTCTATCAAGTAAATTTCGTCAAATTCCGTACATTTTCTTGAAAATTTTACACAATCCGGCTGACTACCTCTATATCGGGCCGGAATAGCATATACAGATTGTGTCGATGCCGGTTATACGTGACCGGATTTTCCGGCGAGGATTTTCCCGGCCGACGAGTGGCTTTTTCCGGCGATGTTTTGTAAATCGTTTGATTATTTTGCGGATATTCTTATGATAGCAGGCGAAATGGAAGAAAACGAAAACAGATATCGAGAATCGGCCCGGGCCTTTGCCGAGGCGTGCCGGGTTCTGCCGGGCGGCGTTAATTCGCCTGTGCGGGCCTTTGGCGGCGTGGATATCGGTCCGGTGTTTGTCGCCGGTGCAAAGGGCTCCAAAATCTTTGACATCGACGGCAATGTTTACATTGACTACGTCGGCTCGTGGGGTCCTATGATCCTGGGCCATGCCCATCCGAGCGTGATTCAGGCGGTCGAGGCCGCAGCCCGGAAGGGCACCTCGTTCGGAGCGCCAACGCTGGCCGAAACGGCCTTGGCGCAGAAAATTATCGCCGCCTTCGACTCGATCGAGAAGGTTCGCCTTCTTAGCAGCGGGACCGAGGCGGTCATGACGGCGATCCGTTTGGCCCGCGGATATACTAAAAAGGACATCATTATCAAGATGGCCGGCTGCTATCATGGGCACAGCGATTCTTTGCTGGTCGCTGCGGGTTCCGGCCTGGCTGAGAGCGCCATCGCCTCAAGCGCCGGCGTTCCGGATTCGGTCGCGAAGCTGACCGTTGTGGTTCCGTATAACGATATCGAAGCGGTTAAGGCGGCGCTTGCCAGGCACAAAGGCAAAATCGCAGCGGTTCTGGTTGAGCCCGTGGGCGCGAATATGGGCGTGGTGCCCCCGGCGGCAGGTTATCTGGAGACAATTCGGGAATTATGCAACGCCGGCGATGTGCTTTTGATTTTTGACGAGGTAATCACGGGTTTTCGTCTCGCACTCGGCGGCGCCCAGGAGCGTTTCGGCATCAAAGCGGATATGACGTGCCTCGGCAAGATCATCGGGGGAGGCCTGCCCGCGGCGGCTGTTGGCGGCAGGGCCGATATTATGGACATATTGGCTCCGACAGGGCCGGTCTATCAGGCGGGGACCCTGTCAGGCAATCTGATTGCAACCGCAGCGGCGAACGCGACGCTCGATATTTTAGCCGAAGAAGGCTGCTACGAGAAACTCGAATCTTCGGCGGCAATGCTCGAGGCCGGCCTGGCGGAAGCGGCGAAAGAGGCCGGCGTTGCCGTTACAATCAATCGGGTCGGCTCGATTCAAAGCTGTTTCTTTACCGACAGGCCTGTGCGGACTTTCGTCGATGTGCAGTCTACCGATATTCAACGGTTCAAAAAATTCTTTGCCGGAATGCTCGGGCGGGGGATCTATCTTGCTCCAAGTGCTTATGAGGCGATGTTTGTCTCATTAGCTCACAGCACGGACGACATCGAAAGGACCATTGAAGCCGCCAGGGGCAGTTTCCGTGAAATCGGAGAGTAAAAATGATCCCCATCAAAAGAAAAAGGCGATGTCTTTGTCTGTGTGTCCTTGTAGCTATTGTGGTGCCGGCCGGTATAGGCTTATTGCGTTGGGGTGGCCGGCGGCCCCGCAGAGTACTCCGCGAACATGCCAATACCGTAGCTAAAGAATTTGAATACCTGGCGCGCCGATTCGACTTCCGTCCTCCGTGGGATTCCTGGCAGAGCAGGGCCCGGGCGCAGGAGGATCTGGATGAGCTGGAATGGTTGCTGGAGAACCGGTACTCCTACCTTCACCTCAAAGGCGTGGACTACAAAGCCGCTTTGGACAGCATCCGCTGCTCACTTGGTGACGACATTAATCGCAGCATCTTAGGCTATCAGTTGTCAAAATTCATCGCTCTGTTCGGTGACGGCCACAGTCGTGTTGCCAGCTCGTCGGTCAGGCTCAGTTCGTTCTGTTCGAGTTTTCCGCCGTTTCTCGTAGAAGAATCGGCAGGTCGGCTTGTAGCTTTTAAGCCGGACCGGTCGGATTTCGTTGACCCGAATTTTCCCTTCCTGCGGGCGATCGATGGCCTGTCGATGGATAAATGGCTTAAGGCCGAAGGATTAACAGTGGCCGAAGGCTCGCCTCAGTTCGTGCGTTACAATACGATCCGCCCCGCATCGTCAATGTCGCGGCATATCGTTTGGGAACGAGAAATATAAAAGAGGATTTCAAAGCACGCTATTTGTACCCGGCCTCGTCATCACGGTGGTCTAAGGCGGAGCGAGAGGTTATCGGCCGTTTCGCCAAAACGTTTAAGCCGGAGTGGACACCACCGAAAGAACAATTCAGTCCCTGGTACTATTTCGTGATAAGTCCAACCAAAGACGGGAGATACTATCACTACGACAAACCCGTGGTGATTTTAATGGACCGTGGGAATTTTAGTGCCTGCGATATCTTCCTGGGCGGCTTCAAAGGCGGGAAAAATGTAACCCTGATGGGCCAGCCCAGCGGCGGCGGAAGTGGTTGCCGCCAGGAGTATCCACTCAGCAACTCGGGCATTAGAATCCATCTATCTCGAATGGCCTCTTTCCAGCCAAGTGGTCAATTATACGATGGAAATGGTATTCAGCCTGATATTATTGTTGAACCTGCTGCCAAAGATTTTATCGGCCGGACCGATACGGTTCTTGGTAGGGCGATCGAGCTGATCAGCTCAAAAAAAATAATTCTTTGCACTTATGGCCGGGGCAAACTATAATTGGCCGATTGATCATGGAGTGCGCATCAAATAAACGCGAACCTGAGTTCGTATGATGCGCGGTGATAATTTTGTGCGTTAAATACTGAATACTGAATTAGGGAGATATAAAAATGAACGAGAACCAGGCCAGTCCAAACAATTTGCTGGATACTACTGATTGTCTTGAGGCTGTCGGAGTCTTCAAGGGATGGAAGAATTTTCTCTTCGTCATTATAATTCTGAGCCTTGTGCTGCTGCAGGCATCCTTTTTACTTGTAGATACCGGTTGCATTAAAATTGATGATCAGCCCGTTAGCAGGGAACCAGCCGTCGCGGGTGATGTCACTGATCTCGATGAAGGGCATGCGGAGCTCATCAGTGAAGATGTACAGGAAATTATCGAGCCTATGCAGGAATTGGCTGTTGAGCCAAACGAGCCCGTTGAAGCTGTTGTACCCGAAGAAGTTGCAGAGCCGGAAGAAATAGCTGAACCCGAGCAAGCCGTTGAGCCCGAAGAAATTGCTGTGCCCGAAGAAGTCACTGAAACGGAAGAAGCTGTTGAGCCGAACGAAGTTGCCGAACCAAACCAGCCTGCCGAACCAATATCCAAAGCAGCGGAGCACAAGCTTCAGCGTGCGATTGCGTGGCCCCCCGTGGAGTTCTTGTCTGGTGTAACGTTCGAGTACTTGAGCTGGGTAATTCGCATTGTTAATGCCGTGCTTATACTGACGGCTACGCTTTACTGTTTGTCAATGCTCTTCAGCCTGAAAGTCTCAATGCTTGGCAGGCTCGGCGGAATCAACCATATCAGCAGAGCGTTTTTCCTGTCATTGTTAATGCTTGTTCTGTTATTACCGTGGCAGAGAATCTTTGGCGGCATGGTTCCGGGTGCGATATATACTCCCGAAGAACTTCTGGAGTGGTCTTCTGCTGAGGCCACCGATATATTTGACACCGTCATTTACTACTTGCGTTTCAGCGGCTATTGGCTGTTGGTGTTGTTATTGCTCATCCTCTCGCAGATCCGCAGCATCCGCTGGGGAAAGGCTATTCTTCGCCGACTCGAGATTATCTAACAAGGTTTCATTCGCACCTTGTTAGGCGTGAATATGTGCCTGTAAGAGCAGACGACAGGCCGCAACGAAATGTAAAATTGAGCAAGCCGTTGCCGCATCACGGCAACGCCTCGGTAACCAAACAACTGCCTTTCGCCCTGTTAGCTCGCCGGGTGTTTACGTCACGAGCAGGGAGTCAAACTTCACTGTTGTCAGGAGAAAAGAAAATGGCGGAAATCGAACGCATCGGAGTGTCACTTGATAAAGAGCTGCTTTCGATGTTTGACAAGCTCATTGCCGGGCAGGGTTATAAGAGCCGGTCCGAGGCGATACGTGATCTCGTTCGTCGGCAGCTAAGTGAAGAGCGGCTTGGCAATCCGAAGGCCAGGGCGGTAGCCGCCGTGTTTCTGGTTTACGACCATCACTCGACAAAGCTGACCGAATCGCTCATAGAGCTGCAGCATACGCATACTTTGGATTCGACCCGGCAGGTGATATCTTCTCTGCACATCCACCTTGATGAGCACGATTGTCTGGAGGTAATTATACTTCGGGGCCGTGTCGGCGAAATAAATAAGGTGGCGGAAAGCATATTAAGCATGAAGGGCGTTAAACTGGGACGCGTCAACATTGTCGCAACTTAGTTTTTAGTTGACGGTTTACAATTTGCCGTTTATAATCCCAAACTCTGATTCAATCGGGGACAATTAGAAAGTCGAAAAACGACAGGGCGATTAGCTCAGTTGGCTAGAGCGCACGGATCACACCCGTGAGGTCACTGGTTCGAATCCAGTATCGCCCAATTTTATAAGCCCTTGTAAATAAAGTATTTGCAAGGGCTTCTTGTGGTTGTGTCATTTAATTCTTGAATTAAAATTTACCCGAAGATAAAGACTTGTAACTTTGATTGTCACAAGGCTTTATCTCAACTCCCCGAGTATGGCTACAATTTTTAATTACTTTTCTCCGGAGAGTTCCTTAGCATCTGTTTAAGCGAGGCTTTTCCTTTTGTTGTTTTAAAATATCTCTCGCGTCTTTCTGCATCGGACTTAGACAAATGCGCTTCATAATAAATAAGCTTTAGTGGCCGCCTTGATTTTGTGCTGATATTTTTTCCCGCATTATGTTCTTTTAGCCTTCTTTGCAAGTCACCGGTAAAACCAATGTAGGATTTATCATCTTTTAGGCTTAACAAGACATAAACATAATACATTAGTTCAAAGAAAATTTGCAAAGGTTATAACAGTTAAGTAGAATCCTTCACCATAAACCACGTTGGGTTTATGGCTGTGAACCCCACGTGGTTCACAGCTCCCCGAGTAGGGCTCGAACCTACGACCTAGCGGTTAACAGCCGCTCGCTCTACCAATTGAGCTATCGGGGAATCCCGATGAACCGGACCGGATTAACGCTGTGCGTTCAAAGAACCGTTTTCTTCCGATTCATTTACGATATTATCCAAATTCCAGCAACTTTGTCAAGTACTTCTTTTTTAGCGAATATTATGAAAAATTGGACTAATACTGGATGGAGGCCGGATTCTATTGTATACTTCCGGCTTTGCCAAATTTAAGTAAGTGGGTCTAACGTTCGATATAAAGATAGTTTTTTGTGTTTTGAAGGATTTTTAGTAATATTTTGGTTCGTTTTACGTCCTATACAAGCATGGGCTTTTTGCTGAACACATTAATTAAACGAACAAAAGGCCTGTTTGGCGCATCTAATAATTTTAGGGTGAAATATCGTTTAACGATTGAATTTTAGGTTATTATCGACAGTATGGCGAAAGATATACTCGATATCGGTGGTTTTACAATACTCAGGCGCATCGGAACCGGTGCTCGCAGCACAATTTATTTAGCCTCCGACGAAGAGGATGGTACAAAAGTTGCCCTAAAAAGGGTCATATTCCAAAAGCCTGAGGACTCAAGAATTTTCGAGCAGGTGGAGACCGAGTATAAAGTTGCTCAGCAGATAGACAATCCCTGCGTCCGAAAGTGCTACGAACTGAGGAAAATACGCAGCATGTTTAAAGTAAGAGAAATGCTGCTTTCCATGGAATACTTTGACGGCAAGAACCTCGAAGACTGCCCGACTTTGAGCCTGGGAGATGTGCTGCTTGTCTTCAGGATGGTCGCAAGCGGGCTCAACGCGATGCATCAGCACGGATTTGTCCACTGTGACATAAAGCCCAATAACATTCTTATGGACAAGTCCGGCTCTATTAAAATTATAGACCTCGGTCAGAGCTGCAAGATCGGGACGGTCAAGCAGAGAATCCAGGGCACCCCGGATTATATCGCTCCTGAACAGGTTAAGCGCAGGCCGCTCGGCCCAAAGACGGACATCTTTAACCTTGGTGCGACAATGTACTGGGCCCTTACCGGAAAACACGCCCCAACTCTAATACTTAAAAAGAACAAGTTAGGCTTGCCCGTGACCGAGCCGCGTCGAGCACCGCACGAAATAAAAAAGGGACTGCCAATAGGAATCTCAAAACTCGTGATGGATTGTATTGAGAATGATCCTGTAAAACGCCCGAGTAACATGATGGCGGTGACATCGAGGCTGGACCTGATGGTGCATAGTATTTTCGGGGGCAAGATAAAAACGAACAAAAATGCCTCACACAATAATTGACCTGCTGAACAAAGGCACAGAAGCCAACAACGCCGATAAGTATCGACGCTATAATCTTATTCGTTTGCCCGCTGAGGGCAGTGTGTTTGTAATGGGTGACCTCCACGGGCATCGGCGAAATTTTGAAAGAATTGTAGCCTTTGCCGATTTGGCCGACAATCCCGACAGGCATATCGTTCTCCAGGAGATTATACACGGAGGTCCGGAAGATCCGTTTGGGGGCTGTTTGTCGTATAGACTGTTGTTTGATGTTGTACGCTATAAATTGAACTTTCCTCACCGTGTACATATTATTATGGGCAACCATGATACCGCTTTCATCAACAGCAGCGAGGTTATGAAAGACGGCAGAGAAATGAATCGTGCGATGCGTTTGGCTCTGGATCGAGAATTTGGCCCGGACGGCGCCGATGTAGAACTGGCGACAAGACAATTTCTGTTCTCGCAGCCGTTAGCGGTCAAAACCGAGAGCCGAATATGGATATCGCATTCACTGCCCGGCGACCGTTTCATCGAGAAGTTCGATCCGCAGATTTTGAACAGACAACTGAAAGTCAACGATGTAGTCAGACCGGGCTCGGCTTATCTCTTAACGTGGGGCAGAAGACACAGCCAGGCGCTGCTCGATAAATTGGCCGGGCAATTTGATATTGATGTCTTTATCCTCGGTCACCAGCCGCAAGAGAAGGGATGGAACCAGGCCGGTGAGAATCTTGTTATTATTGCCTCCAATCACAATCACGGCTGTTTGCTTCCAATCAATCTGGCACAATCTTACACAGTTAAGCAGCTTCTCGAATCGATTGTGCCATTAGCTTCTATCTCTTGAAGTGCGGCCTGACTCAAGCACGGGGTATAAAAAACGACAATGGATTGGTATTATTATATAGCCCTGGCGGCAATCATCTCACAATTATTTTTTTTGCTCCAGACGTATAAAAACTATCGCTATGCCGTCAAAAAATACAAGAGAGAACGTTCGTGGTACCGGCCGCGAACGGTTTTGATAGTTCCGTGCAAGGGTTTGGATTCGGCTTTTCAGCAAAATATCACCTCATTCTTCGAGCAGGACTATGAGAATTACCTGCTGTGGTTTGTGGTCGGCGATGAGTCGGACCCGGCCTACGGCGAATTATGTCAGTTGAAAAATCGGCTGAGCCAAAGCTCGAAGGCTCAGGATGTGCAGGTATTTGTTGCCGGTCAGGGGCAAACCTGCAGTCAAAAAATCCATAATCTCCTGTACTGTTACGAAAGGATCAGCGGCGATATCGACGTTCTGGCCTTTGCCGATTCCGATATCTGCGTGCGGAGCAACTGGCTCAGTCACCTCGTCTATCCGCTTCGAAAGGCGAAAAACGGCGCCGCCAGCGGATATCGGTGGTACATCCCGGAGAAAAACAACCTGGCCAGCCTGGCCCTGTCGGCGATGAATGCCAAGGTTGCCCAGTTGCTCGGCAATACCCGTTTCAATCAGGCCTGGGGCGGATCTATGGCGATTCGCGTTGATGTCTTTCGCGAGCTCGGGCTCGACAAAATCTGGCCGAAGGCCCTCAGCGACGACTTATCGCTAAGCATCGCCGTCAAAAAGGCCGGTCTGATCGTGGCCTTCGTTCCCGCCTGCCTGGTGGCTTCACACGAGGTCACCACGTGGCGAAAGCTCTTCGAATTCTCTCGGCGGCAATTTCTTATTACTCGCGTAAGCGCCCCGAAGACCTGGTGGTTCGGATTGTGCAGCGGTCTCTATTCGATCTTAGGGATATGGGCTGCGGCCGGCTTGGCGATTTACGCCGGGGCGATTCAAAATGAAAACCTGCCCCTTTTCGCAGCGGTCCCTGTCGTGTTTTTCGTCAGTCAGCTCATTCGGGCGATACTCCGCCAGAGAATGGCCGGCAAATTGCTCAAGCACGAGCGGCGGGCAATGAGGGCCGCCTGTGCCGCCGATATCCTGGCTTTTTGGCTCTGGTCCCTGTTGCTGCTGTTTCTTATTATCTCCTCGGCCTTTGGCAGAACGATCTGCTGGCGAGGGATACGCTATAAGCTGCTGGGCCCGACCGAGACGATTGTCGAAGGCCCTCAGGCTCAATGAAATACTCCTACAAATGATAAGGGTGACGCTGCGGCCGGGACATCATTCGCTGTGCCTGCTGGTCGCCGACTATCGTCTGCTTGGCCTGGTCCCATTCGAGCTTGCGGCCGAGAATATAAGAAAGGTTGCCCAGAACGCACAAGTTGGCAACGCCCGCTGCGGCCTCGATGTTCATAATCGTCCTGGCGCCGGTCTTAATACCCTTGAACCAGTCTTCTTTATGGCCCGGACTTTTGTAGACGTCTTTGCCGCCGGCCGGCAGTTCCCATTCGCGGGCTTTTTTCTCGGCCCATGTTCCGCCGTCGCCGCCCCAGTGGATAAACTCGCCCTTGTCGCCGCGGTAGATTGCGCCGTAACCGGGCCTGCTGATTTTGCCTCCCGGCTCCTTGCCGGTCCGCTCTTCGGCCTTCGGCAGCTTATCATTGGGCATCTGCCGCCAGGTGAGCACCCAATCGGGATTCCTGAAAGTATATGTCACGTCCATCAGCACGGCACTGTCCCACAGGCCCTTCTTTGGCGCTGTGCCCGTTGCCTCGACTGTCACCGGGCCGGTGCCGTCGGCGCCCATCCACCACATTGCGCAGCTCATCACGTGCGCGCCGCGGTCGCGAATCTGCCCGCCACCCGATTCCAGCAGCCAGCGGAATACGCCGTGGCAATATCTCTGGTTGTACGGCCTCCAGCGCAGCGGCCCCAGCCACATGTCCCAGTCCAGCTCTGCCGGCGGATCGCTGTCGGGAACCGGGTTGTTATCCTCGGGACTTGGGTAGTGGAAGCAATCGACCCGGCTGATGTGCCCGATATTGCCGTTGACTAAGTAACGGTGCGCCAGATAAGCTTCCGGCTGCGACCGGCCCTGCGAGCCGACCTGGACCGAAACCTTGTTTTCCTTTGCCGCAGCGACCATTGCCTTGCCTTCCTCGATGGTGCAGCAGGCCGGTTTTTCGACATAAACGTGCTTGCCGCACTCGGCGGCGTGAACCATCTGAACCCCATGCCAGTGGTCGGGCGTGGCGATAACCACCGCGTCGATATCCTTGCGCTGCAGGATATAACGGTAGTCGTGATACGGCTCTACGCCGGGCCCTGCCGTCTTTAGCGCGTTGAGAAGGCGGTTCTTATCTATATCGCAGACCGCGGCGATATTGACCTGGCCTCTCTTGCACCGATTGACCATGTCATTGAGGTGGTATCCGCCCATGCCGCCGACGCCGATATGCGCCATGGTTATTTTTTCGTTTGCCCCGATTCTGCCGGGCTGCGCCAAAACGCCGGACGGTATTAGATAAGGCATGCTCACCGCTGCTGCACCGGCGGCCGCCAGAAATTCACGCCTGTTGAGTTTATTTGACTTTTTCATCGTTCTACTGCCTTTCTGCTTTTGTATCTATTTCAATCCCGGGTGGCAGCCGTAGGGGCAACCCCGTGTGGTTGCCCAGGGCAGGCCAAAAGTAGCCCGACCATCCCCAAATCCTTTGGATTTGAGGCTGCCACACACTGAGCCTATAGCGGCTTGACATCCGTTTTTTTCGTAGGCACCAGCTTTTTGCACGGATAGCCGGCCACTTCTTCGCCGCGTTTTCGCAGCGACTGCGCGATGTTGGGCTTGAAGTCCTCGGGTGCCTTCTCGAACGCTGCTTTCAAAGTCGTCACGGCCCTCTTGCCGGGGATACGCTCGAGCGCCATTCGGGCGTCATCCCGCAGGTCCTCGTTCCTCATCAGCCCGGCGATAGGCTTTATGGAATTTCTGCCCCCGATTTCCGAGAGCATCCATAGCACTTCCCGCCGGACAGCGACCGGCTGGTCCTTGCCAAGTAGCTCGGCCAACTCAGTCTCTACTGCCCTTCTCTCTTTGTTGGCCTTGGGCCGGCCGGTGTATCGTACGATCTGCCACAAAGCCCGCTTTGCCGCACGGGCGACTTCAAGATCATCATCCGTCATAACTTTCGCCAGAGGTTTGACCGCCGGGGCGCCGACAGGGCCGGCATCGAGCCAGGCCTCTGTTCGTACCTTGTCGCTGCTGTCCTTGATCCCGGCGATAAGCTCATCTACCCCTTGAGCTTGGGCGGTAGAGGCCGTTTGCGCCATTATGCCGGCAGCTCCCGCGGCGAGTGATACTTTTTTAAGGCTGTTAGTAGACATGTTTCAATACCCTTTCTCGATTGGATTCCGAAGAATCGTTTGCGAATCGTTCGAGATTCTATCGGCCCTCGACGGGGCGGTCAATTATTATTTGCATTTCCTCCGAACCATGAGCGGATGCCCCATGGACGGAGGGGCTGAAAGGACGAGGGATGAGGGACGATTGACGAGTGTCCATCATCTATCCTCTTTGTCGTCCATTGTTGTTCGGCCTCCGCTCTAAACCTTTGGGCGGAAGCCAAATTGGCTTTGATTGGCTTTGAATTGGGTTTGTTTTTTCGCCGCCTCGGCCCCATAAAATCTTCGTAAGCCGTTGTTATTACTAACTTAACATAATTTAGCCCTCCGGCAAATTGGCTTTGTTTTTTCAAATCGTGCTCTGTAAATTGTGCTTTGAGAGCTGTCATTCCGCACTCATTCATCTTGTTTCCCGACCGACACGGGGCAACAGACGTCCGGCTACACAACCGGAGTTGTCGGATTTCCGGCCAAAGGCCGGAGATTGGCTTCGAATTGGCTTTGTTTTTTTCGAGTCCAAACCGCCGGTTTTCTTCATAATTCCTTATTATAATTGACGTTAAGTTCATTTCCACCCTCGCCAAATTGGCTTTGTTTTTTCAAATTCCTTTTCCTCATCTTGACGCTGTCCGCTGAACACAGAACACTAAACGCTGATAAATTGGGTTTGTTTTCACCAAGTGTCCAATCGTCTTTATTTGTCATAATTCCTTGTTATAGTTAGCTTTAAGTTCATTACTACCTCCGGCAAATTGGGTTTGTTTTTTCAAATAGACTATTAGCCACGAAGGCAATAAGCCACAAAGGCAAGTAATGTGTGAAGGCAAAGAAGTGCAGCCGATTAAGACATCCGGATTCACAATTATCTTTTCTCCATTTTTTCATTCGACATACGATATACCACATACGATATACGTATGTTATATGTATATTATAACATATCACGAGTTAAATATCAAGTGAATTCCAAAAAAATCTCCGTGAGACGCAGCTTACTGCGAGTGGCCCGTGGCCCGTGCCCCGAGCGACGGACTACGAAATCGTAGGTGCGATGAATCGCACCACTTCAATTATTCCTATTTATTCTCCCGCGAAATGAGAAATAGCCACAAAGCATGAGCATTGCAAAATATCTTTTGGTGATTAAATGTCATGACGGTAAAGAAATATATCCCACCCACACGGAACCATCGTCTGTAATCCGGCTTGGTTCTATTCTATTCATTAATGGTGCGATTCATCGCACCCTACTTAAGATTCTACGACCGAGCGAACGTTTTTGAAAATGTCACGAACATTAGCACAGAAGGCTTCGGCCAATAAGAACGGTGGGGCAAGCCCCACCCTACCAAGCTGCATCATATAGCCTGTCAGACAAATTCCTATCGACCTAATCGTATTGAGCCACGATTGATAAAACGTCAGACACGAAAATTCGGTGGACAACATACTTATTTCTTGATAAATTTTTGTGTTAAAAGGAACTGGACAAGTAATATTTATTGCTTGAGAAAGGCCAATCTGGTAGAATGCACGGCAGGAAAAAATATATTATGAAGAAGGCGAATAACAAAGAATCAGCAGACGATTTGCGGCCGGAATACGACCTCTCCAAACTCAGGGGTGGTGTGCGAGGCAAGTATGCGAAGCGGTTCCAAAAGGGAACTAACTTAGTCCTGCTCTCCCCGGATGTAGCCAAGTATTTCCCCGACGAACAATCGGTGAATGCAGCGCTAAGGTCTCTGGTCGGCATTGCCAAAGCCGAGCTGCGCCACACGAATTAACCCATAGGTAAGACACCGGCGAACCATCGCATGGAACACTGCGTAAGCAGGGGCCCAGAGCGAAAAAGCTGGATTCCCGCTTCCGCGGGAATGACAAATACTGTTTCCGCAACAGGAACTAATCTATGTCGGTAATGTCGTTTTGGGGCTTGCCGACGAGATAGATTCTGTTTTTTCCGCTTCGTTTTGCTTCCAGCAGGGCCTTGTCGGCCTGTTGGAAGAGTTCTTCTATTGTCCGGCCGTCACGGGGGAAGCTTGCCAGGCCGCCGCTGATTGTCAGCACTCCCTTGCCCTCCGGGCCCAATCCGCCAAAAGAAGAGAATCCGGCTTTGCCCAGCTCTTTTACGAAGCGCTTCGCTATAATGATTGCTTCGGCGGGATGGTCGGCGTTTGCCGAACGCCTCTCATCGCTCTTGGAAGGAGCGGCCGCGCGTTTATGTTGCGGGTCGTCCCAGAATATAACGGCAAATTCGTCGCCGCCGATTCTGCCGACGACATCGTGACCTCGACAGCAGCGTTGCATGAGGACAGCGGCCTGTTTCAAAATCTCATCGCCCGCGTAATGGCCGTAAATATCGTTGTACTGTTTGAGGTTATCGACATCGAAGACGAGCAGAGTCACTCGCACATTCTCTTTTTTGGCGTACTCGATAATCTGCCGGGAGAATTCCCACATATATCTTCTGTTCTTCAGGCCCGTTAAATCATCCTCGGTCGCTAATCGTTCGAGGTATCTTATTCTCGTTTCCGTCGTTGTGTCGACGGCGACCGAAGGGGCGGTCTCAGTCTTGCCGCGATCAACGGCAGTCATAATGGATTCGTAAAATCTATCGGCACTGACCGGACAGATAAGATAATCGTCGGCCAGGCTTGACCCGTTGTAAGTCGAGTCGACCAGATGTATCGCTATCGGCTCCTCGTACATTTGGGCCAGCAGAATGATTTTCGCATCGCAGTTGTCCCGTAAGGCTTTAAGGTCGGAGCTTAATCTGGCCGAGATTCCGGACATTACAATTGCGATAGCGGCAAAGTTTTTTCTCGCTGCGATATCTAACGCTTGCGGCATGTCGGCACAGATTTCAGTGCGAGTCTCAGTGGCGGCATTAACATCCAAAAAGGCTTTGCCGACATCGCCTATGAGTAGAATTTTCCGAGCGTCTCCGTAGCGGGAAATGTGTTTATTGACGGCACTCATCTATCTAAATCCCTAAACAGAGCATTCGGTTCAGCCTTAATAGTAAAAATTCATCTTTGGCGAAGGTTGAAAGTCCGGCTGCAAATTGGAATAAACGTTCGCCACGGCTGTTTTTATCAATTGATTCACAGCATAAAACGCCTCCAGCCTTTATCTATATTAACAATTTTCGAAGAAAAGTCAACTCAAATCCCGCAGGAAGTGGATTCCGGGCGGTCGATCATCGGAAAAGACGTTCAAAACGGTCGTCAATTCCCAGGCAGGTCCTCCAGGTTTTTTTTGACTTGCTCTGCGCAGAAGTTATTAGGATACGAACCGATAAAACTCGTCAGAGTCGCTCTTGCTTCTTCCAGATACTTTTTCTTCAGCTCTGTGTTAGATTCATCCTGCTGTCGCCACAGGCTAATCTTCAACAGGCCGAGTTCATACAGCGCCATTGTCCCGGCGTCGGTCTGGCCGTATTCTTTGTGTATCTCGCTGAGTTTTTCAGCCCGAAGCTGCTCGTCGGCGACAAGTTTTGCCTGGGCCAGCAGGATGTTGTCACGAAGCCGGTCTCCATCATCTGTTTGTTCGAGCAGCCCGTCAAGATGCTGGGCGTAATCGGAGGCATGAGGATTCAGCATGACAAATTTACCCAGCCGCTCGACCGATCCCGGCTCCCTGGTTCGATTTTGAGAGCTTACAAGGACCTGCAATTGGCTGAGTCTTCTTTGCAGCTCGTTTAACTTTGGTTCTGTCATTACCGAATCGGCCGGCGGACGAAACAGGCCGAAAAGTTTGCCGGAGGGTTTTTGTTCCGCTTCAAGGCGTTTTGATTTCTCGTCAGCCAGCATTGTCTGGGCCTCGGCGAGTAGTCTCTCGGCTTCCTCGAACATTTGTTGGCCGGCCCGATGCTTTGCAATACGCCATCGTGCTTCAAGTGCTTCCGGGCTGTCCCCGAAATCCCGGTACAGCTCCCACCATGTCTGCCGTGTCTTTTCATGCGGATAATCACTGTAGAAGTGCAGCACTTCTTTCTGCCCGAGCGCTTTCGTGTCCGGGCTATATTCGTTCAGCAGGGCCTTGTAGTATAGCACTATCGGCATCCGGCGACTGTTGGGGCGCTGGCTGATAAACAAATCGTACTGTTCGAGCAGCCATTCTTTCTTCTGGCGGTAGTTTAACTCTTCCGGCACTATAAACCAGCCAGGCCAGAAGTCGTAGCGTAACTGTTCCTGTATTTCCCTTTTGAGTTCCGCTCGCCGGGCTATTTGATCGGCTGGGTAAAAGGATTCTTCCAGGTATTTCTTTGTAGCGGGATCTCTTGTTGTTGCGTCTAATGCTTCGGTGATACTGTGGTCGTGAAATTTGCTGACCCGCTCCGGATTGTTCTTGGCCACGTAAAGCTGGTAGTCCAGCTCGTCGAAGCCGATTGTTACTTCGAATACGACAACAGCGATAACGAGTGTCAGTGACGTGAAAATCCAGGTCAGGCCGGGCCGATAACGCGTGAAATGACCTATGCCGAGAACGAATCCCGCGATTACCAGCGCATCGAGCCAGGCGCAAATCCAGGGTGCGAAGGAAAATCCCCATTCGATAGGTTCGACTCCACGGGCGCCGCCGAAGTACCCCCAGTAAAAAAGCTGTGGCGCCGTACATAGCGCGATCGCAATGTAGCGCGAGCGAAAACGAAGCGGCCGGCACGCCGCGGCGATACAACTGACAAATAGACAAATCGCAAAACCAGGCAGGTTGGCTAAAGAAAATACTTCCAATATGAAAATGAGGCTGTAGCGAAAACTCATCAGTTGCGATATCAATACGGGCACTACGGCCAGGATGCCCATAAGCAGCCCCAGAACAAGAATCTGCCAGGGGTATTCGAATATGCTCACGCCGGTTGTGATAGACTTGCCCAGACGCCAGAATTCCGGCGTTGTTACGGTTTGAACGTCGAAAGACCAGAACGAGCCGGTGACTATCTTCGACCAGAAAAGACAGCTTACGCCAAAAGCTACTACAGCAAGAAGCCAGCATATCTGAACGTTCTTATGACTGTAGTGCAGGGTCGGACCGACAGCCATAAAAGACTTCGAGACCGATATAGGCGTCTTCTCTGTCTGGTTATTATCCATAAGCCTCAACTGCATTTCCGATTTTCGATTTGCGAATTCCAATTTAAATCGACAATCGGCATTCGGCAATCGGCAATGGTTATGTCCCTTCGCCACTGCTGGCAAGATAAGCAACCTGTTCGGCGGTAAGTTTGTCGATGCCGATTGACATTGATTTCAGCTTGAGTGTGCTTACCTGCCGCTCTATCTCCAACGGGACGTCGTGGACGGCAATAGAAAGCTTGCCTTGTTTCTTTATCACGTATTCGACCTGCAGTGCCTGTGTTGCAAAGCTCATGTCCATTACGCTGGCAGGATGTCCCTCGGCGGCGGCGAGGTTAATCAGCCGCCCTTCGCCGAGAAGGTAAATTCGCTTGTTATTCTTGAGGGTGTATTCGTCAACGTGGTTTCGCACATTGAGGGTCACCTTTTTGCTTAGTTCTTTCAGGGCCGGTATGTCTATTTCGACATCGAAATGCCCGCTGTTTGCGACTGTCGCTCTGTCTTTCATCGCACGGAAGTGCTCTGCCCGCAGGACGTGCTTGTTGCCCGTAAGTGTCACGAACAGCTCACCGACTTTTGCCGCCTTTGCCATTGGCATAACGTCGAAGCCGTCCATGGCCGCCTCGAGCGCCTTGACGGCGTCGATTTCCGTGATGGTGACGATTGCGCCCATACCTCTTGCCCGCATTGCGAAGCCCCGGCCGCACCAGCCGTAGCCCGCCACGACGACCTTCTTGCCGGCCAGGAGAAAATCGGTCGCGCGAATGATGCCGTCTACCGTGGATTGACCGGTGCCGTAGCGATTGTCGAACAGATGCTTGGTCGCTGCGTCGTTTACTGCAATGGCGGGAAATTTCAACTTACCCTCGTTCGCCATTGCCCGCAGGCGAATGACCCCGGTGGTTGTCTCTTCCATACTCGCAATAATCCGGCCGGCATCTTTCTTTCTGCGCATGTGAAGTTCGTTCACGAGATCTGCGCCGTCATCGAGCGTAATAACCGGCTTATGGTCAATAGCCGCATTGATGTGTTTGTAATACGTGCTGCGATTCTCCCTGCAAATGGCAAAAACCGCTATCTTGAAATCCTTCACAAGAGAAGCAGCCACGTCGTCCTGGGTGCTCAGCGGGTTAGATGCGCAGAGAACAACGTTTGCCCCGCCCGCCTTGAGTGTTCGGACTAAATTAGCCGTCTCGGCCGTTACGTGCAGACAAGCTGAAACGTTTATGCCCTTTAAGGGCCTGGCTTTTGCAAGCCTTTTTCGGATTGCCGCCAATGCCGGCATATCGTTATCCGCCCAGAGAATCCGTTTTTTGCCGCCCGCCGCCAATGACAAATCAGCTACGTCGTATTTCATTTATCGATCCTTTCAAAGATGAACAAGAAGTACAAACATAGCCCCAAACGACAGCGATTGCAAGCCTTTATTTGCACGGATTGGTTCGATTCTCAGAGACGGATACGGAGTTTTGGTGCGCGCGCGATCTACAGAAACTCCTGGGCTACGCTAAATGGGAGAATTTCTCCAGGGTTATCGACAAAGCCATAACTTCCTGTCATAAAGCCGGTTATGAGCCAACTGACCATTTTGCCGAGATTAGGAAAATGGTTGTAGAAAGATGGGGTTTTGTGTTTAATACAGACTGTATAATTATCGTTGGCCATAATTCGAGTCGGATGGATAAGATATGAACAGGCTCTGTATCTTCGTTGGCATGATAGTCTTTGGTTGGATTGGATGGTGGATAGGAGCCAGATTCGGATTCATGACCGGCTTTGTAGTCAGCAGCATCGGCAGCATTGTTGGAGTTTACGTAGGCTGGCGTATCAACCGCGATTACCTAAGCTGAAACAGTCTGTTCCCCGCCGGAGACATGCGAGGACAAGATTTGGCGTTTTATGTAGGCCTCGGGCGGATATGATCATTGTTGGGTGCAGAAAACCTAATACAATTAGGGAGTTGTTATGAAGAGCAATTTAGCCATTTTTGAAGATTACAAAATCCGTCGTCTGTACGATGAAGAAACCGAAACCTGGTTTTTTTCGGTGGTGGATATTATACAGGTTCTGATACAGCAGCCCGACTATCAAACAGCCAGAAAGTATTGGAATAAGCTGAAAGAACGGCTGAAAAAAGAGGGCAGTGAAACGGTGACAAATTGTCACCAGTTGAAAATGGTTGCTGAAGACGGGAAAATGCGGCTTACTGATGCTGCCAATCCCGAAACACTGTTGCGGCTGATTCAATCCGTTCCAAGCCCTAAGGCCGAACCGATAAAACTATGGCTTGCAAAAGTCGGTTACGAGCGAATGCAGGAAATGGCCGACCCGGCAAGATCGCTCGATAGAGCGCGGGAAAACTGGCAAAAGCGCGGACGCAGCCAAAAATGGATACAGCAGAGAATGATGGGGCAGGAAACCCGCAATAAGCTCACCGACTACTGGAAAGACCACGAAATCACAAAAGACGAAGAGTTTGCCATTCTCACCAATATCATTCATCAGGAGTGGGCCGATGTTTCCGTAAAAGAACATAAGGGCATCAAGGGCTTAAAATCCCAGAATTTGAGAGACCACATGAGTGAGGCGGAGCTGATTTTTACCGCTCTTGCGGAACTTTCAACCCGTCAGATTGCCGAAAGCACCGAAGCTACAGGATTGCCGGAAAACGAAGTTGCCGGCAAAAAAGGCGGAGGTATTGCCAAAAAAGCCAGGCTGGAACTGGAAGAAAAAACAGGCAAACGAGTTATTTCCGGGGAAAATTATTTGCCGCCGAAATCCGGTAAAAAATTGGGTGGGAAATAAAATATGGCCAAGCGGCGGGAGCTTGTTATACTGGCAGAAACAGTCTGTTCCCCGCCAGAGGCATGCGGGGACAAGCTTTCCCGTTTTATACAGTACGCCAGCCCGCCTCGCCTACGGCGAGTAAACTCCGGCGGGTAAAAGGCGTATAAAACTGAATAATCATTGTTAGGCGCAGTCAATAATCGCCGTAGTGGGGAAATAAAAAGAAGAGATATAATCATTTGGTGTACGATTATTAAAATTAAGCTTTTTAACACATTGACATTACCTTACTTCAATATTATCCTAAGTGCTGTTACATAAGGTTTCTTGAGACAGGCAAAACCTTATTCTCTCGATGGTACAAAGGTGAAAAAATGTTTAAAAGTATACAAATTATAAATCTCAGGGCTATAACTGAGCTTGAGGTCGAAAATCTTGGTCAAGTGAATCTTATTGTAGGCCAGAATAATTGTGGCAAAACTACACTGCTCGAAGCTCTTTTTTTTATCATCGGCAGAACTAACTCTCAGCTACCAATTAACGCAAATGCTTTCCGGGGTCTACAGTTTTTGAGCAATGAATACTGGGACACCTTTTTTAACAACATGGAAACTGACTCAAATATTGAAATCTCAGTTATCCTACGTGAGACGGAGGAAGAACAAAAATTAGTCATACATCCAGTAATACAAAAACAGACGACAGCCAAACCGGTTTCATCAGATATTGTTTCTATTGGAATACAAAACGGTGATGCAAAACCAGCTTTTACTCCGAATGGTCTTGAACTGATATATACCAGCTCGCAAGATCCCACTGCCAAATCAATATCAAGGATTTTTCTCAAAGGAAACGAACTAATAACTGAAGGTACTAAGGAAAGCTCTGTTCGTGGTGTTTTTGTGTGTCCGGCAACAAGGTTTGATTGGAAAGCCAGATTGGCCTCAATCCAGCGTAAAAAACGTATTGGTGAATTGATTTCTTCTCTCAAGGAAATAGAACCAAATATATCAGATATTAGAATTAATGAAATTGGAGTTTTAGAAGCTGACATTGGTCTACGTAAACTCATACCTGTCAATCTAATGGGTGGGGGAATTGCAAATTCACTATCAATCATCCTTGCTATGCTGGATTCGCAAGATGGAATTGTTCTTATAGATGAGATTGAGGATGGTCTTCACCATTCGATACAGAAAAAAATCTGGAAAGCTGTCTTTAAGTGGGCACAAGACCTTAATGTCCAAGTTTTTGCCACAACGCATTCTAACGAATGCATCGGAGCCTTTTCCAATTCTGTCGATATGAGTTTATTCGGTTCCGAAGCAAAACTTTTCCGAATTGAGAGAAAAGACGAAAAATTTAGAGCGGTCGAATATACCCGGGAACTACTCAGTGAATCCCTTGAAAGCAAATGGGAGGTCAGGTAATGCCTTCTCCCAACGAAGCTCCCTCCCCCATAAATTCGAAAAAGGTTATTGCTGTCGAGGGCAAGGACGAAATAAATTTCTTTAATGCTCTATTACGACATATGGATATCACAGATTTCGATATCCGAGATGTTGGTGGCAAAGTCCAGTTTCCTAACAAATTGCCGGCCTTACTCAAAGCGACGGGTTTTTATCTTGCAGATGGGTCTTCATCCGTTACACATCTGGCAATTATTCGGGATAAAGACGAAGACGAAGCATTTAAGAGCATTGCGACTATAGTTACGAATGCAGGGCTCAAGCCACCTACCAAACACTCAGAATTTTCGAATGGTTCCCCTAAAGTAGGTATTTTCATAATGCCGGGTGAAACAATTGACGGTACTATGCTCGAGGATTTATGTTTGAAAACTGTTGAAAACCACAAAGCGATGACCTGTGTAAATAAATATGCCTCCTGCATATCCGCCTTAGAGCCCATCCCTAAAAACATACCAAAAGCAAAAGTGCAAGTTTTCAAAGCACAGGTTTTTCTTGCTGCGCAACCAGAAATTGTTGACTCAGTCGGATTAGGTGCACAAAAGAAATACTGGGATTTTGAATCCCCCGCCTTGGATGAGTTGAAAGAATTCCTGACCCAGTTAGAATAATAGTTGCTAATTCCTCGCTATTTAGTTTTATAAAGATGCACATCCCATGCTTCGAAATCGTCCTTGAAGACGCCGTCGTTTACAGTAATTGTCCGGTTCTCGCCAATTACTTCCACGTTTTTCACGCCCTCAGCGTGCCGCAGGGTGAATGTTGCCGTTGTTTTGTCGTCTCGCATTCCGGCGGCAAAAAGATACGTCGCGCCATCGTGCTTTTTGACTATCATATCGACAGACACGGCTTCGTTGCTCGATGAGACGCTCGCGGTCGCCTCAATCGTCGGGCTGTTCAGCACGGGTGCAAGCTCGGTAATCTGCCGGTTTATCGCGGTTACCGCCGAAAGCATCTCGGCATCGCTCAGAAGCGCCGATTCATTGAACCTCGGCTCCCATTCGTGTACGAAGTAGATGAGCCCCATCGAGCCGTGAATGATGGACATCCACACTTCGCATTTGACCTGTTGCGGCGTGGCTTTTTTCTCGGGATTGCTGATTCGGGTGCATTCGATGCAGTTCCAGACCACTTTTTTGCCCTCGGCCCATTTTATCAGGCGCTCGACGCCGTTTGCGACGAACCAGAGATTCCCGGCAATTTCGGGTTTATCGTGAACGGCAGGATAGATATCGAACGAGGCAATATCGCAGCCCTTGATGTATTCGGGGTAATCCTCCGGGTGGTTTGTCCGAACGCCCCGCCCGTAATAGCCGTCCCAGGCGACGCCCTGGCCGAGGTTCAGAATGACCGGCCGGGTGGGATCGGCCTGTCGAATTTTATAATAGTCGTCGGTTATCTTTTCCGGTAAAATCGGCGGACCATAGCCTTTGCCTTGACCTAATGATTGGGCGTTGTCCGGCTCATCGCCGTGCATCCAGCCAATAATCGTCGGGTCATCTATATGCTTTAGAGCCGTTTTGTTTTGATGGCAAATGACTTTCATGCCGGCCTTTTTCAGCTCTGAGAGCTGCTCTTCCGTCGGCCCCCTCCAGAGACCAATGTAGGTGTTAATCCCGGCCTGCCTGTATCTGTTGGCGTTGGCCGGGTTTTGCAGCCAGATGGCTATTGGGAAAAAATCGGTGCCGTGCGGTGGCCCATTCTCCCATTGGGCATAAGGGTTTGCAGAGGCATTTGCCCCAAGGCCGGCATTAATAACGGATAAGAGAATGATAAAGCAGCTTCCAAGAGTCATAATCGGTTCCTTATAAATGATGTTGCTCAGATACAAAAGGCTATTTAGGGCAAAATAACAGGAAAGCTGAAACATAGCAAACAAAAGCCAAATATTAACTTCCCGGCTATGGGAAATTTCTGAGATAAGGCTTGATTAACGGAGCTATCAGTATTAAAATCTACCCTTTTGCTTCATACTACCTGGTGAACAAAAGGCTAAAATTGAAAGGAGCAGAACGATGCAAAAGCCCATATCAACATTATTACGCTTGTTTCCTGTCTTTATTTTATCTTCTTGCCTGTTATTACCGAACCAAGTGACCTGGGGCGAACCTCTGGCGAGAATCACAGTCGATGCGGGCGATTACGCTCGCCTCGATACTCCGGTGTCGCTCGATTTGAGCGGTGTGTCGTTTGGCTTTCCGAATGAAAGACCGATTTTGGTTGAAATCAAGGGCGATAAGCGTGTCCCGGTGCAGGCCCAGCTCGAACCGGGCAGTCCACCGCGTCTGTGGTGGATTCTCTCGGGCGAGACGCCGGCCGGCGGTAAGCGGATTTATGAGCTGAGTCGAAGTTCCGCAAGTGTAAGCCAAGAGCCCGGCGTACAGGTGACAAAGGATGACTCGGTACTCGTCTTACGAAAAGGCAAACAGCAGATATTGCAATATAATCATGCGATTGTACCGGCACCGGAAGGGCAGAGCAAATTGTATGATCGCGGCGGGTTTATCCATCCTTTATGGTCGCCGTCCGGTTCGATACTGACGAATATCCATCCAAAAGACCATTATCATCACTTAGGTATCTGGATGCCCTGGACCAAAACCATGTTCGAGGGCAAGCCGGTGGACTTCTGGAATCTTAAGGAAGGCCAGGGAACGGTTCGTTTCAACCGGTTTCTTTCGACAACAAGCGGACCGGTTTATGGCGGCTTTAAGGCGGAACAGGACCATGTCGCTCTCAAAACCTCTTCGGGTGAGAAAATAGTGCTCAAGGAAGTATGGGATGTGCGTGTTTATAATGTCGGCGGGCCTGAGAAGGGCTACTGGATTTGGGATTTCGTCTCTTCCCAGCGGTGCGTAGCGGAAAGTCCGCTGCTGCTGGAGGAATATCGCTACGGCGGTTTTGGCTTCCGCGCTACCGCCGACTGGAAGGGCGAAACGGCGGCATACCTGACCAGCGAGGGAAAGACCCGTAAGGACGGCCACGCCACGCGGGCGCGATGGTGCGATACGGCAGGAGTCTCCGACGGCAAATGGAAAGGCGTTACGTTCTTCAGCAATCCGCAGAATTTCCGCCATCCCGAGGCGATGCGAATTTGGCCGGAGTTCGAGCAGGAGGTGTTCTTCAACTGGGCGCCCGTGCAAACAGGCGACTTCGAGATGAAACCCGGCCGGGACCATCAGTTCCGGTATCGCATGTTTGTGCATGAGGGCAAGGTTGACATCGAGAAAACCGAGCAACTCTGGAGCGATTATGCTCACCCGCCGAAGGTTGAGATTGAGACGGCCGAGTCCGGTGATGCAATTATGCTGTTTGGCGGTGCGGACTTTTCGCATTGGACGACAGGAAGCGATAAGAAGGTAGGATGGGAACGCGTCGGTGACGCCATGAAGGTTGTGCCGGGTAGCGGCAGCATAATGACAAAGCAGGATTTTGCTGATTTTAAGATGCACGCCGAGTTCAAAACGCCGCAGCTACCGCCGGATGTCAAAGGGCAGGGTCGAGGCAATAGCGGGATATATATTCAGCGCCGGTATGAGCTTCAAATTCTTGACTCTTATGGCCTCGCGCCAAAGAACAACGAGTGCGGATCGCTCTACAAATTTAGAGCCCCGGATAAAAACGTCTGCAGCATGCCGGGCCGGTGGCAGAGCTACGATATTATCTTCCACGCTGCGAAGTTTGTCGGCAAGAAGAAGGTCAAAAATGCTCGCATTACTGTATGGCAAAATGGTGTTTTGATTCACAATGACGTCGAGCTGGAGAACAAAACCGGAGCCGGCCGGCCGGAAGGACCCGAGCCGGGACCGATACTGCTGCAGGAGCATGGTAATGAAGGCTGGTTCCGCAATATCTGGATAGCTCCATTGTTGTAGTGTGAAAAGTAACGATTGCCGTTTTAATCCTAGTATCCATGTTTAGGTGTAAACAGCAGAAGAAAATTTGAATTGCTTCTTAACTTCTGAAGGTTATAATGGAACAACGATTTTAGTTTGTCGGCAGGGGCAGACGCGTTTTTGGCGTAAGTTGTTTTAATAAAAACGGTTATATTGGTTCGCAATATAGCTGGAGGAATTGCAAGAAACGTTTGTTTTAAGTTTTATTTCAAGGCGGGCAACAGTAAGAAATAACTGTCAAAGGAACTTAGTTTGATTCATCATGTTTAATTCGTCCACGAACTGGAAATTGCATTTTTATTGGGCTATGGCTTTGGGGGGTGTCATACTGTTGACAATCGTCACCTTTTGGCTTGGTGGAAAAGGTAATGAAGTAGTAAGTTACATCAGCTTTGCAGGTACCGTAGCCTCGATTGTCCTCGCCGTCGTTGCTATAATCTACACTTTCGTTTGTAGCATCAATTCACAGCAGAATACGGGAGAGATGAGGCGTCTTATCTGGGAGGCCTCCCGTATTATGACAGAGAAGGCAGGGGTGTTGACAGAAAAGGCCAACTCAATGGATCAAAAGTCTCTACTAATAATTAAGATGCTCCAAGCACCTCCCCAGCATACTACTCAGAGACCCGCGTTGCCGGGTCACACTTTTAAAATGAATACATCAGATTGTTCGTTGATATGCCTGCTAATGCTATACTATTTGGCGCGTTGTCACGAACACGGGAGAGAAGCATCGAAGGGAGAACTGACCACGGCTGTCTACGGAGAGGTTCTCAGTTCTTACTACAAGTTCTTAGACCCGTTTTTTGAAGGTGTGGTGGATGGTCTAAGCTGCTTTTTGGAGCCAGGAAACATAGAGATCAAAGAAGGCAAGCCGGCCAAGGTTAAATCCTTACCGGAAGGATTTGTTGAGTACGTGACGGAAGAGGTTCGCGAACGTCTCAAAGAGGATGGCGGTTATCCGGAGGCACAGAGGCAATTTGCGAAGGCAATAGAAAGGGTAGACTTTCTCATGAGTGGTGGAGATATACCATTTCGCGGAATGAGCACATGAATTGGTTTTGGCCATCAATATGTCTTGCCTAAAGTACGGGATGAATAAAAGACAGAAAAAAGAGAGTTGTAGGAATATCAAATAAAAAGATAAAAACTTGTTAAGCGAAGGAGAAAATTATGTCTAGATCTGTTACATTATTTACCGGCCAATGGGCGGATTTACCACTGGCAGAAATAGCTAAAAAAGCAGCATCTTGGGGTTATGACGGTCTGGAATTGGCCTGCTGGGGTGACCACTTCGAGGTGGACAAGGCCTTGGAGGATGACGGCTACTGCAAGGCCAAGCGAGACATGCTGAAAAAGCATGGCCTTGAGGTATTTGCGATATCGACGCATCTTGTGGGGCAGTGTGTTTGTGACAACATAGACAAACGCCATGAGGCAATTTTACCGCCGGATGTCTGGGGCGAAGGCAAACCCGAAGATGTCCGCAGACGTGCAGCCGAGAAGGCTATTAAAGCTGCCAAGGCCGCCAAGAAGCTCGGTGTAAAGGTTGTCAACGGCTTTACAGGCAGTTCAATATGGCACTTGCTTTACTCGTTCCCACCGGTACCGTCTGAGATGATCCAAGAAGGCTACGATGACTTCGCCAAGCGCTTCATACCCATCCTTGATGAATTCAAGAAGCTGGGCATTAAGTTCGGTCTTGAAGTGCATCCGACGGAGATAGCCTTTGATATTGTGACAGCTCAGCGCGCGCTCGATGCTGTCAAAGGTCACGAGTGCTTCGGCTTCAACTACGATCCGAGTCATCTCGGTTATCAACATGTGGACTATGTGAAGTTCATTCGCACTTTTGGTGATCGTATCTTCCATACCCATATGAAGGATGTGTGGTGGGGTCACGGAGACGGCACTGTTGGTGTCTTCGGCGGCCATACCGAGTTCGGCGATCCCCGCCGCTATTGGGACTTCCGCTCGATCGGACACGGTGACATCAATTTCGAGGAAATCATCGTAGCGCTTAACGACGTTGGTTACCAAGGCCCGCTTTCCATTGAGTGGGAAGACAGCCGAATGGACCGTGAGCACGGTGCAGCGGAAGCCTGCGAATTCATCAAGAAAGCCGACTTCAAGCCGTCTCAGGTTGCCTTCGACGCGGCATTTGATAAAGAGTCCAGATAAAACTTTTTAAGGCTCCCAAGCCCATAATCATGAGTTTGGGAGCCTTTTAAATTCGGAGAGAGTTGATCATGACCAATGGGAATTGTATCAGCCGGCGGCAGTTTATCACAAGGACAGCCGGCACGGCTTTGGGGGCAGTAAGTTTCCCGTACATCGTTCCGTCATCGGTCTTGGGACAATCCGGCGGCGTTGCGCCGAGCAATCGAATCACTATGGGCTGCATCGGCGTCGGCTGGCAGGGGGGCAGCAATCTCGGGTCCTTTCTGCGAGAGAGAGACTGTCAGGTTATTGCCGTTTGTGACATCGACAAGAACCATCTGCAGGATGCGGCCAATAGTGTGAACGGCCGGTATAAGAACAAGGACTGTGCGACTTACGCCGACTTTCGCGAGCTGCTGGCGCGGGACGACATCGATACCGTCTCGCTCGGCCTGCCCGACCACTGGCACGCTATCCCGGCCATCGAGGCGGCAAAATCCGGCAAAGATATATTCGGAGAAAAGCCCCTGTCACACGACTTGAGGCAGGGCCGGGCGATGTGCGACGCGGTAAAGCGTTACGGCCGGATCTGGCAGACGGGCAGTTGGCAGCGTTCGCAGGCGCATTTCCGCCGCGCGTGCGAACTGGTCATAAACGGCCGCATCGGAAAAGTTACCAGAGTCGAGGTCGGCCTTCCTTCGGGGCACAGCGATTTCGGTAATACCAAAGGTCAGGAGGGAATTAGTCCTCCGCCGGCGGAACTCGACTATGATTTCTGGATCGGGCCGGCCCTGTATGGGCCTTATTGCCCGGCGCGAGTACACAAGAACTGGCGGTGGGTTCTCGATCACGGCGGCGGCCAGTTGATGGACTGGGTGGGCCACCATGTGGACATTGCGCACTGGGGCCTGGGTGTCGATTATACAGGCCCGCATGAGATCGAAGGGACCGGCGAATACCCCGGGGACGGCTTATGGAACAGCCCAACGAAGTATCGCCTGACAGCGAAATATCCCAACGATATTACGATGATTATCGCCGGCGGGCACGGCGACATTCGGGGCGGCACAAAGTGGATTGGCACGGACGGCTGGGTCTGGGTCAATCGAAGCAACAGTCTGGAGGCCGAGCCGAAGAAAATCCTCGATGAAAAAATCGGGCCCAACGAGATACACTTATACGACTCGCCGGGTCATCATCGGGATTTTCTAAACTGCGTAAAAAGCCGAAAGACGACGATCACACCGTGCGAGGTTGCGCACCGTTCGGCAACGCCGGGCCACCTCGGCCAGATTGCGATGCTGCTGGGGCGAAAAATACGCTTTAATCCGGACACCGAGGAAATTCTCGATGACCCGACCGCTA
>Ga0307380_10002143_pt1 | contig 28202 bp, 24 predicted proteins | sample UN3MG_FD_202239 | JGI IMG/M metagenome (GOLD analysis project Ga0307380, IMG submission 202239) | Soil microbial communities from Risofladan, Vaasa, Finland - UN-3 | ecosystem: Environmental > Terrestrial > Soil > Coastal area > Acid sulfate soil | place: Finland: Risofladan, Vaasa | collected... | reverse complement strand
CCTGGCCTGATGAAGAAGTTTGCAGATCGAGGTTCCCTGGTCCCCCTTTGGCCGGGGATCAAGTCAATAATCAACAAAAACTACGCTCCGGTTTGGCTGGAACTGGGTTCTCAGAAAGGTGAGGCCTATGGAGTCTTCCACCGGGTCAACATGAAGAGCCTGGTTTGGTATCCCAAGAAAGCCTGGGCCAACGCAGGATTGACCACTCCTACCACCTGGGAGGAGATGGAAGCCCTCGAGAAGAAGGCAATCGGAATGGGTGCGGTGCCCTGGACCGTAGGTTTTGAGAGCGGAGGCGCCACCGGCTGGGTCGGCACCGACTGGGTCGAGGACATCATGCTTCGCACCGCCGGTCCGGATGTGTACGACCAGTGGGTCAATCACGAGATCCCCTTCAACGATCCCCGTGTCAAGAAAGCTGCCGAGATCATGGGCAAACGTCTGCTGGATCCCAAGTACGTGTTCGGCGGACCCCAGTACGTGCTCACCACCAATTTCGGTGACGCCCCGAAGGTGATGTTCGACAACCCACCCAGGGCCTGGATGCACAAGCAGGGCAACTTCATCACCGGCTTCTTCCCCGAAAACATTCAGGCAAACCTCCTCGAAGAGGTGGGCCTGTTCGGCTTTCCCCAGATCGATCCAAAGTGGGGAACGCCGGCCTTAGGCGGCGGCGATCAGTTCGTTATGTTCAACGATCGTCCCGAGGTACGTCAGTTCATGGAGTTCCTGGCAACCTGGGAATCCGGTGAATCCTGGGCCAAAGCAGGCGGAGCATTGTTCCCCTACAAGACTCAGGACCTAAGCGCCTACGGCAACGAACTGGAAAGGGCCCAGGCGGAGCTGCTGCTCAATGCCAAGGTCTTTCGCTTCGATGCTTCTGACCTGATGCCTGCCGAGGTTGGCGCCGGCACTTTCTGGACCGGTATGGTCGATTATGTCAGCGGTGTGAATCTCGACAAGGTCCTCGCCGAGATTGAAGACAGCTGGCCTGAGTAATCAAACTGCCTTACTAATTGGCATCGATTCGTTGGGCGGTTCCCATAAGCGGAGCCGTCCAACATTTTCTTGATTGCAATCCGAATTCACAGGTATGATGAGGTACTAAGGAGGCAATTCTACCATGGAAGACTTCGAAAAAGCGGTTCGGCCGGTGGGTTTTTTCCCGAATTTGTGGCTAATCCTCTGGCGTATGCTAATAGCCGTCGTAGTTCCAGGTGTCGGTTTTTTCGTGATGTACATCGGCTTTCGTTTCCTAAGGGAAAGCGCGGCTCCCGCAGCGGTGATAGCGGTCGTGGCCGTCATTTGGGGAGTGGGAGGTGTGGCCCTGCTGTACTTTGCCACCAACTGGGTCATCACTCAACTCGGTCCCGCCTGGCGACGACGTTTGCAGCCCTTCCTCTTCGTGGGTCCAGCCATGGTAATATTGGGTTGGTACCTGGTGATCCCGACTCTGCGTAGTCTATTCTTGAGCTTCTTCGGTCCGGCAACAAAAAAATTCGTCGGCCTGGCCAACTACGTCTACGTGTTTAGCGACCGGGTAATGCTCACCTCCTTCCGCAACAACCTGCTCTGGCTGGTACTGGGAACGGGATTGAGTGTACTGCTCGGTTTGATCGTGGCCTTGCTTGCAGAACGTTCCCATCTGGAAAAATTATCCAAGGCGCTGATCTTTCTACCCCTGGCCATTTCCTTCATCGGAGCAGGTGTGATCTGGAAATACGTGTACGCCTACAAGCCTCTCGGAGAATCCCAGATCGGAATCTTGAACGCGATCGTGACCGCTTTCGGGGGGCAGCCCGTAGGCTGGCTAACAGTACGTCCCTGGAACACTCTGTTCCTTATAGTGATACTCGTTTGGATGCAGACGGGTTTCGCTATGGTTGTGCTCTCTGCGGCGCTGCGGGGGGTACCCACATCCATCAAAGAGGCGGCCCGCATCGACGGGGCTACCGAGTTTCGGGTTATTTTGAGCATCATCATCCCCTATGTCCGGGGTACGATCATCACGGTCTCTACAACGATCCTGATCATCACTCTGAAGATCTGGGACATCGTCTACTCCATGACCAGCGGCCTGTACGGCACCGAGGTACTGGCCAGTCAACAGTATAAGCAGATGTTTAAATTCCTTAACTACGGACGCGGCTCGGCGATCGCGATTATACTAGTGGTCGCCGTTATTCCGGTAATGTGGTACAACCTCAAAACCTTTATGCAACAGGAGGTATTCTGATGGCAGCTAAAGAAGAAAAGGAAAACAAGAGCGTTGCCGTTACAATTATCTTGCTTGTGTTATGCCTGATCTGGTCTCTTCCCACCATCGGCCTTCTGATCACCTCGTTTAGAAGCAGGGACGATGTGAACCGGACCGGCTGGTGGACCGTAGTCAGGGAAGCCAATTTCACAACCGATAACTACAAACAGGTGTTGGCCGGAAAAAACTACACCTACGTAGATGCCCAGGGGAACACGGTTACCGCACGAACGGAAAACTTGGTGCGAGCTTTTCTGAACAGCGTAACCGTCACCATACCTGCGGTGGTGATCCCGATTTTGATTGCAGCCTTTGCCGCTTACGGTTTTGCCTGGGTCGACTTCCCGGGACGAAAGATCTTTTTCACAATAGTGGTGGCCCTGCTCGTGGTGCCGCTGCAGATCGCTCTGATCCCGATCCTACGGGACTATATGAAACTTAAGCTCACCGGAACGTTTCTGGCAATCTGGCTGGCCCATACAGGGTTCGGACTACCGTTGGCCATCTATCTGCTGTTCAACTATGTCTCCACCATTCCCCGCTCGATACTGGAATCAGCCTTCATCGATGGATACACCCACTTCTGGATCTTCATCTACCTGATTCTGCCGCTGTCAGTGCCGGCTTTGGCCTCCTTCGCCATCTTTCAGTTTGTCTGGGTGTGGAACGACCTTTTGGTCGCCATGGTGTTTCTTGGCACCAAACAGGAAGTTGCCGTGCTGACCCAGCGGCTGCTGAACATGATCGGGACTAGGGGTCAGGACTGGCACCTGCTCACCGCAGGAGCCTTCATATCCATAGTTCTGCCTCTGATTATTTTCTTTGCCCTGCAGCGCTTCTTCGTGCGGGGACTGTTGGCCGGATCGGTCAAGGGATAGGAGGAGCCGGCCGAGGGCGGATACACTAGAACAGATACAGTGGATAGGAGTCGGGATTCTTGCCGAACAGGGTGATCTGATCCACCTGGCGGATCTTATCGCCCAGGCAGAGGGCAAACAAACAACGCTCCACTCCCACTCCGCCGCCGAAGGTTTCCGGAAACAGGGCTTTGCCATGCTCATCCTTCTGGTAGGCGGCCATGAGGAAGGGTCCGTATCCGCCCAGCTCGCCGATGTTCTCGATGTTATCGTCCTCGATCTGAGGCGCAACGTCGATGATCTTGTTGTCGATCAGCCTGGCCACGATCGCCTCGAACAGCCACTCCCTTAATCCGCCGGATAGCACCTCAAAGGCCGGTCCGAAGGAGTTATCCTTCCGCTGCCGGCTCTGGGTACAAAGGTCGTAGTTGTAGATCATATCCGAGGTGAACTCGGACAGGGGGACCCTCCCGCCGTCGGACTTCAGATACGGATAGATCAGGTCGTAGTTCTCCCGTATCAACCCGGTAATCCAGAAAAACTGGCCCTCCACCGTCTTTCCAAGGGGCTGTTCGATCGCCTTTGTGCCCAACCGTGCCACCGCCTCATCCCGCTGAAAACGGGGGAAAGGGGGTTCGGGCACCTCCAGGGCAACACCGAGAGCTTTGAGGTTTTCTTCGTTGGTATCGGCCACTGCCGTGATTGCCGCGACAATGAGCCGCTCAAAGAAATTCAAAGCTTGCTCGTGATCCTCCCGAAGTATCTTTTCCACTTTCTCGGTCTGACGGATGTAGGCGTCCAGCTCGATTCCGCGGTTGCGTCGCACCTCGATGTCCATCTGGGAAAAATCAATCAGGTATTTTCCTCGCTGCACACGGTTGGGACTCTCCATCTCCAGGCGGATGTTGGGAGAGTCTATAAAAATCCCCTTGATCTTGGGATTGAATAGAGCGAGCATCTTGGAGTAGATCATCGAGTGGGTGGTCATATAGGTCTGACCCTTGTAGCGGATCGAGGGGGTGTACTCCACGTCATGAGCCAAAGGATCGGTAACCGGGCTCAACGACACCCGTTCGATGTTGAACAGACCTTCTGCAGCCAGGTGCAGCTGCATTGCGTTGACAAAGGTCGTGCGGATAGCCAGGGCATGATATAGATCCTCCCTCAGCCACTTATCGATGTAGTCTTCGCGGATGAACTCGCCCAAAGAGCTGCCGCTCTCGGTAAGGGCCGCCTGAAAGTTGAACAGGCTCTGGCCGACGTGTTCCTCGATGGATTCGTGCATACCTTGCTCCCCTTATCTATGATCAAATTCGATAGGCTGCCAGTATACCGAACAATATTTGTCATGGGTAGCCCCTGGAACCAGGAATAGCAGAAGTCCCGATTGACGCCCATCCGAATGTGCTTTATCCTCTGATTCTTCGAACTGGAGCAGCATGGTTTAAACCCAGGGATCAATCATCATCTTGATTTCTTCATCTTTCGCCTCGGTGAAACGCTGAAAGGCCCGCTCTATTTCGTCGAGGGGATAGATCCCTGTCACCAGATCGGACAGAGGAAGCCGCCTATGCTCCACCAAGTTGATGGCTCGTTGCATTTCCCGCGGCGGGCGTCTGGAGGTGAGGAAATGGGCCTGTCGATGATAGAACCAGTTCAGAGACAGAGAAAGCCGTTCTTCCTCAGGGCAGATCCCGAAGCTCAGGAAGGTTCCCCCGCGCTTGAGCAGCGGAAGCGCTTCCTCGATGGCGGCGGTAGACCCGGTTGCATCGATCAGATAGTTCAATCCTTGAGAACACAGTTCACGCACCACACTTTCCAGGGGTTGCTCCTTTGGGGATAGCACCCGGTCCGCTCCTTGGCTCTTAGCCTTACTTCTCCTCATTGGCACCAACTCAGTTTGTACGAGCGTTACCGAAAGACTCCTGTTCAATACCAGATTCCAGAGCAAACCCACTGTGCCTGCGCCTAACAGGAGAAAGGAACGCCCCGCCTCGGGTTTAAGGTTGGACAATCCGGCCAGCACTGTTGATAGGGTTTCAACCAATACTGCATCTCGAACATCGATATCTGCATTTATCTTGTAGACATTGGCAGAAGGAACCTTGGTATATTGGGCAAATCCACCCTGACGCTGATAGCCGATAAAATTTTCCTTTTCACAGAACCGGTACTCTCCCCGTTTGCAGTTCTCGCAGTTTCCGCAAAAAATGAACGGATCAACCACGACGCGGTCACCAGAATGAAATCCTTCAACGCCATCCCCGACTTCATCTACTTGGCCATAGATCTCATGGCCAAGAACAGCGGGGGGCTCGGCGTTGTGGATTTCTCCAGAGTAGATATGGGCATCGGTTCCGCACACTCCGCAACCGAGCACTTTGATCCGCACCTCCCCGAGAGACGGTTCGGGAATCGGAAGATCCTGAACCTCGATACGCCCTGGCGCCTTGAACACTGCAGCCTTCACAAATTCTCTCTCTTTCCTCGCAGAACTCGAGATTTAAACCGGACTGATGAACAATATAGGACAACCCAAGCTGTTGCTTTGATTACAGCATTGCCCTATAACAAAACTCTCCACAAGTCTTTAGAGAATACAATTTTCCGCAGTATGATAGGTGTTGTGTGAAAAGGCAATCAGAGAGCTCAGAAAGAACAACTAATAATACCGCTTCAATGGACCGGACCAATCAACGGGTCGCCCTGTCCACTGCGATTCTGGCATCGTTCATGACTCCCTTTATGATATCATCGGTCAACATTGCCCTCCCGGTAATCGGAAATGAGTATTCCTTGAATGCCGGAACCCTCGGATGGATCGCCACCTCCTACCTGCTGGCTGCAGCCATGGTTCTCATGCCGGCGGGAAAACTGGCAGACATCGTGGGAAGGAAGAAATTCTACGCCATCGGTCTTGGCCTTTATTCCGGGGCATCCTTTCTCTGCACTCTGGCCGCTTCGGGGCCCTCGCTGATCCTGTTTCGAATATTCCAGGGATTCGGAGCCGGTGTGATGTTTGCCACCGGTCTGGCGATCGTAACTTCAGTTTTTCCGATTGAAAAAAGAGGAATGGCCTTAGGGATCGTAGCAGGAGCTACTTATCTGGGGTTGTCCGTCGGCCCTGTCGTCGGTGGCTTGCTCACCCATTATCTGGGTTGGCAGAGTATCTTCTGGAGCACAGCTCCAGTCGGATTGATCGCTCTTGCCCTGGTACTCCTCGGGCTCAAAGGAGAGTGGGCCGAGGCTCGCAGAGAATCCTTTGACCTGGCCGGCTCCATTATTCTGGCAATCTCGCTGCCGGCCATGATCTACGGGACTTCCAGCCTTCCTTCGCCCCTCGGGATCCTATTGCTCGCCGCAGGCAGCCGGTACCGTACTGGTTGCTCAACCGATCATGATGGCAGCGGTTTCACCCCTGGCCGGCAGGCTTTCCGACAAGATCGAAGTTCGGGTGCTGGCTTCGATAGGCATGGCTCTTGTCGCCCTTGGGCTCGCTCTGCTGGCCTTCCTGGACAACCAAACTCAGGCTGGCCTTCGTTGTGGTCGCTTTGATCGTCCTGGGTCTCGGATACGGCTTGTTTTCCTCTCCCAACATGAACGCCATCATGAGTTCCGTTGACAAACGTCTGTACGGAGTCGCTTCGGCAACTGTGGGGACGGTTCGTCTGATAGGGCAGATGCTGAGCATGTCCATCGCTGTTCTGATCTTCAGCCTCGTAATCGGGCAGGTGCAGATCAGCCCCGCCGTCTATGGACAGTTGCTCAGAAGTGTTCGGATTGCCTTTGCTGTGTTCGCTCTGTTCTGCTTTACCGGGATCTTTGCTTCAATGGTACGGGGCAGGCTTCATTCAACCTGAACCTATTGCTGCCACATCCGGGAAGGCGGGATTCACGGCTGCCAACAGAGCATCAAGAACGGTAGATCTCCTCGATGATCTCCGCCACCCGTAATCCCGTTTCCCCCGGAACGGGGGGTTCTTTGTTCTGGAGAAAAGCCTGAGTAACCGCTTCGATGTGGGGAAGGTGAATATTCCGGTGGGGGGGATGATCTTCCTTTCGTTCGCCTTCGGCCGTATATACCCTCATCAAACCACGGTTGAGTACGGGGATATGGATAGAGCCGGCGCTGCCATAGATGTCTAAACTATCCTGTGGCTCCTCTACCACCCGACTAACCGCCAACATGCCTCGGGATTCGTTTTGAAACTCGAACAGAGAGATCGAGGTGTCCTCTACGTTCCAATCCGTGATCAGACGGCCGTTGCTCCCGAACGCTCTAGACACCGGCCCAAGAATGTTTAGCAGCACTTCGATGCGGTGGCAGCCGAAATCCATCAGCGGTCCTCCCCCCCCGTGTTCTTTGCGGACCATCCAATACCTCGGGTCCTCAGGATCGGGACAAAAGCTTTCAAAGGCCCGCACCTCCGCCAGTACAACCTTTCCGATTTCTCCGGTCGCGATGATCTCTTTGACCCGGGCGACAACCGGATAGAAATACCGGTAGTAGGCGACGCTTAGGCGTACCCCACTGCCTCTACAGGCGGAGATCATCTGCCGGCATGCTTGCGGATCCAAAGCCATGGGTTTTTCGCACAGCACGTGCTTTCCAGCCTTAGCCGCGGCAATTGTCTGTTCCGCATGCAGGTTCGGGGGCGTTGCTATGTAGACGGCATCGATCTCCTCATCCCTGAGAAGTTCCCGCCAATCCTTGTACCAGCGTTTTGCCCCGAACTCCCGAGCGAACTCCTCGGCAAGATCGTGTCTGAATCGGTTGACCGCGATCAGCTGACAGCTGTCGAGATCACCGAAAGCAGGGGCGACTCGTTTTCGGGCAATATCCCCGCAGCCGATCAATCCCCAACGCAACACGGTCACAAATTCCCTCCTCTCTCACCCTGCATCTTTAGGTTCGGTCGATGAAACTCCGAAACTCAAGACCTAGCGCAATCAGCCTAGGTGCTGGTGTGAAAAATGTCAATCAAATTCGAACACCAGGATGCTTTGCCGGGACTGCGAGTCCAGCGCTTCGGTGCTCAGAGGTACGGATCTCCTGTTCGCTTGTGCCGTTGCCATCATCTCGAGCACAATGTCAAGCTCCTCCTGGCAAATCATCCCACAGTGCAGGAGAAGCTGCAGAATCCGCAGGGCCGTATCCGATGTCTTGCTCATCCTCGGGACCTCCTAACAGAATATTACTTATTATTTGTATAGTATTTTAATATATCTGTCAAGAGAGGGGATGGCTGCTAGTCTGCGGAACTTCGTGTACCATCGATCGGGTAGCGCCCGTAACCATGGACAGTTTCAACCATGGTACGGAAGTTCTCCGGTCGGACCGCCGAGGTGATAAGTGCCCGTGTCGCCCTGTGGACCTCCTCGGCGGAACCGCGACAGAGCAGATCCACATCCACATTTCCCACCACACAAACCCTGTCTCCCACAGCCCGCTTCACCTTGCCTAGATCCATACCGGCGCCGGGCTCCAGTGGACCAATTCCGTCGATTCCCGTATTCACGAGATCCTCGAGAATCGCCCAAATGTTTCCATCTGTGTGTTTGACGCAGTAGGCGCCGCCGGTCTTTATATTCCGGACAACTTCGGTGAGACCGGGCAGAACAAACTCCCGGAACAGAGCCGGAGACATGATCGTCCCGGTTTTATGAGCGTAGTCGTCTCCCAACACGATCAGATCGGCTCCTTCGGCGATAGCCAGGCGATGAAGCTCCTTGTTGTACTCGATCACCATCCGCCCGATTGTCGCGGCAAACTCCGGCTCGAGAAGATAGCTCTCCAACAGCCGCTCCATACCGCAGAGATACCAGGAAGCTGCAAAAACGGCCCGGCCGACGAACAGAACGGCGCGTCTGCCTTTGAAGCGCCTCACCACCCTCCGCACCGCCTTGAGAACGGGATCGCGACGGGGTTCGGGAATCCGGAAATGCCTGAGGTCCTCCATTCGCTGGATCGGGTGACTGGAAACGTAGGGTAACAGCTCGGCGGTGATCTTTCTGCGCGCCCCCCAGACATCTGTGTAGCTCTTCTTGAAGCGAAACACGAAGGGCTTCAGGCCGAGCAGATACATGACCTGATTGACGGATACCGCATCCAGATCGAGGTGCTCGATCAGGTCGAAATACCCCGAACAGCCCAGACCCCGGGCAACCTTCCAATCGATGGACAACTCCATGACGGGAAGACGATCCGGCTGTCGGCGCTCCAGGGCGGCGATTACTCTCTGACGCGGGGTAATGGCTCCCTCCTTTTCCTAACAGTCGCTCTCAACAGTAGAAGGCACCGGCCATGAAGCTGACAACGGATTGCGTCGCTGTATCCACAGCTTGTTCGTAACGCAGAAGCCTGCCGTTATTCGCTTCGATGATTCGTAACAGTGTATAGATCGCCGGTACACCGCAGACATTGCGGCGGTCCCGCTCCTCCTGGATCCCTCGAAAGAAGGCCTCCGCCTCTCCGGTGAGAATCGTTTCGATCATACTTCGGTCTTCGGTCTCGATCTTTTCGAGAAGCTGTGGCTGCATGGCAACGTTCTGCCCGAACCGTTGTCCGATATGGCTCAAGTCTACCGCTGCGATGCAGCATACCTCCGAACTACTCTCCTTCAGAGTTTTACTTAAGGCGCCGATGAATTCGCCGATTTCGGGGTGTTCGGCGATGGATCCTCCCTGATAGAGCTCCGGAGGCAGAGAGCAGAGAACAGGAATGATGCGCAGGGGCTCCTCTCCACTATACAGATACTGCAGGAAGAGAACCTGGAACTCTATGGAATGCTCGCCGCGGTGGCAGAACTCATCCTCGTAAAAATCCGTTCGGCAGCGGCACCTGAGAGCTTCCAGGAACTCTCGATCCGTCGAGACCACTCCAAAGGGTGTTTTAAAGTCTTTGGCTGTCAGCACGAAGGGGTGTCTGGTCTGCACATGAACGATTCCCAGAAGCAGGAAGGTTCGGGCTGAGCACTCCCGGGCCAGTTCTGCGTAGCTCCAGGCGAAGCACAGCCCTCCCCGACGGAGGTCTATATGGGGAGCGATCAGCCCCCGCAGTCTTCCCGAAGCTCCGGAAGCGTCAGGCAGACCGGGTCCCTCCGGGGTGATAAACAGAGCCTCCAGCTGTTTCCGCAAGCCCTCAGCTTGAGCTTCGTAGGATACTCCGGCGTGAGCAGCCTCACGGACCGATGCGGCTCTGAACGTTTCCACAGCCTCTGCCTGGGCCTGCTGGAAGTGCTCCGACTCCAGGAACAGGGCGGCGTCGAGCTGATCGATGATCCGGCGAACCTTGTCGCTTAACAGCAGATCCCCAAACTTGCGGGTATACTCAGCCTGGATATCCAGGACCGAATGCTTTCCGTCGAATTGGGAAATTATGAACAGTAGGGACTGAGGGATGAGCAGCAGCTTGTCGGAGAATCCTTGGGGGTCCCGCAGGCAAATCATGTTGTCCTGGGCGGGAATGGCTTCTACGGGACGGAGCTTGGGATATTCCATAACCGGCAGAACCACCATATTCTTCACGAAGCCTTTTGACAAGATCAGGCCAAGCGCGTAGGCTACCCACAACGCAGTGTGAATCTTTTGAAACTATGGAGAACGACTCACCATCATCCTGGCACACCCTTGATCCCGCTTCGGTATTGACCCGTCTGGGCGTGAGCCCCGACCAAGGACTCAGTTCTCAAGCGGCGGGTCGACGACTAAAGGAAGACGGGCCGAACGAGCTCATTGAACGGGGAGCCAAGTCGCCCCTTCGCATCTTCGCCGAGCAGTTCACCTCTCTCATGGTGCTGCTGCTCATCGCCGCAGCAGCGGTATCCGGATTCGTGCTCCGAGAATATGAGGATGCACTGGTTATCCTGGTGATCGTTATCCTCAACGCCCTGTTGGGTTTCTGGCAGGAGTTCCGGGCCGAGAAAGCCCTGGCAGCGCTGAAGAGTCTGTCTACGCCCAAGGTCCGGGTGCTCCGGGATTCCGAGGTGAAGGAAATCGCTTCGCGGGAACTGGTCCGCGGGGATATCGTTTTGATCGAAGCGGGAAATCTCATTCCGGCGGATTGCAGGATCGTCGAATCCGCCAATCTGAAGGTGCAGGAGGCCGCCCTTACGGGGGAGGCGGAAGCGGTGGAGAAAAATCCCGCTGCGCTCGGTGAAGAGGATCTGCCCCTGGGTGACAGGCGAAACATGCTGTACATGGGAACGGTGGTCACCTACGGTCGGGCAACTGCGGTGGTAACGGCTACCGGCATGGCCGGCGAGTTGGGGAACATCGCCACCCTGATCCAGGAGACTGTTCCCGAGAAGACGATCCTACAAAAGAAGCTCGCCTCCTTGAGCGTCATCCTGGTCTTCTCCGCTCTTGCCTTGATCGGCGTGGTGGCTCTGGAAGGGTGGCTGCTCCAGGGACAAAGCCTTAAAAGTTTGTTTATCACTGCGGTGAGCATGGCCGTGGCGGCGATCCCCGAAGGACTGCCCGCGGTGGTTACCATCGCCCTGGCCTTGGGAGCCCAACGGATGCTGCGCCGCGGGGCGCTGATTCGCAGGCTGCCCGCTGTGGAGAGCCTCGGTTCGGTTACCGTCATCTGCTCGGATAAGACGGGTACCCTGACCCAGAATCGGATGACGGTCACCGTGCTGGACCTGCTCGATCACCGTCTGGAGCTTTCCCAGGAAGAGGAGCAAAGCACCGCAGAACAGAAGGTCATCGCAGCCGGGGACCCCACGGCCTCCCTGCTGCTCGCAGCGGCTGCTCTGTGCAATGACGCGGTTCTGAAGGAAGATAGTGAGAACTTCGAAACCCTCGGGGACCCCACCGAAGGAGCTTTGGTGAGCGCAGCGGCCCGGGCCGGACTGATCAAATCCGATCTGGAGGATGTGCTCCCTCGGACAGGTGAGCTTCCCTTCGACTCAGAGCGAAAGCGCATGAGCACTGTACACTCCCTCGCCAAGCTCAGAGATGTCGGTGGTTCTGCGCAGCCGGAACTGCCGACGCAGCTGGCGGAAATCTTAACTCCCTGGATCAAGGATCGGGAGACTGTAGTGTTCACCAAAGGAGCGGTGGACAGTCTTCTTGAGGTCTGCTCCTCGGTGTGGAGAAACAATCAACCGGAACCCTTGACCGAGAACTGGCAACGGCGGATCGAAGGGGCAAACGAAAATCTGGCCGTCCAGGGAATCCGGGTTTTGGGAGTGGCTGTCAAAACCGAAGGTTCCCGACAGAACCAGGACCACTTGGAGAAGGATCTAACCTTTGTGGGAATGATTGGGATGATCGATCCGCTGCGCACCGAGGCCAAAGATGCCGTGGAAACCTGCCGCCAGGCAGGGATCCGACCGGTCATGATCACGGGAGATCATCCACTGATCGCTCGAACTATCGGGAGGCAGCTCGGTTTTCACAATACGGAACGTTTTCTCACCGGCAGAGATCTTGCTGGGATGGAGGTTGCGGATCTGGTCGAGGAGGTTGATCAGGTCTCCGTGTACGCCCGGGTTGCCCCGGAGCACAAGCTGAAGATCGTCAACGCCTTCCAGGAAAAAGGCCACATCGTCGCCATGACCGGAGACGGAGTCAACGATGCCCCGGCCCTGAAATCAGCCGATATCGGTGTGGCCATGGGGATCACTGGAACCGATGTCTCCAAAGAAGCAGCGGCCATGGTGCTTCAGGACGACAACTTCGCCACGATCGTATCCGCGGTAGAGGAAGGCCGGATCATCTTTGACAATATACTCCGCTTCGTGCGCTATATCCTGGCCAGCAACTGGGCGGAGATCCTCACGATGTTGATCGCACCGCTTTTCGGTCTTCCTATCCCCCTGTTCCCCGTCCAGATCCTTTGGATGAACCTGGTCACCGACGGACTTCCCGCTCTGGCTCTGGGAGTGGAGCCCGGTGAAAAGGATGTGATGCGGCGTCCTCCCAGGGAGCCGGCCCGGCCGATCTTAACCTGGAATACGGGGGCACACATCCTCTGGGTCGGCCTGCTGATGGCTGTTCTGGCCCTGTGGGTCGGGGGGAGTCAGTACGGGATTTTCGGATCGACCCTTCTGAACAGCTTCTCCCATTCCGACAGCTGGCGAACCATGCTCTTCACCACTCTGGTTTTTTGTCAACTGACTCTGGCGCTGGAAGAGCGTTCTCGGCGAAGCTCTCTGCTCCAAATCGGATTGCTTTCCAACCGCTACATGTTGATCGCCGTGATCTTCACCGTCTGTCTCCAGCTGGCCGTGATCTACCTTCCCTTCCTGCAGGGATTTATTTCAACCGTGCCTCTCTCCGCCGCCCAAATCGGAATCTGTTTCGCTCTCAGCCTGATCATGCTGCTCGCTGTAGAAACGGAAAAACTCATAGGACGGATCATACACCGATGGGGATCATGATCCACCGCAAGTTTTGGCCGCTGATCCTTCTGATTTTCTGTCTACATTGTCTTCCCGCGGAAGCGGTAACCCTCAAGATCGCGACTTTGGCACCGGTGGGCTCGCCCTGGGTACAGTCCTTGCGCCGCCTGTCTGCCGAGTGGGATCGAATCTCCCAGGGACGTGTTCATTTAAAGATCTATCCCGGCGGTATCGCCGGCGAAGAGGCGGACATGATCCGTAAGATGCGCATCGGTCAGCTTGACGGAGCAGCTCTGACCCAGATGGGAGTGGGTCTGCTCGATTCCGCCATACTTGCCCTCAGTACTCCCTTCCTCATCCAAGAGGAGGGAGAGTTGGATCATGTGATGGAGCGCACCAAGCCGTACTTTGAATCCAGACTGGCGGACAAGGGATATCGCTTGCTCGCCTTTACCAAGGCTGGATGGGTCCACTTCTTCGGTCGGGAGCCCCTGATTTTCCCGGAGGATCTGAAGCGCCTGAAGCTCGGAGTAGCGGCGGGGGATGCCGATTTTGTGGAAACCTGGCGGAGAGCCGGTTTCAATGCCTTCAGCCTGCCCTTTGGGGATCTCCTGGTCGGGCTCCAGACGGGAATGATCGATGCCTTCTATGCCCCACCCGTGGTGGCCGCTACCTTCCAGTGGTTTGGGCCGGCACACCACATGTCGGCTCTACCCATCGCCCCTGTGGTAGGAGCCGTTGTGGTCACTTCAGAGTTCATCGAACGTATTCCTTCGGACCTGCGGGAACCGCTGCTCGCTACCTTCACAGCACTAGAGGCCGAGCTAAACGCACAGATGCGGGCCCTCGAAGAGGAGGCTCTTGCGGTTATGCAGGAACAGGGACTCGAGATCCATTCCATTCCCGCCGAAGCCGCGAAGCAGTGGCGCAGGATCGGGGACCAGGGGATTCTGGTCGTTTTGGGCAGAATGATTCCCGAAGAATCCTATCGTCTAATCGTAGATCTGGTCTCCGAGTACAACCAGTAGGGACTCAAGAAAGAGAAACGGACACTAAAACGATCCCTGCCAGAGCGATCAGTGAGCCTATCGCCTCTATCGTTCGAACCCGTTCCTTGAAGAATAAAAAAGACAGGATAAACACGCCGAGGATGTTGATGCTGCTTCGCAGGGGATAGACGATTGCACCTCGCAGATACCTCAGAGAGAGTGTGATGAGGGCGGTCGCTGGCACGCTGGTCAGTCCCATGCTGAAGGAGATCAGCAGCATGCCCTTGCAGTTCTTCCATGAGCTGTTCTTCCTACGGAGGAACAGGGTGGCCGCGGACAGGATCAACAGGGTCAGTCCCTGATAAAAACCCAGGGTAAATGCGCCTCCCCCCGGACTCAAGGCTATGTAGACTCTGGGCACACTCATCCCAATGCCGGAAAACAGTGAGGAGAGAACGAGGAGGAGCCAGGTACGGGCATCCGGAATAGCTGCTGGTGGACCGGAGGAGCGCTGCCTTGAGGCAAAGAATAGGATGGAGAAAAAAATCAATGCGACTCCGAGGATCGCTTTGGATTCCAAGGTTTCCCGGTAAACCAGGATGCTGAGGCTGAAGGGAACCAGCAGGCTGGATTGAACGATCAACCAGCTGATGTTCAGCTGCGCTCGCCGGGCTACCAAAAAGTACAATCGCAGGGCCAGGTGCATGCTGATCCCGAAGGCAACGCCGAGCAGCAGCGCATCCCGGCTGTAGATCGGCTCGCGGAACAGGAGACGAAATACGGTAGTTACCAGAATAAAGGCCACCGAAAAGAAAAACATCACCGGGTCGGTGGGGTAGGCTCTGCGTTCTTTGAACTTGTAGTTCAAGCTGTATAGAGCACCTGCCGAACCGGTCATAAAGGTGAGAACGAGCCCTACGCACGTACTGGTCATGACGGCCAGTATAGGCTACTGAAGGTGAAGCATCCAGCCGGTCCGTCGCGTTCGGGGTGGGGACGGGCGCCATGTATCCATGCACGGCTCGCTTGACTTCTCCAGGTCGGGATCTCATACTGAAAGCAGCCAGTCAAGGCGAGAAAGGATCTGATAACAGAGGTGGAGGAGATACAGTGGTACTTTCCGCAAGAATTGGATCAGGTCCCGGAGATTCTCTCCCGGGAGGGAGTCGTGCCCCACAGCGGGGGAACCGGGATCCTCTGGGGCGGAATGACTCGAGTTCAAGGTCTGATGGACACGAGCCGACTGGACCTGAAATTCGTTAGAGACCAAGACGGTTCGATTGTCCTGGGCGCAGCCCTTAGCTATACCGAAGCCGCTGAGGCACTTGCGAAAGAAGATCACGTGCTCACCCGGTCTCTATCCTCGGCGGCCACCGAACCGCTGCGTAACCGCATCTCCCTGGGAGGAAGCATCTCCATGTTTCCCTACTGGTCGGATCTGATGGGACCTCTGCTGGCTCTCGATGCGGAGCTGTCCTTGGTCGGGACAAGCAGTGGCACCTGCCCGCTTTCGGAGTACGTACAGAAAAGGGAGCTGCGGCAAAAGTCGTTGATCACCTCGATACGCTGGCCCGATGCACCATGGCAGGGGGCGTATTACAGACACACCCGCACGCCCACAGACCGGCCCGCCTTCAGTATCACGGTCCTGGCTCTGCTGAAATCCAAGCGCATCGAAGAGATCCGCATCGTCCTGGTGGGATGCTCGGGACGCTATCGACGCCTTAGCGAGGTCGAACAGACTCTGAAAGGGGCGAAAGTTCCGGCCGAGCCGGCAAATTTTATCGACGCCGCCGCGGCGCAGCTCGGGATCGACTTTCCCGCCCGCATGGGATTCAGCGCCGAGTATCTGAAAGCCTGTGCGTCGGTCGAGTTGAAACGAGCCCTCGCTGCAGCCCTGAGGAGCTCATCATGACCGGAACATTGCATATCAATGGTAGGGAATTACAGACATCCTTTCGGGGCGACAAACTGCTCCTCGACGTTCTCCGTAACCTGGGCTGCACAGAGGTCAAAGAGGGATGCAAGGAGGGCGCCTGTGGATCCTGTTTGGTGCTTCTCGACGGGGTGCTGGTCAACTCCTGCCAGGTCCTGGCGGCCTCGGCTCTCGGGCGGGAGATCACCACGGTGAAAGGACTGGGGAGCTTTCACGAGCCTCACCCGATTCAGGAGGCCTTCGTCGAGGCCGGGGCGGTGCAGTGCGGTTTCTGCACCCCCGGCATGGTTCTGGCCACCTTCGCCCTGTTGAAAAAGAATCCCAAGCCCAAGGAGTCGGAGATTCGCCACGCCCTGGACGGAAATCTCTGCCGCTGTACCGGGTATGTGAAGATCATTGAAGCGGTGAAGATGGCCGCGGAAAGGATGGCCCGTCATGGCTGAGAAGCGCGGGCAACGCACCCACGTGGGTCGCTCCCTCACCAAGAACGACTCCCTGGCTCTGGCCACGGCTCAGGAGCGCTTCACCGCCGACTATCCGCTGGCGGGCCCCCTTCACTGCGCCATTCTCTATTCCCCCCACGCCCATGCGGAGATCACCTCTCTCGACAGCGAAGAGGCTCGAGTCCTTCCCGGAGTGGTGGACATCCTGAGTTTTCAAAATGTTCCCCGGGTCCTGCACACCTCCGCCGGACAGGGGTATCCCGAGCCTTCCCCCTACGATCAGGTCCTCTTCGACAGCCGGGTGCGCTACGTGGGAGACCGGGTGGCCCTGGTGGCGGCGGAATCTCTCGAGATCGCCAAACAAGCCCTGCAGAAGATCCGGGTGCAGTACAACGTCCTGGAACCTCTGCTGGACAGGCGGCGGGCCATGGACGACGGGGCACCCCGGCTTCACGGCGGGGAGGACCACGCCAAGATTCCCGTGGCCTACGAACCTGAGAAAAACCTGGCCGCGGAAGTCCAGATCGCCTTCGGAGATCTGGATAAGGGATTCTCTCAGGCGGAGTTCATCGAGGAACAGGACTACAGCCTGCCGGCAGCCTCTCACTGCGCCATAGAGCCCCACGCCGCCTTAGCCTACATCGACGAGCGGGGCCGGCTGGTCATCGTCTCCACGACCCAGGTTCCTTTTCACGCCCGCAGGATCGTAGCCAAGCTGATCGAGCTTCCTCTTCACCGGATTCGGGTGATCAAACCGAGAATCGGAGGGGGCTTCGGCGGCAAACAGGAAGTGATTCTCGAACCCCTGGTGGGTCTGGTTGCCTGGCGCAACCAACGGCCGGCCCGGCTGGTGCTCACCCGCCGGGAGGTGTTCGTCTCCACCCGCACACGCCACGCCGCCGATCTGCATATGAAAACCGGAGCCGCCAAGGACGGCAGCATCACCGGCCTGCAGATGGATTGCCTCCTCGATGCAGGAGGCTACGGCACCCACTCCCTGACCGTGCTCTCCAATGTCGGGGCCAAGGTGCTGCCTCTGTTCAACAAGATCGAAAACATCCGCTTCCACGGTCGCTCGGTATACACCAATCTGCCCGTATCCGGAGCCTACCGCGGCTACGGGGCGACTCAAGGGTTTTTCGCCTTCAACCAGCAGATCGACGCCGTAGCCCGCTGGGCCGGTCAGGACATGGTTGAGTTCTGCAAGCGCTGGCACATCCGCGAGGGGGAGACCTCCGGTGTGTTCAAGGCCCTCGGCGAAGGCAAAGAGGGGGTCAGCCAGGTGGTACACTCCTGTGCCCTGAGCCGGTGTCTCGATCGGGGCGCCCGGGCCATCGAGTGGAAGAAGAAGCGGAACAAACATCATCGGGTGGGAGAAGACAAGATCAAGGGAGTAGGACTGGCCGTGGCCATGCAAGGATCCGGTATTCCCCTGATCGATATGGGGGCGGCCTCGATGAAGATGAACGAGAACGGCTCCTTCAACCTCCTCATAGGAGCTACCGACATCGGCACCGGCTCGGACACGGTTTTAGCCCAGATCGCCGCGGAGGTGCTCAAGGTCTCCATCGAGAAGATCGTTGTTCTTTCCTCGGACACAGACCTCACTCCCTTCGATGTGGGCGCCTACGCCTCCTCCACCACCTATGTTTCTGGTCAGGCGGTCAAAGCCTGTGCGGAGAAGATCGCCGACCAGATCCTGGAAACCGCCGCGGCTTTACTCGAGACAAAGCAGGAGAATCTGGTCATCGAATCCGAATCGGTTCGAGATCTTAAAACCAAGCAAACCATCTCCTACGAGGAAATCGCTACCAGCGCCACCTACAACCGGGATCAATACCAGATCCAGGCCCAGGCTTCCTACACCTGCGAGGAATCTCCTCCTCCCTTCATCGCCCAGTTTGCCGAGGTCGACGTGGACACCAAGACCGGCCGGATCGAGGTGGTACGCTTCGTCAGTGCCGCCGACTGCGGCCAGCCGATCAATCCTGTTCTGGCGGAGGGACAGATCGAAGGGGCGGTGGTAAACGGCATAAGCTACGCCCTCTGGGAGGAGTACCGCTACGACGCCGGCGGCCGCATGACCAATCCCCGTTTCTGGGATTACAAGATCTTTACCGCCCGGGATACACCTGAGATCCAGACCATTCTGGTCCAGACTGAAGAACCCTCCGGTCCCTTCGGTGCCAAATCGATCGGCGAGGTGGCCATCAACGGCCCGGCCCCGGCGATCGCCAACGCGATCTACGATGCGGTCGGGGTGCGCATCCGGGACCTGCCCATCACCCCGGAAAAGGTCTGGCGGGAGCTTCACAACACCGAGCACACCAAGGTGTCTGCCTCAGGATCCGGCGAAGCCGAAACGGGGCGCGCGAGCAGCCCATGATCCTGCTGAAAAACTGCTTCGCCCTCTATTCGGATCCTGCCGATCCGGGACGGGAACCCCGCAGCGCAGTTGACGTTCTGATCGAGGGCAATCTCATCAGCCGGATCAGGAAGGGTCTCACCCCTCCCGACAGCCAAGGTTCTCGAACCGTGCATATCATCGACGCCTCCCGCTGCGTGGTGGTTCCCGGCTTTGTGAACACCCACCACCACTTCTACCAGATCCTGACCCGTAACGTTCCGGCGGTGCAGAACGCCAAACTGTTCAAGTGGCTCGTCTATCTATACGAGATGTGGAAGCACATCGATGAGGAGGCGGTACTGGTCTCCTCCCAGGTAGCCATGGGGGAGCTTGCCAAGACCGGCTGTACCTGCACCTCGGATCATCACTACCTCTACCCCCGCGGTTTTTCCGCCGACCTGATGGGTTTGCAGTTCGAAGCGGCCGATCGGATCGGCATGCGCTTTTCCCCCACCCGGGGCTCGATGAGCCTGAGCAAAAAGGACGGTGGGCTGCCCCCGGACTCGGTAGTGCAGACCGAGGTTGAGATCCTGGAGGACAGCCGGCGGGTGATCGAGCAGTACCACGACCCTGGCCCACTCGCCATGCGCAAAGTGATCCTGGCTCCCTGCAGCCCCTTTTCGGTGAGTAGAGAGCTGATGATGGAAACCGCCCGGCTGGCCCGCTCCTACGGGGTGCGGCTGCACACACACCTGGCGGAAACCGAAGACGAGGATGATTACTGCCTGCGCACGTACGGAAAACGACCGCTGAAACTGATGGAGGAGTGGGAGTTTGTCGGCCAGGACGTTTCCTACGCCCACGGCATCTTCTTCACAGACGAGGAGATGGAGGTGCTGCGCCAGACTGGAACGGCTGTCTGCCACTGCCCCTCCTCGAACATGCGGCTGGGAAGCGGAATCGCCCGGATCAAAGAGATGCTTGAAAAAGGGATCACCGTGTCTCTGGCCGTGGACGGCTCGGCTTCCAACGATGCCTCGGACTTCCTCGGTGAGATGCGCCAGGCCCTGTTTTTGCAGCGGATCCGCTACGGTGCGGATGCCATCACCGTCCCTCAGGTCTTTGCCCTGGCCGCCCGTAACGGCGCCAAGGTTCTGAACTTCTCCAAGCTCGGGAAGATCGAGGAGGGCTGGGGCGCCGATCTGGCTCTGTTCGATGTGCACAGGCTGGAGTACGCCGGCTCTCTGTCCGATCCCCTGGCCGCCCTGCTGTTCGCCGGGGTCAACCACCAGAGCGAGTGCACGATCATCAACGGCAAGGTGGTGGTAGAGCGAGGAAAGTTGACCGCCGTGGATGAGGCGGAGCTCACCGAGAAGGCCAACCGGATCGCCGCAAAGATACAGAACACGGTGTAGCGATCATGTCACATTCCTCGAGTAAATCGCTCTCCGGCGAGCTGTCCATGCTGCTGTCGGTACTCGGCCTGACGGTGATGCAGTCCCTGGTCCGCTACCTCGGAGCTTCGGTCAGCCCGTGGACCAAGGCCTTCTACCGCAGCCTCTTCACCGTTGTGTTCATCCTGGCCTGGATGCTCATCAGGGGGGAGAAGATCCGCTTCAACAACTGGCCCCTGCTCCTGATACGCGGATTGGCTGGAGCGGTAGCCATGACGTTCTTCTTCTGGACGATCGACTTAATCGGTCTGCTTACCGCGACTTTATACCTGTACGTCTATCCCGTGTTCGCTATCCTCTTTGCGGTCCTTCTCTTCAAGGAACGGTTTTCTCTATGGATTCTGGTACCCCTGGGCGCAGCCATCGCCGGCCTCTATCTGATCGTTAACCCCACCTTCGAGGACTTCAGCCTCGGCCACGGTATCGGGCTGGCCACCGCCCTGCTGGGAGGTGTAGCAAGAGCCGCTCTCCGGCAACTGAGAAAGAGTGACAGTCCCAGCAACATCGTGATCCTGTTTATGAGTCTCGCCGTAGTGCTATCGGGGATCGGTGCTACCCTCATGCCGGGGCAGAGTTGGAGCTTCACCCCCTCCCCAAACCTCAACTTTCGGACGATCTGGATCCTCCTGGTCGCTATCGCCCTCTTCTCCGCCCTGTCCCACATCCTGGTGACCATAGCCTACCGCAGCCTGTCCACAGCCGTAGCTTCAATCATGACCATGCTCATCCTGCCGATCACGGCGGTGATAGCGGTCTTTTACTTTCGTGAAGCCCTAACCGTGTACAAGATAGTGGGCGGGCTGCTGATCACTGCGGCAGGGATCGGGGTGTCCCTGACCCCGTCGTCGGCTCCGATTTCGGAACCTCAATCGTAAACCTGCAGAATCAGATCTTTCACTCTACGTTTGGGTACGTGATGCACCCGATCCACGGTTCGGTAGTAGGTGAGCGATTCTTCGCTGCCTACATCTTCAAGCACCACCTCTTCCACCGGCTTGCCCAGGGCGATCACCAGCACGATCTCCAGATCATCTCCCAGTCCCAATACCTGCTTCAGCTGTTCTTTACGGACATTGCCAAGCATGCAGCCTCCCAATCCCTCTGCAGCTGCACCGAGAAGGATTGTCTGAGCGGAGATTCCCAGATCTACTCTGACCCAATCCCAGCTGGACCTGTCCGTCACGATTACGATGTAGCCTGTGGGCCGTTCTCCCTCCTCCGGCCCGGGCCAATCTGGAAGAGAAGCTGCCCAACCCAGGGTATCGAATACCTTGCCGTTGATCTCCGGTGAACGGGAAATCACGTAACGAAGCAGTTGTCGATTCCCTGCCGATGGAGTGCTTCGTGCAAGATCCACGAGCTTCAGCAGCATCTCCTGGGTTAGACTGTGGCTCTGGTCGAAACGACGATAGGAACGGTTCTTGACCACGATCTCTTTGAACTCCACGATCATCTCCTTGTAAGATAATTCTAGGGTTATCATTCCATCTATCCCAAGAAGTGACAACCTGAAAAAAGGGGTCATTCATGTGTCAGTGGCGGGAACCCCGCTTTTATATTGTGTATTCCTTCATTATAGGGGCTGAATCGGCTATGATTCCTTACACATCAAGGAGCGGCTTGTAAAGGAGCAATCGATGCGTCACCGTATAACCCTATCCTCCAATCCGAGGATGATTATCCTTGTTCTCTTCATGATCGCTCTGCCGGCGGCAGGAATCCTGCTGTTGATTTTCGCAGGTATCTTCCTCGGCATAATCGCCTTGGCCGGAGCAGCCTATCTGGACTACACGATGCTGCGCTTCTTCCGCAACCACTTGAAGAGTTGGGTGGAAACCACGGATACGGAACTGAAATGCCGGATGCCCGACGGGGAGCTGCTCAACTTTTCCTGGGACAAGGTCACTGCGGCCGGCTACTTCACCCAGGAAAGAGGCCGTCCCTTCCTGTTCGTATATAGAGAAGAGGAGGACAAATTGGTGAGTATACCAGAAGAGTACAGTGAATTCGAAACACTGTATTCGCAGATCAAAGAGCGGACTCCTTTCCAGGAACTGTCGCTGGACAGAGGGGAGACGATCCAGGACCGGTTGAAGGAAATGCTTAATATCGAACCACCCGCCGAAGCAGAAGGTCAAAAGTAAGAAGACTCTCGCTGAAAAGCGTCTACTACGAGAACTACGGCAAGAGGGAGAAACCATGAACAATTTCGAATACATCATCATCGGCTCCGGTCAGGGTGGAACCCCGTTGGCCGCTGCCCTGGCCCAGGCCGGCAAGAAAACCGCTCTGGTCGAGAACCGCCACGTCGGCGGCACCTGCGTGAACGAGGGCTGCACCCCCACAAAGACCATGGTTGCCGGTGCCCGGGTGGCTTACCTGGCCCGGAGAGGCGCCGACTACGGGGTCGGCACCGGGGAGGTGGCAATCGACATGAATAAGGTTCGCCGGCGAAAGCGGGACATCGTCGACAGTTTTCGAGGTGGATCAGAGGGCCGGCTTAGGCAACAGGAGAATCTCGAACTGATCATGGGAACGGCCCGTTTCACCGGGCCGGAGGCCCTCGAGATCGCCAAGGTGGACGGCACCACGAAACAAATCCGAGGACAAACGATCATCATTGACACGGGTACCCGCCCGGCCGTACCACGGCTGGAGGGAATTGAACAGGTACCTTACCTCGACTCCACCTCGATCATGGAGCTTGACGAGCTGCCGGAGCATTTACTGGTGATCGGCGGGGGATACATCGGACTGGAGTTCGGCCAGATGTTCCGTCGCTTCGGATCCTCGGTCAGCATCGTCCATCGGGGGGATCAGCTGCTCAGCCGGGAAGACGGGGACATCGCCGCGGAAGTTCTGAAGATCCTGCAGGAGGACGGCATCGATGTATACTTGCAGAGCCGACCTGTACGAGTGGAGAAGGAAACCAACGGGGGAATAACGCTTTTTCTCGAGACGGGAGAAAAGGTTCAAAAAGTAACGGGAAGCCACCTGCTCGTGGCGGCGGGCCGAACACCGAACACGGATGCCCTGAATCTGGAAGCGGCTGGTGTGAAGACCAACGACCGGGGCTTCATCCAGGTCAACAGCAGGCTGGAAACATCTGCTCCCGGAATCCATGCGATCGGAGATGTAAACGGGGGTCCTGCCTTCACCCACATCTCCTACGACGATTTTCGCATCCTGAAAAACAACCTGCTCGACGGCGGAAACACCACTACGGAAGGTCGGATTATACCCTACACCGTGTTCATCGATCCACAGCTCGGCCGCGTAGGCTTGAGTGAAAAAGAAGCGAAAAAGGCCGGCATCGACTACCGGGTCGCCACCATGCCGATGAGCTGGGTGGCCCGGGCTCTGGAGGTAGACGAATCAAGGGGGCTGATGAAGGTGCTGGTGAATCCGGACAGCAAGCAGATTTTGGGCTGCGCCGTTCTCGGCATCGAGGGCGGGGAGGTCATGGCCATGCTCCAGATCGCCATGATGGCCGGGCTTCCCTACACTGCATTGCGGGACGGGATCTTCGCCCACCCCACCCTGGCGGAATCATTGAACAACCTGTTCACCCAAGTCGGCTGAAGGCTCCACGATCACGAGACTGAACGGTAGCTGAAATCGATCACTTTCTTTTCCCTCCGTGCTTTAAGGGGGGTATTCCCCCGGTTGATTGGATCTTGATTTATTCCCGACTAACCTGAACCTTCACGATTCCCTGTTTGGCCACGGCCCGCTCCATGGCCTCCTGCATCTCTGCATACGGATACACGGCGGAGATCAGCTCACCGACTTCGATACGTCCGGTAGCCATGAGCTCCAACACCAAAGGAAACACATGGGCGTAACGAAAGGAACCAAGAACGGTGAGCTCCTTGGACATGACCAGATTGGCAGGCAGGGACAATTCCGGCGGTTGAGTACCGATCTGCACGATACGGGCTCCCCGGGCTGCTGCGGTATAGGCAAAGGACAACGCCGAGGGTGAGCCGGAGGCCTCGAAAACGACGTCAAAGCCTTGAACCGTGTGCTCTTCGGCGGGGCTTTCATCCCGCGGATCGAAGGCGGCGCCAGCGCCGTGCTCGAGAGAAAACTTCCGGGCATGGGGATCGATATCGGCCATGGTGATATCCGTCGCTCCCATAACCCGCGCCGTGGCCAGAACCATCTGCCCAATCGTGCCGCCTCCGGTAATCAATACTCGCGAAGCTGCCAGCGCGCCGGCCCGCATGACCGCATGGGCTCCGACAGCCAACGGCTCCACCAAAGCTCCGGCCCCATAATCGAGCCGGTCATCTAGCCGGTGACAGTGGCTTTCCGGTACTACGACCTGCTCCCCAAAGGCGCCATCAATATGGGGGATCGTTGCCGCCGTGCCGATGAACTTCAGGTTTTCACAAAGATTGTACCTGCCGGATCGACAGTAGCGGCATTGCCTGCACTCGATTGACGGCTCGGCGGTTACCCGATCCCCTACCGCAACCTTGTTTACCTCCGCGCCAACGGCTGCCACATCCCCGGCGAACTCGTGTCCGAGAACGAGAGGTTCCCGAGGTATGAACTGACCGATCCTATAATGAAGATAGTAATGAATATCCGAGCCGCAGATGCCAACACGCTTGATATCAACCAGAACATCCCGTGGTCCGAGCTGCGGCTTCGGCCGCTTCTCAAGTTTCAAATCCTCGATTCCGTGAAGGACGTAAGCCTGCATACTCATTCTCCTCCCTCGATTGGAGTCGGGGGCTCGATGTTCAGTCTCTTACCGAGCTCGGTGAGCTCCTGGAAAAGTCCCTCCTCCACCGTGATTCCCCTCTCGCTGCGTTCGGTACGGCGTTCCCCCTCGATCTCACCGGGGTAGTAGATACGCTGGAAGCCTTCAAAAAGGGGAAGCTCGTGCAGTTCATTAATCATCTGGCCCATCCGTTGCTTGAACTCGTCGAGAGGAACAAAGCGGGAAATGTCCCAGAAGGTCATGAAGTGGCCGAGGCGGCGGGGCTCTTCCAGCTCGAAGTACATCCTGTTGATATGCGGTCCAAAGGGCATACCGGTCATCAGTGCGCAGAATACATCGATCGTCAGGGCCAGACCGCTTCCCTTGTGTCCGGCCATGGGATGCATACCTGCCAGGGCATGGGGATCGGTGGTCGGTCGTCCGGACTCATCCAGAGCCCAGTCTTTGGGGATGGGCCGGTTTTCCTTCTGTGCCAGAGCGATTTTACCGTAGGCAATCGTCGAGGTGGATATATCCAGCATGAAGGGAGCTCCGGGTGCAGGAAAACCAAAGGCTACGGGATTGGTACCGAAGAAACGTCGGGCTGCGCCGAAGGGCACGACGATGGCATCGGTGTTGGTCATGACCATTCCGGCCAGACCGGCGGCGACGGGTTCCTGCAGGAAGAAGCTGGCCGGACCGAAGTGGCTCGAGCCTCCAATGGCTACGGTCACGGTTCCCTGTTCCCGGCACACGTCTATCGCGGCCTTGACTGCCCGGTAACCGACAACATGACCGAAGCCCTCATCACCATCGACGTAGAGAATCGATGGAGCACGATGTTCGATCTTTATCCTGGGTTTGGGATTTATGCTGTCGAACTCCAGACGACGGACGTAATGGGCAATACGGACCACCCCATGGGAATCAATCCCCGAGAGGTTTGCCATAATCAGGCAATCGGCAATAATCCCGGCATCCTCCGATGGGACTCCCTTGCATTCCAGTGCGGCTCGAATAAACCGCTCGATTTCCTCTCTACCGATCCTCATCCCCGATCTCTCCGGCCTCCTCAAGAGAAGTTGATGTAGCCAATTGTGTCCTTGATGTACATTCTTTCGTCCACGAAGTCTGATATGAACGATTGTTTTTCTCTACCCCTCAGCTGGGCCAATTTCCACCATCGACGTTGATACACTGCTGAGTTATATAGTCGGAATCCGAAGATGCAAGAAATACAGCGGCGCCGGCGACATCCTCTGGTTGTTCGATCCTTCCGAGAGGTATCGATTCGGTAAAGCGACGCTTCGGCTCACCGACTTCCCAGCCGAGGATCTTGGCAAATTGCTTGTCCACCTCGACCCAAAACGGTGTATCCACGATTCCTGGAGCGAGGGCATTGACATTGATCTTGTGTTCCGCCAAAGCCAGCGCGATCGACTGATTCATGTTGATCACACAGGCCTTGCTGGCACAGTAAGCCAGGACATGGGCCTCACCGCGACGCCCCGCCTGGGAAGCAAGATTGATAATCTTCCCTCCCTTGCCCTGCTTGATCATCTGCTTGGCCGCCGCCTGACTGGCCCAGAGCAATCCCTTGCAGTTCACGTCGAACATCAAATCCCAATCCGCCTCTGTGGTTTCGAAGAAGGGGATGATTTTACCGGCTCCGGCGTTGTTGACCAGGATATTGAGCTCCCCGAACTCCCTAACCGCTGTATCGACCATACTCTGCACCTGGTCCTGTTTGCGCACATCCACCTGGAATCCAAGTGCCTTCCCGCCGGTGCCTTTAATCTCCTCAGCCACTTTATTCGCATTGTCCTTATTCAAATCGGCAACGAGCACCACCGCACCCTCATGTCCGAAGCGCAGACATATACCGCGGCCGATGCCGGACCCACCGCCGGTGACTACGGCCACTTTGTCCCTCAATCTCATGTTGATCCTCCTAGATAAACTCTTAAATTGCTGCCAACACGATAAAACCAGTCATTCAAATTGTCAACAGGCATTTGTTAACAATTTATTGGTTATAAGCTTACAATCAGTATCAATCCAAAAAAGTTTATATGGATTCCAAAAAGACAGAAATTGACAGCTCTTCATTCAATGGTAGAATATAAGAAACTTTATTAAGGAGGGTGTTATGAAACGAACACTCATCATGTTTTTTCTTCTGAGCGTGCTGATAGTACCGCTGACCCTGTTCGCAGCGGGCGACAAGGAAGGCGCGGCTGCGGGACCGAAAGCTGTCGGGTTCTCCCAGATCGACAACCAGAACCCCTGGAGGTTGGCGGAAACGGAATCCGTCAAATCCGAAGCTGCCAAGCGCGGATACGACCTGAAGTACTCCGACGCCCAGGCTGTGCAGGAGAATCAGATTAAAGCCCTGCGCTCCTTCATCGCTCAGGGCGTAGACGGGATTCTCCTGGCACCGAAGACCAATACCGGTTGGGAACCGGTCTTAATAGAAGCCAAAGCGGCGGGTATCCCGGTTGTGCTGCTCGACAGAAACATCGAGGTATCCGACCCGAGCCTGTTTGTTACCTTCATCGGGTCAGACTTCGTCTTTGAGGGGGAAGAAGCGGCCAAGCAGATGATCAAGGATCTCGGCGAGGGACCTCTCAAGGTAGCAGAGCTTCAGGGACAACCCGGTGCGGACCCGACGATCGACCGGGCTGAAGGGTTTAGAAACGTCATCGACAAGTACCCCAACATCGAGATCATCCTTTCTCAGACCGGCGAGTTCAACAGGCTCGAGGGAAAGAAGGTAATGGAAGCCTTCCTGAAGGCGAAGGGTGGTGAAATCGATGTAGTCTACGCGCACAACGACGACATGGCGGTCGGAGCGATTCA
>Ga0307380_10002142_pt1 | contig 28207 bp, 19 predicted proteins | sample UN3MG_FD_202239 | JGI IMG/M metagenome (GOLD analysis project Ga0307380, IMG submission 202239) | Soil microbial communities from Risofladan, Vaasa, Finland - UN-3 | ecosystem: Environmental > Terrestrial > Soil > Coastal area > Acid sulfate soil | place: Finland: Risofladan, Vaasa | collected... | reverse complement strand
TGCCCAGCAGCACCGCGTTGGCGAGGCTGGGATCCGCCTGCTGCAAATCCTGGCGGATCGCCACCGCGCGCAGCGGGTCGGTGGGCGCTATGTAGTCCGCGTAGAGGCCGCGCAATGCCGTATCCTGTGGGTTCAGCGCCATGGCTCGCTGCAGCGCATCCTTGGTCTCCGCGACCTGAGCGGCTGAAACACTTTCGCCGAGCCTCTGGTTGCGCTGGTATAAGGCAATTGCCAATCCTCGGGAGATCGTCCCATCCATGGGATTTAGCGCCGCTGCCTTGCGGATGTCTTCCATGGACGCATGCTCATTTTCCAGGGCAAGATAGATATCGCTTCTGAGCATGTAGGCATAGGAGAATATGGGTCTCTGCTTGAGACATTCGTTGATTCTTACCAAGGCGTCCTTGAATTCACCTTTGGCAAAAGCGAGACGCGCCGCGAAGATCCGGCCCTGGCAATTATCCAGATTCATGGTTCGGGCGGCTTTCGTTATCTCCTCGCCCAGCTCCCAGTTCTTCATTTCGAGGGCTATATCGAAAAGATGGTTGGCGGCGAGCCGTGCGCGATCCGCAGCGGAGCCGGACGAGATCTGTTGCAGCGGGACTGTTGCGTCGAACACCTTCCTTAACTGGACAATGGCGTTTTGCAGCTCGCCGTTCCGGCGATAGAAAATGCCAAGCTCCAGCGCTCGACGAGCCGGGTCACCAATGCTCGACAGGCCCTGCTCTTCTATTTGCCTGAGCCTTTCGGGCGGAACTTTCGCCGGATCAGGCTCGGTGAGTATCCGTTTATAGACCAACACCACCGGGCTGTCCGGACGATGCTCTGAAAAGCGCTGGATGAGCTGTGCAGCCTGGCCGGTCTTGCCAAGCGATATCAGGTTCCCGCACACGCTGACGATCGAAGCCTCTTCGACTGAATTTGGCTCGGCGGAGACAAGCTTCTCAAGCAGCTCCCCTTCCAACTGGCTGTACTTCTCAAGCTCGCTTCTCATGTGCGGTGGTACATCGGCTTGCGAGCCGCCGGGACTGTTGGGATCGAACTTTGCAGGTTCGAGAGCGGACCCCGCGTCCTCCTGCCTCATTCTCTGGTTGATGTTCAAACGCACATCGCGGACCCGTGCATGCGCCAGCGCCCAGCGCAATCGAACCGCGGCGGGCTCGGTTACGGGCATTCGGCCCAGCTCGGTTTCGGCCTCGGCAAACTGTTTTGCACCGATATAGGTCCTGACGCGAAGCTCCCGGCATCTGGGGTTGGCGCCGAAGTATTCCTCGAAGGCATCCAGGTTCCTCAATGCGTCTGGGAAGTGGCCCAGGGTCAACAGGGCGTTAACATAATCCAGATAGGCTTCAGGCTTGACGTCGCTGATTCCCGCGTAGATGGCGCTTGTCAGGAATTCGAGAGTAGCCCCCGTCTCAGAAGTGTCCCTGAAAATCCGGGCCAGCGTGTACGAAAGCTGTGCCAGCTCCAGGTCTCTCGGCCAAGGCGGCTGCGGCGGCATCACGGATTTGAGTTGTTCGTAAGCCGCATACAACGTGCTTACGGCAGCCTCTTCGTCCCCTTTTGCCAGATCGAGCATTCCTTTCCATTTGGCCACCAGCGGCTCCTGGCCGCTGCCGAAGAGCTGCTCAATCTGATGTACCGCGTGCTCGGCACTGGCCAGCCAACTTTGACCTTGTGAGGAATCTTTCGCCGTTCGATCCCCAAGTACCCGCTCGATATAGCAATTCGCCACGAGAGAATATAGCCTGTACCTGTTAAATGTATTCACCCGCTCTCGCGGACCCGCCGTATCCTGGGCGCCCGGCAATTCGAGTGCTTTCTGCGCGATTTCTATCGCCTTTTGTATCTCCTCTTTCCTGTCATAGATGGAGAAACTGCGGTAGTGTAAATCGGCCGCGTTGATTGCGTAGCCCACATTTCCCGCATCCAATTCCATCGCCTTTTCGGCGGCCTCAATCGCCTTGCGGAGATTCTCTGGACCGAGACTCGGTCCCGCATAAACCGAATATTCCAAGTAGAATGCGGACAGAAGCGAAAAGGCTCTTGCACTCGATCTAAACTTGTTGACAAGCGCCAAAAACTGCGGCTCGAAGGACTCAACCTGTTCCCGCGCCGTCGCCGAACTCCTGTCTCTGGCGAGCCTGAGCTTGAGCATCAGAAGGTCGATGTCTGCGCTCGGGTCGGAGTCGGCTATTCGGGCGGCTTGTTCCAAAAGCGTGACAGCCTGCGCCGTCGCCTTGTCTCTTTCAGCGAAACTGCCTCTTGCGGCAAAAAGCTCTGCTCGCGTGACCGTTGCCCGTGCCAGATATAGGTCGGCATAGATGTTGTTGGGATCGAATTCCCGGACTTTGTTCAAATCATCAACGGCATGGGCGAGTGACTCGTCCGGGTTTGTGACCGTTCTTAGGCCGGCCATCTCGAAGCTCGCCCGTCCCCTGAGCAAATACAAGTATGGACCCAATTGCAGCCGACCGACGGCCTCCTGTTCCATTTCAGGAATATCCCACTTCGCGGTATCTTCCTTGAGCAGGCCCTGCTTCTCGGCTACTTTCAAAAACTCGGCTGCTTGTTCCTTTACCTCATTCCAGGCCCCGGAACTGCCGCTGTCGGCCAATATGTAGAAGTACGTCAATCGCCCATATCGAGCTTTGGCGTTGTCTGGGTTCGCCTTGATGATCTGATCCCAGCATACCAGGACGTAATTCCAGTCCCTGGTTTCAAGGCACATATCCACCATTTGCGAAAGGATTTCTTCTCTGGCCGAATTGCTCCCGGCTTTGCCGTAGGCACGCTGAAAGCTGCGTTTGGCTCGCTCGTAATTCTGCTCCTTCGAGGGCTTGTCTTCTGCGTTCCGAGCCGTCTGCAACGCGGTTTCGGCGTCTCGGATGTACTCCTCGGCGCTCTGGCCCAACTGCAGAATTACGGCAATCGCGGCGAACACCAAAAGCAGGAAAACGCCCGAGCCGATGAGTGCGACTTTCTTGTTCAACCTCCTGTTCATCATAGACTAACCTCGTATCGTTGATCGCATATTTGTGTTATCGTGAAACACCCCCGCTGTCCCAGTCGGGCCAATGTTTCTTTTCCAGGATGGGCAAGACGACGGCCAAGAGCTTCTTGCCTGCTGCGACCGCCTCCTCTTTAGTCGGCGGTACGGAACCCATGTTGAACACCAGCTCCACCTTGCTGAAATACGAATACCGGCCGAAAAGGTTCTTGTTCAAAGCCAATCGTGCGTCTTCCCGGCCGCCTGCATAGTCCCCATTGACCTTGAAAAAATACACGTTTGGGATTCGCACACCGCTTTGCCAAAGATTCGAGCTCTTGGGTGCAAAAACAAGGTACTTCGCTGGAACGGTCGCCTGAAAACCCGCATCGCCGGCGATATTCAGTGTCACGTCTTCAGACCCGAGTCTCTGGTAGCCGCCGCCCGTCCAGCACTCTTCCGGAACGTGCGGCACCCTGTCCGGAAGCGGGTAGTAGGTAATAAACAGCAGAAATGTCTTCACGGGGCTGCTCGCGTCCTGCTCGGTATCCTCTATAACCCACTGAATATAATCCCGGGTCCCCAGTGCCTGCAGGACTTCCGCGTTTTCGATCTTGCGTTTTGGCGGCACAACCCGGTATGGGCCCAAGTCGCCTTCATCCAACAGCTCTAAAGATTTCTTCAGCGGCAGCGGCTCCTTCCTGAGCACCACGCCCAGTTTCTTCATCGTAAACGACATCCCCGCTCCGGCGGCGCCAAGCACCAGCACACATATCAGAAAGGCCGGCTGCAAATAGATTCGTATGTTGGCTCTCAAACCAGGCATCATGCTTCTCGTCTATGAATCACAATATTCTCGGAAACGGCATCCGATTCGTGTACAAACAAGCTCGACATAAACCACGCAAGAAAACCATACAAACCAAAAGCCAGCGGCAGCATAGCCAGCCCAAGCATATCGTGATAAACGCCCTGTGCGTATTTCGGATGGATCAGGATGTAGATAAAGCCGGTGGCTGTGACCCGCACAATATTGCAGAATATAGCGATCGGCACGGTGCTAGCCAGCAGAATCGTCCGCTGCCACATCGGGCGCTCGTGCAAGTATGCCATTGCAGCTCCCAAAGCCACGAAGGCCATCAATAGCCTCATCCCGGCACAAGCTTCCGCCACATCCAGCCCGGGATCCAACGCTTTACCTCTGTAGAAGACATCGATCACGACACCGTTCGCGGTCGTTTCCAGGTCGGGAACCAGATTCAGCAGACTGCTGGCGACCGTCGCCGCCCATTGTCGCATGGGTATGGTCATCGCTTTGTAGTATCTGTCAGGCAGCGGGACCGCAAAAAAGAGGAAGATGATCGGCAGCCACGTATATCTCATCAAACTCCAGCCTCCCAGGAAAAGTACGACCGCGCCGAGCGTCGCTATCAGCGAGATGCGGCAGAAGTACTCGTACCCGGAGGGGCTGAATCTGTTCAGAGCATAAAACCCGGTGACCAGGACCAGGAACAGCAGGCCGATATAATTCGGCCTGGCTTGCAGACTGAGAATGTCCTCTTTCCTGCGGCCGATGAAGTATGCGCTGAACAGCGGAATCAGAAAGCCGTGCGACCAGCTACTATCGGCAAGCCACGTTTCAATAATCTGACTTATCTCCACGCGAAAAAGATAGCCGATGAGCCCGCCGATAATGAATACTTTGATATACGCGTGCAGCCCGAGCTGGCGCCAATGATGCCTTTGAGCTGTTTTGTCTAATCCATGTACGGGCGTTTCCATTCTGCGTTTCTCATGCAGGGTTCATACGTCCGGGCTTACAACAGGGGTTTTGCAAAATTGAAGTTAGGCATACTTTTGGAAAGAAAAAAACTTCTCTTTCAATTTTTTCTTTCTAAAACACCATGCGTAACATTTGTCCTGATAATATGTTATCATACGGTACCCTATTATTTTCAGAAAATCGTGAAACCGATTTTCTGAAATAATATATGCCTAACTTCAATTTTGCAGAAGTTCAGTTACAACAAAATGGGAACCCGGCAAAAGGGGCTCCCTCTGCAATAGAACCTGCTCTATTGTCCACAATAGTGAAAACTGAAACAACACAAAAAAAGTGAAGCGGCGCACCGATTCGACAGCGTTCCAGTCGTCGTTCTGTGTCTTTGTCAGAACCAATCCGGGATCGGCCTGTGGGTGTAGAAGTCTCTATCCGCAAAATTGCGGTCATAGACGAAGCCAAAACCATACGTGGCTCGGAACGCGTTCCGCAGGATGGCGCGCCATCTCGACGTCGCGTGTGTGCCGACGTTGATCAGATCGTGCGGCTTGATGAAGAAATCAGGCTCCTCGCCGCTGGCAATCTTGTCCAGGTCCACCATGACGATTTCTTCCTTCTTCTGCCCGATTCTGCGGACCACCTCACAGCGTTTCGGCCAGGCCAGAGGCCCCAGGCCGCCCGCGGCGGCTATCGCCTGTTTCAAAGTCATGGGTCGGCCGGTGAGCGGGATGTATCCGGTACGATTGACGTTGCCCATGATGCAGAATTCCCCGATGATATCCACGGGAACGAAGATGGAATCGCCCGGCTTTATCACGATATTGTAGCGTGGATCTCCGGCCAGCAGCCTGTCGGCCGGAATCTTAATCAGTCGTGTCTTTGCGCCCTCCTGGTCCCACTCGGGCACTGCTACTTCTTTCGGGGCTGGAGCAGGGAGTTTCTGTTCGGGCCTGACATCTATCTGTGGTTCCGTGGGTTTTGCCGGTCCGATCTGAATCGGAACCCATTTGCCGTTCTGGAATATCCATTCAATGTGCCCGGTCTGCTGCTCTTCCGGCACGGGCTTCGGGCCTGTGACCTGAACCGGGACCCATTGACCATTTTGGAAGACCCACTGCACGTCTCCGGAGATATCCTGGCCCGGCGCTCCAGCCTGTGCGCCGGTACCCGTTACCGTCGACCCAAGCGATGGCTGTAACGTGTCCTGACGCCGTGTTTGCTCATCTGTCCCCTGGTCGCGGCGCGTCCGTTCCGACAGTGTTTTCAATATGTCATCGACACTGACCGGCTCATCCGTTCGTTGTTGTGGGACCGCCTGGCCGGACCCGTTCCCTGCATTGTTGGTGTATATCCGATTGACTGTGCGCGGGTTCCACTGACTGGACGGACTTGCGAACCGTCTCGGTTCGGCCTCCGTTATCATTTCAGACGAAGCGATCACTACATTGCTTCTCGGCCACTGATATTGTGCGCGCGGTGGGGAAGTATTTTGCCTGCGAATATCGGGTTTGGTCGTTTCCGGTTCAATGACCTTCAGCTCCAGCTCGCCGAACCCTGGGTTGATCGGCCCGGGGCCCGTCCCGCCGTCGTCGATCACGCGTGAAACATAGATATAGCTCACGTTGAACTGCCGAGGACTGCCCGCGGTCGCAAGGGCATCGGTCAGTCTGAAAGCATATCGCGGAAGAAAATATCTGCCCGGAAACTGAACGCCGTCGCCCAGGACGGAAAAGGCGCGCTGCTGGGACGTGACCAGCGTTGCGGTAACCGTTGGATTCTTCAGGACGTTCGGAGACAAGATTTTCTTAATCTCTTCTTCGAGCCGTGTTTCACTGAGGCCCGCGGCCTGGACGACTCCGACTTCGGGTATGGAAATCCTGCCGGTTTCGGTAACAACATAATTGTTCGTGTGGTAAGCTCCTTCTCGAAGCAGCTCATAAATCGATATGCTGACAACGTCGCCCGACATCAGAGTGTAGTCGGCCTCTGCCCCCACGGTATCGACCGGCAAAGGCTCTTCCGCTCCCTCCCAAGCTACCGGCGCTTCCTCAGCCACACCGAGTGAATCCAATATCACGTTGACCGCGGGGACCGGCCGGAACCTGCCGACCTGGGCCGGGTCGAAGAATTTGTTGCCGCAACCGCAGAATAAGGACAGGACGGGCAGGAAAAAGACGCAGACTGTAAAAAGACCGCTCCTCTTTCCAGCTTTCGCCGCTATCTTCTCCATCCCAACAGAGTTCCTCAAAACACCGAGCTCCATCTTCATTCTGAACCTCAAAGAGTGCCTGAAACGCATCTTCACTCGATGAGATTTATCGGTTTAATGGTTAGGCCTCTTAACCTTTTTTTGCATCCCAAAAGCGCACGTGGAAAAGGCACCACCGCAGGACAAGAGCTTGTTTCGACCCGTCTTGGAGGAAGGTACCGAGGGCCTGCCGGCCCGGTTTTGAGAAGGCCCTCTCGGAGCAGTCGTTGCTATGATGGCGTGCACAACTTCTGTTCCAGGCGGCAGTTATGGAAGGACCCTTGAGTTGACAAACACCTGGAGTTACCCCACAGCGCTAAAGTGAAACCGCCGGAGCTTTCATAAGCTCTCGTGAAGTTGCATTTGACGTGGGGCGACGGGCGTTCCTGCGGCCGATAATCACCAGGTTACCTGGACAGACAAGAGGGCCTGCAGCAAGGCAGAAAAATTCCGTCGCAATAACAAAAACTTGCCAATTGCAGCCAAGAACTATCGGCGGCCGCACGTCCTATTGCACTCGCACGAAACGGTGACAGTCGATTTTGACCAGGCGATCCTGTGCGTCTGCCCCGCCGCTTCCGTTGAATATCTCTATCTTTGTGGGGACAGCCGGCCCACCTTTTTCGACCTTCTTGTAATCGTAGCCGCGCACCGTCAGCGATTTGCCCTTGGCGCTGCACGCGAACTGGATCATATCAATCGTGGAATTGTCCCGGTCTTGATAGAAAACAGCCTCGGTCGAGGCCTTTCTGTTGATGGGCTGGTACCATTGTCCGTGTATCTTGACGGCAGTATCTTCTCTGGCAAATTCAGCCGAGTCGTCCATAAGCCGCGCCGGAGTGGTGACGATCTCTAAGATCGCTTCCGCGAAACAGCGGCTCGCTACGACCATCGGGAGGTCCTTGACGCGATCGGCGCCCTGCAGGACCTCGAATTGCCCTTTCGACAGCCGCCAGGCGAACGCGCCCTGCGGCTCCATTGCCGAAATCTCAAGAGCGCTGGACCACGGATAGACTTCAAAGCTTTGCTCGGTCAGGTAGAAGGTGCCGTCCGGGCGGAAGAAAGTGACTACACAGTCGAGCTGCAACTGCTTCGTGCTCGTCCAGGCATCCAGTCCTCCCGCCGCGTCAATCGCTGCGGTCGCATACTCCGACGGAACCGAAAGTGTGTTGAGGTCAGGTCCCTGGGCCAGCACGACCACCTCCTGCACCTGATGAGACTTACATCCTCCGAGCATAAGCCCGGCACCGAGGATCACGCAAACCGATTCGATCAAACGATTACGCATTTGCTCTAAACCTCCTCTCTCCAATCGAAAAGCCAAGATTGTTTTCCACAGTATGCCTAACTTCAATTTTGCAAAAGCCCTTTGTCTACTTGTCGCATTTCAAATTGGCGAGCTGCTCCATCAGCGTCCATCTTTGTGCCGCATCGCGGGCGGCGAGTTTAATCAATTCGGCCGCCACATCCGGCTTCGATTGCTTCAGCGTCCTATAACGGTTCTCGCCATACGCATATTCTTCGAAATCGCCGGTGGGGGTCTTCGAGTCAAGCTGCAACGGATTCTTGCCCTGCTCTCTGAGTCGGGGGTCGAAGCGATACAACGGCCAGTGCCCACAGGCGACCGCCTTCTTCTGCTCCTGGTACCCCAGCGTCATATTGATGCCGTGCGCGATGCAGTGTGCATAGGCAATAATCAGCGACGGCCCGGGATACGCTTCGGCTTCGACGAACGCCTTGACGGTTTGGTTCGTGTTCGCGCCTATCGCGACCTTTGCGACATAGATGTTGCCATAGGTCATGGCCAGCAGACCCAGGTCTTTCTTGGGTGCAGGTTTACCCGCCGCCGCAAACTTCGCGACCGCCGCCCGCGGGGTGGATTTCGACATCTGGCCGCCCGTGTTGGAATACACTTCGGTATCCAGAACCAGGACATTGACGTCCGCCCTGCTGGCCAGCACGTGATCCAGACCGCCGTACCCAATATCATAGGCCCAGCCGTCTCCACCCAATGCCCAGACGGACTTACGAACCAGGCAATCCGCCAGATCGAGCAGGTATTTGCATTCGGGACATTGACTCTGCGCACACTGTTTCCTGAGCTCATCCACCCGTGCTCTTTGCTGTTCAACTGTCTGCGTGGCGGGGTCATTGGCTAAGACCGCCTGCCGGATCTGCTCAGCCAGATCCTTCTTGACACAGCCCTTCTCGGCGACTTTCTCCAACAGACCCAGGGCGCGCTCTTCGAGCTTGTCAACGGTTAGCCTCATTCCCAGGGCAAACTCTGCGGCATCCTCAAAAAGACTGTTGCTCCAGGTCGGCCCCCTGCCATCCGATCGCTTTGCATAGGGTGTCGTGGGCAGATTTCCGCCGTAAATCGACGAGCAGCCGGTTGCATTCCCGATGTAAGCCCTGTCCCCGAACAACTGCGAGAGCAACTTGACATAGGCTGTTTCGCCGCATCCGGCGCACGCGCCGCTGTACTCGAACAGAGGTTCAATCAATTGGCTGCCCTTGACGCTGGCGGCTTTGAAGAGACTCGGGTCGGTATTCGGAATCGCCAGGAAGTAGGTGTAGTTTTCACGCTCGGCATCTCGCAGCGGCTCCTGTGCCGCCATGTTGATGGCTTTTCTTCCCGTGGGTTTCTTGTCCTGGTCCTTCTCCTGGGCCGGACATGCCTGCACGCAGGCGCCGCAACCGGTGCAGTCTTCCGGGGCCACCTGGACGGTGAACTTCATGCCGGCAAACTCTTTTCCCTTGGCCTCGGCGCTCTTGAAGGTTTCGGGAGCACCATCGGCGTACTTGGGGTCGTATGCCTTGATCCGAATCGTCGCGTGCGGGCAAACAAAAGAGCACGTCCCGCACTGGATGCAGACATCCGGTTCCCATACGGGGATATTGACCGCGATGTTTCGTTTCTCGAACTTCGTCGTGCCTGTTGGGAATTTGCCGTCATCAGGCATCTTGCTCACCGGCAGCTTGTCGCCGTGGAACGCCATCAGCTCGGCCGTGACGTCCTTGACAAAATCGGGCGCATCATCGGAAACCAACTGTCGCATCTTTATCTTGCTCGTTACTTTGCCCGGCACTTGGACTTCATAGATTTTGTTCAGGGCGGCATCGACCGCCGCATTGTTCATATCGACCACTTTCTGGCCCTTCTTTCCATAGGTCTTCAGGGTCGCGTCCTTGATGGCTCCCACGGCCGTTTCGAGCGGGATGATATTGCTGATCTTGAAAAACGCGGTCTGCATGATCACGTTGATCCGGCCGCCCAGGCCCAGGCCTTGAGCAATGCCAATGGCGTCGATCACGTAGAACTTGAGTTTCTTCTCGATGATCTGCTCCTGGACTTTCTGAGGCAGCGTGTCCCAGACCTCATCCGGCCCGTGGCTGCTGGTCAGCAGGAACGTCGCCCCGTCTCGCGCCGGCGCGAGCATATCAAACTGCTCCAGGAAGGCCGGGTTGTGGCAAGCGATAAAGTCGGCCGTCGTAATAAGGTAAGGCCGGCGAATCTCCTTCTTGCCGAACCGCAGGTGTGATACGGTCACGGCGCCGGCTTTCTTCGAATCATAGACGAAGTAAGCCTGCGCGTAATTATCCGTCTCCTCGCCGATTATTTTTATCGAGTTCCTGTTCGCGCCGACCGTTCCATCCGAGCCCAGACCATAGAACATGGCGCGGAAAAGATTCTTGCTCGGAATCTCAAAAGACTCATCCACCTCAAGGCTCGTATCGGTCACATCGTCGATGATGCCGACGGTAAACCCGTATTTCGGTTTGTCCGCGTCGAGATTGTCGAAAACCGCCTTGATCATGGGCGGCGTAAAGTCCTTCGAGCCAAGCCCATAGCGGCCGCCCACAATCAATGGGTACTCCTCGAAGGGCGCTTCGCCTTTGCCCATCGCCTCTCCGACGGCGGTTCGAATGTTCAGGTACAGCGGCTCGCCCAGCGAACCGGGTTCCTTCGTTCGGTCCAGCACGGCGATCTTCGTGGTGGTTTTCGGCAGCGCGGCGATGAAGTCGCTGGTGCTGAAGGGCTGGAACAGCCGGACCATGAGCACGCCGACTTTCTCGCCCTTGCCCGCCAGGTATTCAACGGTTTCATGGGCCGTATCGGCCCCCGAGCCCATCAGGATGATCACTTTCTCGGCATCCTTCGCCCCCACATAGTCGAACAGATGGTACTGCCTGCCGACAATTTTGGCGAACTTGTCCATCGTCTGCTGGACAATTTGCGGGACGGCGAGGTAGTACTTATTGACCGTCTCCCTGCCCTGGAAGTAAACGTCGGGATTTTGGGCCGTGCCGCTGATCATCGGCCTGTCCGGTGTCAGGGCCCTGGCCCGGTGCCGCGCGATGAGCTTATCGTCGATCATCGCGCGCATGTCGTCGAAGGTCAACTGTTCAACCTTTTGCACTTCGTGGCTCGTGCGAAAACCGTCGAAGAAATGCAGGAAAGGAACACTCGATGCCAGGGTCGCCTGTTGCGCGATCAGGGCCATGTCCATTGCCTCTTGAACGCCACACGAGGCAAGCAACGCAAAGCCGGTCTCGCGGCAGGTCATCACATCCGAATGGTCGCCGAATATCGAAAGGGCCTGACACGCCAACGACCGAGCGGAGATGTGGAACGCCGTGGGCAGCAGCTCGCCGGCAATTTTATACATGTTCGGAATCATCAGCAAAAGGCCCTGCGACGCCGTGAACGTCGTCGTCAGAGCACCGGTGGCCAGTGCGCCGTGCACCGCCCCGGCGGCGCCGGCTTCAGATTGCATCTCCGTGACCGAAGGGATCGTTCCCCAGATATTCTCTTCGCCTTTGGCGGTTCTTGCATCGGCGATTTCGCCCATAGACGAGCTCGGAGTAATGGGATATATCGCAATCACCTCATTGGTCGCATGGGCCACATAGGCCACCGCTTCGTTGCCGTCAACCGTCACCATTTCGCGCTTCATAAGTTCTCCATTGTTTCCCTAAAGTCAAGCCAAACAACAATTTATGTCAAAAAAGAGCCCCTCTCGTGCAGAGCCTCATATCACACCGCAGACGTCGATGTCGTGTGATGCCCTCAGACGCGGGTGAATTCTACCCGGTCTTGTGCCGCGATTGGGCACGGGAAAGTACTCTTATACAACCTTTGACGTGATGAAGCAATACAAAATTCTGATGTTGAAGAATTCGTGTAAAGCGGCTCGTTCCAACGGCGACAAGAAACCATGAGTCCCGATCTTGCGATTGAGCAAGACGCTACTGCTCGATGCCAAAAACCTTAAGCCATTGCTCGGTTTCGCTCTGGCTGAGCCCCTGACGTTTTGCCGACGGCTCTCTCGGCCTCCTCTTGCGACTGAGCTGTTTTTGAAGCTCAGTCCAGAAAACTTCCGACTTGATGGCCATCGCTCGTCTCGCATGCGCTGCCTGCTGTAATCGCCTGTCGCTGCTGACAATCGTCAATCCTTTAGGGGCGGTGCTGGCCTTAATCTTATCTTCGATTATCGTGTCGGCATCGGTCCCTAACCCCGCAAAGAGGACCTCAAGATTGCTCATGCCCTCAAATCCGCCCTTGTCCGGCGGTCCGGTCCCGTCGAAAACGATCGCCGCCGTCTCGCCGGTCAGCCTCAAATACGTCCCGAGGACTCCGCACAGCGCCGGCTCGCTGAGCGCCCTGGCGTTCTCCTCTATTTTGCAGATGGCGTGCAACAAATTATGCCCATCAATAATAAACATAGTCAGCCGAACTATTTCTGAAAATCCGTCAACACAAGAGCATGCGCATCGGACTGAGACTTCGGTCGAACGGATTGAACACCAAGCCAAGAATCTCCAACGTCACTACTCCTAACAAAGCTTCATCACCTTCTTCCCCCAGCACCACCGGGGTATGCGCCTGGCCTTGTGGAAGGATGATATATGTCTCTGACACCGCCCTTTCAATGGACGTCCCATCCGCCAAAGTAAAAGACACCTTGCGTCTCGGCTTCAAGCCAATCGCCTTCCAGACTTTCTTGGGAAGCAGTGAATAGGTTGCTCCGCTGTCTATGAGAAACCGAACGGTTTTCTGTTTATTGGAAGGTCCTTTCACCTGGCCTTCGACGTAGGTAATACCCATGATTGCTCTCCACGGTCGTTGTTTTCTACCATCACTCCAAGAAGAAACACCATTCACGCTTCAAATCGTATTTCGCCGCCGACGATTGTCTTTTCGACTTTACCTTTGACCCTCCAGCCCTGATAGGGGCAGTTCCGGCTCTTCGAGCGGAACGTGTTTACGTCAATGACATAGTCGGCGTCGGGGTCGATGATGGTCACGTCGCCTTGTTTGCCCTTGCTGAGCGTGCCCTTGTCGATGCCGATGATGCCGGCCGGCTTTTCCGTCATCAGGCGAATCAACCCCGGCCAATCCAGAATACCCGGCTCCACCAGCGCCTTGACATAAAGCCCAAGAGCGCATTCGAGAGATGCAATGCCGAAGGGAGCGGCCAGGAACTCCAGCTCTTTCTCGCTTTGGAGGTGCGGCGCATGGTCGCTCGCCAGAGCGTCCACCAGCCCATCGGCAACGGCCTGCTTCAAAGCCTCGACGTCTTCGGCCCTTCGCAGGGGTGGATTCACTTTATAGTTGGTGTCATAGTCACCGCAAGATTCCTCGGTCAGGAGCAGATGATGCGGTGTCACCTCGCAGGTCACCGGCAGCGAGTCCTTTTTGGCGGCCCGGATAAGCTCGACAGAGCCGGCCGTCGATATGTGCTGGGCGTGATAACGAATGGGGGCTCTCTTGATCAGTTGAATATCGCGCCAGAGCATGGCCTCTTCCGCCAGCGGGTCTATCCCCGGCAAACCCAGTATCGTCGAGTAGTAGCCCGAATTCATCACGCCGTCGCCGGCGATAGCGTCATCCTGACAGTGCTGAGCAATCACCAGGCCGAACATCGCGGCGTACTTCAAGGCCCGGAGCATCACGGCGGGATTCTGTACCCCCCGGCCGTCGTCGGTGAAACCTACGGCACCCGCTTCAGCCATGAAGCCCATTTCTGCAAGTTCCACCCCTTCGAGGCTCTTTGTGATGGTCCCCATGGTATAAACATGCGTTTTCCTGGCTTGCCTGGCTTTTCGGTGGACGTACTCGACATCGGTTTCATTTTCAATCGGGGGCTTCGTGTTCGGCATGCACACGACGGAGGTGAAACCCGCGGCGACGGCCGCCGCCGAGCCGCTCGCTATGGTTTCTTCTTCTTCGTCGCCGGGCTCGCGAAAGTGAACGTGGATGTCGATCAGCCCGGGGGTCACCAGTTTGCCGGCGGCGTCGATAACCGTGCAGCCCTCAAACCCAGGTCCCGATTCTTCGATCTTCTCTGTGACCCGTTCAATCTTGTGATCGACGATAAGCACGTCATACTTTCCGTCGATTCCGTTTGCCGGGTCGATGACCCGGCCGTTTTTTATCAGGACTCCATTGTTCATCGTCCGTCGCTCGCCGTCAGATATGCTTGCCAAACTTACTGGGCAGCGGCTTGGTTGACCAGAAAGAGCACCGCCATTCGTACGGCCAGCCCGTTGGTCACCTGCTCGAGGATAACGCTGTTCCGGCCGTCCGCCACTTCACTTTCTATTTCAAGCCCCCTGTTAATCGGTCCGGGGTGCATGACCAAAATGTCGGGCTTGGCCCTTTTCATCCGCTCGACGGTCAGCCCGAAGTAATGCGAATATTCCCGTATCGAGGGAAAAGGATTGCCCCCAAGCCGCTCAAACTGGATCCTGAGCACGTTGATCACGTCCACCTTCTCGATAATCTCGTCGAGGCTGTAACTGACCTTGACCGGCAATCGCCCTACCTGCGTCGGCATCAGCGTCGGCGGGCCGACAAACGTCACTTCGGCGCCGAGCTTTGTCATCGCCCACATGTCGCTGCGCGCCACACGCGAGTGGGCAATATCGCCCACGATGGCAATCTTCAAACCTTCGAGCGAGCCTTTGATCTTGCGTATCGTATAGACGTCGAGAAGGCCCTGCGTCGGATGCTCGCAAAATCCGTCGCCGGCATTGACCACACACGCCTTGATGTTCCTGCTCAGAAATCTCGCCGCCCCGCCGGCCTCATGGCGCACGACCACAATGTCAATTCCCATGGCCTCGAGATTCCTGGCCGTATCCAGCAGCGTCTCGCCCTTGCTCACCGAACTGGACTTCTTCGTAAATTCAATGATGTCCGCACTCAACCGGCCCGCCGCCAGGGCAAAGCTGTTTCGCGTTCGCGTGCTGTCTTCAAAGAACAAGTTCACCACGACCTTGCCGCGCAAGGGCGGTGCTTTCTTCACCGACCGCGTGCTGACTTGCTCGAATCCCCGGGCGGTATCCAGTATGTAGGTAATCTCGTCTTTGTCGAGATCTCGGAGACCCAGCAGGTGTTTGCGCTGCCACTTGAACTGTTTGCCTTTCCTTACGGTTACCATACGTGTGGTGTCCCACAGCCTGCGTATCGTTAGTCGACGACTACTTCGTCTTTTCCATCCGACTCGACGAGGTTGACCTGGACAGACTCGCCGGGGGCGGCGTCCGTCTTGAAACCGGCATAGTCCGCTTGTATCGGCAGCTCGCGCCCGACTCGGTCAACGAGAACCGCCAGCTTGATCACCCGGGGCCTGCCCAAATCGACCAGCGCATCCATGGCCGCTCGCGTCGATCGCCCGGTGTACAGAACGTCATCGACCAGAATAATGACCTTCTGGTCAATGTCGAACCCGATTTCCGTGGTTCGCACCTGCGGCTGAGCGTTGCCCTGGGGCGAATTCAGGTCGTCGCGATAAAGCGTAATATCCAACGTCCCGCACGGAACATCCTTGTCAAGCCGCCGCGACAATTGGGCGGACAGCCGCTGAGCCAGGATTTCCCCCCTGCTGCGAATGCCAATCACGGCGATATCCGGATCGGCAAGCGAATCAGAGATAATCTGGTCCGCCAGACCCGTGAGCGCCTGCTCAATTTGTCTCGAATCAAGGAGTACCTTCATAGTGAAAGCCGATTTTCAGCGAAAATAACGTACACGTTGACGTGACTATAGCACGCCTGCCCGATAAACGCAATACTCCCCCGCCAGTTGACGGCAACTGCGGTTGTCAATACTGTCAACAGCCGAATTATTAGAACCACCGCCATAATTTACTTGAAAACCAAGGCCGTTTGTAGTATCATAATAGCAGGAATCCGGTGAAAAGAAAATGTTTTTTGTTGGGGAGGCAACTGGAAGGGTAGGTGTGTCCCACTTTGCTTCTCACGCCGCCTCAGGGGTTGTACGGTGACGCAAACGGCCAATGAAAAGTTCGTACCCAGCCTTGTCGCTCTTCTGGCAATAGTGCTTGGCTCTGCTGCTGCCAGAGCCGATGCTCCGTCCATTGTGGGTGTTCTCCAGCCGCAGGGCCTGAAACATACCGGAATCTATGCTCTCAAGCAGATCGATCCGACGCTGACGGGCACCGGCGTGAAATTCGCCGTGGTTTGCCGAAGTTTCACCTATATCGATGACAAGCCGCAGAATGATTTCCGGCCCGCCGTCGAGCACGACTGCTTCAAAACGCGCCAATTCGGTTTCTGGGAAGACGCCGGATTGCCGGCAGGCATCTCGCCACATTCGACGGCCAGTTGTTCCATACTGCTCGGCGAGGATCCGGATGCCTTCCACCCGAAGATCGGCCCCTTCTATTACCAGGGCGCAGCGCCGCAGGCCGAGGCCGACGTGTATGAATTCCTGTATTTCCTGGTTAACAACGTGCTGAGTCACACCGCCCCGGATGCGGATGTCATCGTGGCAAGCTGGGGCAGCCAGTTTGAAGATTGGTGGACGCGGGGCATCGAATCACTCGTGGAGCACTACGGCACTATCGTTGTGGCCAGCATCGGCAACGGGGGAGAGCCTCGCGGTCCCGTCTTGTACCCCGGCGCCGGGGCCAATGTCATCGGCGTAGGGGTCGTCGATTCGGTCAATACGAGCGACCCTCTGATCAATCTGGCAAATTTTGCGTTGGCTTACCCGGAACATTCGAGCTACGGCCCGACCGGCACCGGCCGGTGCAAGCCCGATCTCGTCGCCCCGGGCAACTGCCTGGCGGCGGACGTCACTGAGCCGAACCGCTATGAACCGGTCGGGAACTGGTCGAGCTTCTCGACGCCTGTTGTAGCCGGAACCGTCGGTCTGCTCCTCCAAAAGGCCAGACAAGACCCGGAGCTCGATGCCGCGGCTTCACCCGATGGCGGCAATTGTGTGATGAAAGCCATCCTGCTCAATTCTGCAACAAAACTGCCCTATTGGCACAAGGGCCGCCTTCAAACTGATGATGATCACTCCGCTGTTCTCGATTATATCCAGGGCGCCGGTATGCTGAACGCCGTCGGAGCCTACAACCAGCTTGTCGCCGGAATGAGCAAGCCCGGCGAGGCGCCCGCAACGGGTTGGGATTTGAACCTGTTGGATAAACGCCGGGCGCCGCAGAATAGCTACACGGTCACGCTCACGGAACCGGCCGATAAAATCATTACCATCACACTGGCCTGGAACAGACACTACGCCAGTGTATCTCCGTTTAAGCCGATCCCCGGTAAAGACAGCAACCTCCGCCTTGAACTGTGGGCCATCGACCCGGTTGACCAGGGCAATGATTACCTGCTCGATTACAGCGACAGCAGCGTTGACAATCTCGAACACATTTACGCCGCCGCCGACCCGGACTACAACGTTTACCGGATCGTTCTGGCCTTCAGCGACAATGAGAATCAGCAGGAATCAGCCTCGAACCAGCGCTATGGCCTGGCGTGGAACGTAAGCAACACGCCGCCGAACGACAGCATCTTCTGGTATGACCTGAACGCGGATGGCATCGTGAACGAGCTGGATTTTGCCATTGTGCTGGATAACCTGGCGGACAGCGCCACGTCGCCCGAGAGCTATCTGTTCGGGGATATCACCGCCGACGGTTCAATCGACGTCCGCGACGTGGAAGATCTTTTCAAGCATGACAATCGCCGAGCCGACTGGTACGTGGAGCCCGATGTGGAGTTGCGGTAGGTCCGGCAAATCGAACGATTCCGGCCCTTGCAGCCCGGCGAGCCACACCTCTGTCTCCACCCAAAAAGCTGGCATACTTCTTACACATCTGATATAAAGCCTGCAAGCGTGTGACAAAAAAAGACCGAAATACGGTCGCACCCAGCCCCTTTTGTGGCGAGGCCTCTGATGACTGAAACACCTGTGGTTCGCGAGTCCGAGCGGCGTCCGGTCTGGTGGCGGTCGGTCGGCCCGGCGCTGATTACCGCCTGTGTCGTCTTCGGACCCGGCAGCTTGTTGATCAGCGCGAACATCGGCGCCAACCACCGATACCAACTGCTGTGGCTGCTGCTGCTAACGGGTGTTCTGATGGGCACGTACATGACAACCGCCGCCCGAATCGGAGTCCTCGGCGGCGCCACGCCCTGCACGCTGGTCGCCCAGCGCCTGGGCCGCCCCGCCGCCGCCCTGATCGGCATCAATCTCTGCCTTATTTGCGGCACATTCCAGTTCTCAAATAATCTGGCGGTGGCTGCCGCCGCCGGAACACTTGTCCCCGACCTCGATGCTCGATGGGTCCTGCTGGGGTTCAACGGCCTGATCATCGTATTCCTGTTCGCGGCCAAACAGATCTATCGCTTTCTCGAACGAGCCATGAAAGTAATGGTTGGCTTGATGCTTCTGTCCTTTCTTTTCAACGTGTTATTCGCCGGTCCGAGTCTGTGGGGCATCATTAAGGGGCTCATTCCGAGCTGGCCCGAAGGCATATCACTTGGTGTACCGGCCAGAGTGAACGGCGCTATCCACGACCCGATGATTCTCGTTGCCTCTTTGCTCGGGACAACCTTTTCAGTCGCCGCCGCGTTTTACCAGGGCAACCTCGTGCGGGAGAAAGGCTGGACGATAGGGGACTACCGCCGCGGCATTGGAGACTCTATCACGGGCGTCTGCGTCCTTACCGGCATCAGCGCGATCATTATGATAACCGCTGCCACCGTTATTCCGGGCAAGCCCGCCGAGGATATCGGCGTCCTGGCAGAGTCACTGCGACCTCTGCTTGGCTCGTTTGCTCACGCCGTCTTTTGTATCGGGCTGTTCGCGGTGGCCATGAATCCATTCCTCATCAATGCGATGATCGGCGGAAGCATCCTTGCGGACGGTATCGGCCGGCCATCCAAACTCGGCGACCGCTGGCCCCGGCGTTTTACTGTCGTCGTGCTGCTGGCCGGCATGATTGTGGCCATGCTGGCCTTGAGAACGGGCCACAAACCGGTGACGCTCATCATATTCGGCCAGGCGCTGACGGTTATCGGCAACCCGCTGATGGCTGTGACGATACTGTGGTTGGCCAACCGCAAGGATGTCATGGGCAGCCGGCGCAATTCGATGCTTATGAATATTCTCGGAGGAGTGGGTTTGCTGGTTGTGCTGTTGATGGCGATACGGGTACTGATTTTAGTGGTTCTCAAGTTGAGCTGACAGACTTCGACGCTCAGGAGGCGTTTTGAGCATGATTGATATTTCCGCAATGGATGAAAGCGGCCTTGAGAATCTTCTGAGCGAGCCGACCGAAGAAACAAGAAAGGCCGTCGCCGGCCTGAGGGGTAACATTGTTGTTCTCGGAGCAGGTGGAAAAATGGGCCCGACGCTGGCGATGATGCTCAAGAAAGCATCGAGCGGCCGGGACGTTTATGCGGTATCGCGATTCAGCAGCAAGGCCGCCCACACCAGGATGGAGCGGTCGAGGATCAAGACCATCGAAGCGGATCTTCTGGATGAGTCAAGCTATCGCGAATTGCCTAATGCCGAGAACGTATTCTATCTGGCGGGGATGAAGTTCGGCGCAGCCGGCAACCAGCCTCTGACGTGGGCGATGAACACCTTTCTGCCGGCCCTTTCGGCACAGCACTACAGGGATTCCCGAATTGTGGCCTTCTCGACCGGCAATGTCTATCCTCTCGTTGAGGCAACAAGTCGCGGCGCGTCCGAGGAGACGGTCCCCGAACCGGTGGGCGAATATGCCCAGTCGTGCCTGGGCCGGGAGCGAATGTTCGAGTATTTTTCGGCGATTCACAAGACGCCGGTCACACTGGTCAGGCTCAACTATGCCAATGAGCCTCGGTACGGCATTATTGTGGACCTGACATCGAAGATTCTCAACGATGTGCCCATTGATCTGACGATGGGCGCCGTGAATCTCATCTGGCAGCGGGACGCGAACGACTATATCATCCGCTCTATCACTCTGGCAAAATCCCCCCCTACCATCCTGAACGTAGCCGGAGCCGATGCGATTCCTATTCGTCACCTGGCGCAGCTTATAGGCCGCGAGCTTGGCAAAGAGCCGAAATTCATCTCGCAGGAGGCCGAATCGGCACTGCTCTCGGACGCCTCTGTGTGCATGAGCACATTTGGATATCCGCAGACGTCGCTCGAACAGATGGTCTCCATGATCGTACCATGGGTGGCCTCCGGGAGAGAGATCTTGAACAAACCGACGAAATACCAGGTTCGCGACGGCAAGTTTTGAGGGCGTTCTTCCATGATTGACTCTTCTATCGTAGATCGGCTCCGTGCGGGTTGCGTCATCCCCGCCCATCCGCTGGCCTTGCAGAAAAATGGCCGGATCGACGAACGAGGCCAGAGGGCACTGACGCGATATTACTTGGCGAGCGGAGCCGGGGGTCTCGCCGTCGGCGTCCACACAACGCAATTTGCCATTCACGACCCCAAGGTTGGCCTGTACCGGCCCGTGCTTGAGCTGGCCATGGAGACGGCCCGGCGATTCACGCTGTCGGAGGGCCTTACGCAACCGATAATGATCGCCGGACTCGTGGGCGATACGCCGCAGGCGATACAGGAAGCCCGCCTGGCCCGGGAGCTCGGCTATCATCTGGGATTGCTCTCACTGACCGCCCAGAGAGGAAAACCCGTCAGCAGGCTGATAAGCCATTGCCGCCAGGTTGCCCAAGTGATACCGATAATGGGATTTTACCTGCAGGAGACGATAAGCCGAATGGTGCTGCCCATCGAGTTTTGGAGCAGGCTGGTCGCACTGCCCGATGTGCTTGCCATCAAAATCGCACCTTTCAACCGATATCAAACGCTCGACGTGCTTGAAGCCGTTGCCCATTCCGGCCGAGCCGGGGAAATCGCGCTCTATACCGGCAACGACGACAATATCATTCTCGACCTGCTCGCGCGGTATGACTTCAATGTTCAGGGCCAGACTGTGCCGCTGCAAATCGTCGGCGGCTTGTTGGGCCAGTGGGCTTGCTGGACGAAACGAGCGGTCGAGCATCACGCTCGCATCGCGGCCATTCGAGAATCCGGGGCGCAGGTCCCGCATGACCTGCTGACGCTGGCCGGCCAAATGACGCTTGCCAACAAAGCGATTTTTGACGCCGACAACCATTTCGCCGGGTGCATTCCAGGGATATCTCACGTCTTGAAAAAGCAGGGCCTTCTGAAAAACGTCAAAACACTTGACCCTGGAGAAGAACTCTCGCCCGGACAAGCCCGAAAAATAGACCGGATCATCCTGGACTACCCGCATCTGACGGATGATGAATTCGTGAAGGAAAACGCCCACAAATGGCTCGAACTTTGAGACCCGCCGCCGGTCCGTCTATATGCGGGTGCCGGCAAGTTCAGCGGCTCATGCTCACCGGACATCCGATAAGTTCCTGAGCCTGCCCGGAGATACCCAGCTTCGACTTTTTGCTCAACCTGCCTGCTTCATATTCCGATACACCATCAGAATATACAGAATGGCAACAGATCAAGGAGATCGGAAATGGGGATTCGGAATCTATCGCCAGATATCGTTCTCGCCGATCTGCCGTCCGAGGGGTCGCAGAGGGCGGATGAGCTCAAGAAGATCAACGAAATCGTCGGCGCCAACTGCAACTGCGACGTCATCGTGGATCTATCCAAGGTCGAGATCATACATTCCTGGAATATCAGTAATCTCTTGATACTGAGAAGCTTATTGCAGGATGCGGGACGTCAGCTTATCCTCTGCGGCGTTACCACTTTGACCAGGTGCATCTTCAGGGTCGCCGGTCTCAGCGATGTTTTCGTCTTTGCCGAGGATAGGTCCGCTGCCCAGGAAATGATCCGGAACTCAAAGTCGGCCACGAGTACCAAGCCTTAGTCCCCGCTGCATCGCGTTCAAAATCATCAGGTGAAACAGCTTGATGCCATTCCCTTTCCGGGTTTGCGGCCCGGACGTTCCGGAACAGACGCGCATGTGTCGAACTTGTCAGCCGCAGGGGCTTGAAACGCTGAAGTGGCGATTCGCAAAGTTCTCCTGCACGTACTTGACCGCGTTCCTGAAGATTGTCATCCCGTCGCTGTCCACGTTCTCCAGCCGGCTCCATCGCGGATGCTGAGTCGGCCTGACGAACCTTTCCGGATGCGGCATCAGCCCCAGGACGCGGCCGGTCGTATCGGTCAGTCCGGCTATCGAACCCACGGAGCCGTTCGGATTGACGGGATAATCGCCTTCCCGGCCATTTTCGCCCACGTATCTGAACGCCACGTGTCCCTCGGTTTTCAATTCAGCCAGGGTTGCGTCGTCCTTGGTAATGACTTTCCCCTCGCCATGCGCTACCGGCAGGTAGATTTGTCTGCCCGGCTCGATGAAAACGCACCGGTCCGTTTGCGGGGCGAGATATACCCAACGGTCCTCGAATTTCGCGCTGTCGTTGTAGGTTATGGTCACCTCTTGCTGCTGCTCACCCGGGCTGCGCCCCGGCAAAATACCCGCCTTGACGAGCACCTGGAAACCGTTGCAGATTCCGAGTACGAGCTTGCCCTGTTCGATGAAGTTTTGCACCGCTTCGAGAAGATGGTGCACGATCTGGTTGGCGAGGATCTTACCCGCGGCGACGTCGTCGCCATAGCTGAAGCCACCGGGAATGACCATGATCTGAAATTCGTCCAGCAGGCTCTTGTTCTCTATGATTCGGTTGACGTGCACCCGCTGCGCCGCGGCCCCGGCCATTCCGAGCGCATGCTCGGTTTCCATATCGCAGTTTATGCCCGCCGCCCGTAACACTATCGCCTTAACCTGTGTCATCTCTTGTCCTCTTAGTTCATCTACCAGTCAAACGGCTTCTGCCAAGCTTCTTTCAACTCATCGATGTCGGCGTCGATGACCGCCTTGCCGTCCTCGGCTTTGATAACAAGCCTCTTGTCCTGCGTCACCTTTGCGAACTGCCCGAACGGAAGGTTCAGCATGAGCCTGGCAAAAGCGTCATACTTCTCGGGCTTGACTTCCACAATATAGCGGCTGTTGGATTCGCTGAAAAGCTGTGCATCGACCCGGCAGCAGTCTTTGCTTCTTGGCAGTCCGCGCAAGTCCGCTTCAACGCCGAGGCCGCCCGCAAAAGCCATCTCAGCCAAGGCCACCGCCAGCCCGCCTTCGGAGCAATCATGGCAACTGACAACCAGCCCTTCGGTAATGGCCTTTGCAACCTGTCGCGCGATCTTGGGAGCCTTGCCAAGGTCCAACCTCGGAACGTTGGCGCCGATATGGCCGGCTGTCTTGTAGTAATGCGAGCCGCCCAGCTCGTTCTTTGTCTCGCCCACAATAAACAGCGGATTCGAAGCCCTTTTTGCGTCCATCGTGACGCATTTGGCAACGTCGTCAACTATGGATATGGCGCTGATCAGGAGCGTGGATGGAATCGAAATTTGCGTGCCGTCTTCGCAGGCGAATTCGTTGTTGAGCGAATCCTTGCCTGAGATGAAGGGAGTGCCGAAGGCCATGGCCCCGTCGTAGCAGGCCTGGGCCGCTCGGACTAACGAGCCAAGTGTTTCCGGCCTCGTGCAGTTGCCCCAGCAGAAGTTGTCCAGCAGTGCAATCCTGTCGGTCCGCCCGCCCACGCAGACCAGGTTTCTGATAGCCTCGTCGATGCCCGCCAGGGCCATCCAGTAGGGGTCGATATCGCCGTACAGAGGATTCATCCCGCAGCTTATCGCCAAGCCCTTGTCCGAGTTGAGCTTCGGTTGGATCACCGCCGCGTCGGAGGGGCCGTCATTGTCTATGCCGGTCAGCGGCTTGACGACCGAACCGCCCTGAACTTCATGGTCGTACTGGCGGATGACCCATTCCTTGCTGGCCACGTTGTACGATGAGAGAATCTGCAGCAGATCGCCGTTGTAGCTGTCCTTTTCGGGCAGGCTCGGTTCAGCCAGATCGGGCGTCTGCCATGCGGCCTTGCGAGAATACTTGGGCACGCCATTGTGCAGAAACTCCATATCGAGCTCGCCGACAAGCTGCCCGTTGTATCGCAGCTTTAGTCTCCTATCGTCTGTGAATCGTCCAATCACGGTGGACTCGACGTTTTCGCCATCGAAGATTCTCGTTATCGCCTCCAGGTTTTCGGGCTTGACGGCAATGACCATTCTTTCCTGGGCCTCGCTGATCCAGATTTCCGTATAGTTCAGACCCATGTACTTCAGCGGAGCCTTCTCCAAATCGACCTCCGCACCGAGCTTTTCGCCCATCTCTCCAACGGCGCTGCTCAACCCGCCGGCGCCGCAATCGGTGATGGCTTCATACAGACCGGCTTCGTTCGCCTGGACCAGAACGTCCAACATTTTCTTCTCGGTGATCGGATTGCCGATTTGGACGGCGTGTGAGAAGATGGTCTCGTGCTCGTGGGTCATCTGGCCGCTGGAGAACGTCGCGCCGTGTATGCCGTCTCTTCCGATGCGCCCCCCTACCATGACAATCAGATTGCCGCTTTGCGGATTCTTGAAGCACTTGGTTTTGTCCATCAGGCCGATATTGCCGCAATAGACGAGGGGATTGGCCATGTATCTGTCATCGAAATAAATGGCGCCGTTGACGGTCGGGATTCCCATCCGGTTGCCGTAGTCGCGAACGCCGGCCACCACTCCTTTCATGATGCGCCGCGGATGCAGCACTCCCTTGGGCACCTCGTCGAGCTTCTTGTCCGGCTCGCCGAAGCAAAAGATATCCGTATTCGCGATTGGCCTGGCGCCCAGGCCGGTTCCCATCGGGTCGCGGATGACGCCGCCTATGCCCGTGGCGGAGCCGCCATAAGGATCGAGCGCCGACGGGTGATTGTGCGTCTCCACCTTAAAACATACCGCCGAATCCTCGTCGAAGTCCACGACGCCCGCGTTATCCGCAAAAACCGATATGCACCATTCCTTATCGAGCTGTTGGGTCGCCTTGAAGACCGTTTCCTTGAGCAGGTCCTCAAAATACACCTGCTGGCCATCGACCGACATATCGACCGAACTCTTGAGCGTTTTATGCACGCAATGCTCGCTCCAGGTCTGGGCAATGGATTCCAGCTCGATGTCAGTAGGCTCTCTGCCAATTTCGCGATAGTACTCTTGAATCGTCTGCATCTCGACCAGATTCAGGAACAGGTCCCTCTTCTTGCTCAGCGCCCTCAACCCCTCGTCGTCAAGCTCGCATATCGGCCAATGCGTGATTTGCAGCTCGTAGGGTTTCAGGTGCGGACTCGGCGGCTCTTCTTCGTTGCCTATAATGCAATCTTCGATACAATCGTTGGCCAGCAGCTTCTTTGCGATGGTCTGCGTCTGATTTGGCGTAATCTCTCCGAGCAGCACGTACTTCCGGGCGGTCCGAACATTGCCGGCCTCTGCACCCATGTCGGCAATCGCCGTCCTGACGGATTCCGCGACGGGATCGGTGACGCCGCTCTTAAGATGCACTTCAATGAGCGTTGCCTTTGCCAGGCCCGCGGGCGCCCCGCTTCTGCCTATGTAGTACTCCTCGCAGACCGGGTCGGCCAGAAGCTCCCGTCCGACCCGCTCGACAAAAGCCCTGTCGAAATCCGCCTCGATGAGAAAGACCTTGGCTGATTGCACCGCCTGCACCGAAGTAATGCCCAGCTCGCTGATGCCGTCCAGCACGCTCTTTCCGTGTACGTCGGCGAATGCCGACTTATTGAAAACCTCAAAACGCCATTGCTTCACGATATGATTTCCTTGTTCTTAATCTTGTAATCTATCAGCGCTGCCCGCCTGGCCCGCGCCTTTTCGAGCAGCTCTTCGATTTGGCTCTCGTCCCTGCTCTGGATCGCATTTTTCAGTTCCCTCAACTGGGCAATCAGCCGGTCAATACCCCGGATGGTATTGCCGGCATTGGTCAGCAGAACGTCGGCCCAGATGTTGGCGGGCCCCGAGGCAATTCGTGAGGTATCCATAAAGCCTTTGCCTGCAAATTTGAGATCCGCCTCACTGCTGGCGTTGACCAATGCCGCCGCGGTGATGTGGGGCAGGTGGCTGACGTTGGCGAAGATTTTATCGTGCTGCACCGGCGTCATCGACTTCACAAAGCAGCCAAGTTTGGACCAGAAGTCCTCAAGCGTTTGCACCGCCTGCCGGTTCGTGTTTTTCGTCGTGGTCAATACGCACATCGCCTGATCGAACAAATCATCCCGGGCGAATTCGACGCCCCTTTGTTCGGAGCCGGCAATGGGATGCGACCCCACGTAGTGCACGGTTTTTGGCAGTCTGCTCGCGGCCCAACGGTGCGGCAGAACCTTGGTCGAGCCAACATCCGTCACGATGCAGCCGCTCGCCAGTGCATCGCCGATTTCGCTGAAGATACTCTCGAACGTGCATATCGGGGTCGCAAGGATAACAAGGTCCGCGCCGGCCACGCTGCCGCTCATCTCGTCAACGACCTCCGTCGCCACCGCCAGTTGCCGCGCTTTGTCTCGCGTCGAGGGCCGATGCGTGTAACCCACGACTTTCATTCGGGGAAAAGACCGCATAACCGCCAATGAAATCGAGGCGCCCAACAGACCAAGCCCTACGACGGTTGTTTGCTTTAACTCGTTCACAGTCAAAACCTTACAAGAAAATACCCCGGAATAGACTCGGTTAAAAGGTACTCAAAGGCATCGCCGATGTCAATTTTTTTCTTTCTTTTGTACCGGGGAAATGCTATTATTCTAACTTTTAGAGAAGACTCGCCTGGGTGGTGGTATTTGTTTGTCACACACTCAGGGCGGATTGACTTTGGTGGTAATCACAATGCCGGACAAGAGCAACCCTAACAATGCGCACCTCGATTTCGAGGAAAAAGTGGCCGACCTTGATCGCCAGATGAATGAGCTGCGCAAGCTTACATCGAGCAAGGGCATCGATTACTCCGCCGAGATCCGCCAACTCCAGCGCCAGCAGGTCGCCGAGCTGAAGCGCATCTATTCCAATCTGACCGCGTGGCAGACCGTCCAGGTCGCCCGTCATCCGAACAGGCCCCTTCTGTCCGATTATCTGAGCCTCATGGTGAAGGATTTCCGTGAGCTGCACGGCGACCGATGCTTCGGTGACGATCGCGCCATCATAGCGGGGCTCGGTCAAATCGGCCGAGAAAGGGTGCTGGTGATCGGTCAGGAAAAAGGCAAAACCACAAAACAGAAGATTGCCTGCAATTTTGGCTGTGCCAATCCGGAAGGGTATCGCAAGGCGCTGGCGAAAATGAAGTTTGCCGAGAAGTTCGGGATTCCCGTTGTGACTCTGATCGACACGCCGGGCGCGTATCCGGGCATCGGCGCCGAAGAGCGAGGCCAGGCGCAAGCGATAGCCGCCAACCTGTGCCACATGCCGCGGCTGAGGGTCCCGATCATCTGCATCGTCATCGGTGAGGGGGGGTCCGGAGGCGCTCTGGGCATAGGCGTGGGCGATAAGCTCGCCATGCTCGAATTCGCGTACTATTCGGTCATATCGCCTGAAGGCTGTGCCGGAATACTCTGGCGCGACGGCTCACAGGCCCCCGAAGCTGCGGAGGCGCTAAGACTTACGAGCAAAGACCTCTACAAACTCGGCCTGGTCGATGCGGTCATCCCCGAGCCGCTCGGCGGCGCTCATCGAAATCTTCACGATACCGTCTATAACGTCGAGGAATACATCGTCAGAACGCTGCGCGATCTGAAACGCGCAAAAATCGACAACCTTCTGGAGAACAGATACGCGAAACTGCGTTCGATAGGCATCAGCACCACGGAGAAGCTACGCCGCCGAACCAGGTCAGGCAGGGAAAGAGTGAAAGAGGCACTCGAAGCCATATCGCCGAAGCGCAAACGCGTGCCGGCCAAAGTGTAACGTCTTGCTCCTTCCGCCTGTATAATATCGTCGAAA
>Ga0307380_10002141_pt1 | contig 28218 bp, 35 predicted proteins | sample UN3MG_FD_202239 | JGI IMG/M metagenome (GOLD analysis project Ga0307380, IMG submission 202239) | Soil microbial communities from Risofladan, Vaasa, Finland - UN-3 | ecosystem: Environmental > Terrestrial > Soil > Coastal area > Acid sulfate soil | place: Finland: Risofladan, Vaasa | collected... | reverse complement strand
AGGAGGTTTAAATGAAGGTTATACCTTTACACGACAGAGTTCTTCTAAAGAGATTAGAAGAGAAGGAAAAAAAGAAAGGTGGAATAATCATTCCCGACACTGCCAAAGAGAAACCCCAGGAAGCAGAAGTAATAGAAGTGGGGAAAGGCCGTGTGACAGAAGACGGGAAAGTTATTCCCCTTGATGTTAAGAAGGGTGATAAGGTTCTCATTGGAAAATTCAGTGGGACAGAAGTGACTATAGCTGATACTGAGCATATTATCGTTCGAGAAGAAGAGATTTTAGCTAAAGTCACCTAATTTTTGCGAGAAGGAGAAAAAAATGGCAAAACAAATTACACTCGGTGAAGATGCCAGACAGGCACTAAAAAGGGGCGTCGATACATTAAGCAACCTGGTTAAGGAAACATTAGGCCCCAGGGGAAAGAATGTTGTTTTGGATAAGAAATTCGGTTCCCCAACCAGCACTAAGGACGGTGTAACCGTAGCCAAGGAAATTGAGCTCAAGGATCCCCTGGAGAACATGGGAGCCGCGCTGGTAAAAGAGGTTGCTTCCAAAACTTCAGATGTTGCCGGGGACGGAACGACGACGGCAACTGTTTTAGCTCAGAGGATCTTTTCAGGGGGATTGAAGTATGTCACAGCCGGTGCTAATCCTAATTTAATCAAGAAAGGAATGGACCAAGCGGTAGAAGAAGTTGTAAAAGAATTGAAAAAGCTAAGCCGGGATGTGAGCGGTGAAATGGTTGCCCAAGTCGGGGCTATTTCAGCCAACAATGATGAATCCGTGGGCAAAATCATCGCTGAAGCGATGGATAAAGTTGGAAAAGACGGCGTGATAACAGTGGAAGAGGCTAAAGGTTTGGAGACGACAATGGAAGTTGTAGAAGGAATGCAGTTTGACCGCGGCTATCTCTCTCCTTATTTCATTACCGATCCTGATAGGATGGAATGCGTCTTGGAGAACCCTGTTATTCTTCTCCATGAAAAGAAAATCAGCAACCTGAGAGAGTTTCTGCCTCTTCTTGAAAACGTGGCCAAAACGGGAAATCCCTTGTTGGTCATTGCTGAGGAAGTTGAGGGTGAGGCCCTGGCAACTCTAGTGGTCAACAAGCTCAAGGGCACTTTTCAGTGCTCTGCTGTAAAGGCCCCTGGATTTGGTGATAGACGGAAAGCTATGCTGGAGGATATTGCCATTCTAAGTGGAGGAAAAGTTATCACTGAAGATATCGGTGTGAAGCTTGAAAATGTCGGTATTGATTGGCTGGGTAACGCTAAAAAAGTGGTTATTGACAAAGATAACACTACGATTGTTGAGGGTGGAGGAAAAAAGGAAGATGTCCAGGCCCGAATCAAACAGATCAGGACTCAGATTGAAGACACAACTTCTGATTATGATAAGGAGAAGCTTCAGGAAAGACTGGCCAAATTGGTAGGAGGAGTTGCCCTGATTAAAGTCGGTGCCGCCACTGAGACTGAGCTTAAAGAGAAAAAGGCGAGAGTCGAAGATGCCATGCATGCCACCAAGGCCGCAGTTGAGGAAGGGGTTGTGCCTGGAGGAGGAGTTGCTCTTTTAAGATGCCAAAAGGTCCTGGAGGGATTAAAGCTTGAGGATGACATGGCGATCGGTGTCAATATTATCAAGAGAGCCTTAGAAGAACCTCTCCGTCAAATCGCTAACAATGCAGGTCATGAAGGCTCTATTACCGTTGAGAAAGTGAAAGATATGGGGAAGAACATGGGATTCAACGCTCTTACCGAGAAATTTGAAGATTTAGTCAAAGCTGGTATTCTGGATCCAAAAAAAGTTGTCCGGATAGCCCTCCAAAACGCTGCAAGCATCGCTGGAGTACTCTTGACCACAGAGGGATTGGTATCTGATATTCCTGAAGAGGAGAGAGGACCCAAGTATCCGCCACCAAGTGATATGTACTAAATAGAATGGCTTGAGTGTAAAGAAATCTACTTTTAAAGTGTCACTAATGCTGGAAATTGGGAGATGACAAAACAAGCAATCTGCTTTCGCTGTAAGAAAAATTTCAGAGCGAGAAAGGATCAACATCCGAAATATTCACTGTGTCCTTCATGTAAAGATTACAAGGAGGAATTCGGATCAGGATCTTCTTGGATTGATTATAAATATATAGTTCCAAAAAGATGATTAAATGATCAAGACTGAACCATGAACAAACACGAGAAAGTATCTCTAAATGATAATAGTAAGTTGAACAAATGAGAGAGTTTTTATCAACATTAAAAAGTATAATTACAGGAAAAAATATTTCTTAAGTGGTTAAACAGAAAGAATAAAAATTTTCCTGCATGCTAAGAAAGATATTCTCTCTCAGTTTTCCTATTATTGGTCTAGGCTATATGGCTTTTTCCGTATCATTGGCCTTCTTTATCAGAACGTTTCAAACAATGAAAATCCTGGAGATGACAAAAAAACCAGCAGCATGAGCTTGTTCATAAATATTTAAAATGGGCGTTTTACTTTCTTGCATACCCTGGTACTGCTGAAAGTCTACGCGGGAGAACAACTTTAATGAGAAAGGAGGAAGTATTGATGAAGAAAGTATTTATGGGATTGCTATATATACCGTTTTTTATATTCTTGAGTAATGCGGCTGTACAGGAAGAGAGCCTAGAAGTGCCTTACGTACCGACGCCGTATGATGTCGTAGAGGAAATGTTAAGAATAGCAGATGTGGGCAAGGATGATGTAGTCTATGACCTCGGCTGCGGCGACGGACGCATCATCATTATGGCTGCAGAAAAAATGGGCGCGCGGGGTGTTGGAGTTGATATCGACCCTCAACGCATCGAGGAGAGCAGGGAAAACGCGATCAAGGCGAAAGTAACAGACAGGGTGCGATTTTTACACCAGGACCTTTTTGAGGCCAATATCAGCAAAGCAACTGTAGTAACACTATACCTGACATCGGATGTTAACCGTAAAGTTCGTCCGAAACTTTTACGAGAGCTAAAGCCGGGCACAAGGGTTGTATCGAACGATTTTGATATGGAGGAATGGGAACCCGATAAGACCTTAGATGTAACTAGCGATTACGAAAGCTACACTATTTATTACTGGGTTGTTCCTGCAAATGTAACAGGCACTTGGGAGTGGATCATGCCAGCCAGCTCAGGCAAAGAGCGTTATATACTGCAGCTGGATCAGCAGTTTCAGCAGGTTAATGGGATCGTCACCGTGGGCGCCACTAAAATGCTTATAAAGGATGCGAAGCTAAGGGGAGACAGATTGCAATTCACCATGGATCAAAAGGTGAGGGGGAGAATAGCGACTATGTTGTTTGAGGGGCGTGTGAGTAGCAACTCTATTGAAGGCAGTGTGGAATTGAAGTCCGGACCGATAGCAGAGAAAAGCAAATGGGTGGCGAAGCGTGACCCATCTACTGTTACTCCATTATCTGTGACAAGATATCGATTCAATTGAGCGCGAACTGGGAAAGATCTACTTAGAAGATAAGGAAGCGATTGAGATCTAAAATCATGATCATTTATCGAAGCTCCTGTCATGAAGCTGATCTAGACATTATCAGAACTAATGATCAGTTTTTATTTTACTGTAATGAGTGCGGTAGGATCTGTGAGCTTGAAGAGATCGAAGTCGCTATTGATGATCGAGTCTCAATTTTCGATCGGGCATTTTTTCATTTTATTTTTTGCTCTTGTATTGATCGCCGCAGGCCTAGCTTTTTTGTTTATCACAAGATCAAGATGAAGGGAAGAGAGATTTTCATTTTCGGCTCGATGATTTTTTGAAAGGAGGTAAAAGCTAATGAAGGGAAAAGCTAAGATAGAATATCCGGTAATTGAACGGGTCTTAGAAGAAATAAGCATCCTTGACAAAATCAACCGGCAATGGAAGGAAGGGGCGATATCAGAATTTCAGTTCTCAAGCACACTCGATCAACTCCTGATAAGACTCAAGAAATATCAGACTGAGTTAAAAGCGCCTGATCTTCAAAGACTTCAACGAAAAAAGACTCATTGAGTCTTTTCGACCAATCGAAATGACTTTAAAGAGGCGAAAACATGAACACAAGAGAGGAAGCAAAGGAAGCATCTGAAAAGCTGGAGGATATAGCGCTGGAGGAAGAGGAAGTGAAGGCCAAAAAGCCAGCCGTTGAACCAACAAAGAAGAGGGGTAAACACATTCCCCCACCAGATCATCCGTGGAGGTTTTCAAAATCAAACAAGAAGGTAAAAAATGGCTAAATCTGCAAGAAAAACTACGAAGAAGAAAAGAAAGAGCGAAAAGAAAAAAGAGAAAAAGTAGGGAAGAGAGGAATCCCTCTTTAGAGAGATGATCTCAAAACTAAAATTTAAGGAGGTAAAATGATTAAAGACTACGAAGAGGAAGAAGAAAAAGAAGAGGAAGAGGAAGAAGAAAAAGAAGAGGAAGAGGAAGAGAAAGAGGAGGATTAACTTTGAAGGCCAGGAGCGGTTGACTTTAAGAAAGGAGAAAAAAGAGAAGGCATATTTTTCAAAGCTGCTCCTGGCTCACTTTCTTTGAAGGATGTGAAAAAATTGAATGAACTCAGGCGGCGCAAGAAAAGAGCGGCCCTACCTTTCAATCCCCCTTTTGTTGACATTGTGATTAACAAGCGCAGTTTTTATCTGCTCTCTGTGTTGATCGCTCGCATTCGCAGCCAGAAATATCTATGCAAAGATTATGACCTCCTCATCTTTCTCTGCAATAGAATTGAGTAACACAATGACTGTAAAATTTTTTAAGGCACATAAATTCTCAAAGCCAGGGGACGGGCCAATATCACGATATTTAAACCGTTGGATATCAACCCTTGTGACTCGTGCCCTTCTCAAAAGGAATATAACGCCAAATCGGGTTACTATAGCAATTTCCTTGCTAAGTGTTCCGATGTTGGTAGCTGGTATGTATGGATCTATCGTAATTGTGGGAATCATTCTTCAACTAGCTTCAGTTTTGGATGGTGTCGACGGAGAAATAGCTCGCACGAAATATCTTACTTCAAAGTTTGGAGCGCTGTTAGATACTGTCCTGGATTACTGGATTGATTCGCTTGGAATCCTTGCTTTAGGTCTTGCTCTTTTAAAAAGAGATATGCTGACGTCACCCTATGATTATTTCCTTGGTTACTTTTACGGTTGCTGTGCGTCTCATCAGCCAGTTTGTAGTTAAAATGGCACTATGTGCAAAGCCTCATATTATTGCAGACACACGAGACGTAGTAACCTTCTTGATCTTTATTAGTTGTATTTTAACTGAGCTAATTGGTTCATGGTGTCTTGTGGTTGCATTGCTGGCTATCAACGTGTGGCGGTTAGATAATATGATTTATCGACTTGTTATTTCCTGGAAGACTACTTGTCCTTCATCGCAATCTAAAGTTTTACTACAAACCTCATCTGGAATTTCCAGCGAAACAGCTTCAAAACCAAAGAAAATTTCATCCTCCTGATGTCGGATCATCTTTTTGATGATTCAATTTTGATAAAACTACAGCAAATTGATATAGAAGAAGACTGCTTCGTTCTTTGCGTAGACTACAAACTAAACAGCGACCATTTCAATATCTATGATGCAACCAAGGTATGGGTAAAAAATGGAAGAGTAAAACGAGTAAGTAAACATCTCGAACAATTCAATGCCATTGATGCTGGAATGTTCCTCTGTTCTCCGGTCCTTTTTTATCCGATTTTACCGACCGAATCATTGACCGGAAATATAAAAGAGGAAGCCTATATCAATCCGAAAGTTTAAATCGCAAGACATCCATATCCCCCAATAAGTCAATCGATTTGAAATAATCACCTCTCAAAAACGCAGGATAGTTTCAAAGAATACGTGGCAAAGTTTGACTTTTAATCTGGATGAAAATAGGCTATTGATGAAACAGAAAAAGCATCATCATATTAAGAAGGTAGGGAATGAAAAAAATCGCTGTAATGATTGTTTTCTTTCTTATTATCTGTTTGGCTGTCTGGCTGCCCGCAGAATTACAGAAAGGTCAAATTGAACGGAATCCCCAAAAAAAAGTGATAAAGCTGCAGGGTGATGATCTCCAGGCAAGGGTTGATAAACTCGAGAAAGAGTTAGAACTATTGAAAAAAGTGATAAAGATAAGGGGAGCTGACGTCGATATCCAGGCAGCAGGAAATGTGAAAATACGTGCCCTTAATATTACGGTCGAAGCAGTAACAAATGCTCAATTTAAAGGGACGAAGGTTACAGTTCAGTCTGTTGGGGCGAACACGATCAAAGGTATGCCAGTCTTGATAAATTGATGATTGGGAATATCACGAAACCAGGTTGAGAGAAAAATGAAAAAAACTCAAATCTACTCGAGATTAAGTTTAATAATAATGCCTGTAATGATATTCATCCTGTTATGGATAATTCCACCGGAAGTATCTTCATCCTCAGCTAAACCAGCCGCACGACTAGGCGATGGAACAGCACACGGCGGCTCAATTATTGTTGGCTGTTCAACTGTATTCATTGGGGGGCAGCCTGCTGCTAGAGTGGGAGATATGCATGTATGTCCGCATGTCACCCCAGTGTTTCCTCCAATTCCTCATGTCGGAGGTCCAATAATTATTGGCTCGCCTACAGTCATTATTGGAGGTATGCCAGCGGCACGAATGACAGATATGGCAGTATGTACTGGTCCTCCTGATATTATCGTTTCGGGATGCCCTACTGTTCTTATTGGTGCAGGCGGAGCAGGCAAGCCAAAAAAATATAGTCTGAAGTATATTAAATCTAGATACAACAAGTCTGTTGTTATCACCGAACAGGAGTTTAAAAAACTGAAGTTAAAAAAAGATAGTTAGAAATAGCTAGATAATTTCCCCTTTACCATGATGTATTCAAATACCAAGAATGAGACTGAATCTTCCAGGTTCAAGATCTCTTTATCCCTATTGACCATTGACAAAGCTTTCTTATCTAAATTATAATTTAAACCTGAGAGACGGGGGCGAATTGGTTTCGACGGAGATAATGAGACAGATGGAGCATGTCGAGATTCCACCCACCTCGTAAAAAGGTGGAAAAAAACTAAACGCAGAAAATCTGACTGTTGCTGCCTAAATAGTAGGCATGCCGTTTCTCTAGTTCTTTCCTGCGGTGCTTGAGAAGCGTCGGCTAGCAGGATAGCGACCCAGGTTAGTCCTGAGCCTGGCAAGTGAAGCTGATCGGGTCTGGTTCCGTTGTGTTCCTCCTCTTCGGACACTTCAGAACGAGATTGCAGAAGAGGATAAGCATGTAGAAGCTATCTGCTGAATGTCTTCGGACGCGGGTTCGATTCCCGCCGCCTCCAAAATAAATCTTCAGAAAAGATAATACTTGAATAAAAAATTGGTTAGCCGAAAGAAGAGAAGTGCATTAGTAGCAGGAGTTATTCTCTTTCTTCTTCTTTCTGTTATTTCCTTTTCTCAAACTCAGCCTTTCATAAAGTTATCTGTCAAGGATTACCCCACTCTCAGCCGGGTCATCATTGATTCATCCGTTCCCATATCTTTCGACATCGAGAAAAGTTCATCCTTATTAATGATTAATATAAGAACAGACGTGCCTTTTCGGATTCAGAGGGAAGCCTTTGAAAGTCGTATTATCAAGTCTTTCGGCTGGTCAAAGGGAAAAGATTTTTACATTCTGGCCATCAGGACCAAGGTCAGAAACTTCAGCTATGATTATTTTACCCTCAGCGATCCACCGAAATTGGTTATTGATTTCAGCCAGATTGATGAAGAGAAGAGTGAGACACGGGACAGTTTAAAACAAAAAGAGGCATCAGGAGGAAAAGTCCCTCAGCCCTCAACAGCCTCATCCTCTCTCCAAGGATTGAAAACTATTGTTATCGACCCTGGGCACGGCGGCTTGGAGCCTGGAGCCAGCGGTAGATTTGGCACGTTAGAGAAAAATGTCGCGCTGGAAATCGGTCTTAAACTAAGAGCCGTTATTGAGCGGAATTTCCCTTCCCGAGTCGTCCTCACAAGGGATAAAGATCTGAATGTTTCCCTCGAGAATAGAGCTGCTTTAGCCAACAACAATAAGGCTGATTTTTTTATCAGCATTCATGCTAACAGTTCTTTTCGGAAAGATGCTCACGGATCAGAAACGTATTTCCTCAGCAGGGATGCTACAGATGAGGAGGCAAGAAAATTGGCTTTCCTGGAAAATAATCCTACTGAATTTGGAGAGGGAATTACTGGAGATAGTGAAAATGAAATACAGATGATCTTATGGGATATGGCTCAGTCAGCTTACCTTAAGCAGAGCAGCCTGCTCGCCGAAAGCATCCAGAAAGAGCTCAATCTACTGCTGCGAACATCAAATAGGGGGGTAAAGCAGGCTCCTTTTGCAGTATTAGCAGGAGTGGCTTGTCCTGCTGTATTGGTAGAAGTGGCTTTCATCTCCAATCCTCGGGAAGAAAGCAGTTTGACAAGGGAAGGATTTCAGATTAATGTCGCCCAGGCAATCTATCGAGGTCTGGTAAATTATATCGAGCTTTATTCTCAAAAATGAGGTGAAGACATGGGCGTGAAAAGAGTAGCTCTTCTTGCAGTCCTTCTTACGATCTTGGCCATTCTCGTTGTAATTTTTTTTAGAAGCGGTGCGTTGGAAAAGATAAAACTACCTGCCGAAGCCCCTCCTCCTGTGCTTGAACCATCTCCCTCAGGGCCTGTTCAAACAAGAAAGATTGTTCTGTTTTTCCTCTCAGAGGCGGATACATTACTGCATCCTGAAGAAAGAGAGATCACTGCCAGTTCATCAATCGTTCGCCAGGCTAAGCAGGCAGTCGAGGAACTCATAAAAGGCTCCAATAAAGGCTACATCTCACCTTTTCCTCGAGAGACGAAACTGAGAGAGCTTTTTTTAACAGGAGATGGAGTGGCGTATGTGGATTTTTCCGAAGAGATTGTGGAGAAACATCTCTCCGGCTCGTCGGCTGAAATTTCAACAATTTTTTCGGTAGTGAACTCCCTTGCCTATAATTTTGAAACTATTAAAAAGGTCTTCATCTTGATCGAAGGCCAGGAAAGGGAAACTCTGGGAGGCCACATAAACCTGAACCGGCCCTTTCTGCCTCTGTATGATTTAATCGCCAATTAGTTTCGCCTCATTTGTTTCCTTAAAAGAGAGTGCTTTTCCTTATGGAAAAAATGGCAAAAGTTGCTATTGTTGGCTTTCCTAATGTGGGAAAGTCTACCTTATTCAATCGTCTTCTAAAAGAGAAAAGGTCGCTTGTCCATTCTCTGCCTGGCATGACTCGGGATCAAGTCTCTGCGCACTGCAGCTTAAAGGGGAAGGAGTTTGTTCTGGTTGATACAGGTGGATTTTTTGATTTCCAGGGGGATCCCCTTTCATCCAAAATCAAAAAAAAGGCGAGGGAAGCAGCGGAGAGCTCAGACATTCTTCTCTTTGTGCTGGACGGGAAAAGGGGCCTTTTGCCAGCTGAAGAGGAACTCTATTTTTCTTTGAAAAAATTGAATAAGCCGATTTTTGTGGTTGTAAATAAGATAGACTCTTCTTCAGAGGAAGTAAAGCTCGGTGATTATTATAGATTAGGTGAAGAGGAAGTTTTGGCCGTCTCAGCTGAGCACAAAAGAAACCTGAAGCATCTCGAGTCATCTCTTATCGCCGCTCTCCCTGCTCCCCCGCCTTATAAGGAGGAAACAAAGGCTCTTAAAATAGCTATAGTTGGCCGCATCAATGTTGGAAAATCATCCATAGTGAATCGCCTCTGCGGGGAAGAGAGGTTAATCGTGAGTGAAATCCCCGGAACAACCAGGGATAGCATTGACACTCTGATATTAAGTAATAAGAAGGCTTTTTGCCTGGTTGATACAGCAGGGATTCGTAAATTGAGCCGTACCCGAGATAAAAGAGAAAAAGCCAGCATCATAAAAGCGAAGAAAAATATTACCCTGGCAGATGTTATTTGTTTGATTATGGATGCACAGGAATTCCCTACGCGTCAAGATTCGGCAATCGCTCATTTATCTCATAAATCAGGAAAGCCCTTATTGATCGCATTGAATAAATGGGATTTAATCCAGAAAAATACTAACACTTCAAAAGATTTTAAACAGAAGGTTTATGAGAAACTGGATTTTGTCAATTATGCTCCTCTTCTCTTTATCTCCGCTTTATCTGGGAAGAGAGTCATGAAAATTCTCGATATTGCAGAACAGGTCTATGCTAACGGGTATAAAAGAATAGAAACACCTCGATTGAATAATTTTTTGTCCTTGATAAACGAAAATCATCCTCCTCTTTCAAAAAACAAGAGAAGAATGAAGATAAAGTATATGACTCAAAAGGGAATTCTTCCCCCGACTTTTTTCCTCTTTACTCATTCACGAGTTCCCCTTGCCCCTAATTATGAGAGGTTCTTCATGCGTCTTCTGCGGGAAAAGTTTGATTTCTGGGGAACGCCCATAAGATTGTTCCTGAGAAAGAGCTAAGAATGGGGTCAGGCTTGCAAGTCTGACCCCAGCCTTCTGTTTTTTGCTTTTCTTGACTTTATTTGTCAATTCTATTATAAATTTATAGGCGATAATAGAATGGACCCAAGGAGAATGGAGGTTGCTATGCGACAAAGATATTTGAATACCATCCCCCTAATTTTTCTGGTTTTGGCCATGATTTTTGCTTCTTCAGGCTGTGGGAGATTCATCGGTGGCTTAAAAGCCAATTATTATTTTGCCCAGGCTAACAAGAGTTTTAGTGAGGCTCAATACCGTGAGGCAATTGGACTATATGAGATAGCCTTAGTCCATAACCCGCGTCTGGTTGAAGCTTATCAATATCTTGGTGAAAGCTACAAAAATCTTTATAGGGGTCCTGCTGTGGATACTCCAGAGAATAATGAGAAGGCCGATAAAGCTTTAGAAGCTTTAAACAGGGCCTACGAAATCGACCCTTACGACAAGAATGTCATTTTTTCATTGGGCGATATGTATGACAGGTTGAGGAATTTTGAAGAGGCTGAAAAGCTCTACTTGAGAATACTTGAGTTGGAGCCGACCAACATGGAGAACTATTATGTCGTGGCTGGATTCTATAAGAAATATGTGCCAGTAAGAGCAAGTGGCGCGTCAGGCGAGCAGGAGGGCGGAGAAACAGAAGAAGGAAAGACAGCTTTTCAGAAAGCAGAAGAAATGTATCTTCGAAGGATCGAGCTTGACGCTGAAAGTCCTGAAGGCTATGCTTATGCAGCTCAGTTTTATGAAGATTTACAACCTCCTGATTTCGATAAAGCCTATAAATTTCATGTATATCGGACAAGATTAGAGCCTGATAATAATCTGCCATGGTATGCTATAGGAGTGAATCGTTTTTGGAAGGCTCATCGTCTTCAGACTCAGCTATCGAAGGAAGAAAGAATAGAGTGCGCAAAAGTAGCTGAAGAGGCATTGCTGAAAGCTATTGAAATGGAGCCCTCTTATTCCTTCACCTATTATTATATGGGTATCCTTTACAGAAATATTTATGCAGCAGTGTATCCTGAGAGAAAAAGTAGGTATATCGAGGAAGCCGATATGTGGCAACAGAGAGCCCAAGACGCAAGAAAGAAAGAGTTAGAGAGAAAGAGGCTTGAACAAGAATTGAAGGGACTTAAATAGAGCTAGAGAACCAGAATCGTCTTTATCTTGACAAATTTTGTGCCTTCACCTCCTAATAAGCTTTATACGGAATGTTTATCCCTCTTAAAGGTGAGAATCCCACTTCTCGCTTTCCCTACATCACTGTTTTTTTTATAGCTCTCAATATCCTGATTTTTGTTTACCAATTTTTTTCACCTCAGGGACTGCAGTATTATGTTTTTAAAATGGGAGCTATTCCCTATGAGATTACTCATTTTACAACGGTCTCTTTTGTTTCCTCTGAATCTCAGGAACCTGTATCCAGATTATTGCCGCCTTTAGCTCTAATAGCCTCGATGTTCCTTCATGGGGGTTTTTTCCATCTTTTCGGCAACATGCTCTATCTCTGGATATTCGGCAACAACATTGAAGACTTTCTCGGTCCCTTTCGATTCATCCTTTTTTATCTGCTTTCAGGATTGGGCGCAAGTCTAACCCATATTGTTTTCCATCCCAACTCCCAGGTCCCGATGATTGGAGCAAGCGGAGCTATTGCAGGAGTGCTCGGAGCTTATTTGATCCTCTATCCTAGAGCCAGGGTCTTGACTTTTGTCTTCCTGTTTTTTTTCATTCGAATTCTGCCTATTCCTGCTTTTTTTATTCTTGGAATATGGTTTATAGCTCAAGTTCTGAATGTGGGGCTGGGAGGTGGTGTGGCCTGGTTTGCTCACATAGGTGGGTTTTTGATCGGGATTGCGCTGATAAAAATTTTTACAAGAAAAAGAATAAAAGTCAAAAGTTGGATTCATTGATAAAGCTAAGAAGGATGTCACCGTTAAACTATTGATTTTACCTCAGTAAAGGTTGACAATTCCCCTTAGATTTAGTATTTTAGAGCATCGCTACAGGCTAAGAGCTTGTATCTAAGGTTTAAAGAAATGAGAACATTCGCCCCAAAAAAGGATGAGATCGAGAAGAAGTGGTGGGTGATTAATGCTGAAGGAAAGACTCTCGGGAGGCTCGCCACTGAAGTAGCAGTCTTGCTCCGGGGAAAGAGGAAGCCTGAGTTTGCCCATTTTCTTGATTGCGGGGATTTTGTGGTTGTTATCAACGCTGACAAAATAAATGTCACAGGGAAAAAGCTGGAGCAGAAGAAGTATTATTCTCATTCTGGTTACCCTGGGGGGTTGAAAGTCAATACATTGAAGGAGCTTTTAGATAAAAAACCAGAAGAAGTTGTTCGAAAAGCAGTCTGGGGGATGATTCCCAAAGGCAAGCTCGGCCGAGCTGTATATAAAAAGCTTAAGGTTTATAGAGGTTCTCATCATCCTCATGAGGCTCAAAAGCCCCAAGAATACCAGTTTTAGGAGGAAACTTGAGTTTAATTCAGTATTACGGAACAGGGAAGAGAAAAACATCGGTTGCTAGGGTTTTTCTTCGACCAGGAAAAGGTGATATCACTTTATATGTGAATAAAAGACCTCGTCAGTTCACCGAATATTTTTACATGGAGAGTCAAACGTACACCATCAAACAGCCTCTTCGTCTGACTGAAACAGAAAATAAATTTGATATTTTCATCCGTGTCAACGGAGGGGGGCTAACTGGACAATCAGAAGCAATTCGCCTAGGAATCGCAAGGGCTTTGATTGAGTTTAATAAGGAGTTAAGGCCCAATCTTAAGGGGGCAGGCTTATTGACAAGGGACGCCAGGATTAAAGAAAGAAAGAAATATGGATTGTTGGGGGCCCGAAAGGCACCACAGTACCATAAGAGATAAACGGAGAATATCCATTGGTATCAGTAACGATGAAAGAACTATTAGAAGCAGGAGTCCATTTTGGCCACCAAACTAAAAGGTGGAACCCCAAGATGAAAGAGTATATTTTTGGCCAGAGGAATGGAATCTATATCATTGATTTGCAGAAGACAATAAGAGTTTTCAAGGATGCCCTCCAGTTCCTAAGAGGTGTTGCCGAGAGTGGGAAGGAAGTGCTCATGGTGGGAACGAAGAAGCAGGCTCAAGATATAATCCGTGAGCTTTCTTTAAGGTGTGAATCCAGTTATGTCAATCAACGTTGGCTTGGCGGATTGCTGACCAACTTCGGTGTCATCAGAGGCAGCGTGGAGAAATTGATTGAATTAGATGAGATGAAAGAGGATGGACGATGGGGATTGTTATCCAAAAAGGAGCAGTCGAAACTGGAAAAGGTCTACAGGAAACTCTCTAAGAATTTAGGCGGAATAAAGAATATGTTAGAACTCCCTGGGGCTTTGTTTATAATAGATTCTACCAAAGAGGAGATTGCTATTTGTGAAGCCCGAAAGCTGAATATTCCGATTGTAGCTGTGGTGGATACGAATGGAGACCCAGATAACATAGATCATCCTATTCCTGGAAATGATGATGCGGTCAGAGCCATCGAGTTGTTTACCTCAAAAGTATCTGAAGCCATAATTGAGGGCAAAAAGGATAGAATGGAAAAAGAACTCCTGGAAGCCAAAAAAGAAGAAGAGGTTATTCCAGAAGAAGAGGCTACTCCAGAAGAAGAGGTTATTCCAGAAGAAGAGGTAGTTCCTCCAGAGGAAGGCCAGGCTTCTCCTTCCGATGAAAAAGCTCCTTCTCCCTCTAAATCTTCTGAGGAAGAAAAGAACGACGGTGGTTATACTGAGCCTGAAAAAAGTGCTTAAGGAAGGAAAGAGAGATGGATATAACAGCAGAAATGGTTAAGGAGCTCCGACAGCGCACAGGAATTGGAGTGATGGAGTGCAAAAAAGCGCTCAAGGAAAGTAAGGGAGACATAGAAAAGGCGATTGTCATTTTAAGGAAAAAAGGATACGCGCGCGCCAAGGATAAAATGAGTCGAGACACAGCAGAAGGAATTGTTGGTTCCTACATACATCTTAACGGAAAAATAGGAGTTCTTATAGAGGTCAATTGTGAATCGGACTTTGTATCTCGTAACGATGAATTTAAAGAATTAGTGAAAAACATTGCCATTCATATTGCCGCTTCAGCGCCCGAGTACTTATCTTCAGAGGATATTCCCCTCGAGGTTTTAGAAGAAGAAAAAGAGATCATTCGAGAGCAATTCAAGGATTCAAAAAAGCCTCCAGAGATTATAGAGAAAATCGTCCAGGGCAAGATCGGTAAATTCAACGAGGAAGTCTGTTTATTGGATCAACCCTATATAAAGGATGATAAGATTTCGATCAAAGAGCTTGTTACTTCCCATATTGCCAAATTTGGCGAGAACATCCGCATAAAAAAGTTTGCCCGGTTTGAACTGGGTAAACCATAACATAAAATCATGCCTCAAATTAAGCCTGCCTATAAAAGAATTCTGTTAAAGCTTTCTGGAGAATCTCTTTTAGGAGATGCTCCTTACGGGATTGATCTCGATACTGCAAAATCTATCGCCCAAGAGATAAAAGAAACTCATGATTTGGGAGTTCAGGTTGCCATCATGATCGGTGGAGGGAATATCTTTCGCGGGATAAGTGGAACAGAAGCAGGGATGGACCGAGCTTCAGCTGATTATATAGGTCTGCTGGCTACGATAATGAACGGAATTGCTCTTCAGGATGCTCTGGAGAAAGAGGGCGTTTTCATCCGCCACATCTCAGCTATTGAGATCAAAGCCGTAGCTGAACCCTTTATAAAAAGAAGGGTAATAAGGCATCTTGAAAAAGGAAGAATTGTCATCTTCAGCGCAGGTATCGGCAGTCCTTATTTCACCACTGATACTGCGGCTGCGTTAAGAGCTTTGGAGATCAAGGCTCAGGTGATATTGAAGGCGACAAAGGTGGATGGTGTTTATACAGCCGATCCTTTGGTGGACAAAACTTCCAGAAAGTTTAGTTCTATAAAATATCTTGATGTCATCAAGAGGGGATTGAAGGTTATGGATACGACAGCGATTTCCTTGTGTAAAGACAATAAGTTGCCTATCATAATTTTCAACCTTAAGAGGAGAGGAAACATAAAAAAGGTAGTTTTAGGCCAGAAAGTTGGCACGAGGATTTATTGAGCTAGCCATTGAAAAGGAGTTTTTGCTTATTATTCAGTCTTTTAGAGAGGAATAAGGGTGGTTAAAGACATATTAAGAGAGCTTGAAAAAAAGATGAAAGTTTCCATGGAGCATTTTCGAAAAGATCTGAGTAAATTAAGAACGGGCCGGGCGAACCTTGGTCTTTTTGAGGATATAAAAGTTGACTACTATGGAAGCTTAACTCCCATAAATCAAATGGCGACGCTGGGAGTTCCTGATCCTACCTTGATCACTGTCCAGCCATGGGATCCATCCTTGTTGGGAGCTCTTGATAAAGCAATAAGGAGTGCTGATTTGGGTCTAAATCCAATTAATGACGGCAAAATACTCAAAATACCGATTCCTCCTCTGGATGAAGAGAGAAGAAAGGAAATAGCCACACACATTAAAAAAATGTTGGAAAATGAGAAAACCGCTTTCCGCATCATGAGAAGAGAGAGCAAGGAAGAAATCGAAGAACTGGAAGAGAAAAAAGAGATTACTGAGGATGATAAATATTGGGGTTATGATAAGCTTCAGGAAGTAACCGATGACTACAATAAAAAAATAGACGAGCTTGCCCAAGCCAAGGAAAAGGATGTTCTTGAGTTATAAATTCAGATTGTCAGCAGCTGCTACACTCTTTTTAACCATTTCTCTGTTGTCCCGAATTTTGTCCTTATAACTACTCCCCAACCTATTATGCTCATAATGAAAGTGAATAGAACGCCGACAACAGGTATAAAGGAAACGAGACTCACAAGAATCAGCCCTAGAACGACAGCCAGGAGCGGAGATATTTTGCTCTTCCCGAAAGCGTTGATAAGGCTTTCTCCAAAGAAGTAGAAAAGGATAACTCGACCAAAGATTTTAATGACAAAGCCTATTATAATGAGAGCGAGGAGGATAGGAATACCTATCAAAACCAGGGAAAGTAATGCTGAAAAGATGATTAAACCAGAAAAAATAATAATGCTTAAAAAGCCTGTGCCAAAAATTGGCCAGAAGGATTTTCTGATTTGAGCAGAGGCATAGGAAATCTGACGAGGGAAAAAAGCTGTTATCAATAAGGCGAGGAGAAACCAGATGAAAACAGAGATCAATTTAATAATCAAAAGTAAAGGAATCAGAGAAACAGAAAGGAAACCTCTTAATCCTTCTTCAAATAACTTTGTGATGTCTTCCGAAGTCTTAAAATAAATCGTATCTCCTTCGACAATACACCCGGGCTTTTTGATGAGTGTGCCTCCTATAGAGGCGACATCTCCCTTGATGAGAGCTGTGGGCTCCAGAGTGATGATTGAGCCGAATCCTAAAACTACATCCCCTACTTCGCCAGTTATAATAACTTCTCCTCCGAAGGCGATAACGCCTTCTTTGACTCTTCCGTTGATATGGACTACTCCCCCAAAAGTGACGATATTATTTTGGACTTCGCCTTCAGCGACAACGATGTCTTTCTTCAAGGTAAAACTCTGCTGACTTTGGAGAGGGATAGATCCTGAGATAAGGAAAAGAAGGATAAGGACAAACAATACCTTATTTTTCATGCTTGTTCTCCAATAAATATTTTTCTTTTTATTCCATAGATAGAGAAAGCGATTAAAATAATGGCGATTGTGATAATGATTATCTGGACTTGGGGACTTATGATAGTTGTTAACGAAGCGAAGGCTTTGATGATATATTCAAAGAATTGTTGAAGAGTTTTGACAAAAAGAGATGCTACCTTAAAGAGTTTCACAAAGACTGGAGAAAAATTTCTTACGAAATTCCACAGGCTATGATTAAGACTGGTAAGAAGACTTGAGAAATTTTGACCTGTAACTAGAAAGAGGATAAAGATTGCTAATGTGATTGACCCGAAACCAGCAGATGCGGCTGTGAGCCATGCAGAGAGGGGAACTCTGATCGGAAAAATTCTAGCCATAACCTGCTGGGTAAAATCGGGAGGTGTTTGCCAGAGGGGGAGATTTTCTGAGGCCTGAAGCAAGTGCCTTCTTTCTTCAAGAGCATTTTTACATTTTCGGCAGGTAGCTAGGTGCTCTTCGATTTTTTTATTTTCACTAAGGGGAAGCTCTTTCTCTATACAAAGATAAATCTGTTCAATGCTGAGGCATTTCATGCTTTCTCCTCCAAGCGCTTTCGAATTAATTCTCTGGCTTGAAAGACTCTGTTTTTGATCGTTCCTACAGGCAAGCCTTTTATTTCTGCCATTTCTTCATAGCTGAATTCGTTGATATGCCTCCATACAAACACTTCTCTTAAAGGAGCTGGAATTTTTTCTAAGGACTGCTCAATTCTTTCCCTGAGCTCGGAGATTTCAAACTTTGTCACGATGGAAGGTTCCTTATCAGGAACTTGAAGAGGAGGAAGGTCGTTGTCTTGCTCCTGCTGGTCAAGGGAGAAGGCATCAATTTTTTTCTTTCGCCAGTAATCAATGATAAAATTGGATGCAATTTTGAAAAGCCAGGTGCTGAATTTATACTGAGGCTTATAGGAGTGAAGAGAAGAATATGTCTTTATAAATACTTCCTGAGTAAAATCTAGAGCCAGCTCACGCTCTCCAACCGTGCGGCCGATGTAGTTCAGCAGGGGTTGTTGATACTTTTGGATAATCATTTCAAAAGCCTCTTTATCTCCTTTGATTGTCCTTTCGACGAGTTCTTTATCTTCATTCATGGAGGACATCCTGTCCTCAAGAGTTTATACGAAAACGGGCGGAGATGGTTTAAGTTTGGAGTATTTTTTAGGGGCATCCATTTTTCTTGTCTGATTCATCCTCGATAATTTCAACATCTGCAGGTACTCTCAACTCAAACACCTTTTTAGATAGTCGAACATCTGTCTTTATCTGGGAAAACTCAAACTCATTTTTATTTCCGGCCCAATCAAAAAAAATGGCTCTTCGGATAAGCCAGGTCTTTTCGTCTATTTCCAGAAGGATGTACGTGTATTCACCTTCTTCTCTGGGAGTTAATTTCAGCTGCCGAGCCTTTTTATTTTCTGAAGGGAAAGGGCTAGGCTCGATCAAATAGTTGTCATTCAGTCGCCTCTTACCAGAAAGAATAGAAAGGATCTCTGACTCATACTTTTCTTTTGATGAGTAACTCCGGAAAAGCTCTTTATCCTCTGGAATATACAGAAGGAAGACTCCCTCTTTGTAGATGAATATCTTCTCCTCCGGGTCTTTATACTCCCATTTCATCAAATCTGGTTTTTTGAAATAAAATTTTCCCTTCTCTATCAGAGGAGTAGAAACCGAGGAAGAGTGGTATATTTGACTAAAATTAGATTGGATAGATTGGACTGAGCGAAGTTTCCTCTCTACTTTAAGAGCGATATCTTCAACAGTAGGAGAAGAACTAAGCCAGGAGAGTAGGAGTAAGGCAATGATGTGTTTCATGGCATCTATTATATAAAATGGAGTCAGACTTGCAAAACTTGAATTATTCCTAGATAAAAAAAATAACGTAATCTGGGTCAAATAAGCGGGATCAGGTTTTGAAAACTTGAATTATTTCTCGATAAAAAACAAAGTTTTCTCTCTGAGGAAGAGACAAATAATAATTCAAGCTTTGCAAGTCTGACCCCATTGCCAACAGATAGATTTTTTTGTTATAAGTTGTTGCGTGAGGCTTGAATTTTTCCTTTTTCTCCTTGCCTACATCTTTCTTCTCCTTCTCGTAAGTTTCATTTTTTCAACGAGGATGAAGAATCTAGAGGATTTTTTTCTTGCTTCCCGACGTCTTCCAGCCTTTTTAGTCTATTTATCTCTTGCCGCTTCTTGGTTCGGGGCGACATCAACCTTGGTCTCTGCTGATGAAGCCCTTGAGACAGGAGTAAGTTCATTTTGGATCATGGGAGTCCCGGCAGTGCTTACTGTTCTTATCCTTGCTTTTTTTTTGGCCCGACCCATTCGGCACCTTCCTATAGTGAGTTTGCCGGACCTTGTGGAGTTACGCTACGGCCGTGCTGTTCGTCATCTGGCTGCCATCCTGATTATCTGGTACATGGCAGTGCTGGCTGCTTCCCAAATGGTAGCAATTGGCCATTTTTTGAAGGCGTTTCTTGGCATTTCTTATCTCACGAGCCTTGCATTGGGAACAATCGTGGTCCTCGTTTACTCTGTCTTTGGAGGCTTTTTTTCCGTAGCAATCACAGACGCTCTTCAGTTTTTTCTCCTTGTAGCAGGAATCTTCGGCCTTTTCTTTTTTCTTTCAGATTCTTCCTCCTTAAGTGATATTTCTCTCGTTGCTTCGGAGCTTGGAAAGGATAATTATTTCAATTTTTTCTTTAATTTTAAAAAGAACTTTCTAATTGTTCTCTCTTTTACTCTGGCCTGGACAATCTCTCCTATTGCCTGGCAGAGGATTCAGGCAGCTCGGACAGACAGGAGTGCACGCTTTGGGCTGTTCGCTGCTTCTGGGACTTTTTTTCTTCTCTACGGGATCGTTGTCTTCATCGGGATGATCTCTCTTCCTGTATTCTTTTCCCAGAAGCTTGAGGGGCCTCTCTTTTCTGAAATTATTTCCTCAAGGGCTGGGATTTTCCTGGGCGGTATTTTGTTTGTTGCTATCGTGGCTGCAGTTATGTCCACCATGGACACGGCAATCAACACCGGAGCTCTTTCTTTAACACGAGATGTCTACCAGCAAATTTTTTCTTCGAGCAGAGGAAAAGGGATTGTGTTAGTGAGTCGTCTCTCGACTTTATTTGTAGGAGGATTTGCATTTCTTGTGGCGACCAGGTTTCAAAGCATCTTGAAAACCCTGGGCCTTGCTTCAGAAATTATGGCCGAAGGCCTTTTTATTCCAGGTATTGCCATGATTTTTCTGAAGAAAAAATTGCCCATGGCTGGGTTTTTAAGTCTGCTTTTGGGTGGAGGATATTCTTTGCTCAGGTTTTTATGTGAAGTAAAGCTTCTCTCTTTGAGTTGGCCCTCATGGCCCTATTCTGTTCCGTATGGCCTTGGTCTAAGCCTTGCAGGATTTGTTGCAGGCGTTGTCATTGAAAAATACAGGAGAAAAGAAAATTAGCCTATCTCCTTTTTGTTAGTTCTTATAGATTAATCAGGGTCGAAAAAGTATTATGGGGTCAGGTCTTGCTTTTTAAGTTGTGTTTGTATGAGTAGAGGCAAAAAACAAGACCTGACCCCAACATCAGAAAAAGTAGCCTGTCCTTTTTTCTCATCTTGTGCTGACTTGATAAATCAAGCCCCTATATTTTGAGTTTTGTTGTTTACTGTTCACTGAGTTTTTTATATTATTTATGCCGATGTCTTTTTTCAGTGAGTTTCGATGGAGAATGGTTGGAGTTTTGGGGAAGCTGGTTTTATGGTTATGGGCCAAATCAGCCAGGATGAAAGTCCTGGGAGTAGAAAATTACCAAGAAATAAGAGAGCAAGGAAAGCCTGTTATTTTTCTAGTTTGGCATGGGCGGATTTTTATTGTCCCCTTTTTTTTTCGCCGAAGAGGAATCATGCCGCTTATAAGCCCCAGTAAAGATGGCGAGATCGCTGCCCGGATTATGTCCAGGTGGGGATATCGAACCTTAAGAGGATCAAGCTCACATGCTCTCATCAGAGTATGGAATAAGATGAAAAGAGAGCTTCAGAGTGGAGGAGAATTGATAATCGTTCCTGATGGTCCCAGAGGGCCCAACCGGAAGATGAAGCTTGGAGCACTGAAGCTTGCTCAAGAGACCGGAGCCATTCTTGTTCCATTTACATTTTCGACCTCGAGAAAAAAATTTTTGAAAAGCTGGGATAATTTTTTGATTTTTCATCCTTTCTCCAGAATCGTTGCCATGTATGGGGAACATTTTACAGTTGATCCTGGTCTCAAGGGTGATGGGCTGGAGAAAGAGCGTCATAAAATAGAACGTTTCATGCTTAACCTGGACGAGAAGGCGGATAGGTTTTTCAATTAGCTCTTAAACTTCTTGTCCTTAGCAGGAAACTTATGTTATAAGTACGCACAAAAAGGAGAAGAACATGAAAGCAAAAATATTTTTTTCACTTCTTATCTTATTAAGTTTTTCTATTCCCTTATTCTCCCAGGAACCTGAGGAATTGATTGCTCAAGGGGACAAATTATATGCGGAGATGAAAGATATGGCCACAGCGCAGGAAGCGCTGTCTAAATACAGGGAAGCCGTCGGTAAAGCAGAGAATAAGTTTGAAGTTTTTTGGAAGCTTTCCAGAATATTATATTACATAGGATCCAGAACGGAGAGCAAGGAAGAAAAAAAGATTATTTTCGGTCAAGGAATTTATTATGCAAAAAAAGCAGTAGCATTAGAACCTGAAAAGCCAGATGGCCACTACTGGCTTGGCGTCAGTTATGGAGTCTATGGAGAAACGAGAGGAGTGCTTAAGAGTTTATCTTTTGTCAAGCCGATCAAGGAAGCGATGAACAAGATTATCGAGTTAGATAGAGAATATGAAGACGGAGGACCAGACAGAGTCCTGGGCCGGGTCTATTTCAAGGTGCCAGGTTTTGCCGGGGGAAGCAAGAAGAAATCTCGCGAACACCTTCTGAAATCCAAAGAGCTTGGTCCCAACGATGCCTTAACGCGTTGTTATTTAGCTGACACCTTCCTTTCCCTCGAAGAGGTGGATAAAGCGAGGGAGGAATTGGAATACGTGTTGAGCATGGAGTCGGATCCTCGCTGGATTGCTGGAGTAGATGATTGTAAAGAGGACGCAAAAAAAATGCTCCAAAAAAAAGCATTCACTGAGAAGTAAATAACCGGTTTGAATTTTTTCTCCTTGATTTCAGCTCTTCATTCTGAAAACACTTGAGCAGAGAAGACCTCGATATTAACTCCTTTTTTCCATTCATCTTCATCCAGACCTGCTTTTAAACATCCATGAGAGAGATAGGTCTCTAAATCCCAGTTCCACTCAAGAGGAACCTGAGGGAGGAGAAGGCCTTTGCACGGGCCCTTAGAAATAATGATACCGTGCTTTCCCACCTCTATTTCCTTAACATCCTTAATTGGTTTCGGCAGGCTGAGCACGGATATTTCAATTTTTGTATCGGGCAGCTCCTCAAGTGTTATGGATTTGAAACGGAAGTCCTGAGTAGCAGCTGAGATGGCAACATCGGAGATTGTTTCCCAGAGGGGTTTGCGAGGGAGAAGATATCCGATACAGCCTCTGAGTTGATCATTCACTTTAAGAGTGACAAAGGCCCCCCCTTTTTCCTTAAGCACTTTATCTTCTATTTTTTCCTTGGGAACATTTCCTGTCTTCAAGTAATGCTCGATAGTATGGCGAGCTAAACCAAGGAGGAATTTTTGCTGATCTTTGTTCAGAAGATCCTCCTTTATATATTATATTATGGTTCCTTACTCTTGACTTGTTAGCCCAACAGGAAGGAGAAAAAATTCATTCTCATAGTCTATGACATATGATTTAATTGTTATCTTTCTTTGCTGGTTTGAGCTGATTTCTAAAAAGAGTTTTCCGCAGGCAAAGGGAGCCAATATCTTTTTTATTTTTTTCTCATCCGGATTAAAAGAGAAAAAACCCAGGAGTTTTCCGTTGAAGAACTGATCTAATTCATGATACTTTTTGAGAGAAGGGAAAAAACCTGGCAGAGAGGGTAAAATTTTCTCCACAAAAAACCTATGGCCTCTCTTGTGTCCGATAAGTAACCCATCAGAGATTGAGCTTGAAGAAATCAAGTTTATAAAGTTGAGAGATTGGTAAGCCTCATGGGATAAATAGGCATCCATCAACATTAATTATAACAGAACTTCCCGATGGATAAAATACAATAACGCCAAAAGCAGAAAATAGGAAAAGTATGGCAAAAGTGCTACGGATGGGATTGTAGGAGCTTGTTCCTCAAATCCACGTTAATATTGTAAGGGTTTGATTCATCAAGCCTGCACTTTTTTAACGTAGGGGGTTGGTTCAACAAGTCCAGACCGAATAATGCCGTAAAAAATTGATTTATTCTTGTAGGGGTTTGATTCATCAAACCCACCTTATTTATCTTCTGTAGAGATTTGTTACTCAAGTACACATTAGTATTGTAGGGGCTTGATTCATCAAGCCCACCTTTTTTATCTTCTGTAGAGATTTGTTAATCAAATCTGCACTTTATATCAGTCCCAATAAAGGAGCGATGAACGTTACTGCGACCCAGATGATTATGATTCCGGCAATATTCATCCAGAACCCAAATTTCATCATTTGAGGGAGTCGAACCAATCCTGAGCCATAAATAATAGCGTTGGGAGGAGTAGCGACAGGAAGCATGAAAGCAAAACTACAGCCGATAGCACTCCCCAAAACAGGAGGAAGAGGACTGATCGAAGCAGCATTTGAGATGGCGATGATAATGGGGATAACCATGTTGGCTGAGGCTGTGTTAGAAGTCAGCTCGGTAAGATAAACGCTAAAAGCAACAGAAAGGAGAGTGATGAGGGAAAGGCTGGCTCCGCTTCCACCAGAGGAAATAAAAAAGTTTCCGATAGAATCAGCCAGGCCAGTTTCAAACATCTGGAATCCTAAAGACAATCCACCCCCAAAGAGAAGAAGAGTTCCCCAGTCGATCTTCAAGGCTTCTTTCAAAGAAAGGGTGAATTGGCCGCGCTTTAGATTAACTGGAAGGATGAAAAGGAGGCCTGCTCCAATTATAGCTGCTGCGGCTTCGGGGAAGTGTTCTTGGAGCCAGAGGAAAAGAGGAGCCTCTCTTCCCCAGACAAGAGAAACAAAACCTGGAAAAACCCAGAGGAAAACAGTCACAGAAAAAGCCACAAGGACATTTTTTTGTGCTCGCCCCAACCCTTGATGGACCTTTTTCCCCTTAAACTGAAGAATATTGGCTAGCTTCCCAGAATTTTTTTCTCCTCTGAGTCTAAACTTCATGAAGTAAAACAGAACGAAAAACATAGGAATAAGCACCAGAAAAGCGATGATCATCCACTGGAAAAAAGTGATCCTGTAGGCAGTCAATTTTTCGAGCATGCCGATGGCGATAAGGTTAGGGGGGCTTCCTATAGGAGTGCCAATACCTCCAATAGATGCTGAGTAGGCTAATGTCAGAAGCAGGATTAAGTTGAAAGGAGGAGTTCCCTTTTTGCCTTTCTCTGAATCGAAGGTGCCCATAACTCCCAGAGCAATCGGGAACATCATAGCAGTAGTGGCTGTGTTACTTATCCACAGGGAAAGAAAAACAGTGGTCAGTCCAAAGGCAAAAAGGATTCTGGTTTTCTTATGGCCGATGGATTTCAAGGAGAGAATAGAGTAGGCTAATTTTTGGTCAAGGGCATGGACACTCATTGCCCTTGCCAGCATAAAACTCCCTAAAAAGAGCATGATAATGGGATTAGCAAAAGGAGCAAAGGCCTCTTTGACTGGCGCAATATGAAAAACCGTAATAAAAACTGGGATGAGGAGAGCAGTAATAGGGATAGGAATACATTCCGTAACCCACCAGACCACAACCAAAAGAAACACGGCTAAAAGGCTATTGGCCTTTGGGTTGTGGGGGAGAAGAGGAGAGAAATAGGCCACCAAAAAAAGAAAAGGGCCAAGGAGAAAGCCTATTTTTTTTCTTTGCTCCATCCTTCAAGCTTTAGATCATATCAAAATTTTTTGCCCGAACCATGAGCTGATGACCTCTTTACGGAAGAGCGATTTGTCATGAAGGAAGAAAATCCTAACCAATGGATAGATAAAGGATTATATTTTTTTTCTTGGGAAAAAACAAGAAAAAAGGCTCAGGCTATTTGGTTCAAAAACACGTTGCTTTTGCCCCAGCGAATAAATGGGGCCAGGCCCCATTTATTCTCAAGGCTTCGCTCTCCTCTCCTCCGGAGAGGAACCATGTCCGCTCAGCCTTTCTCACGGTTTTTTCACCATACAGCCTTCGCCAAGCGTTTCTATTGGGACGGTCATCTTTTTTCCCCCTCTTCTCTCATCCAGAAAAAGTAGCTTGTCTCCTTTTTTTTTGATAGAATTATCATCGAAGAAAAGAGATAAAAAGAATGAATTACGAAATGCTAGCTGTGGGTCCCCTTGAAACAAACTGCTACGTTGTTTATTGCCAAGATTCCTTGGAGTGCGCTGTTGTTGATCCTGGAGCTGAAGCAGACAGGATATTCCAATTGATTGCCCGAAAAAGCCTTAAACCAGCGCTCATACTCAATACTCATGGTCATATAGACCATATCGGTGCAAATAAGGACATCAAGGAGAAGTTTAACATTCCCTTATATATCCATTCTGCTGATAGCCCTATGCTGGAAAATGTTCAGCAGTCTGAAATGGCCATTTTTCTCGGAGCAATGGATTCTCCTTCTCCAGACCACTTGCTAAATGATGGGGACAAGATAAAGATAGGAGAATCTTTCCTGCGGGTTATTCATACGCCTGGACACTCTCCGGGAAGTGTAAGCTTTTTAGGTGATGGCTTCCTCCTTTCCGGAGACACCCTTTTTTTTGGAGGAGTAGGGCGCACTGATCTTCCCGGAGGTTCCTGGAAGGATATGGAGAGTTCGATTAAAAATAAAATCCTGACCATGCCCGATGAAATGATAGTTCTGCCAGGCCATGGCCCTATCACGACAGTAGGACAGGAAAAGCGAGCAAATCCTTTTATCACATGAAAAATCTTTCCTCTTCGCCTGAGGATATTCTCCAGGTTTTCCTTGAGTTCCTCTCTGTTGAAAAAGGACTATCTTCGAATACCCTGCTCTCTTATTCACGCGATATGAAGAAGCTTTTTCAGTTTTTTCAGAAAGAAAAAATACATTGGTTAAAGGCCGGAGAAGAAAATTTAATACGATTCATCCATCACCAGAGTCGATCAAGTCTTTCAGCTCGCTCTTTGGCCAGGCTAATCTCTTCTCTTAAGAGCTTTTATAAATTCTTGGTCTTGGATGGAATGATCAAGAAAAGCCCGGCCGTCAATCTCTCCTCGCCAAAAACCTGGTTCTCCTTGCCGAAATTTTTAACCATGAGTGAAGTCGATTTGCTTCTCAATCAGCCCGATGAGAAGGATATCCGTGGAATCAGGGATAAAGCTATGCTGGAGCTTCTGTATGCAACAGGATTAAGGGTTTCAGAGCTTGTCACGTTGAAGATAAAAGATTTAAATTTGGAGGATGGATTTCTCCTCTGTATGGGGAAAGGCGGGAAGGAAAGAATTGTTCCCATCGGAGACTCGGCTACAAGGGCTATCCGCAGATATCTTGATGAAGCCCGACCACTGCTTTTGAAACAACCAAATAATTTCCTTTTCCTCACTCGCCGCGGGAGTGCATTTACCCGTCAGGGCTTCTGGAAGCTTGTAAAATCCTATGCAAAGAAAGCTGATTTAGACGTAAAGATTAGTCCTCATGTCCTGCGCCATACCTTTGCCACTCATCTTCTTGAAAGAGGAGCTGACCTGAGGTCTGTGCAGTTAATGCTGGGGCACAGCCAAATAACCACTACCCAGATTTATACCCACGTCAGCCGGCAGCAGCTCCGTCGGGTCTATGATAAATTTCATCCCAGAGCATGATTGTCTTTCTGGTTCAATTAAAAATGTGGGCCTGATGAATCAAGACTTATTGCCAAGCATCTTGGCTCGTTCCTTAAAAACGGGGATGTATGGAGATTTCGACTTTGACATCATAGCTGTGGGAAAAAAACGCAAGCATGCTTCGCGGTGTATGCGGTTTCTGGTACTTCCATTTCCAGGCAAATTTCTTCTCTACGGTGTCAAGATAGATCTCTTTTTCCTCAAGAAAGATGAGATTAGAACCTTTGGAAACAAATAAGTTGTAGTCAATTTTAGAAGAACAGCGGGAATTTTCTTTAGATGCAGGCAGGCTAAGTTGATATTTATGTTCAGACTCATTTTGGGGGATGAGGAAGCTTCTGACAAGAAAATCAAAATGGAGGTTTTCACCTTTTCTTAAGATATAATTTAGCTTAAAGGAAGGCTTGTCTTGAAAATCATCTGTGCCTATAATTTTAGTAGACTCAGGGAATATTCCCTTTTCTTCAGCTTCAAAACCTATGAGTTCTGAATTCTCATAATAAAGAAGATAATCTCCATTATCTCTTTCCATACATCCCGTCCAGAGAAGGGTGAAAGAGTAATGAGCTGAATAGGATGAATTTCCCTCATCAACTTTGTAATTCCCGTTTGAGATAAGAAGGATTTTAATCTCCCACCAGAGTGGCAAAGCTTGATCAGAAGGGGGAAAGAGAAAGCTGTAAGCAGATGGCAGGAGGTGAGGTACAGTGAATAAAGATATTAAGAGTAGAATGAGCAGTTTTTTAGCCATTTCTCTACATATAAAATATAAAATAAAAGAACTCATAATTCCACAAAAAGAATGTTCCGAATAATTCTTGACAGGATACATAAATCCTGTTAAACGGGTTTTGCTTCACTAAGTTTTGGCGCAAGAAAGAATATAATATAGAAGAATACGCAAACTTTATCCCCGGCATCTTTCTTGATTGTATAAATAAGATTGAAAAGGAGTGTCAACATGAAGAAAGCAAAAACCATATTATTGGTAATCCTGTTGATTTTTTGGGTGGCAAAATTTTCTTTTCCCCTGGAAAA